>Ga0214545_1000337_pt1 | contig 70174 bp, 30 predicted proteins | sample CNSS4metaG_FD_160064 | JGI IMG/M metagenome (GOLD analysis project Ga0214545, IMG submission 160064) | Root nodule microbial communities from cowpea collected in UCLA plant growth center, Los Angeles, California, USA - CNSS4 | ecosystem: Host-associated > Plants > Roots > Nodule | place: USA...
TCATATTTTTATATTTTTTTTTTTATATATAATATATATATATATATATATATATATATATATATATATATATATATATATATATATATATAAAATCTTGATTATATCAAATAGATACCTTCTAAAATTTTAAATGTCAAATAACCCAAATTAAAAAAAAAAAAGTTCAATACTATTTTAATTAGTATTCAAATAACATTTTTATTCAAATGATATGAAGATTATAATATCACCTTTAATCTTCAAATGAATGGAAAGAAGATTGAGTAATTAAACCGTTAAAAAGTTGCGTGCTTTTTGGTAACAGCGTCGGCGGTTGGTTGCAGAAGGGAGGTTAGGGTTGGGCCATGAACGGAGGTGTAGAGTCAAGACGAAGAAGAAGAGAAGAAAGAAAAAGATAAAAGAAAAAATATAAAAAAAAATATAAATATATATATATATATATATATATATATATATATAAAACTATATATAAAGGGGATTCCTCTTTTGTGTCCACATTTCATAATTCCAACTTTATCTTTTATAACTTAATTATTTATTAAATTTTTAAAAATTAACGGTTATTTCTACACATTTTTATAAAACTATTTATTTATCTCCTTTTTTTTTCTTCTACTATTCATCAAGAGTTATTTTTCTCATATTTTCTCCATACATTTCACTTTATTTTTTATAAATATATTTTTATTTTGTTTATTAACTTAATAACATTACAATATCATCAACTATTAATATAATTCAAAAAAATGCATACACACAGCGCCTGTGTATGCGCTAGTGTATATATATATATATATATATATATATATATATATATTACATGTGTCATACACGTGTTAGTAATGTTCTGATTTTTAATCCAACCGTTAGACAATGCATCTAAAAGTTAATTTTGAAAAATATTTTAAGCATTATTAAAGATGAGTTTTATATAAATTATTGGAGACGAATGAATTATATTTTCGCATATAGATTGAGGGAGTAAAAACAAATTAACCTATTCAAATAAATTTCTTTTTAAGTTCAAATGATACGAAGAGTATATAATACTAAAATCTTCAGATTATAGGTATACACACAAAACCAAGAAAAATATTATGATTACATTGTTTTCTGTTTACAAATATACCCAATAAAATATCTTACAATAATACAAATTAGTCATATGTTTTTTAAAATCATATTCAATATTTTAAAAATTATTCACTTTTACAAATCCTACCACACCTAAATGGTAAACATAACTCATGAAAAGATAATACATGACAACAGCAACAGACCTCTCTAACAAAAAAGGTTGTCTAAAGTACAATTTTCTTCTTTTATTATAAGGCTGTTTTGGCTATAACAAAATGATATATACATAGCCATATTTGTATAAAAATTCACTAAACTTAAAATAAATTGTTTAAAAATAACTGCATCTAAATAATCAAAAACCATAAGTACTATAATTCCATACATGAATATTAGGTGAAGTTTCTTAAAAGATCTATATTCTTCTAATGGGAAGAGGGGCAGGAGAAGAATGTGCAGAATTAAATTTTTTCCAAAATTTTGCTGCAATAATGGGTCTCACATCATCCACATCAACCAGTTTCTTCAGAAATGGCAGCAAATCAATCAGAGCATAATCTGGGCACTCCCCATACCAACTTTTGATAGGAATTCCATTGTTAACATGAAGTCTAAACACCTGTCATAACCACAGAGCATCATAAATAAATCATTCAAACAAACAAATAACCACTTTTTGTAAAGAAAAATTGTTGTAACCATAAGTTTTGACTACACACCTTATTAATGGATATGTTTCGTGTGCGATATATCGGATACTGATACTCGTATGATACTCGTAGAATATATATTAGTAAAATGTCCAATTTAGTTGAAAGTTTAAAAATAACATGTATATACATGCCGTGTTTCGAGTCTTGTATTTTTCAATTTAATCGTATCTTCGTGTGTTCTGTACCTATGTCCCTATCTGAGTTTCATAGGTTTTGACACACTTTTAGGGTTACAAATCCAAAAATCTAATCCAGTGAGATTTGATGGTCTTTCTGGGGAATTTTCTGGGGAATTTACTAGGAAAATGAGATAGAAAAAATGTTGGTGACTAAGAAATATAGTTTGATGGATAGAAAAAATGTAAAGAAAAACAAAGAGAAAGAAAGAAAGAATATGTATACCCCTGGAGAGTTGTCAATGATGAAGACTTTGGCCATATCAATTCCCAGAACTGTGAGATCCTTGAGGCAGTGACCATCTTCCCGTTTGCATGAATCTCTGTAGAATCTTCGGGCAAAAAGCTTATTATGAGGATCAAGAATATCAAGCAATGTTGCAGAATATGAACTTCTACTAGCTGTGAAAATTACGACTTCAAACATCTCTGCTACTTTTTCTAAAAACTCTTCAAGAAAAGGTCTCTTTCTAACATATACAGTACTGGCCTCTCCCTTACTCATCATTGTGAATGTGAAGTCAGCATCGCGTGGAAACGTAGAAGAATGAATCAAAGTTTCTGCGTAGAGCAATTCAAATTTTAAGAATTCATCATCACAATCAAACATCACATCACATATCATAAAACGTTCCAACTCGAGACATTTCGTTGCAAGACTCTGATGCATTGTTATGAAAAGGTTAATCCTTAACATTCAGATTTCTTTGGTTTTCCAACAAAATTGTTCTATTTTCATCCTAAAAAACAAAATACCTAACTTCCGGTTTTATAAGTCTATTTTGTAACTATACTCGATTTGACCTAAATGATTTGAATGGGAAGAAAAGTGAGCAGATGAAGAACTCCATGAAACCTAAAATCCAGAATCTTGCTGCACTTTTTATACTGTTTCTAAACTTTCAAAATACACTATTAGTATAAGTGTAACATACTTTATAACATCAAAATTACTGTGTATATGTGTATTCAGAAAAGGAACAACACTAAATACTGATAGAAAATCCAAATTCTAAAACCTAACTAGTTATATACTGACAAAACAAAAATTGTAACAGGTTAGAAACCCTAGTATATTACAGAAAGATGAAGGAAAATTACCATCCAAATCAAGAACAAGGGTTACGTCGCTCCTCTTTCTGCATATTCTGTGGCTAACTGATGAAGGCGTTGTGTCTAAAGAATTATCAGAAAATGTGTGTTGAGAGTTGTTGGGGTTGATGACCTCAAGTTCTTGATCAAAAGGAATAATCGGAAAGCCCAAGAAACTGTTAAACCACAGAAGATCATAAAGTTGTTGAAAACTTTCAAACAATTCTCCAAAATTGCAATCTGAAGCTTCTAATAATTTCTTCTTGAGAGTGGAACACAGCATGATTGGTATAGTAGGTTATTGACTGTTGTCAGATATATAGAGTGAATTAGCTCAGGAATCAGGGTTTATTAACGTTGCTTATTGTGATTTTGATAACTAACTTTAAGATTTTTATTAGATGATTTTTTAACTTAATCTAAATATGTAGATAGATATGGATATAGATATTGATTTGCAAATTTATTATAGTTAATATTGATATTCTAAATGATATGTGATAAAGTATTTTCTAAAGAAAGATAATCTTAGATAGAAAAAGTTGCGGAAGAAAACAAGATATTATAAAAAATATAAATAAGAGAAAAATATTTAAAAACAAGAGAAAATCTCCTCGAAGATGTGCTACTATTTTATTTGAAAAACTGAACCATATCTTACCAGTTTTATTCAACCAGATTTTTATTTTCTCTTGTTTAAAAAGAAGGTCTTTTTTTTAAAAAAAAAATTATATAAAAAAAACCTTTATCTTATTAACTAAAGATAATTTAATGCTGAATGAACCTTGCCAATACAATACCAACATCTTACAGAAAAGGTGAAAATTGAATTTTTAATCATGAATATTAAAGTGATCTTATTCATAAAAAATAAATAATATTTAAATTTTGGATATATATATATATATATATATTAAAAATACTATCAAATCAAGTGGAGCATATAAGAAAAAAAAGTCATGTGCATTTATCGAGAGAGGAGGACGTAATGTGTAACGATGAAAGGGGAAATGTAGAATTAGGGTTTCATTACATTTAAAGAAAGAAAAAAAAAAAACTAGTTTCAAGTTTTCTCCTTCAAACTTTTAAATTTCATGAAAGAAACACACAGAGACTTCTTTAAGTTAATTATTTTGTGCTAAAGAGCGGTTTTCTGCTTAAAATCAAACAAAAGAATGACATTTTTTTCTGCTTAGAAGAGATCATCCATATTTGTTTGAATTATAATGAGTAAAATAGAAACGATATATAAGATAAAGATAAATGGTTAAATATGTTTTTAGTTCTTGAACTTTGACGCGAAATTGAAACTCACTTAAGTCCGAAATTTGGATAATTTTAGTTTTGAAATTTAAAAAATGAATGAATACAGTCCTTTTAATCCAATTACATTATTTTTTTTTTTATGGGTCAAATATGTTTTTCAACTAACATTGAAGCGAAAATGTATCAAACAATATAAATAACTCAAATGCTAGCATGAAACGCATTTCACACAACAACAAAATTTAAAGTAATTGGGTAAAAAAACTATATCCCTTCATTTTTTTTTTATGTCTGGGAACCATAATGTATTATAGCTTCAGACAAACGAATTCTAATTTCACATAACAATTGAAGATTAAAATCATATATATTTAATCAAAAGATAAATGAATAAAACAAATACTTTTGTTTGTTGTTTGTTTTTTTCTTCAACAAAAACAAAATACAAACTTATAAAATATCTTTAAACAAAGTTGTCTCAAAATAAGGCTTAAGAATTAACTTTGAGTGACAAAACAAGTTGGTTTGACCTATTTTGACCCGATTTGTCATTAGTCCACTAAAATTAGATTGGAGACCTATCACAACAAAATAACTTAAAAACTATAACCTGTTTCGTCAAAGGATGGACTAACAGGCTAGCGGATTGGTTTGCCATTTTTTTTTATTTTTAATTATATATATATATATATATATATAATTATTAAAGGTATATGTAATTATAAAAATATTTTTTAAAAAGTTTTAAGTTTTTAATTGATTAATTAATGTTTTAATTGAATTAATTAAAATAATCATTATATTTACATATTAAATTACTCTATTAATAATTGAAATTTACTTGGTAAGTTCTAATAATTTAAGTTACCATACTTTTGTATATTTATATTATTAGAAAATATAATATAAAAGTAATATTCAAATTAGTTTTTTAATTTTTAATTAAAAAAATAGGTCAGCAAGTCAACCTATCTAGTCTCATTTTTTTATCAGTCAATTTGATAGATTTGGCCGACTGAATCAAAACAGGTAGATAAGTTGAAATTTTTAAACTAATTTATCTCATTTTGACGAATTAGGAGGCTGGCACGTGGACTGTAACCTACTTTATCATTCCTAGAAGATTAAATATGTTTTTGGTTCCTCAAGTTTCAGTAAAATGTAAAAGTAGTCAATCTTAAAAAATTTTGACCAATTTAGTCCTTCATCTTTAAAAATTATGTGAATTTAGTCATTTTAACCAAATTTTATTAAGTTTATATGACGTTTCAAGCGTATTTCGTGATAATATTTGAATTGTTTACACCGTTTGACACATTTTCGCTTCAATGTTAACTTAAATATTATCATAAAATACGTTTAAAATATCAAATAAACTTAACAAAATTTGGTAAGAATGACTAAATTCACACATTTCTAAAGATGAAGGACTAAATTGGTATAAAGTTTCGAAGAGGAACTAATTCCAAAATTCACTGAAACTTGAGGGACCAAAAATATATTTAACCCTTCCTAGAATTAACCACTACAATAATTTATTGTAATTAGTCAACCTGTTGTTTAGGTAAGTGAGTCAAATTTAGTTTATCTCTATGTAACATGTTTTAAGGCTATATTCAAAGGTTTATTTATGAACACATGAGTATCTCTAGCAAGGTTGATGCATAGTAGAACTTTTCAGTGTATGCTTTGAATTATGACATCTGATAACACCTCAAAGGTTGATTTCACAATAAGGATATTCACAACTTCCATCAGCATTCACTTTCATCTGGCTTTTTGGGTGATGAAGTGCTGCATTTAAACAGAAGCCTTCGTCATTACGACACATATGCTAATATCATCTTGTAGAGAATATTATTCTCATGACTTCCTTTGTATTCCATGCATCATTGTCAAAGATTTTGTGTTTCCTCCATCTCCAAATCCACCACACTGCTGAATAAAAATTCTGATTATGCAAGGAGTTGTGATTTGAAGCAATCACCACAAATTTATTAAAACATTCTTGTCATGAGATAAGGCAACAACATCCAAAGTTCCTGTTTGCATGTGACATTCTCGTAATCACATTCAAGATGAAGTTGTTTTTCAGATATTAGAATCAACACCTTGACCCACACAATATTCTTTAGTTACAAGTTCTCTACCCTTTCTTATGCCCATAGAAAACTATTGATTAATGTCTATTTCATTGCATATATTGTTTTTAGAAACATTGATTTTGAGTCCCGTTTCCTTATAGAAGATGTCGAGAGTGGGATCACAGCCATTTCTTCAATGCATTGTCTCTTCCAAATAATCCCAGTGCCTCTTTTCCTAGGCCATTTCTTGTTTAGTTTTTAAAGGCAATAAGTTATTCTTTTTGAGCAACCATTGATTAACGCATAACCCTTTTCTTTAATCTTAATTTCATGTTTTTTTTTTCTTTTTTTGTTTCATTTATACCCAAAGGGGAGTGATAAATATAGAGCACACTTGTACATCTTTCCTGAATGATCAAAAAGTACTTTGCACATGTCCTTTACAATAAATATAATCCTCATTGTTTCAACCTTCTTTATATGAAAAAAACTACTAAAAACTTACTTATTCTTAAAAAAATAAATTTAAAGCAAAAGAAAAATATAAATATCCTGAAGAAAAAAAAGCAAGTTATATACAGTTACATAAAATGCAATACAATTATATTTTAAAGTAAAATGTGTGATTTCATGATTTCAAAGCTAAATAAAAAAAAATGTCTCCAAAAAATATATCACCTTTTTTAAAGCTAAAACAAAAACGGTAAATGCTAAGAACAACGTTACCATTCATCCATACCTTCAACTCTATCAAAAATTAATAAATAAATAAATAAAGGAACAGAAAATGCAGTTGTTACAGTAGCCAATGAATCTTAGAAAGAATTCAGTATACACTAATTACAGTCTAAATCTACATTTCTGGACATGATTCTGCGGTTTAACGCATTTAAAAAATGGCCTATGAGCATTAAGCCAGCCTACATAACAGCCAGCTCCTCTACACAAAATAGGCATCCCATAAACCGCACAGTTTCTAAGGAAAACTTCAAGGTTACTCAGAAAACTATCTAAGTACAGCAGCTATCTTGTACAGACACCTGGATCAGTAATCACATAGCTTACTAGTATTAACAAATGATTGCAGGTAAATCGCTCTTACAATGATCCACCCAGTAAAACAGATTATGCAGTGGATTCACCTTCCTTCCTGAACAACTCCTGTAATATCATCAGATCAAAGTTATATTCCGCAACCTCAGCTACGTTATATTCCAACAACACAAAATTAGAAGTCAAGTTAATTTGTGTGCTTATAGTACGAGGGTTAATCATGTCTCCGGGGAGAGGAAATTTACAACCTTACAGATATATAAATTATTTATTTAGTTATCCTTTTCCCATTATACCTCTCCCTTTCCCAATTTCTTTTCTTTTTTTCGTTTATCTCAACCTCACTGTTACAGCAGCCATAGGCCGCAGCACTCCCCTTTCCCTGTCCTTCCTTCATTTTGTTCCCCCTATTTTCTATCTCTGTAATTTCCAAGCATGCACACAACTCCTCTACAAAAAAAAAAAAAACCAACCAAGCAACAACGTTGACAAGCAAAGCACGAACATCAAAGACATCCCGCACCCTCCTCCTCACTGCAACACAATCAAACACAAAAGTTGCTATGGCTAAAAAAAGGTTTCCCTTCCTGAATAAAAACAATGAGGGTTGATCAACTGGAAAGTATAAATGTTGAAAATCCCTAAAAATTTGTGTGGCAACAAGGGAACCTAACGATCGCCTTGAAATTTATTGTGTACGTGGGGTGATCTTGAATTATGTGCTATGATTATGGTGGAACAGATCTGGATTGATTCGTGTTCACAGATTGAGGGAGTGAACAGGAGAGAAGAAAATAAGGTACAACAATGATGCTTTCAGGCACAGCAGCATGGAAAAGCATCTGTGATTGAAAGTTCCTTACTCGTCAACTCAGGAAGAAGTGGCCACCAAAAACATGAGATGGAAATGGGTTACAAAGAAGATGGGGAAACAGATGGGTAGAAAGGGAAAAAGAAAAAGACAACATAACCTGCATCTGTTTGCATAAAACTTATAACATCTTCCCAGAACGTAATGCACATGCATGCAACATTCAGATTACATAAGGACTTACCAATTTGGTAGCAGCAATTGTTGACCGTTGCCTTTCCTTTTTCTCACGACTGCACTCGCCACACCAGCTGGAGAAATCTTTTTGATACCGTTTCATCTCCCTGAAGACAGAACTACAACAACGTACAAACTTCAAACTTAATTTACTGAGGGAAAAAATGAACAGAAATCAGACAATGTGTTATTTCTGAAATTAGTGAGTAGACAGGAGCAATTTAATATGAAGCAAACAACTCACAATCATTAGACAAGCTGAAGGAAAGAGTGAAATCACCTTCTGCACCACAGAAGTAGGTTGACCCGATTGCCAGATGTTGTAGCTCTAGCACCATGGCGATGTCGGCCACGATGAAGCACAGCTCGTCCAGGAACATGAGAATAATCAAATATCTCCTACTTTCAAATAATAGACACCATAAGAAAAGTGTACAACCATGAGAAGTAGCAAGAAGCAATGGTCCATAAATCTCGTTACAATAGTAAACATACAACACTAACTAACTTCACTGAAACAGAAATTGACCCAGAATATTTGGATTTCCTTTCACTATGTATGCTATATATATACTGCTAAAACTACACTTAAAAACAGAAATAAGACATACATTGATAGCATTATCTTTAATTCACAAGTTATTGCTGTAAGGGCTCACGTTGTTAATTAAACCAAGCCCACACTTCATCAGGATCAATATATAATTTCCAAAAAATTTTAAATGAAATTATTATTCTCACGCACATGACTGTATCTAGGCCAAAAACATGTCAGTATTTAGCATACATACTTGAGAATAGATATATAACCACTTTAGTATGTATATGGTCTCAAGCATCGTGGTGATGTCAACTTGCATGTTGGCAAAGGTGTTAAGGCTTCTTGCTGATTGAGGCATTACTAATTTAAAGAAAGTAGATTAACAAACACTTACAGTTACAAAAGAAATAGCAGGCATTGAATCTTCCTAACACCAATACAACTTGATGTTATTCAATCGTGGTGACTTACCTCTGAATGAGTTCCAGTATTTACATGTTTCTCACAACGTATGCCCCGAAAAAACAATTCCCCTCCAGAAAATTGCTTACCCAAGCAAACATTCAAGGTTACTTCTGAGTCATCCACATGGAAACCTATAGATGCAAGAGATTCTTAATTGTAAAATACAAGAGGCATATTAACATCAGCAATGCAGCCGTATTAACTAGCATATCATATGAATGCATCATCATCAAAACATTTTTTACCATAAAGCATTTACGGTCTCTATCCAAGCTTTATTCGAATTTGAAGCTTCAAAAGAAGTATTAAATTGTCTAATTTGTTTATTAACCACAAAACCCCTTAGTATAATAAACCATGATGCAGGTTCATTGATTATATATTATGCACATGACCTATGGAATAATAAAACAAACACATCAATCAGAAATCTTACCCAAGTCAACATCTCTATCTTTACCATATTCTACAACAAAACCATGATGAGAATCGAGGGTTGCCCCACCAACTTCCGCCAATAAGACTGCATAACAAATAATTGAGTGACTGAACATGTCTTACGAGAATGAAAAGAATGTCAAACCACTATGAGATTGTAAAGCAGTCTTCATTTACCTCTGGATAAAGGACGAATAAAACCTTCCATAAGCTTGTCAAGCATTGTTTCAAGTCCAAAGTCATCTAGTACGGCACCATATTTATTCATTGTATTGGGACGCATGATCCGAAACTTTGTTTCAGTCACCCACTTCTCAAAATTTTCAATCTAGGGAGACCACAAATAAATTTGAACATACACAAAACATAAGTATACACAACGTCATCTTTTTAGTCTTCCAATTTAAAAGATAAGACACTGCTTATACCATAGGTAATAAAAGTTAAATGATTAGGTACCTCAGATAGCAATAACTCACAAAAGTTGGTCTGAAATATGTCAAATATAAAAATGCCGGGAGAGGGCTCAGACATTATACTTCTAAAGCTTTGCTCAGTATTATCATTAATTGCTCTCAGAAATGAGGGAACGAAGAATGTAGCAGGATTCACAGAGTACAACTCCCGATGTAGAGGCTGCAAATTGTGTTTAAGAAACTGTAAGATTTGCTAAGAAATACGAGAAAGGAGGAGGTAGAAGAAACAAGGGAAAGATTGTAATGAATAATCATACTTCACATATTGTGTTTAAAAAACTTTTTAAGATTTGCTAAACAACATGGGAAAGGAAGAGGTAGATAAAACAAGGGAAATATTGTTATGAATTATCATACTTCACATCAGAAATATAACAGCTTTTAAAGATTATCATTCATTGTTTTCTTAGCATGGATGTTAAGCACCTTTTCAACAGCAGCATCCCAAGTGGAGAAGAGATTTAATTACTATCATATTTCTTTTTGCACAAATTTGAAAGAATCTCAGAAAGTTCTAATCAACTTATAACTAGAAATTCGTTAAACTGCAGGCTCCCACCTTTGTTCCCTTAAAGGAGTGGCATGACACCAAGGGCGGGGGGAAGGGCCAAGGATGCTCTTAACCCTTGGAAAGTGATAAGTCTTAATTAGAACATTCAGGTGCTGATAGAAATCCTTAAGTTGGAGAGAATATATACTATATCAATGGAAAACATGTACAGCAAGAATGAGAAATATCAGACTCATTATGAGTAGGAAAAAAATAGAGGATTGAAATTTTTAATTTGCTTCTGGGCCATGTTATCAAATCTGTATTGCATCATGAGGTGTCTGGCCCCAAACACATCTCAGTGGGTAAGGAAGGCCGTGTTTCCAAGGATTAGAAACTCAATATACAGAATTTATACTATATACATATAAATAAAAATATCAAAACTCAAATTCACACGATAATAAAAAAAATGTGTAAAACATGGGGAAAAGAATTGCAATCTACTGCAACTGAAAGATGCAGAAAGGGTAGCGAGTTCATCGTAGAGGTTGAGTAAGCAAAGGGTCAATGGCAACAAATGGGTGACTGAAAATGCCAAAAATGGCTAGAAATAATCAGTGGAGATCAATGAAAGCGAGATCATGGGAACAAGGCACGCAGAAGCTTGCTTAAAAAATGAATAATGATCAGAGATAAACGTGAATTTCAAATTTTCTGATGGAAATGGCAAAACCATAATACAATCAGGGTTGGATGAGGTAAAAAAATAGGGATAAGATGGGGCTTTACCCTCCTACATGAGACTGTAAACAACAGTAACTGGACTGGACACAATTGTTTGAGCTGCAAAGTACAGAACAATGGGCGTGACACAAAAGCATTGTGAACTGATATCTACAGCAGCTTCTAGCAATGAATCACCACTATTGAACATAATTTATATCTATGGCTCCGGGTTCTAATTTTGTGTATTTCCAGGCCTGCTCATTATAACAGTAGTCTAAATCGGGAAATAGATTCATAGCTAGATTTAGCCATAATGGTTTACTTTTATTTACGAATTTACTTTATGAGAAACACATTCTCTCTTCTTCTCAAAGTCCTGCTGAAATAACTCTTTTAGGTTCAACATCAATTTCAGGCAAAAAAATAAAACAGCCAGATAAACAGTAAAAAAAATGAATATTTGGTTATTACATACCTGATAATTTTCTATTATCTTCTGTCTGTATTCTCTATGCTTTTGAGACTGCCAAAGTAACACAGGAACTATCATATAAAAAAATATGAAGTAAAATAACAAAAAGACACAAGGGTATGGTAATAATGATTTAGACAGATTATTTTTTCAGAAATGATCAATTATTATTTTAAAAGTTCTCTTGGACAGCAGGAAATAATATGCAATTATTTTTTAAAAATAACGTGAAACAAATTTACACTTATTTGCTTTTCTGATTTTCTTGGAGTTCAATCTTCTATTCATGCTGAAATCATGGACCTATTCATGCGGATGATATTGCCTATGATAATGGTCGAGATATCTTGAGGCTGTAGAGTGACTCGATGCTGGTTGTACAGGCTTTTCAGAATGATCATATTGTTGCTTTGCATCTTCTATCTAGATGGCATGATATGAAGCTTAAATATAAAAATATGAGATTTCATGTTTCTCATATTTATATGGAAGGAATCATTGTGTTGATAAGCTCGCATGCTTTGGTAGAATGAAAGATGTAATCAGTGGGAGGATGACATTCCAGATTTTCACAGATATGTTTTCTTTAAGAAAAGGTATTTTCAACCTTTCTATGGGTTTGCTCCTTGGGTAGGTTTGGTGTAATCCCTATACTCTTTTGTACTTCTTTTCATTATTTTATGTTATTTGAATATGCTGAAGATGATTGATGTAAGATAGGATGCCAACCTAGTTGGAACTAAAGTAAAAAGCAAATCCTGAATTAAAAAAATGAAATCAACGTTTAAGCACTGATCATAAGTTGTAATTTAAGTAAGAAAATGCCACAGTTAATCTATGAATTGTAACATTCCCAAAACAGGTATTGGTATAAAAAATTAAAAAGTTAATTATAAAACACAGCTACATGCAATTTAAGTTTCCAAATGAGTATGACAAACAAGCATCACTTCTATTATGAATACTTGAGTCAGAACTCTAACCAATGTTATCAGACTCGGCCCAGTGATCACTCACTCTGGTCAAGACATTGAGTGAATAGTAGAACCCGCTAGTCATTAGTTAAATAGCATGAAATGGTACATATTAAGAATTAAAATTTTATAACCTATAAATTCTATATTACACCAAAAAATCCCAATTCTTTAAAAAGGCGTCATTCAATTAAATAAGTCATCCAATAGGGGAGCCCAAAAGAATGGAGAAAATTGGCTGTTGTGGGCTGGGTTGCTTATGAAACCACCCTAAACGACTAATGCACACTGTCACTTAAGAAAAGAAAGAACATCCACCCGCAATTCTCTGTTTTATCCCTTCGTATAGCAGTAAACTTCTGGCAAGGAGGCACACCCCATGTCAGCAGGTATATTTTTCAAACATGACCACACAATTTATTGTGAACCAGCATGTTACCATTTTCCTCTAAAGCCAGCTGAGTCAAACTAAATTCTACCGTGCCATTACAGCTCAAATCTGACTTTCAAAGCAAACCAATCTTATGTCTGGTTTTCAACTGGCCCTACCCGGATAACACTTCCTCCAACACAACCTACTTGAAAGAGGGGCAAATGTGTCATTTTAGAGACAAATTAAATCATTGATCTAAGAAATCATTCTACTTATTTTGGTTTTCCATATTATATCCTCCTTCAAAAAATTAGAACTTCGGTAAGTTAGTTTGTGAGTAACAAGTACTTCAACTAAACTCAACCTGGTTATGTTAACATAAATTAACAGCATACTCCTCATTCCTGCAAGTAGCCTAACTTGACACACAAGTAACACAATTCCCGCAACTAACACTAAAAATCCCAATCCATCAGCTCATTTAACTAAATTTTCTTCCATTTCCCAAACAAATAAACAAACACGTAAAAACCAATAACAACTTGTAAATACACACAACTAGCAGTGGAAAAAAAATATCAGGGCCAAAATGAGAAACACACTCTGCTGCGTTCCCCAAGGGGTAGATACTTGAGCAGAATCTCGCGCATGAACTTGGCCTTATCGTCACGAGGCACGTTCAGCATGCTTGGAGGGAGGTACCTCTCCAAGGAGCTGAAGATATTAGGGCTGAAATCCAACTGCAGGTCCTCGTAGCCATCTGGCTTGTGCTCCTTGTTAGGGTTCAGCCGCAGCCTCAGACTCGCCGCCGCCACGGTGCCGTTTCCGCCGGCGCTCGACGTGTCGCGGCGGTCGCTGCCGTGGAGTGACATTCTCGGAGCGGGGTAAGTGAGCTACACGGTTGTCATGCGGGAGAGCGGAGGAAAACTAGGGTTTTGTCCGAGAAGAAGCAAAATCGGAGTTGCAGATTAGGGTTTTGTTGAGTTGTGTTGGGGGAAGAAGGTGAGAGAGTTAAGAGAACTGATTGGATTTATAAATGAATTAAGTAGAAATGAATATGGAAACATAAATGTTAGAATTGCGTGCTTTATGGTTTTTCTATTTGTCATGTCCGAATGAACACACAACAACAGATGTTAAAATAATATTTGGTTGTCCATTTAAGTTTAATAAAAATCTCATAAATGTGAACAGATTTCCATTTATTTCACTTCTCAGTAAAATTTAATAATAATAATGAAGTTTCTGTAAAACTAGGTGAAAAAAATAATAGTAGAAACACTTATTTTCTCTTAAAAAAAAATAGCTAACCCAAAAATTTGAGTTTAATAATTCACATATAATAGTTAAACAAGTTTTACCTCTTAATCTTTATATTTTAAATTTTTTATTATACTCTGTAGTTTATAGCATATAGATTTATAAATAGTATTCAAAAAATGAAAAGATAAATTTTATGCCACTAAATCAATAATAAAGTCTTAGGAATAAAACTAAAATGCAATTATCTAGTTTCTTCAAAAGAGTTGTTATTGATTAACAGCAGTAGTGGCCAATAGAAATAAGAGTACTTGATTTCTAGGGTTAGAAGACTTTCCCCGCTGGTTGTTGCATTGTTGCAAAACACAGGAAGAAGAAAATGAGCGAAAGCTCACAGGCCCAGAAGCGTGAATCTGCCGATTCACAGGGCGAGAAGGACGGTGTTGCATCCAAGAAGCCAAAGATTGAGTCTTGTGCAAAGGGTTCCGATGATAATGGTGTAAAGGAGCCATCTTTCCTCATCGAAGCAGATGCCGCCGAAGACAAGGGCTCGAGGCTCACCATGGAGGATGCGTGGGTCGTGCTTGTCGATGCAAGTTTAGATTATCCTGGGAAATTGAGGTTTTTTTTTTTCTTTTGTTTAATCTGATTTATGTTATTTTTATTATGGCTAAAGTTTGACAAATTCCATAAAGTATATTTTCAAGAACCAGTTTCTTCATTTTTGAGAAAAAAAAATGGCTATGTTTTGATTATTCTAAATGTAGGGATTTCTTTTAGTTTGGAATCTCTTAACAATGTATGGATATATGCAATACACGGTCACGTGTTTTACTACACTGTCAACAGTGCATTGTCACTCTGCTGTTTTCTTTAGTTATATACATTATCAAATTCATGTTTTATTTATGTTGATTCTTTCTTGGGTAGTTTGAGTGAGAGGGTATGTCAATGAGAATTGTGCATGATAAAGCAATCATTTAAAGATAGATACATTAAAATGATAGTTGAAGACCACCAAGTCCTTGTGAAAGTTAGTTTTATTGTTATATGAGTTTTTCATTGGATGTACTCGTTGGTTGTGACTGTGTTGATGGAAGAATTGCTATTCATGTAGCACTTGTGTTGTGTGTGCTTGTGGACTTATTATGTACTTGATTCCTTGATAACTCTGGCTGTTTGGTTTTCAGATGTGCACATTTTGCAATTTATGATGGACATGGAGGGCGGTTAGCTGCAGAATATGCTCAAAAGCATTTGCATAGGAATGTTCTTTCTGCAGGATTACCACGTGAGTTGGTGTGTTTACTTGGTCTAATTTTGTGTATACTTTATCAAATAGGCTCTTAAGACTGTGGCAAACTAAAAAATCTATTGAAATTTATTGCTTGGTTTTGGTTTTTCTATGTGCAGCCATTCTAACAGAGTTGTATTGTTTGGAAACGGAGATGTATTTATCTTTTGGTTGGTTGAGGCACCAAGAAATAAACACAAATGTTAATAATTTAGAACATGTTATCAATCTTCAGATAGTGGTGTGAGGTGGCTGACCCCAGAAATGCTATAACTTTAAGATGTGGTGTGATGACTGTTGGTATTGAATTTTTACATATAGATTGGACAATTTATTCCAAATATGTGTAAGTACTTAAAAAACTAGAAAAATACTTAGCATTACCATATTACTAATTAATACAAAACATCTTTAATAATAAATGAAAAGCTGGGGTTGGCATTGCACAAGGAAAAGAACAGAGGAGTCAGATGATTTGGAGTTTAGAACGGGTTCAAAGTAGAAAAAAGAATTGAATGTGAATATGGCTGGAAATAATGTCAGAGGTGAGTGGGTGTTAGTTGAACAGTGGGGGGGTGTTACTGTATATCGAAGGGTGGGAAACTTCGAATTAGGGATTTTTGAAATTACAAAAAAGGGAGAAGTCTCATCTTTTCCCTCCTAATGAGACTGTTTTGAGGGCAAATGGGTTTTTGAAAATAGCCTCATTCAAGTGGCTGGGCCTCATTCAATACTACACTACTATAGTTTACTATTAATAACTTTGATTGAGAATTAGTCTTTTCCTTTGAGAAAAAAGGATATGTAGGATATTGTAAGTCTTGAATCTTGTCTGTTTGGAAAATAATTTAAAGTCCCCTAAGTTGATTGATGCATGAGTCTCAATTAAACTAATAAGGAATTCTTGTGTCCTCTAGAGATATTTGTTTAAAAATGTAAACAATTTTTGTTTCTTATCTACTTTTATCTATCTCATTATTTTAAGTATTTTCCTTGTTTTCTTTCCTTTCTGTGTATATTTCAGTATGATGCAAAGGCAACTAAACGATCTATTCTGAATGGTAAGCTTTTCAATTTTGGCGCCCCTATTGCTTCCCTCTTTTTGTTAGTTGCCTTGTTAAATATTCATGGAAATTTTCTATTTCTAGTTTTATTTTTCCACAGTAAGTTGTCATTTGGTATTTTTACTCTGATTTAGGTTTCCTTAAAACTGACGAGTCTCTTCTTCAAGAAAGTGCTGAAGGTAAAGTTTCTGATTCAATTCTTTAAAATTTTGTTCACATTCTGTCATATAAATGCTAAATCTAGTGTAAGCTTAGTTTATATAAGTGGATTAATCTTGTTTTTAATTCAATTTCAAAGTTTACTTGTTTCAAAAACCCATCTAATTTCCCTTTATGTGCTTCGGCAACAATGTACCACAATGCAAGGTCATTTGCACTCTTTATTGTGATTTTGGCATTGCTGTTATCAATTCCTGTACTAATAATGATGGGATATTCCGAAGTGATTCATATCTTGCTGATTCTTAGTCACTGTTTCCAGGAGGATGGCAGGATGGGGCTACAGCCGTATGTGTTTGGGTATTGGGACAAAAAGTAAGTTTCCTGTTATTTATTTTACATTTACCATACTGGTTGTTTATACTGCTTCTTTCTGATGCTTACTGTAGATAGACATCACAGGCAGTATAGTTATGGATTTTTTTTTTGAGCAATCTTGCAACAAAATTGCAAAAAGTTATATGTTTTTACATTTTGATATTTGTTAGGTTGCGGTTGCTCATATAGGAGATGCCAAGGCAGTATTAGCTCGGTCAACTGATGGATCTCAAAATCCAGATGGTGTCCAGGCACTGAAGGCCATTGTTCTGACTAGAGAACACAAACCTATCTTCCCACTGGAGCGTACACGCATTCAGAAGGCATGAAATTCCTCAATGATGATTTATTATATCACCAGAGTTATTTGATACTTAGTATGAAGTTAGCAAATAAGACCCTGACTCCTGTCATACATCGAAGTTGCCATCATTACCACTTCTTTTGATGGAGCTTTCAACTGCACATTTCCTAACATACTTCTTCACTCACTATTGAGTTGAGCGAAAGTGGATCTATAGAGATTAAATTAAACGCACTTGATTATCACAATCTTGTTTTTCTTTTCCCTAAAACTCTTTCAAGATGGACAAGAAGCTGCATTTATTTATTCAAAATTAACTAATCCATCACAACTTAAATTACTCAGAATATACAAGGACCAGTTCTAACTAGTACAGTTCCCCTTTTTGAAGTATCAGTAGAGATTGAAGCATTCACTCTTTGCGTTTCATTTTAATTTAGAATAAGTGAGGGGAGAGTGGACTTTTCTTTTCAGATATTTGATTCATTTTCTTGTATGATATTTTCTACTTACAGTCAGGGGGGTTCGTGAGTCCAGATGGACGATTATTAGGGCGTCTTGAAGTTTCTAGAGCTTTTGGAGATCGCCAGTTTAAAAAGGTTTGCCTCATATTCAAAGATAGTCATTATTTTTGTTAGTTCTCTATAGATAACTTCTTTATAGCATCAAGTAGACCAGGAAAGAATTGGCCCAAAAATGAATTGTGTTTGCAGGTAGGACTTGTTGCAAGCCCGGATGTCTATACTTTTGAAGTTACAGATACTGAGCATTTCATCATTCTTGGCTGTGATGGCTTGTGGGGGGTATGTGTCTTTGTTTCCCCTAGACTTTCCTTTACTCATTTTGCTGGGTTAGAAGTTGCTATTCTGAGATGAATATGGCACACTGTTTGTGTCAGGTATTTGGTCCCAGCGATGCCGTTGATTTTGTTCAGAAGTTATTGAATGTAAGTGCTTGTTATATCTTTTCCTATGTTGCAACTTGAAAAGAGGTGTACAATTGTGAATGAAATCTGAACAGAAAAAAGGAGAAATATCTCCATTCGAGGGTGTTCTCTTTTACTAAGTGCGAGCCCTTTTTAGTTTTACAATCAAGCGACCTGCATAATTCTCAAATAGGCTCATTTCATTTTCTTTTTATGTTCTTTCATTTATTGAGGATTCTGTCTTATGTTAGAAAAGATTGAATTGAACCTTTGTAGGAGGGGCTACCTGTTGCCACCGTGTGCCGTCGTCTTGTAAGGGAGGCTGTCCGTGAGCGTCGCTGTAAAGATAACTGCACTGCCATTATTATTGTATTTAAGCACAAATAACCCATGGCACCATCTCCATGTGTTGTACCAGCTGCTATGGATTTTGTTTTCAGATTCTGCTTTCAAAAGCAATGTAAAATATGTGAATTTCTTCCCACTGCAAACAAATGGTGGCACTAAATGCATACCAACTAGTTTATCACTCTTGAAACAGGTTGTTGTTATTGTAATACATGTTGAAGTGTAGTGAAGGTCAATTTGCTGCAAAAGCATCTCTGATTTCAGTTCATTACTTCTACAGCTCTGCTACCCTCGTGCATGATAATGATAGTGTGGGATAATAAAGGTAAACATAGTCCTTAGAATCAAGTTCTTATTTGAATAATAAGTGATACTAGTTAAGAACTCAATGTCATCTTTTCATGATAGAGACAGAAAAGTAATGCATGCCAATTCCCCTTGAAATTATTGTTTATTTTTATTAAACTGAGTAGGACATAAACATTAATTTGATCACAAATTGAATAAGTTGTGTTTTGGACACAACATGTGTCATATGCTTTTGCTAATTGAAATTTGATACTGATAAGTTATGTCAGTCGCTCAGTTTTTGTTCAAGTTAGTTACACTGTCTAATTAAAACGACAAGTTCGTTAACATACGAGTAATTGCTGCGCAGTTTCCAATTTGAAAAATAAAAATTTTAAATTTAATGGAACTGCTTGACTCTACCAACCCTTATCACCATTTGTGCAAAAGAACACTAGAATTGAATGCTGAAAAGATGGTCTTGCTTTCTACGAAGGAGTAGTTTAATGCAACAGAATGAAAAACAACGAGGCTACATTTGAGTAGGACAAGACTCGTGGAAGGTGAATTGGTTTGAAAGAATTGACAATTTGGCATTTGGCAGAGACATAATGCAATAATATATTAAAGTATGCAATCACAACAAATTACGAACTTTGCTACCAACGAACAACATATTAATTAGTGATTTTATAATTTCAGTGAAGAAATCTTGTTGCCTCACCTATACGGCGTAGCAGATACATGATGTATCATCCTCAATCCCGAATATTCTCTCATTTCTTCAATTACATGTTCCTTCTATTTTTCTTTTTTCTTTTCTGATTGACACTTGTATGAACCAGTCTCTACCTTAGGTTCATGAATAAGTACATGCAGTCAATAATGTTCCTCCGATGATCTAGTTGCTGCAATGATTAAGATATTATTTTTTATTCAACTGAGTACCTACCAACCACCGAAGAACCTGTGAGAAAGCTCACTGAAAGTTCTCATAAAGAAAAAGAAAGGGTGGAGTACCTCGTAAGGATTGAACCCACACATTTTCTATCATGTTTCACATCACTGAATTATCTCAAGGTTAGCTATGATAATCGTCTTAGAACGAACATCATAGGTAGTTTCATTCTTTAAAGAACCGTATTTCGTTTAACAACTTAATGAATATATCAATTCATAGAAAAAATTGATTCTGCTATGAAGAAGACCAAAAGAAAAACTCAGTTGCAATTTATGCCAATCTTCAAGGCAATATAGAAAGTTTAATCATAAAATATGCCTAGTTATAAACAGTAGCACATGCATTGTGGATTCATATTCTCATTATCCTACTCACTCAAATGCATTCAAAAGAATCATTGAGTCTGGAGCAGCCAATCATCATCATTATTATGGCTGATATCTGGATTTTATATATAAAAGATAAGAAAACCCCTGTTGGATTAGATTTATTGCAAATGCTAAAAGAAAGGTCATTCTATTCATTTGGTCTTATAGTCTCTTTATTTTAAACAAATTGTAAGTTTTAGTTCCTAACAAGCATAATTAAGTTTTAGTCACCGAGACTAAACATCAGTCAACAATTTCTAACAGTATAAATCTGCTTCAAAAATTATTTTACAGTTATAAATTGTTACAGAAAAATTGTATTGTGATTAAATTGTACAATTTTCTTGAAAAGGAACTAAAACTTGAAATGAGAATAACTAAAGGAACCAAAGGGATAGTTTAAACTAAAAAGATACGCAATTATTAATCTCTACAAAGATAGAGAGTTGGGACAATGGTCTGATAAACATAGTATGAAAAAAAGGATGGTGGGAACATGTTCATACAAATGATAGAGGTTGGTTAGTCTCAAGCTACCCAAGTAACGTGATGCACCTTGACTCTGTCTCCCTAAATTATTAAATTCAAAGTCAACGAGCAAAATATATTGTATTATATACAAGATTTTGTAGTGCATGAATAACTCAGAGGATATGTTAAACGTTTACATATCATAGTAGTTGCTATTCGATACATCAAACACCATGATGAGTAACTAACTACTGATGTTAACAATAGCAAGTTGTATAATTTTATATTCCTATCAACTTTTTCCCTCTATATAAGCACCCTTCACTCTCACAGCCTCTCATAAACAACAATGGCTAGTGTTGTGACAGAGAAAGTGAAGCTTCTTGTGGCATTACTTACCCTTCAGCTCTGCTTTGCAGGATATCACATTGTGTCTAGACTTGCACTAAATATTGGAGTCAGCCAAGTTGTTTACCCCGTTTATCGAAATTTGATTGCTTTGCTTTTGCTAAGCCCATTTGCTTATGTGTTAGAGAAGTGAGTTTTCAGATGAAGTTTGTTTTCACTTTTCACCTTTCCTATCAAAATCCTTCTGTTATTTTACTTCATTTTCCTTAGAGCTATATATATATATTTGGAGTTTAATTTCTATGCAGTGTCATTGTAAAAACTTTTGTTTCGTTAATCAATTAGAAATCATGTTATGTATGACTTTCAAGATAGTTAATGTAAAAGTTAATCAAGTTATTCTAATTGATTGACATGTACAAACTTTTACACTGTCATTGCATATACTATTTACTCAAATTTTAACATGGAGCAATGTGAATCTTTATAATCAGGAATCAAAGACCACCCCTCACTTTATCTTTACTGGTTCAGTTCTTCCTACTTGCATTGCTGGGGTAAGAATGTATCCAAGTTGCAGATTTCCATACTCAAATATCCTTCTTATGAGTTGTAATATTTTCTTCTTTTCATACACATTGACAATGAAGGATCACAGCAAACCAAGGGTTTTACTTGTTGGGATTATACTATGCTTCTCCAACTTTTGCTTCTGCATTGCAAAACTCAGTTCCTGCAATCACTTTTGTCTTGGCTTTGGCTTTAAGGTAATCAAGTCTCCTTGTAACATTCTTTATTATTTTATGCTGTGATCTTGGCATAACTTGATGAATTCATTTTATTTGTACCAGGCTTGAGGAAGTCAACATCACAAGGAGAGATGGGTTGGCAAAAGTTCTTGGAACTATTGCCAGTGTGGGGGGTGCCACAGTAATTACTCTTTACAAAGGTCCTCCTCTTCTTCACCTGCAGATGGACCTAACACAAGGAGGAACTTTAGAAGTAGATCAATCAACAAAAACTCAAAATTGGACTTGGGGCTGCATATACTTGCTTGGACATTGTCTGTCATGGGCTGGTTGGATAGTTTTTCAGGTCTTGTCAATACTAATGACATAAGCAAAATATATAAACTGAAATTTCAGAATTCAGATAACCAATATGTTGATTCTTACTTAAGATAAACGTATCCATACAAATATATTGTAGTTTATTGTGATCAGACATATGTTCATGAAATTTACTCAGTTTCCTCAGTATCATTTTGTGACCTGAATGGTGAAAGCAAAAAACTTGGTGCAGGCTCCTGTGGTGAAGAAGTATCCAGCAAAACTAACCCTCACTTCGTTTACATGCTTCTTTGGATTGATCCAATTCTTGATCATAGCAGCCTTTGCAGAAGATGACTGGGAGAATTGGAAGATACAGTCACTGGAAGAGCTTTTTATCATCCTATATGCTGTAATGTTCATCACTTCAATTCTCAAACATTCTTAAATATGATTTATATGACATAAATAATGGAAATTTTGAAGTTAACTCACTTCACTATTCCATGATGGTGGTAATTGCAGGGAATTATAGCATCTGGTGTTGTCATATCTCTCCAAACATGGTGCATTCAAAAGGGTGGTCCTGTGTTTGTTGCTGTGTTCCAGCCTGTGCAAACTATTCTAGTTGCTGTCATGGCAGCTCTAATTCTTGGTGATCAGTTATACTCAGGAGGGTACGTGCTAAATCTGTTGATCATTACTGGAAAAAGTCCCTATTAATGAAATGACTGAAGTACACAATTTCATAAATGAGTTGTTTAATTCTTTTTTACAGGCTTATTGGTGCAGTTCTCATTGTGCTTGGTCTATACTTAGTCCTATGGGGCAAAACCAACGAAAAAAAAGTGACCGAGTCATCATCACTAACAAACCCCTTGCTTAAGGCAGAGGAAGAGAATAAAGAAATTGATGCAGCTTCCAAAGACATACCATGACTGGTCCATCTGTTGACAAGAACAGAATGTGTAGTCCTGGTTTTAAGAATTTGAATAACTACTGATATATGGTCCTAGTTAGTAGCATTTCAAGTGTGAAACTTTGGATGTAGCAGTTAAAGTAATGGTGCTCAAGGCTAAGTTTGATTAAGGAATACGCCTTCTGGTGCATTTCTTTTCATCTGAGAAGCCAATTCATTGACATTTGATTACAGGGTCAAATGTAGTTATCCCATCATATTTGTCATGTCAAAGATACAAGCTAGACTCTTTGAGCTCTATGTTACACTGACTATACATGAATACTATGAATATTGACTATCTTTCACTTTTCAGTCTTCATATATTAAAAGGAATCTTGAGAAATTGTGTCCATTTTTTCTTGCGTGGCTATTAAAAATCATTTCTCCATATTAAATCACAACACTTATGGATAACTGGACTTGGTGGAATTTATGTGCTATAGTTCTCAAGTTCAGTATTCTTGCATATATAAAGTTCACATATCAGTGGAGATATTTTATTACTGCCAACATTGGAATGATAATTATTACGTGTAATGTTCTTTCAAATGTAAATAAATTAGCATGATACTATATTTCTATGCTGAAAATTGAGGAAAAGGTGGTCAGATAAGAAAACATTGAAGGACTAGGATCATATTGTAAATCACTTTTATGGCATGTTTTCTATTGATAATGAATAAGGTAGAGAATGATAACTGTATGGTAGATACCTTTTTGGACAATTAGTCAGACTGACATGCAAGACTAACTAATACATCCTTGGCCGATTCCCTAGACGAATTGGCAAGACCGACCAGCACATCGTTGGGCCGATTCCCTAGACCGACCAGCATACCATTGGACTGATTTCCTAGACTGACTAGCAAGACCGACTAGGACACCCATGAACCGATCTCCCAGACCGACTAACAAGACCAACCAGTACACCTTTAGGCCCATTCCCAGACCAATTAGCAAGATCGATCGGTACATCCTTGGAATGATCTCCTAGACCGGCTAGCCAGACCAACCAATTGCAGAATAAATGTCATACTAACACTTAGCCAATAATGATTACGAATCAACCAACTAATGTTGATTAAGGTATGATTGAACCGTAATTAAACAAACAAAAAGGTAAAAACCTATAACAACTACTATAATATATATTAGTATTAGATTAAAATTTTCAAATATCTAAATATATTGTGGATTGATCATATATAATTCTCTATATCACTCACACTTATTATGCCGAGTGCTAATATCTTTTTCATACATAATATATTTGAATTCAAATCTTTTTCTTTTTTCGGATAGGTTTTTGAGCACTTAGGTTTTTGAGCACTTTTGTGCAGTTCTAAAAGCTCCAATTCATATCCTCGATTTAGGTAATGCATTTCAAGAATTTATAATTTCGAGAAATTAAGAATGATTTATTTGTCCTGGGTGTATCATTTCAAATTTTGATAAGCTTTTCAAGAAAATAACAAATAACTATTCCTAACATAATTAATTTAATATTGTAATAACATACTCATTTAACTCATTTTCCTAAAGAAATTATTATAATAACTTAATCTCATATAAGATACTCTTTAACTCAGTTAGACCCCAACCAAGACATTAAGATAGACAAGTTGCAGCAAAATATTGTTCCTGACTTTTATTATGTTACTTGCTCGGCGTTCTTCTTGACAGGGTCGATGTGGGACTCTCATTGGTTGTAAAAATATTGCACATTTTTTCTTTATAAATGGCTGTAAAAACTGCACTGCAATGAATTTCAGACGTTTTTCACAGTTACACAAAAACTTGAGATTATTAACACATACATAGCTTTAAATCAATGCTTGCAAACTTCTTGCAGCATTTGTGTCTTAATCAGAAATAAACATTTCTGATTTTTGTTTTCCTCAATATCATGTATGACACTGCTTAATCTTGCAGATATCAGTCCCAATGAAATGCCAGAAATAGAATAATGAATCCTGTATTGACCAACTCTGATTCATCTAGAAAAAAATATCCTATCAGAATCTTAATTCTTTAAGTGAGCAAGTGTTGATCTTGGAGAGTGTTTCATCTTGTATCTCTCAAAGTTAGCCACCACTATTGAATGGAGAATTTCAGAAGACCCAAAACATGAAATGTCAACATAAACTACCATATAATATAATAAAATAAGATGCCAAACAAGTAGCTGCCAAATGGAAAAAAAGCAATACTTGTTGTCCAAGTATAGCTATAAACATTATCAAAATGATAAGTCAAATCCAAATTATTTTTAAATAGATCTAAACTTAAAAATATCGATTAAATATATTTTTGTCTCTTAATTTTAAGTGAAAATTAAAACTAGTTTTATTTTAAAATTTTGGACCAATTTAATATTTTATCTTTATAAATATATAAATATAGTCCTTTTTAACTAAATTTTGTTACGTTGATTTGACGTTTTAAATTTATTTATAAAATAACATTAAAGCATAAATATGTCAAATGGGCTAAACAACTCAAATTTTATCATAAAATGCGACGTCAAAAAAATTAACAAAATTTTAGTTAAAAAGTTAAATTCAAACATTTCTAAAATTAAAAGAGTAAACTGAATCAAAATTTTAAAGAACTAATTTCAAATTTCACTAGAAATAATAAACAAAAAAGTTAAACCCTACAAATTTCATTAAACTATTTTATATAAATAGTAATAAAATAATAATTTTGAAGTACTCATTTGTAAAGTATAATTTAAGTGAAATATATATTTTTTATTCTAGAGGGTAATCATAAATGGTAATGAAAATGATACATCATATTAAAAAGAAGAGTTCAATTTGATTGAGTTTTAGTTTGACATATTTTAATCATAAATGGTAATGAAAATGATACATCATATTAAGAATGTAGCTATCCGCTATCCGCTATCCGCTATCCGTTGAAGTGTCGTGTCCCAAGTGTCTACGTTGTTTGACAAACCATAATGAACAGATTTTTCAGTCTAAATTAACATACTAATGAGTTTCTACTTTAATAACTTCTAATTTATTTTATATATAAAACAATAGGAAACTACATCTTTTAATTGTGAAACTTGTTATAAAATGTATTGTGGAATTTTGTTTTGTCTTGCAGCATCCAAGTGTCAAACAGAAAACATTAAACAAACAAAATTAGAAAAAAGTGCAAAATGAAAGAAAGAGACAGATAAAAAGAAAGGAGACCTAACACAATGAAATTATTTTAACCCATTAAAAGATTTATGGAAGACAATAAAATTTAACATTTATAATAAATTTGTAAATATTAATCTTTATATTACATGGTGTTTAACATTTTTTTTATCGTTGTTGAATATAGGACTTAAATTTATATTAGAATTCTTAAAAAAAATAATGATATGTCCAAAATTATTTCATACCTGTATAACTTAAAATTTTATAAATTTACAATTTATCATCAAACATTTATTCCGTTAAAAAATATTTGTAAAGTTATTTTTCATTGATTGTTAATGGAAATTGAGTTGTCAAATGTAATTTTCTTTATATTTTTCATACAAAAGTTTTGTTTTATGGAAGTCTTGGGTTTGGAGTTGTCTTTTCTCTATTTTATTATTCAACAACTAGTCTCCTTGTTTTTATGATGATGTGTTTCCATTGCAAATTAAAAAGTTAACTATTTAAAAACGGAAACATCAAATTTTGATTCTTATGCAGATAAATAAAAGAGAGTTAAGAAATGACTCCCATAACATACCATAAGTGCTACAAATTTCATTATAAACTTTATTAAAATAGATTTGATTCTGTAATTAGAAAATTAACTTAAACTTATTTCATTTTTATGAAACCGTGAAAATTGTCCCAAAATAATTTATAAGATAAAAATTGTCAGCCTGAATAGACCTTTTTGTATTTCAGAGTTCTTTTGAACTCAAAATTATAAAAATGGGTCAGCTGAATTTTTTTTTTAAAACAGAAACAAGTCAAGGTAGGTGGAAGACGACATTACAAATGAAGTCGTCTTTCATCCTACCAATTTTTTTTTCTTTCAAAAAATAAAGTTGTTATCTTAAAAATCGATTTCTATTAAATAAAAAAGTAAAATCGTTCACGTCCACGACTTCACTTTTTACCTTTTACGTTGGTTGAAGAATGAACTCATCTTTACAATTTTGAGTTCAAAGGATCTTGAAATAAAAAAAGACCATCAATATTATCTTATTTCTTATTAACATTAGATTCCCAAGAGAGTAATTTAAAAAAAAAATCTTATTTACACTGTTTTTTTTATCTTTAATTTAGCCTATTATTTTTCTTTATGGGAAGCAAGAGCTGTGTTTTTCCACACCACGTGGTTGTCGGTGTACAAATTTTCTTCTTCTGCTACTAAAATTCTGCAGAGCCACCTTTATAAATCATAATCATGACTCATCGTGTTTAAATATTTAATATATAATAATAAGAAAAAGAATAATGTCCCAATTAAACAGGTTGAAAGTTATTTTTACCTGGTTAAAGTAAAAAAGGACAGATCTAATGTTTTAATAGTACAACACTATTTTTAGTGTTTTAATAGTAACGAATCTAGTTCATTACCTGTGTGTTAACAGTGTATAGAAATGAACACAGGTTAAGTTTTAATTGTGTTTTTAGTTTTGAAATTAAAATTTATAAATATATAAAACACATATATTTTGATTTTTAAATTTAAAAACTAAACATATCTAATATTTCTAATTTAATTATGTTAGATACTTTTTATGTATTAAATGTGTTTGATATTTGTATTTAAGTTGTTTAAATTAATTAAATTTAAATAACTATATCTATAAATATATTAACATTTTGAACATAAAACAGTACGTGAACATTCATAACTAAAAATCTATTCAACCATAAATTATAATAATGCAATAATTCTGATGTTTTATATGATAAGAGATAAATAAATAATTTATTGATATTAATGAAAATTGTTTATATAATTAATATTTTAGGAAATTACTTAATATCAACTTTGATCATATTTTATCACTTATTTATCCTTATTCTCCTCAAATTTTACCCTTTCTTTTTTATGATTCTATCATTAAAAATTTTCGATTTCTATACATCGCATCACTCAATAATTCCTGCAACAAAATGAAATGTGCGATACGAAAAACTTGGATCATAAAGTTTTCGAATTGGTAACATTTATAGGGAAAAATATAGAATCAAATATTCAACTACAGTATCATAAATTTAAATTTAATCTTTGAAATAGTGTTGTTTGTAAAGTGAAAAAAAAAAAAACCTGCAAGGCGCTGCCTTTATAATCTATTTATACATGCAATATATGCAGTACCCAACACTTGTCTCTGTGTGTTGAGTAGAAAGAGAAGAGAAATGGAGAGAGAAGATCAAAGCCAAAGTGCATATCTTCAGTCTCCATTGATTCAGCACTCACATTCATCAGGGCAGGGTGAGGAACTGGTATTGAACGAAAAGCAAAGCTGTTGGAGGAGAACTGAAAGAAGTGATGTTGTTGAAGAAATGAAAAAACAGTTATGGCTTGCAGGGCCTTTGATAACTGTGACCCTTTTGAATTTTGGCCTTAATCTTATATCTGTTATGTTTGTGGGGCATCTTGGTGAGTTGGCTCTCTCTGGTGCTTCCATGGCTACTTCTTTTGCCTCTGTCACAGGTTTCAGTTTGTTGGTATGTTACTTCTGTTTTCCTTCATACCATGTAGTTTTTCGATGATTCCACAAGTTTAAACTGATGGATCAGAACAACCTTAACTGGTTTTATAGTACATATCTTGAGAAAAACTTGGGAAGTTTTGCTAGGGTTGGAAATGGCAGGGAAAGTCAACATTATTAGTTTAAAATAATTGATCATTATTTATTACCTGTTGACTTCTGTGATGGAGAGTGAATGTTGATAATTGAGAATTGAAAGTAGAGTTCTGAGAGCTAGTTCCTCACTTTCTGCAAATCATATATTACTGCAAGTTGGTGTCAACAACTCAACTAGCTGTCTAGAAGTATAACTGAACATATACTTTTACTTTACCATATATCATTACTCACAAATTAACATGATCTTCTTTACTTTTCCATGTTTATGAGAAATTTATCCAAATAAAATGTTAGATTTCATTCCAAAGAGGATCAAATTCCAGACCACTTGATTTCAGAGACTTTGATACTGTGCCATGAATTAACAATTCCAGAGTTTAAGCTGTTAGGGGAAGACAAATGTTCCATTCTTCCATAGTTTTATATATTGTACTCTATTGCTTGAAAATAGGACTTGATATGGCTGAAAAATTCAACATTATTTGTCCAAAACAATTGAGCTGATCATTTAAGCAGAAAAAAATATTAGTGATTGGTCTGTGGTTTACATTGCAAACATATCTTGTCCAGGATAACACATTATGGTTTTTCTTTTCTTTGTTTGGTTTTTGGTTGAAATAGCAAGGAATGGCGAGTGCCTTGGACACTTTTTGTGGCCAGTCATATGGAGCAAAGCAGTACCACATGTTAGGCATACACATGCAGAGAGCCATGTTGATTCTCATGACTGTCAGCATCCCACTTGCAGTTATTTGGGCAAACACAAGATCCATTCTGATTTTCTTTGGCCAGGATCCTGAAATAGCTGCAGCAGCTGGGAGCTATGCTAAGTTTATGCTTCCAACAGTTTTTGCCTATGGCCTTCTGCAATGCCTCAACAGATTCTTGCAAACACAGAATATTGTATATCCAATGATGTGCAGCTCCGGAATTACCACATTACTGCATGTACTTACATGTTGGATCCTGGTGTTCAAATCAGGACTAGGAAGCAAAGGAGCTGCTCTAGCAAATGGCATATCTTATTGGTTGAATGTTACTATGCTGATACTCTATATCAAGTTTTCTCCATCTTGTGCAAAAACTTGGAAAGGCTTCTCCAAAGAGGCATTGCATAACATTCCCACATTTTTTAGGCTTGCCATTCCTTCAGCTGTTATGGTTTGGTAATTGCATTCTCTTAATACTTTAATAGCATCTCTTACAATAAACTCTTTTAACCTTGTACTTTCAATTCTTCTTAAGATCCTACTGCCAGTTTTCAAAAATTTTAACCATGATCATGATGAGCAGCTTGGAAATGTGGTCATTTGAATTGATGGTTCTCCTTTCTGGTCTTCTTCCAAATCCAAAGTTGGAAACATCAGTTCTTTCCATCTGGTTGGTTTCATACTTGAGATGCTTTTCGCATTTGTTACATTTGATTATTTCGATAAGTATTACACGACACTTCACGTTAAGTCACACACTTGGATTTGTTTTGCTAGCTTGAATAGTTCTGCAACTGTTTGGATGATTCCCTTTGGACTCAGTGGAGCAGTGAGGTTGGTACTTATGAAATTCACTGAAGCATGCATCTGTCAGACATTCTGTTCACTTCTCAATTTGCTTTCTTGAAAAAACTTTTCTTTCTTTATCAATTCTTGTATGGTTCTTGCAGCATTCGTGTCTCAAATGAACTTGGAGCTGGTCGTCCATGGATTGCACGCTTAGCAGTTCGTGTTGTCTTAGCAATAGCCGTTGTTCAGGGCCTCTTAATAGGAACAGTGATGATACTTGTAAGAAACGTCTGGGGCTATGCATATAGCAATGAAGTAGAAGTGGTCAAATACGTAGCAATTATGTTCCCAATTCTGGCAGCATCCAACTTTCTGGATGGACTCCAATGTGTTCTTTCAGGTTTTTCTTTCACCATTACTCTTATTTGTCTGAAGTTATGACTCAAAAACACTGGTATAGGCTGATTGCTTAAATTTGTAAGACAGAGACTTAAACAGGATTGGTTCATTTTGTAGTCAATTTTCTGTAGAACTCACATTTTACTTATTGCACATCAATCAAGAACGAACTAGAAGATGTATAATCCTCTTTCTTCACTTTGTCAACATAATTTAGGCACTGCTAGAGGATGTGGCTGGCAGAAAATTGGTGCATTTGTGAATCTGGGATCATACTATTTAGTTGGAATTCCATCAGCTATTGTGTTAGCTTTTGTATTGCATATTGGTGGGAAGGTAAACAAAAGTTCATCCCTCTCTACCATAACCTTGATGTTAATGAGTGATGATCAATTTTACATTGCAATTACCTATATTGGTTTTTCATGCTAATTTCTTCATGTAGGGGCTCTGGTTGGGAATCATATGTGCACTAATTGTTCAAGTCTGTTCTTTAATGATCATTACTATTCGTACTGATTGGGAGCAACAGGTGAAACTTTTCATTTCTTGTTTCTCATTTTCTTTTGTCCTTTCAATCCTGACATGCCTCTATTTTTAACTCATACAGGCAAAGAAAGCAACAGATAGAGTCTATAATTCAGTAACACCAGAAAGCTTAGTCTCATGAAGGTGCAATATATTTGCAATTGCACATTCTGAGTTAAATTCTAGTGAGTGAAATTAAAGCAATATAAGTTTTGTTATCCTTCTTTGGCAGAAAAACTTTAGGGACAATTATATTATGTATGGTTGAAAGATAATAGATGATGCAGTTGAAGATTAGACGTAAATAATGTGGTTTTTCTGTGTACTGGTGTTAGGGATGTTTTGATGTTAATCAGAGAAATCATTTTCTAAGGTTTTTATTTACCACTTAAAGATTTTGTTATCATTTTTCAATATTTCATAAAAAAGTACTTTAATTGCCATTGATCAAAACCAAAAAAATTATTTTTTTTCTGTTGCTTGTTGTTTCTCAATAAAGTTTTTTCTTCTACTCAAAGTCAACTCATTGTTTCCCTTAAGAAAGTTTTAGTACCTATGATTTCTCCTCGTCCCCTAGATGTTCTTTTTAACCAAAATCTCTGTTCTATCATTGTCTCTTGATGTGCCTCAAATCTATTTATTTGTTTTTACTTCCAGTTTTATAAATCTAGTAGGGAATCTATTGAGATAAGAATTTTTCTCAATAAGTTAAATCAGCTAAAGGAGATCTACATATAGGTAATTGTATGTTCAAAAAGTTGTTATAATTAATATTAATGGAGATAAACAAAAAGATAATTGAGTAATTACATTTTTTTAGTTAATAACTGATTTTTAAAAAAACTGCATTATCATTACATCAACCAATAAGGTGGTATCTTTTGCATGAGAGATGTCATTCAAAGTTTGCACCCAACCTAAATGAATTCTTCTGCTACCAATTCTGTTCTGAAAGAATATTGTGTAACCATAAAAGATTTTGTAGTCATTCAACATTTCAAATGCGATTTCTTAATTTGACTAAGGATAGAGTCTTTATAAGAATTAAAAACCAAGTATAGACACTTGCAAGGATTTAAAATAAAATTACACAAAGACATCAACATTTAAGTATTTTCCACTTCATATTTGATACACAAATTCAAATTTTGTACAAGGATAACGAAGAAGCAACTTCAGCAGCTATGCATTATATTTCAGCACGGGATTTGACCATCAAACTGGTAAGAAAAAAAAAAAAAAAAAGCCATCAGCATTTTGCACAGAGTTCGAGTTCACATTTTTGGTCTTTGAAAGACAATGAAATCATTGATATCAACCCTTCTACTAATAATTTTAAAAGTTCTACAATAAAAATGTAATTTTAAAAGACACACAAGTGTTATAACAACCAAAATGCAGAGAAAAAAAAAATCTCTTCACATCCAATATGGAAAACATCAGTGGCAGAGAAGCCACTACATAACCCAAATCCTTCTATCAAACAGATAAAATATATACAAATCCTTAATGCACACTCTACAGCAACGAAAATATAATTTGACAAGAAAAAATGATAATACCTTTTATCATTTTAACAAGCCTCTAGCTATCATTTCTCGTAGAAATTTCTCTGCCTTTTCGTTCTCACCATTTTCAAAAAGACTTAGGATGACTATTTCAAAAGTTATGGCACCAGGCATGCAACCGTTGTCTTCCATTTTGGACCACAAGATCAATACCTTATCGAGCAAACCCTTTTTGCACAGACAATTGATCATGATATTATAAGTGCAGAAGTCCAATTGGTAGTCTTTAATCAAAAGAATTTGAAAAACCTTTCGTGCATTCTTGAGTAGTCCATCTTTACACATTCCATCAATAAGTACTTTGTAAGTATATTTGCTCGATTGAATATCCTTCTCTATCATTTTCATGAATAATTCATTTGTCTTATCTGGATGGATCTGGCATAAAGCCTGTAACAAGGAATTGAAAGTGATTATGTCTGCTTGTTGACCACTCTCATGCATCTCTTCAATAAAATCCCAAACATAAGAGATTCTCCCAGATTTACATAAACCATCAATAAGAGAATTGTAAGTCACTATATTAGGAACCACATTTCTCCAATACATTTTTTTAAAGAGATTGATGGCCTCATCCATCATCTTACTCTTACACAATCCATTAATCATAATATTATAGCTGTAGACATCAGGAGTTACTTCCATTTGGGTCATAACATCGAACACATGTTCCATACCATTCACCTCTTTAATTAAGCAATGCCCATCCATTAAAGAGTTGAAGGTAATGATATTCGGTTTGACACAAGCTCTTATGATCACAGCTAACACAATTTCTGCTTCTTTCACCCTTCCTTCTTTACATAACCCATCAATCAGTGTAGTATAGGTATAAATATCTGGTCTGATATTATTTGATATCATTTCATTTACAAAACCAATTGCTTCTTGTAACTTACCCACAATACAAGAGCCATGAAGTAGGACATTGTAGGTTACTATATCAGGAGAAATTCCCTTGTCAACCATTTCGGAATACAAATCATATGCCTTATTTGCAAGTTCATCTTTAAGCAGAGAGTCAATAATTGTGTTGTACATTACCACATCGGGTCTGGTTGATCTACCTTCAATTATTCTAAGTAACTTTATGGCAGCTTTGGTTTCTCCTATTTTGCACAATCCATTCACCAAAGTTCCATAAGTAATCTGATCGAGCGAAAATCCTTGTGTTTTCACTTTGTCATGAAAGGTGAGTGCTTGCTTGACCTCACCCTTAAGACAGAGACCTCTCATGAGCGTAGTTAAGGTTATGGTATCTGGGTGATAACCCATCTTGAGAATCTTGCCAAAAACAGAGAAAGCGAAGTTCATATGCGCTAAGTGACAGAAACAATTGAGGAGGATATTGAGAGTAAAAAAGTCATGATGAATGCCCTTGAACTCCATTTTCTTAAAAAGGAAAATAGCAGTAGTATAGTGCTTCATTCTCACAAGGAATCCCAACATCTTATTAAATTCGATGATGGGAGGAACAGTACGCATATGAAGCATTTTATTAAATTGAGGAACAGCGTCGTAAACATTATCATGGTCAAGTAATGAAGTCTGAGAGTGAGAATGGAAGAAAGAGAGAGAAGAAGGGTTGGGAAGAAAAAGGGGAAACTTGAGAATGGGATAAGAAAGACGAAACCCTAACCTTGTTCTTGACAAAGACATTGTTAGGTTCACTGAGAATATGCGGCCTCCTCCTCCAACAAGTTCCCGAGTAATTTAGCTCCTTCAGATATGTTACATTTGTCTTTGCACAGTCTAAAAATGAATTTTATAATTATAAAATCTGGAAATACATTTTATATTACAAATTTGAAAATGTATTTTTATGTTATATTATAAATTATTGTAATAATTTTTACAATTTTACATATTAATATGTATATTTTTTAATTTAAATTTTAATTATTATTTAAGATATTTAAACTTCAATTAACTTCAGTGGAGCAAATTTCAATAATTATCGCTAAAAGAATAAGATATGTTAATTTTTATATATATTAAAAAATAAAATATTTATTAAAAGACTTAATATGATGTTAATCCCTTACGAGAAATTGAATTTTGTTCCTATTTTATTCTAAAATTTGAATAATTTTTATTCTTAGACTTTAACTTAATCATCGTAACTAAACTACATTAAAAATTTGCTGAAGTGTAACCAGCATTATTTATTTGTATGTTCACGTGTTGTCACATCAAATAAGGAGCAATCTTTATAATCTTTATAATAGTGAAACACAAGTTGTAGATTATGTAGCAACCACAATGTCTATTTTTGTTATATATCTGCAGCTTCCTTACCTGGAAGTTCACATCATTGCATAGTTTACCAACTTGTTGCAGAATGAACTGTGAAATAAGATCATATATGCATGCTAATTATAATTACCGGCTCCGATTTCACTAAAAATTAATAATTAATGAATGATCAATTAACGATCCGACAGCAGATAAATTAAAATGTTCAAAAAATTTCGTTAGAATAAAATTTTTTTAAACAATGATTCTGATATTATATTTGAAGTAGACTTTAAATCTAATTCAACCTCACAAAATCAATTTTTAATGAAAGATTTGCATTTCAATTATATATTATAAAATTATCTTATTTTTAGCCTAGTCGACGGATACTTCCAAAAGAGATACTTTAGAGAATGATATACTTAGTTTGAGTTTAGTAAGGATGAAAAGCAAGTACAGTTAAATCAATCAACACAATTTGAAAAAAAATTCTTTTAAAAGCACTAGTAACCAGTAATTAGATATTAATATTATCAAACTTGGAGTCATCATCTTCTGCATCACTATTATTCAAACAGTTTTTGTTTATAAACTACAAAAAACTGTCTAAAGTCAATGCACTCTGTTTCCCCAAAACACTACTTTCACAAAAAAAATAGTTCCACTTTGTCTATCTTTTATCCTTTCAAGTTGACCACGATCATATAATAATGGAAGGTCTTTTTCCTCGTTAAGAGCTCCTCCACCATTTTTGTATAAGTTTTCAAGATCTTTATTGGTGTCTGTGAGAGAGTTCATCAAGAGGGCATGGCCACATGGAAGGAGACTGTAGAAGAAGCAAAGAAGCAACTGTGGCTGGCAGGTCCAATGGTGTTTGTGTGTGTGTTTCAGTACAGTTTGCAGATGATCTCTCTCATGTTTGTTGGTCATTTGGATGAAGTTCTTCTAGCAGGTGCTTCCTTGGCTGCTTCATTTGTAAATGTCACTGGTTTCAGTGTCTTGGTATGTTCACATCATTTGGTTTTAATTGTTAATTTCAACATGCATAACTTTTACCTCTTAGACCAAACGGAAAATGTTGTTGATTCTTCTCAATGAGTGTTGTTGCTACAGATCTGTGTAGCCTTTGTGCAGACCAGGAACACAGATTAAGAAAGGATAACATGGTTATTTACTCGTATTTCATCGTATTTTCAAATGTTGTTTTTCTTGTCTGCATTACTCCAGACAAAAAATTTTACTATCTGTTGCTTATGTTGATTGGTGATTCAGATAGGCATGTCAAGTGCACTGGACACATTTTGTGGTCAATCATATGGGGCAAAACAGTATGATATGGTTGGCATACACATGCAGAGAGGCATAGTGGTTACCATGGTTGCTACTATACCAATGTCCATAATTTGGGCATATTTGAGGCCTATTCTGGTTGTTCTGCATCAAGATAAAAGAATTGCAGCACATGCTGAACTATATGCCAGATACTTGATTCCAAGCCTTTCAGCCAATGCTCTTCTTCGGTGCTTTGTTAAATTCCTACAAACACAGATCATTGTCCTTCCTATGGTGCTAGCTTCTGGATTCACCACCTTGACTCATGTCCTTCTCTCTTGGCTTTTCATTCTGAAACTTAGGCTTGGCATCAAAGGAGCTGCCATTGCATTTTGCATTTCAAATTGGCTTAACACAGTGCTACTAGCACTTTACATCAGACTCTCCTCTTCCTGCAAAACCACTTGGACTGGCTTCTCAAGGAAATCCTTGCATGATATTCCTCAATTTCTCAGACTTGCCTTTCCCTCAACACTCATGGCCTGGTATGATATCCCTCAAAACTTAACTTCCATATATGTATAGCAACTTGTAATTCTTCACCATCGTCAAACATATGTTAAGTTTATTTGACGTTTCAAACGCGTTTCTCAAATATCATTGAAATGTGTCAAACGGTGTAAACAACTCAAATGATATCATGAAACATGTTTGAAACGTCAAATAAACTTAACAAAATTTGGTTAAAAAGATTAAATCCACACATTTATAAAGTTGGACGATTAAATTAGATAAAAGTTTTGAAGAGGGACTAATTCCAATTTTTGCTGAAAGTTAAGGAACCAAAAACATATTTAACTCTCAAATATCTATTCCTTATGACTCATAATATATGAGTAACCAATGTTCATAACAAGTTCTAATTGCTTGTCTGTGGTACTACCTTGTTACAGCCTAGAGACATGGACTTTTGAACTGATGGTGCTCCTATCTGGTGCTCTTACTAATCCAACATTGCAAACTTCAGTACTTTCTATATGGTTAGTTGTTGAGTTAAGAGTTTAGGGATGTGCTATTGTATTGATAGTTTGAATGCACCATTGTCGTCAATGATTAATTGTACTTTTCTCAATTATCCCCAGTTTTCAAACAGCAGGGCTCTTTTGGATGATACCCTTTGGAGTTGGTGCAGCTGCAAGGTTAGTCTTTCATGCTTAATTAAAAAAATGTATAATGAAGATGATTCATGATCAGAAGATGTGCCTGCTATCACTAAAATGTATCTTGTTGAAAATCTCACTTCGACTAGAGATAGAGCAATTTCATAGTATATAAGTGAGGTATAAACCTCACCTTACAAACCGATTTTGTAAGGTTCAGTTAGACTTAAAATCCACTTCTAATATGATATCTTTCGATTGTTTTTTAATATATTTTTGGTTTAACCTGCCTCATTCCATTTTATCTCCATTCAACAGTACAAGGATCTCTAATGAACTAGGAGCTGGCTGTCCAAAATCTGCATTTTTAGCAGTTAAAGTCACCTTATTAGTGTCCTTCATCATTGGTGCCTTAGAATTTACTCTCCTTATACTGACAAGGAACTTTTGGGGTCGAATTTTTAGCAATGTACCTGAAGTAGTCACATATGTGGAATCCATGACACCAATTCTTGCAAGCTGTGTCTTCGAAGATTCAATTCAAACAGCATTCTCAGGTATTCAATGAAAAACACTCCATGGATTTTGAGAAACATTATTTCCCATACAAAATAAATAGATAAAAGAGACAATTCTGAAGTTTATCAATGGCCTAAAAACAGAGTCATTAGCATCATCAACATGAACTTGGCCATGGCTAATTCTTTAGGTTGTGAAATTAAAAGGTATAGCCAGAGGATGTGGCTGGCAGAAGCTGGGTGCATTTGTGAATCTTGGATCATATTATGTTGTTGGAGTTCCCTTTTCCATCATTTTAGCTTTTGTCCTCCACATGAAGGGAGTGGTAAGTAAGATTTAACCCATCTTTTACCATGTTTTTTAATATTAAAACTTGTTCAATTCGACCTAACCTAATGCTTTCAAATATTGTTTTAAAAACCAAAAGGGACTATTGTTAGGGATTGTACTTGCACTCAGCATACAAGTGCTGTGTTTCCTTGCAGTCACCTTACGCACCAATTGGGAGAAAGAAGTCAAGTTTTCTTGTCTTCTATACTCAGTTTTGTCTTCAATTTTATTAAACAAAACAATGATATTTGGATAACGGAATGGCACCATGGGCTTGTCGTCGGGCTGACCTGCTGACTCGTAAAAAAAATGTGGAACGGATCACATGATCCAGCTTGTAAATTCTGTGCGAGACGGGTCTAGCTCGTAATATGCGGGCTTAAACAGATTGGATCGGTCTGTATTGTCATCTTTAATTTTGACAATTTAAGGTAATATTTTTTAAGCAATTTTGAAATTTAAAAAAAATACAAAAATAAAATATAAAAAATAATTTAAAATATATTATACATCAAGTTATGAGAGAAAATTGTCAAAATTTAATCCTTAAACGGTATTTTTCAAATATATATTATAAGAATTCAATGTTTATGCAGTAACAGTGTAACAGTCATGCAATTATGTATCTGTTGATATGATTTTTCGAACAAATATTATAAAAAAAATCAATAACTTCAGCACGAATAGTTTTTTGTAATTAAATGACAATGAAAAATTATTTTATATAGACAAGGAATAACTCTTTTTATCTGATAGTGTAATATCTTGATTTTTTTTTCAGGCAAATAAGGCTGCTATAAGAGTAAAAGGTAAAGGGGACCAAGCTGAAACACATTAACTTTTAAGTCACCAAAATGGAACTTAAACGGTTGAAGAGAAGTTTTGCTTTGGTATGAAACATTACCAAAAGAATTTTTTGAGACACATTTTTGTTTGTGTTGTTATTGATATGTTGGGTTAAGTGGAAAAGAAAATTTCCCTAAATAATAAGAGACAGTGTTTACATGTTCAATAACATTTATTAATTAATAAAAACAACCTCCATATTAAACAAAATTTTATATGGCATGCCATTACATAGATCTCTCACTTTTAGATACAAAATTTGTCTGATTATTGTTATTATTAAGATATCAGTATGGTTCCTATATTTTAACTTCTATTTTTTATTTTTTGATATGATTTAGTGTAGATAATTTTTAAAAAATAAATAATAAAAAAAATATAAGTCATAATATAATTTATTTTATTATCATATTAATAAAATGACTTTAACAAATAAGACAGCCCTAGATTTTGAATCTATCACCACTTTGAGTCCCCACCCACACTCAACACACATAACACACGTAGCACAACAATGTGGTCACAAAGGTTGTCTTTTTCAATGGTTTTATCTTGTCTTGCATGTGATGGTTTCCCTTTTCAAGATCATGATCTCCAATCATATAAATCACTCTGTTTGATAAAGTGGTCCCACCAAAATCCATAGTAAAATTTTCAATATATTTTTAAAATTAAAAGTAGCCTTAATTTTATAATGGATTTTTGCCATTTAGGCATTTTCTATTTCATACACGTGCTTTCATGATAAGTTTTCTGGATTTTTTTATTTTCATAAATAAGTATAGAATGTTCTTCTCACTTCAATGGTCACTTCTAAAAATGTATATAGTGTTATTCAACTGTCAATTTGAATGCGAGAAAAATAAAATAAAAATCTTCAAATTGGAAACTTGCATGAGGCGATAGAGTTGAGTTCAAAGTAACAATAATAATAATAATAATAATTATTATTATTATTATTATTATTTATATAAATGTTTAACGAAATTATTTTGATAAATTTATTCGTAAATACTATATTCACTTATTGAAAATCAAGCTTACGTATAACTTCTTGTTATAAAAAAGTTTATATACATATATATATATATATATATATATATATATATATATATATATATATATATATATATATATATTTTAAATTTTTTATATTTAAGAAAAAAAATTACATAAATATTTTTATTTTGTAACTTATTATTATTATTATTATAAGTGCAATTTATCATCACAATTATATAAAAATATTTAATTTATTATAATAAAATAATTTAATGTTATTATGAATCTTGTTTATTACCACTGAAAAATTATAGTTAAAAATATGAACAATTTATACTACATTTCAAATTTTACTAGTTTAATACTTGCTTCATGCATTTTCATTCAAGTAGTGTATTGTACCTTTTATTCAAATATGAAAAACGAGAAATAAAGTAAAAAAACATTTAAATATTTTTAAACCTAAATATTTGTTTTGTTTTTATAATTTTTTGAAAGTGTTTTTTTAATTTTATCAATTTTTTTATTAATGTTTGTTAAATTAATAAATATGAAATTTTATTTAAAATTCTAATTTAAAATATGTACAATATGATTTTTTTCTAAATATTTGATATTAAAAGAAATTGAGAATGCATTTATTTGATAATATAATACTTTCCTTATGGTGATTTTTAATATTTTTATAAAAATTAATTAATTAATATAAAATAGCAAGCAAGTGGATGCGAACATGAATACAAATATACATGTTGTTTGATGGAGATGAAAATGAGATAAAAATATTATATCCGTTATATATAAATATAGATATAAAAATAAATTCTTTTTTCAAAGATGTAATAATAAAATGCGTTCCTACCTCGTTCAATTTCATTGTCATCCCTACTTTAGAACATTTAATCATATTGAAAAACAAATAAATATTCTATTAATACAATTTGGTAATAGATAAATTTTCAAAGTAAGCCAAACATTTGGTGGGATAATCACTATAAAATATTTGTTATTTTACTATATAAATGAATAAAAATATTTCTGATTAACTTTTCACTACTACGTTTAGTTTCACTTCGAACATTTTGGAGCTTCAAACTTTCGAATCAAAATTAGGTTACTAGTTGTTTCACGTGTAATGGTTGAACATGAAATCAAGCAACATTACTCTAATTTAATTTGTGGGAAGATGGGAGCCATATGTTAAATCATACCATTCTTACGTGTTCAAAATTTATTAATTAATTAATTATCAAGTGAGATTAGTCTCTAATAATTTATTGAATTAAAAAAAATTATAGTAGGAAGAAAATACAGGAAAACTTAATTAATTAAGGGCGAGGTTCAGAAAAAAAAAAGTATTAATTTAAAACTTTGATATGTATTATTAGATTATTAAAGTGTGTAATTAAATGGATTAAAGTGAGTTATTAAATTAGTGTATTTCTTTTAAGAAGTTTTAAAGTATTGTTTTCTTTATTCATTTTCCAACCCAACCACGTCAATGCGACGTTTACGAGAAAACCAGGGCTATCAAGCCACGTAGCCATGCAAAAACCAAAAAGCTGTTTATTTTTTATGTTTCCAAAAAGTCTCAGAAGATGTCAATTTCTAAATTTAAAGCTTTTAAATAAAAAACGTGTAGCATTTAATGATATGATGAATTCTCGTAATAAATTTAGTCTTTTATTGGTTTTCTTTTTTTAATTTAGATTTATGAGAAGACACTAGACTACCAAAAAGCTATCAATATTGAACGAAAAAAATTATAGTAAAATCTGCACCAACCTTTGAGAATGAACATGTTGAGATTTATTGACTATTTAGTAATCATAAAGTCTTGCAGAGTTGTAATTAATGTTATTAATGTATTTATATGAATTTAATAAAAGCAAATATTTATTAAGTTTTTAGGATACAAGGATTTATTATTTATTAAGTTGTGTTGGGGAAAGTTGTGTTGTGTGAGAGAGTGGAGAAAGAGAGAATGGGGTTATGGAGAAAGGAGATAAAAGAAGAAACAAAGAAACAGCTATGGCTGGCAGTGCCTATGATATTTGTGTGTGTGTTTCAGTTCAGTTTACAACTAATCTCTCTTATGTTTGTAGGTCATTTGAATGAGTTGTTTCTGGCTTCTGTATCTCTCTCTACTTCGATTGTCAATGCTTTTGGTTTCAATGTCATGGTAAGTTCACACCATTTTCTGTTATAATTTATCAACTACGGTTGCAGAATCACTGCTAAAAAATTAATATTTTTTTTATCAAATTTGTTTCGAAAGTTTTTTCCGTAAACAAATTACTTATTCCTAATTTTATAATTTTGTAAAAAATAATTATTTATGAAAGAACTACTGTCAATTAAAATTATTTTAAAAAAATTACAGAAAAAATATTATTTTTAAATCTTTTTAACAAATTTGCAAAAATTTCATATAATATAAAAGTTTCTAGTAATATACGGGTAGATATTTGTTCAGTACTAATTCTTTCTGTAAATGTAATTTACACCAGTTGCTAAGAGTCCGGTTTAATTCATGAATGAGTTTGAATTTATTTGGTGAGGTCACTTGTTTCGTATTACTCTCTTCGTATGTTTCTAAATGATGGTTTAAGGTTTTTTAAATAAATAAATAAAAAGATATATATATATATATATATATATATATATATATATATATATATATATATATATATATATATATATTTTAGGTTGGTGTGTGTCACAACTCCAACATGCTATTAATGCCTTGTTGATGGTATAATAAGAATGTCTCTTTCATAGGTTGTTATTGTTTACAACTCAAACATCATTTTCCTATTTTGATGTGCATAACTATTAAAATGTCTCCTCACTAGATTTGGTCAACGTACATGCATTGATTTAATTTAGGGTTTAGTATCTCAAACGAAACCAAATTAAAGTTCAATTAGTCTTATATAAAGAATACAAAACTACAAATTCAGAAGTGTAAACAAGATATCCTGCCATACTTAATATTTTTAATAACAAGTTTATTGACTAAATAACCAATATTTTACGTTAGTCCCTTTAAAACTTAAAATTGTTATTTTTTTTAATGTGAAAAATTTGATCAATTTATCAAGTTTATATGGTGAATTCATATATAAAAATATTACTTTTAACTTAAAATTTAAATGTAGTAAATTTTATTGGTTTTCCTCTTTATATATTATATATATTCATGTATTAATCTTCACTCGGAAATTCACTCCATACTTAAACTCTTTATATTATTAATCTAAATTTATTTACACTTCAATTTGATTTAATATAATGAGTAAGTTTTTCATATTATCAAATAGAATGACACATGTTTTATATTGCTTGTACCATTATCATACACTTTTTTTCTTCTCATATATAATGTTAATCTTTTTGACTAATGTTGATGGTTCAACTTGCTTAGATGGGTCTCTCAAGTGCATTGGACACATTCTGTGGTCAAGCATATGGAGCAAAGCAATATCAAATGGTTGGTGTGCACACCCAAGGAGCCATGGTGGTCCTCATCCTTGTTAGTATACCAGTGTCCATTATGTGGGTATTCTTAGAACCTATTCTAATCCTTCTTCATCAAAACAAAGAAGTTGCAGCACTAGCTCAACTTTATGCCAGATATTTGATTCCAAGTCTTTCTGCCAATGCTCTTCTTCGCTGCATTACCAAGTTCCTACAAACCCAAAACATAGTCTTTCCTATGGTCCTAGCCACTGGCTTAACTAGCTTGTTGCACATTCTTCTCTGTTGGCTTTTCATTCAAAAACTTGATTATGGTATTAAAGGATCTGCCATTGCTATTTGCATTTCAAATTGGTTTAACACCATAATCCTTGCACTCTACATACGATTCTCCCCTTCATGCAAACAAACTTGGACTGGTTTCTCTAAGCAATCACTACATAACATCCCAAAATTTCTCAGACTTGCTCTTCCTTCAGCTGTCATGGTGTGGTATGATCTTGTTTTTTGAACTACAACTTTCTTTCATAGAATATAACATTGCATGAGTACATTTTCCTCTATCATTTTAAAGATACATGAGTTATTTAATCCATAGTTTGTCAAAGTATTCAATTAATCCTATATTGATGTTCAGATATTCTAACTTCTGCTCCTTCTGTATTGTATCATTATATTACAGCTTAGAATCATGGACGTTTGAAATAATTGTGATCTTGTCGGGAGCTCTTCCTAATGCAAAATTGCAAACTTCGGTTCTTTCTATATGGTTAGTTTTTCTATTGATATCTGAAGTGCTAAGCTACTTTATGTTCTGCATACCACATCATAGAATATGCTATTATATTTTTATCTTTCTCATTTGAAACCCCACTTTTCTTCCCTTCTTAATGATCAACTATATTCCTTTTTTCGTCCCAGTCTTAACACATCTGGTATATTTTGGATGATACCATTTGGAGTTAGTGCTGCTGGAAGGTTAGTCTTTCTTACAAAACTGCATTATTTATATTACATTCATTAGTTTTCAATACATGTTAAAAAATGTGTATGCTATTACCATCTATGTAATGATGCAGTCACATGTCACTTTTGCCTGTTATTAACCATAACATGTCTAACTACATGTTACCTCTTAAATAGTACAAGGATCTCAAATGAATTAGGGGCTGATCGTCCAAAAGCTGCATACTTAGCTGTTAAAGTCACCATGTTCCTGACATTTTTGGTGGGACTTGTAGAATTTTCTGTCCTAATGTCGTTATGGAAAGTTTGGGGGCGTGCTTTTACCAATGTGCATGAAGTGCTCACATATTTGATTTCCATGATGCCAATAGTTGCAAGTTCTACCATTGTAGATTCAATTCAAACAGGATTTCAAGGTATTCAATAAATTCATTCAATGATGAGGTTTAAAATTTCCATCATTTCTCCTATTTCAATGTCATATTACTAACTCAATCTCATAATCTAAAGCGATTTACATCGAATTGAAACAAATTTTAGAATGTAAAATTTTCTTGTTCCTTGATTTTGAACAGGTGTTGCTAGAGGATGTGGTTGGCAGAAAATTGGTGCACTTATCAATCTAGGATGTAACTATCTTTTGGGTGTTCCTTTCTCTGTTGTTTCAGCTTTTGTATTCCACATGAAAGGACAGGTAACATTAATCATTTAACTTTTGAGAAAAGATCTTAGAGTAAACAATAAAATACTTGAGAATCTGGTTTGTAGCTGAAGCTAATAACATTGTGTAATATATTAACAATTGAAACTAGTAAACATTAATGTGTTGATTCTTCTTGAGTACAGGGACTATTTTTAGGGATCGTATTAGCACTTACTGCGCAAGTAGTGTGTTTTCTTCTGGTCACGTTACGCGCCAATTGGGAGAAAGAAGTAAGTTGTCTTATCTTTAACTCGAGCAATTATGAAGGAAGTGTCTTGCGGTTGGGAGTAGTCTAAGTGTGAATCAAGTTTCACATTGGATATAATAGACAAAATTAAAACACTATATAAGAATAAAGATCCATAACATCATTGCTTTAAGGTTTTGGTGTAAAACTTGTGTCAAATATCTTATATGTGTAAGACTAATGTCATATAACCATATGGAACCACAATTTCTCAATGATCATAACCATAATCCATATATGAAAGAATATATATATATAACCCAACATTTGCAATGTCATGTATTCAAGCAATTATTATTGATCAATTGTACATCTTGTTAATACTAGGGAAACTTTAAGAAAAAAAAATGTTATTTAAGATAGATTTAGAGTGAATAAACCGATTAGTTATCTTAGTGTTGATTAATTAGTTAGCTAGGTGGTAAAAAAGAAAAGAAAAGAGAGTATTATCTTTCTAATTTGATTCTTTGGTGGTTGTTCCTTAACTAATAGCAATTTGTTAATTGTTCAGGCAAAAAGGGCAATTGCAAGAGTAGGAGGAAATGGAGTCCAAGTTGAGGAGCATTAGGGTGACCAAAATGTGCATACTACTACTTCATAGTTCAACAATCTTTGTTCTAAGTAGAATCACTTACCTTGGAAAATTAATCTTTATTCTAATTAAACTCATTTACCTTGGAAAATTAAGGCTGCTTAATTATATATGAATCCCAAACTTAGCATCAATGTACTTACAACACAACCATTATACCTTTGCAGCACACACTACCAAAACAATATAACCCTAAGTTTTCTGAAAAATTATGATTTAGTTTCTTCTGTCCATATTGTGTTGCAAGAAAAAAATGTGCAAAGAAAAAAGAAAGAGTAAAAATATATTTATTTGTTGATAAGAAAGTGACATTAAAATGAAAGAAAATTGTTGAGGTAAAGTAATAAATAAATTAAAACTAAAATAGCGTTATTGTTCTTATTGTATTTGGATGAAGAATATCTTAAGAATTATGTTGGATCTCATATATATTGAGTAGAGATAGTATATAAGTGGATGCAAATCTCATCATACAAATTAATTTTATAACATTGAGTTAAACTTAAAATATATTTCTTAAAAAAATCATTCCAAATATATAAAAACCCAAATATTTTAAATTGAGCACCCAAATATTTCTTACCTAATTTATTCGGTTACCGTTCATCCATTGTTATGAAAATAGATAAAAGATAGAAAATTTTTTATTCTCCTAATATGTGACTCGTCCAACAAGTTGTGAGTTTCAAAAAAATATATAAATAAAGGGTTTAATAGAGATTAAAAATAATTTTCACTTTTGGGGAATAACTTTTCCTTTGGGGAGAGAGGGAATAATAATTCTTTTGAGGAGGACACTTACCTAAAATGAGAAAAGGTAGAGGTGCATTACGAAGATTGTAGACATTCATTTTTATTTTGATTCTAGTATTCAAAATATTAAGGAGTAGTCAACTTCCTTATTCATAAGAATTTGGTATAATGTATTTTAAGTCTTAGTAAATTTACTATTCAATATAATTTTTTCTCATCACTCTTGTGTTCTATTCTTGTTTTAACGCGCATGATTATTGATTGCATATTTGAAAGTACCGGTCAATTGAGGATAGTTTGAAAATTTTGAGTAGGATAAAAAAATTAATAGATTTCACATACTAGACATACATGTAAAAAGTTTAGTCATTCATAACATTAGAATTTGAATTTTAATGCAAATTTGAGTATTTAGATGAAGTATTTTGATGTATAAATTATAAAAGAAAATTTCAGATAATCAGGTGAACTTAAAAATTGCTAAATGCTACCTCTTTCTTTGGTATAACTGTTTTGCTTCATAACATAAGGCCAAATTTCTTCTACTATTAATACATTATATTCATGACCACCAAGTAAGCAATGAAGGAGTCAAATGATTTTAAGAGTTCTTAAGGAGTTTGGATGAAAAAGTTCGACTAATTATATTAATTTTTCACAATAATTTAAACTAGAATGTCTTTTAACTATCTTTCAATGAATTAATGGATTCTACAACCTGATAAGGAATATCTGAAACAGTATTTCATTACTTTATCAGTCCACCTCATTGCTTTCGAGCTTATCACAAAGATTGCTGAACTATGAAAGGAGTATGAACACTTTGGTCACCCTCATGCTCCTCAACTTGGACTTTACTGCCTCCTGCTCTTGCAAAAGCCTTTTTTGCCTGAAAAATTAACAAATTACTTCTAGTTAAGGAATAACCACCAAAGAATCAAATTTGATTATCTTTTTTTCTGTAACACTAGCTAACTAATTCATCAAGATTAAGAAAACTAATCATTTTAATTAGTTACATTAATTAGTTGACAGTGTTTTTCTTAAAGTTTTCCTAATATATTAATGAGATGTACAATTTTGTCAGGTCTATAGAGGGGATTTCATTGTGAAGATACAACACCAATGAGATCTGAGCCTAATCATATAAAGCATTGATACCACTCTCAACCCAAAACCTTAAAACAATTGGTTTATAAGTCTTTATTCTTATATAATGCTCTATTTTCTCATTTCTAACTAATGTGGGACTTAGACTTACACTTGAATTCCTAACACAATTAATCAATAATAATTGCTTGAATACATGACATCACAGAACTGAGTTGAAGATAACACAACTTACTTCTTCCTCCCAATTAGCGCGTAAGGTGGCCACAAGAAAACACACCACTTGCACAATAAGGGCTACTACGATCCCTGAAAATAGTCCCTGTACTCATGGAGAATCAACACATAATATTTACTAGTTTAAGTTGTTAATACACTTTACACAATGCTATTATTAGCTTCTAACTACAAACCAAATTCTGAAGGATTTTAACATTTGCTATAAGATCTTTTCTCAAAAGTTAATGGTTAACTTTACCTGTCCTTTCATGTGGAATACAAAAGCTGACACAACAGAAAAAGGAACACCCAAAATATAATAAGATCCTAGATTGATAAATGCACCAAGTTTCTGCCAACCACATCCTCTGGCAACACCTGTTCACAATTACTGAAAAAGATCACATTCTATAATTTGATTCTGCAGAAGTCTAGATCAGTTTAAATGAGATTGAGCTAATAATATGATGGTAAAGTAAGAGAAATGATGGAACTGGATGAGATTACTTTGTTTTCTTAAAACCAGTTTAATCCAATTCCTGAATATTCAATCAACAGGGGAAAGGGAAAAGTGAGATTTATGAACCTCATTTACCTTGAAATCCTGTTAGAATTGAATCTAAGAATTTAACACTTGCGAGAATTGGCATCATGGGAATCAGATGTGTGAGCACTTCATGCACATTAGTAAAAGCACGTCCCCAAACTTTCCTTAATGACATAAGGACAGAAAATTCCACAAGTCCCACCAAAAAGTTCAGGAACATGGTGACTTTAACTGCTAAATATGCAGCTTTTGGTTTACCAGCCCCTAATTCATTTGAGATCCTTGTACTGTTTAAAAGGTAACATGTAGTTAGACTTGTTATGGTCAATAATAAGAAAAAAAAATGACATGTGGTTGCATCTTACATATGGTAATAGCATACACAGTGTTGAACATGATGTTTTGAAAACTAATGAACAGAATATAAACAATGCAATTCTTTAAGAAAGACTAACCTTCCAGCAACACTAACCCCAAATGGCACCATCCAAAGTATACCAGCTGTGTTAAGACTGTGATGAAAAAAGTGGAGTTTCAAACGAGAAAGATAAAATTATTATAGCATATTCTATACGTATCCAGAACAAACAATAGCTTATCACTTCAGATATCAACACAAAAACTAACCATATAGAAAGAACTGAAGTTTCCAATTTCGCATTAGGAAGAAGACCAGACAAGATCACAGTGATCTCAAACGCCCATGCTTCTAAGCTGCAACATAAATAATGATACAATACAACAGAAGCAAGAATTAGAATATCTCAGCATCAATCATTCCCATTAATTCTAGTAACAAGGGAAGAGAAACAGGTTCTTACTAATTACACAGCCTTTATTTATTAGTCACATGACATAACCTAATCCTAAGATGAATAGAGATATTGATGACAGAAAGTTGTAGTTCAGAAAAGGAGATCATACCACACCATGACTGCCGAAGGAAAGGCAAGTCTGAAAAATTTAGGGATGATATGCAATGATTCCTTAGAGAAACCAGTCCAAGTTGGTCGGCATGAAGGGGAGAGTCGTATGTAAAGTGCAAGGACTATGGTATTAAACCAATTTGAAATGCAAAATGCAATGGCAGATCCTTTGATACCAATCTCAAGTTTTTGAACGAAAGCCCAACAGAGTAGCAAGTGCAGTAAGGTAGTAAGGCCAGTGGCTAGCACCATGGGAAAGAGTATGTTTTGGGTTTGTAAGAACTTAATGATGCACCGGAGAAGAGCATTGGCTGAAAGACTTGGGATCAAATATCTGGCATATAGTTGAGCTAGTGCTGCAACATCTTTGTTTTGATGAAGAAGGACCAGAATAGGTTCTAAGAATACCCAAATAATGGAAATAGGTATACTAACAATGGTGAGAACCACCATGGCTGCTTGGGTGTGTACACCCAGCATGTGATACTGCTTTGCCCCATATGCTTGACCACAAAATGTGTCCAGTGCACTTGACAGACCCATCTAAATAAAGTCAATCATCAACCTTAGTCAGAAACATTACCATTATATATGAGAACCAAAGAAGTGAATTATAATGATAACATAGACAATATAAAACATGTTCTATGCTATCTGATAACAGAAAAATTACTCATTATATTACATCAAAGTAGGAAAAAGGAATTTGAGTCGTCCAAGAGAACAACCTAGAAAACAGAGATTCTTATTGAAAACAGATATTCTTCTTATTAGCATCCAACAAAGTGTGAAGTTAGCATGACATTAAACTATAGAGAGAGAGAAAAAAATGGTGTGAACTTACCATGAGCATGAAACCAGTAGCATTGACAATTGAAGTAGAGAGAGATACAGCAGCAAGAGGCAATTCACTCAAATGGCCTACAAACATAAGAGATATTAGTTGTAAACTGAACTGAAATACAGACACAAATATCATAGGCCATGACAGCCATAGCTGTTTCTTTGTTTCTTCTGTTATCTCCTCTTTGGATAACCCCATTCTCTCTTCCTCAACTACAGAGAACCAACTATGCTCACAGACTAATCAATATTTAGTTTTATTAGATTCTGAATAGCACATTGATTTTAAGAGTTTAAATGTAAGATGGAATTAAATAATAAATATATTTCAAGTGGATTACGACTTGTGGTTATAAAATAAAATTTATTTTACATGATAAATATTGATAAAATATTTATTAATAATTTATTATCTTTGTTATATTTTTTATTATCAAATTTTGTTATATTCCTAAATTATTGCAAAATATCTGTAAAATAATATTAATTAATATATTATAATATAGTTCTTTATTATTATATTTTATTATCTTTATAACATTATTATAGAATAATCGATTAAGATATATAATAATTTATTATCTAATATTTCATATAATAATTATATTTAAAATATAGTATTTTATTTTATTTTATTAATGATAATGAGTAAGAAATTTTATAAATAAAAAAATGATGTAAGATTCAATAAAAAAATATAATACCAACGAAATTTATTCATGATTGTAGTAGAATAGGATAGGATATATTAAGTGGACTATGACTTGTGATTATAAAATAAAATTTATTTTACATATAAAATATTTATAAAATATTTGTCAACACTCAAATTCATCCGATAAATAAAATGTATTTTTAAAATTAAAAAATAATAAATAGAATAACTCACATTCTCTCACACACATCATTGATTGACTCTCTCACTCACTTCACACACATCACTCATTCACTCTCTCAGTTACATTATTCAGGTGACACACTTTACTCTCTCGTCTCTTAACACACATTCAACATGCTTTAACACCTATAGCTATTTTTTTCTCATTATGATACACTTTTTGGTGCGACAATTCAAAATTTTCATTCTTCCAACCAACAGTCACAGTAAACAAACCCATCACCACACACGCAACTACCAACAACGTCAATCATCATTTCTCTCTCCATCGACACAATTGAACACGCAAAATTGACCGAACCAACACCAATCTTTCCTTCTTCATTTTTTTCACATCCACTAAATCTCAATCACATTCACAAAGTCCAGGCTCACACACGAACATATCCATTATACACTATCAACCAACACCATTTCCTTCGCCTCTCTCCCATTCCCGTTATCATCCATTCACCGTCGGGTCCCTCCAACACTAGTCACCGCTCCAACATTTCCAGAATACAGTACAAACCAACACAGAGAAAAAGAGAAACAAAAGAAGGAGGAGAAAACAATCGCCGGCACCAGCACCAGCACCGCTGCCGGTGAGTCGGAGCTTCGAATTGAGATGCGCGACAGCGGCATGGTGTCGTGCCATGGTTGCGAGCCTGATTCAACGCCAAGCGTGAGAAGTTCGGGTGACGCCGATGGAGGCTCTGACTGCGACGGACATCGCCGGCGATGGCTTTCGCCGATGGGGCTGCTGCGTTTCGCGCATTCCACGGGAGGGAAGGAGGATGATGATGCCGCTGCAGCACCGACGACGCCTTCTGTGGTGGCCTGCGACGTTAATGGGCACTCCGGTGACGAACGGCTTCGTCGGCGGCGAACGTGGTACGTGCGGTGGCTGTAGCTGCTGTTTGCATCTGTGGTAGTCTGCGGTGGTGCTTGGTGGGGAGACGTCCCACGCTGCGTGAAGGGTGGAGAAGAATCCTTTGGGGTTTTCTGCAAAAGACAGAAGAAAGGGCTTCCTAAACCTATCATTTCTTCGTGCACCCCTTGGTTTCATCTCTTACACCTCCTCATTTTGTATTTTGTATTGGCTTGTTCATGTGCACCCCCGTCGTATTTTGTTAATCTACACCCCTGTTGACTTTGTTTATTGTTTTAGTTGTGTTTCTGTGTTTACTCGTTGCACCCTTACTTCCATTACACACACTTCTCAATGCACCATTTTTATCTATTCTCACACTCAATGTTATTTTTCTTTTTTTTTTCTTTTTCCGTTAATTGAACTGATTCTTAAATTTTCAAACATGCACGTTTTAAAAAAAATAAAAATAAAAATATATTTTAAAAGTAATTATAAAAATAATAATTTTCTTTATAAGATAATATTAAAAAAATTATAAAACTATAAATGAAAAAAATAATTAAATATGTTTTCAAAAGAATGAGTACTTGTAATCATCCTCGTTGTCTTAGAACTTATAATCTTTTTCTTTATATAATTAAATACGTTTTTAAGGATATGACTACTCGTGTAATGGTATGTATCCTCCTGGTATTTGGTTCCTCTCTTTTATTCAAAACTATCAAAATATTTTATTCCTTTTTTTTTTTCTGTCTAATCGATCGTGTCTGATTAAAATTAATGTCCATATTTTTTACCTAAAACTTTAAAATAATAGATTTATAATTTTTATCTTTATATAATACTTTAATTTCTTAATTTTATTAAATATGAAATTTAAATTATTTCAAATATTTTTAATAATTAATTTCAGCATGCGTACTTTTGACCTCCTAAATCATCTTGTACATAAAAAATATTTATTTTAATCTCCATTTTTAATTACACAAAGGTCAAACATTATTAGAAAGTACACACGTAAGAGAGAAAACGGGAAGTAGAAACTGAAGTCCATTCCAAAGGGGTGATTAAACATTTCCTAGTACATAGGAAAGATGCATGTAGTTTCTTGCATACGGTATTATATTATATTAAACATTTTTTTTCATGTAGTGTTAATGAAGTTGAAAAAAGCAATATTATGCAAAATTCTGTAGTTGACTAGAACACACTTTACTGGTGTACTTGGACAAAAAAATATAGAAATAACTCAAGTGAATCACACCAGGAAATATATGTTAAAGAGAATTTTCTTTTATTTGCCAAATTGAATAATTTAATAATCCTCCTAGTGATTAGGTTATGTACCCCCATCTAATTTCTTTCCTGTCATATTTCCTGTCATAATATTAATATATATATATATATATATATATATATATATATATATATTTATATATATATATATATATATATATATATCAATTGTTTATATCTTAAGTGCTTCTTTACTATCAATTGTTTTAATTCTTATAAAGACTCTATCCTTGCCAAATTAAGAAATCGCATTTAAAATGTTGAGTGCCTACAAAACCTTTTATGGTCACACAAAAATTATTTTATATATAGTCAATGAATAAACTTTTTTTTTTTTCTGATAATTTAATATCTTGATTTTTCAGACAAATAAGACTGCTATAAGGGTAAAAGGCAAAGGGGACCAAGCTGATCTACATTAGCTTTTAAGTCACCCAAATGGAACTTAACTTATTGAATATAAATTTTGCTTTAGTATCCAACATTACCAAAAGTATTATTTGTGGCACATTTTTTGTCATTTTAGTATTTTAGGGTTTTTTTACCACAAAATTGTAAAATAGGATATGTTGATTTTTTTTTTAAATTGGGTCAAACGGTTATGGGAAGACGACATCAAAGTGAAGTTGTTCTTTACCCGACCGGTGGTTTTGGTTTTAAATAAAAAGTGAAGTCGTCCTCTAACATGACGACTTCACTTTTCGCTTTTTTTATTTTCTTTTTTTATTATTTTTTACTTTTATTTTCAAATTTTTCACTTTTCATTATTTTTCTTTTTTTTATTTTTAAAAAAAAATTCAGTTATTAGTTTTATGTATTTTGTTAAAAATCATTAATTATGAAAAGAAAAAAAAATTGAAGAAGTAAAATTGTCATATTAGAGGACGATTTCATTTTTTTCACCGCACACAAAACGTTCTTACAGAGAAAACATTGCTTTTAAAAAACAAAATAAAGAAACTGGTTGAGTGGAGGACGATTTCACCTTCAATGTTGTTCTACGCCCTGACGACTTAATCCTTCTTGGCAAAAAAAAAATGTACAAATATATTTATACAAATTTCACTTCAAATAGACCTTAAAATAAAAATAAAAAAAACCCACATTTTTGTTTATGTTGTTGTTATTGATATGTTGGGTTAAGTGGAAAAGAAAATTTGTTGGTAATATTACATATATTGATATTAATTAATATATCATAAACATGGACGTTTGCTGATAATATTACATATATATGTAGTTCTGTCCATTAACATGCATCATGCATATACATGTGCATTAACGGTAACAGGACTACATCACTTACACGAAATATATATAATTAAGATGACAGAATACATGGACGTTTATTGGTAATACTAGACATATAGTTGTGTCCATTGGCATGCATCATGCATATACATATGCATCAACAGTACAGGATCACGTCCTTTACTACATCAGTACATGACATATATATATATATATATATATATATATATATATAAGATGGGATAATACATGATGGTGGATGGATGCATATGCATGGGTCAGTTGCATGGGAAGGGTTGCGTGGTGTTGAATCCACAAATGAGGTTTCGTGTAGTGTTGAAGACAGCTTGGGGTGTTGAATTGGATCCTTGTGCAACACGGTTTAGTATAGGGCAAATGGTGGAATTAAGTGATGTGTTTAAGACATTACAAGGGTTAGGAATCCCCATGCGTAAAAAGCTTAGGAGTATCCGAATGAGGTCAGTAAATGTTGGATTGTTCTGTGAGCTAACCATGGAAGACGAAAGAAGAAGAAAAAGAACAACAACAAAGGTAGTGGATTTTGTTCTCTCACCCATTTTCATATTCATATATAGCACATTCAGAAATCACACCTTCATGCTCTCAACTTCATTTGCAACACAATTTATAGACCAACACTTCTGCCTTTTTACTTCTTCACAAAATGCTGCTTCAATTCAAATATTTAATGCAAAGGAAAAAAGAAAGGTCAAAGAGAGGATGGATTTAATGTTTGGATGTTATTTGGTTTAAAATAACTTAAATAACGAAATTTTAATACAGTACATATATAAATATTAAACTTAAGTCACATAGATATTATTATATTAGCAACATTATTCATTTTGAACCATTCATAAATTTTCTCTTCTTTAATTATTTTATCCTCACACCCGTATTATCTCTTTACCCTGCATATCTATCCAATAATTGTTGGATTCACACCGATCATTATGATGAAGTCTTTCAAAAATTTAATTTAAAAAAAAATCACATGAGTAACAGATCTAACATTTTAAGTCAGTATAGCAAATCAAGTGGTATTGTTGTACACTCTCAATTACACACAGGTTTATCATAGAACAACGGTTAACATATTTAAATATATGAAATTAGGAGACAAATTTTTTTTTTAAGTACATAGTAATAATTTAAAAAAATCAAGGACACACCTACACATATTCACTAACAAAAAAAAACTTATAATGTCACTTATTCAACATCAGAATTCGAAAAAATCAACATAAAAAATGTTTCAGTGACATTTTTTTCGGTAAAATCTCTTCATTGTTCTTCCTCTCTCTCGTTTACATACGTAAAAAACTTCATCTTCAACTCATTCATTCCATGTTAACGTTGTGGTTATCGTTTGGGTTCAAGCTTTCTTTCTCTCCAATTGCATTTCACAAAGGTTGATGTTTTCTCATCTTCTTTCCTAGTTTTAGGGTTTTGTTAAATAGCTAGAATGTTCACATATTACATATTGGTCTCAGATTAAGAGTTGTGATGGTGAAAAACTTCAAAAAGTCATAAATTTTGGTATGAACCTCGAATGGAGATGCTCCAAAAACAAAAGTTATTGAAAATGACATGACGAACGTGTTTGCCAATACAAAGAGGATTGGGGTTTTGGACTTTTTAAAAATTCATTGTTTAAATTATGTTTTTGTTTTGTATTATTTTTCACCAATTTTTTTAATACTTTATAGCTTTATTTGAGATACTTAGAGTACTTCGAAAATCCTGAATATATTTTTGTGATTTTATCTTATATTGTATATTGATTTTTCATGAGTTTAGTGGAGAAAACTATTGGTGAAAATTTTAAAAAGCAAACCTACAAATTGACGTTTGTTATTCCTACAACAAACGTTAGTTAAAATCTATTACAGATTTTGAACAGATGTTGATTGATGTTTGTTCAGAGATAACAGACGTCAATTAAACAGGTTGTCAGAACTTCAAAAACCATCAAAAACTTCAAATACAAGACGTTAAAAGATTATTTTGTATTGGTGTATACATGTAGATCCGGCAATGCATGTATTCCTATTAAAAATTGGTTGAATTCTATTTCTATTTAAAAGTTAACAATTGAATTAAATTTAGAAAAAAAAAAGTTTTAGAAAATAAGTATAAATGATTCCCCATCATTTTATATCAATAAATAAATTAAAATCTCTTTTTAATTTAAAGTCAAACGAACTTAGAAAGTTATTTTTATTTTATTTATTTTTAGCTTAAAATATTCTTTTAAATTAGTAGTGGTCCGGTAAAACAAATTAAAAAGTTTAGTTTTATTTAAATTTATCTTATCATGTAATAGAATAACCTTCTTAAATAACAAATATTGTATAAAAGTATTAAAAAACAGCTAATTTAAAAATATCAAAATTATTTTCATTAATAAAAAAATTAAATTATTAGTAATAATTTGTAAACTATACACACATGCCGTGAAGATAATGGATCTATTGAATGAGACTATTTAAGAAAAAAAAAAGTTTATATAATTCAAGTGAAATTATCTTCTACCAAATACACCTTAAGTCAAATATGTGATGATTCTATTTAAGGAAACACTTATGGCTGACAAAATTGCCGATCGAGCACGGTGTTGTTAAAGAGTGCTTTATTAATGTAGTTTTTTTTTTTTTTCATGTTTAAAATTTGCAGTTAAAAAAAATAGTATTTTGAAGACGTGTGTGTAAATAAGCGAAAAGAATTATAAAAGCTAACAAGAGAGTTTTTTTTTAGCAAGCTCTTTTTTTCAGTTTTCAGAGTTTTTATGGAAAATGAGTTTGGTTTAGTTTTTCCCTAAAAGGAGAAGCAAATTCCAATAGTAGTATACCAAGTTTGAACTCCGTTTTCTAAAAACAAGGTCCAAATAAGAGAAATTTGAAGTATACTATTTAATTTTGTAAAAAATAATTATAGTTTTTTTAAAGTTATTGGAATAAATTTTGATTAGATTTCTCTTACTTTATCAAAGTGGGGTTTAGCCAATTGATTCAATGTTCAATAATTCAACTTCAGTTGGATGGAAGTTAAACCAATGTTATAAAATTATTATAATACAGTTTAACTTCTAAAATTCATATATATAAATTAAGGATTAAATATATTTTTTATTTTTTAACTTTTAGTGTAAATTAAAATTAGTTTTTTTTTAATTTTTAACCAATTTAGTCCTATATCTTTAAATGCGTAAATTTAAATTTAGTCATTTTATTCAAATTTTATGAAGTTTATGTAACATTTCAGATATGTTTCTCAGCTAATGTTGAATCGAAAATGTATCAAACAATATAAACAATTTAAATCTTATCATGAAACATGTTTGAAACGTCAACTAAACTTAGTAAAATTTGGTTTAAAATGACTAAATTCATATATTTCTGAAGTTGGAGGACTAGATTGAGTCAAAGTTTCGAGAAAGAATTAATTTCAACTTTCATTAAAAAATAAAGGACCAAAAATATATTTAACTCATAAATTAAATATATGTATTTAAATTAAAATTTTATAATATTTATTATCAATCAGCGAAAACACATTTGGTTTGGTGTATTTACATTTTTATTCTATTAAAACAATATTATTTTATTATTTTGCCATTTTTATAAGTAATTAATTGAAAATTTTAAAAATAATATATATATATATATATATATATATATATATATATTTTTTGTAAAAATAATATTAGAAAAGTTATGTCATGGTTATTTTTAAAAACAAAAGTTCTTTAGTTATTTGAAAATAAAGAGAAGTTATTTAATTACTTATTTCATTAAAAATAAATTTTTATTTATTTATTTAGTAAAAAGTAAAATTATTTAATGAAAGGATGATACAGATAATTTTATCAAATAGTGTATTTTATTTATATAGTGATATAAATAGTTTTGTGCTTAAATAAAAATAAAAAAGTTAAATTAAACTTTATTTTTCTTAAATCTAATATACTACTAAGTGTTTTTTTTTTAATTGAATCAGTTTTTAAAAAATATTAATTTTAACTAGTTTAACCAGCACTATTTTTATTCTTTAATAAGTTTTCTTTAGGTAGATTTTATAATTTATTTTTAAGCTGACTAGTTCTCCAATCAAATCCGATTTTCTAAACAAAGAGTTTTTTTTTTCTATAGTATTAAGCATATTCCATTTTTAATCTGAACTAAAACATAAGCAAAGAATTTGGACTCTTTTTTTTAATCATCCATATCTTTCATTAACCCTAATTATTTCATTTTTGACTCTAATATCTTTCCTTACATACATAAATATCCATTAAAAGAGTGTTATTGCTAATTAGTTGAATATGTTTGTGACCATTTAAGTTTCAAAACACGAATTAATAATGAAAAAAAAAAGATAGAAACATATTTAACACAATGAATAATTTCGTAGTAGTTGCCACATTATTGAGGACATCTTAATTGGAGAAAGTCAATGCTAATTAATACACAATAACAAACACAATTCTCGTTGTAATTAGTCATATAGTTTTGGTCACATATGTAACAATATCTTCACAATTCTTGTACTACCTCCATTGTAAAAATATTGATGTTTTATGAATTCCAATTTTCATGGAATTTTTTTTTTCGCGTACACTTCTATTTAAAATAACCATGTGTGTTGATAAAATAAAGGGTTAAATATGTTTTTGTCCCTCAAATTTCAGTAAAATTTGAAATTAGTTCATCTTTAAAATTTTTGACCAATTTAGTCCTTCATCTTTAAAAAATACGTGAATTTAATCCTTTTAACCAAATTTTGTTAAATTTATCTGACGTTTCAAACACATTTCATGATAACATTTGAATTGTTTACACCGTTTAACACATTTTCGCTTCAATGTTAACTCAAATATTATAATAAAATGCGTTTAAAATGTCAAATAAACTTAACAAAATTTTGTTATAATGATTAAATTCACGCATTTATAAAGATGAAAGATTAAATTAGTATAAAATTTCAAAGAGAAACTAATTTCAAAATTTACTGAAACTTAAAGAATAAAAACATATTTAACCCTAAAATAAACAATAATTTTTTTAGTAGATTAAATCTATCAATTACGGATGAAGTTTGAACTCTTTTCATCCAAACATACCGTCCAAATGGGTGAACTGATTTTCGAATAATTTTGCAAGTTTTGTAATCTGGTGTCATCTTAGAAAAAGTTCAATTTATCTATTTAGTTTACTCGATATATCTCAGATTAAAAAGATTACAGAGATTACATGAAAGATCTCTAATAGTTGTTTTAAAAGTTAAAATAGTGATTTTTTTTAATCGGATAAATTTTATCAATTTATCAAACATGGCAGAATTTGAACAAAAAGTTCAAAAAAGTCAAACTAGATTTTCTAAAAATAAATTATTTTTTCTAATTATTATCGTTTTTATTTTTTCTACTCAAAGCAAATACAAATATTATAATAATATATATGAAGGTGTAATATAAAGTTAATTTATCTTCAACAATGTTTTTGTTCAAAAATATCAAATTGGTCCTCCAGTTTTTTTAAGTTTCAATTTGATCCCGATTATTAAAGAATTGATGCAATTTGGTCCTTTTCATTAAATTTCTTGAAACGAATTGATGATTGTTTCTCAACAACCATTCTCAAGCAAGTGTATTGTTATGTAGTAGTATCAACAAGTGGTATCCATAGGAATTTAGCAAGTATATTGGTAGTGGTAGTTTGATTTTTGGATTTTATGTTTGTGATAGTAGTTATTAGATAGATTAAGTGGAATAGGGACTATGAATTGATTTTATCTTATCTTCTTCTACTACACCACTACCATCTTGTTTACTTATTTAGCAAAATATTCAATATCTTGGGAGTACTCTTTCTATATAGATCTAGGTTCATCCCTGATACACTAGAACCTAAGGACTTCAAACCCAATATGATTCAACTCCTGGTAGAATGAGTCATTGCTTTAATGTGTAAGACTTTCTCCTGTAGCATCCCCTCTAGCTATTGAATCAACACTAATACGAATATGATGATTGATTGAACCTTAGTTTGATATCACTTTTTTAACTCAATTCCAACCAGTGAAATAGGATGATTCGTCAATTCATCTACACAAGTTGAGACCAATCTTTCAACTCAAATCAAACCCGTGAAATAAGATGAGTGATCAAGTCATCATTAAGCATAAATCAAACCACAAACAATTGAATGAAAGCAAAGATAAATATTCAAGAAGTAGAAGTGAATAGAATCAAAACTGATTACATCAAACCTAGACACGGGGGAGTTCGGCTACTCATAGAATATTACAATGCAATTCCGGCAGCATCTACACATAAGATCTACACTAAAGCATCTCCCTCGTGCCTCACAGACCCTATTCTATCTTTCTGCTACATTGTATAACCTTCAGTGGATGCTTGAAATGAGAACCCAAGGTCTTTCTTTATAGAAAATTTTGGGTGGTGCTCAGCCATGCACCGTCTTAAGTGCTAAGCACATTATCTTGTTGCTCAACCATGCATCGCCTTAAGTGCGTTGAGCACATTCTCTTGTGGATCAGTCATACATTGTCTTAAGTGTTGAGCATCATTTTGTTCTGGCTCGGCTCCAAAATTCATATTCTGGATCCTTCCTTGACCGCCTTACTGAGCTCACCCATGAATTTTGGGGCTCAACTGCATCATTTTTAATTCTTCAAGAAATTGCTGCAAAATCATCAAAAACTCATCAATTTTTATTTTTCTTCTTTTTAGTACCTCATTCTGTAATTATAAGCTAAAATAGGTTGTTTACTTACAAAATATGATTAATTAAAGCATGATAAGGGTCAAAATTATATGAAAATTTACGTATTCTAGACACTTATCACAAAACTCCACTTTAGCTCTTTGTTTGTTTGTCCCCAAACAAAGCAAAACAAAATTAGTTTGTACAAAATGGGTCAAAATAATTTTTGCATTAGTTGGTCGAAGAACTAATATCAAATCTCATAGTACTAAATGGCGTCCATTCAAAATATCAAAATACAAGTGCAAAAATCATTACACAATTTCTCTCATCAAAATTCTCATTCAAGTGCAAGAGATTCTCTCCCCAATTAAGTGTTTCACTTTAGACAACCTTGCAAGCTTCCACTTAGTTTTGTATTTTTGTTTTCAATCACTATGTAGACACAATTAGCATGGATCACTAAGGTCTTTTAAGGGTTGTAATGTGGTTGGGTTGTCAAGAAAACATGGTTTTTCAAGACAAACAAAACTCACTGATAAAGGAATTTAAATCGTATACACATGACATGAGTTTCTTTCTTCCTTTTCCAACCTTGTTTGGCATTTTTCATTTATCCCTCCAAGGTATATCTTTTTCACTCAGCTCTTTGGGTTGTATTAATTTGTTTTCAAACCCTTCTTGATAACACCTATCATATAACTTAAATTATTCACTAACTTTTACAAAATTAATTTTCAAATTCACTCATTTTACCATCTAAATTCACTCAAAGAAACACATATTCATCCCTTCAAATTTACACGAAATTATTTTCACACTCTCTTCTTAAGAGAACACACTCTTGATGAAATGATCAATTATATTATAAAATTTATGAGTCAAATTATTTCACTTCCATATATATAATTATTGAGTTAAGATATGTCTTAATAATAACTTGTTATCTAAAACAAATTTACTAATATACATAGACATGATATCAAATATTTGTTTTCTTTCATTCATATTAATTATTAATTATTGATAAGAAAACATGATACACTGCACTCCAATATTTAATATTGAAACATAAAATATAAGTCTGTTGGTTAATTTTAATTTTCTTAAACTTATTAAAATTAAATTGTAAATAACAACAATTTTATTAGCATATTTTCGTCCCCATTTATTTTTTCCATGCACATATAGACATATATGATCACATGTTGTATTTTTTGGCCAACAAGTGTGAGGTGGTTACAGAGGTTTTTGTTTTTTCCAATTCTCTTGCATCATATTCAATATGCCACATTTTTTGGACAATAGTGCTTTTGTTTCTCTTTTCAAGGTTACCATGTCCAATCATATAAATCTCTCTGTTTGATAAAGTTGGTAAAAATTTCACTATATTTTCAAAAATTAAAAATAGCCTTAATTTTATAATGGATTTTTGTCATTTAGCCATTTTTCTTTCACACCTCTGTCTATTTCAATGCGAGGAGTGATAAAATAAAAAAGAGGGAAGATATAAATAATGATATACTTTCTTTTATTTGATTAAGAGAAAAAATAAAATAAAAATCTTCAAAATTGAACTTGCATGAGGTAATAAATATGAGTACCTTTGAACTAAGAGTACTTTCATTATTATATATTTATATTATTATTATTATTTATATACATCTTTACCAAAATTATTTCGATAACTTTATTCGTAAATACTATATTAAATTTTTGAAAATTAAGTTTAATTTACGTGTATCACTACAAAAAAAATTATTCATATATACATAATAACATTAGTCATTAATTTTGGTAATTATGTATCAATAATTATAGTATCAATAAGTATAGTAAATAATACAAATTAACAATTAAATCAGTCATAATTTAATTAGTAATATTTTTTTTCCATCTCGAAATTTTAGTCATTATTTACTACAAGAGAATTATTATGCTAATATATATTACATAAATTCTTATATACATTAATTAAGTATCAAATTGGTTTATATTAATATAAGAACTTATAAATATGGTATAATAACAAATTTCTAACTAACAATTCTCAAATCTTAACCCAGCCGTTTGTTCTTCAGTTTTATTAATACAGTCTAATTAATACATTACTAATTTGATTTTCTATATTATTATTTAATTAAATCTCATTTTAAATATAGCCTTTGAATTAATAATTTCAAAACTTATCAATCTTATCATATACCTATAATTAAATAGTAATAATAATAATAATAAATATTTAGAGTGAAGTTTACTTATAAAGTTATAATGTGATTTAAAAAAAGTTTAAAACGTTAAATAAAACTTGTTTAAAATACTTCAAATATTTAATAATATAATATAACTTGTTTAACATACTTTACAACATTTAATAATATCATTATAACGTGTAATATAGCTTGTTTAAAAATTTTAAATATTTAATAGTAACATTAATAATTTGTTGAAATTGATTAAAATAGTTTAAAACATTTAATAATAACATTATATTTTGTTGAAAATAGTTTGAAAAGTTAATAATAGCATTATAATTAGTTGACTTTTGAAATCTTTTTTAAACATTTAATATAATTACATTACATCATGTAATATAACTTGTTTAAAATAGTTTTAAATATTTAATCATAAATGAAAAAATTTATAATATTCTATAAACACAATTTGGTGATAAATAACTTTCCAGAAGTAAGTCAAACATTGACGGAAGGATGTAGTAATTATATTTTACATTAATAATTGTTGAGATATTTTGTAGAGCACTTCTAATATTCTATTTTTTATATTATTTTATTTTTGGTTGTTAAAAAATTATATATTACACTGATAATTGTGGCCCCATTAATTCATACCATTCTTACATACTGTGTTCAAAATTTATTTAATTAATTATTACTATAATTATGTGAGTGAGACTAATTTATTAATTAAAAAATTTGTGGTATAATATAATATATATATATATATATATATATATATATATATATAACGTTATTAAAAAGAAATTACAGAAAAATTTAATTAAGGTCAAGTTTCGGGTCAAAAGATATTCATTTCACGATTACAAATAATAATAACAATATTTTAATATGTTTATTTTATTTTTTAATTTAAAACTTTAATAAGTGTTATTATATTACGGATTAAATATATTTTCAGTCTCTCAAGTTGCAATGAAATTTGAAACTGATCCTTCTTCAAAATATTTGACCAATTTAGCCTTCGTCTTTAGAAATGTATGAATTTAGTTCTTTTAACCCGTTTTTGTTAAGTTTATATGATGTTGTAAGTGTATTTCATGATAATATTTGAATTGTTTACATCGTTTAATCCATTGTTGTTTAAATGCTAATTCAAATAATATCATAAAATATATTTGAAATTTCAAATAAATTTAACAAAATTTGATTAAAAAAACTAAATTCACGTATTTTAAAAAATAAAAAACTAAATTAATTAAAAATTTCAATAAAAAACTAATTCTAAATTTTAATAAATCTTAAGAGACAAAATCATATTTCACCACAGTTATTAAATGGGTGTATTTATTTTTAAGAAGTGTGAAACTATTATTTCTTTTTCTTTTATTCATTTTCCAGCTCAACTATGCCACCGCAGCATTTTCGAAAAAAGCAGGGCCACGAACCCGCTTTTCCATGAAGCCACGATTCCATGCAAATAACCAAAAAGCTGTTTCTTTTCCTCTGTTTTCAAAAAGTTTCTGAAGATGCCGATTTCTAAATTTAAGGCTTTCGAATAAAAACATACAGCAATTAATGTATGAGGTATTCTTCCAAAAAATTATATTTTTAATTAAATTGACTCATCTTTTTATTACTTTAACTCATATTTTAATCATTTTTAAATTATCATATTACACAATTAAATAAAATCAAAATAAATAATTAAAATAACAAATTAAAAAAATAAATTAAACTATCAATATCCATAAAAATTTGTTACTCCTTTTTATCTTTTACAGAAGTTTAGATTTAACAGATGACACTCCCCTTTAAGACCAAAAACGCTATCACGATTCAACAAAAGATTATTGTAAAATCTGAAATTTCAGATGACTTATTAAGTATTTGTACTCACGAAGTTGTACAGAGTCCTGAAAGTAAACAGTACATTAATGTTATTAGTTAATGTATTGACATCACAATTTAATAAAAGCAAATATTTATTAATTTCTGAGGATACGAGAATTCCGTGTTTCTCTCTCAGTACATAAATAATGTTGTGTTGGGGAAAGTAGTATTATTGTTGTGTGAGAGAGTGGAGAAAGAGAGAATGGGGTTATGGAAAAAGGAGATAGCAGAAGAATCAAAGAAGCAGCTATGGCTGGCAGGTCCTATGATATTTGTGTGTGTTTTTCAGTTCAGTTTACAACTAATCTCTCTTATGTTTGTAGGCCATTTGAATGAGTTGTTTCTGGCTTCTGTATCTCTCTCTACTTCAATTGTAAATGCTACTGGTTACAATGTTATGGTAAGTTTCCACCATTTTTTCTCTGTTATACTTTACCAACTTGTTGCAGAAGCTACTCTGATATCAGATTTTTACATGCATATGTCATATATGGAACTCTTCTTTCTCAGCCACCATTTTAGTTTGCAGTGTATTCTGTCTCTGTTGAGTTTTCATGTTTTTATTTTTGTTGTGTTTTCAAGATCCATCATCGATGATGATTACTCGTTTTAAAATTTTAAAATATATTAAAAAAAATTTTTAAAAATTAATATAGTATATCTTTAATACTCTAGAAAGAGCAGTATAGCATAAAAAGTCCATTAAAGAATCTATACTCATCCTGTTATCAATTATATGTGTTCAAACACGAGTTCTTTTTGCAATTATAGATTTACACAGGTTGCTAAGAATCTGGGTCACTTCATGAATATGAGTTTGATTTCATTGGGAGAGATCACTTTTTCTATTTTAGATAATAATAATAATATGATTTTTATTTTTTGAAAAATTAACGGTCTATGTTAAGTCCAGTTAGAAAACAAAGAATAAGAACTAAAGAATGATAATCATAGTATAATTTTCTTTCTATTTTACTTTCTTTTTAAGTAAGTAAATAAATACAAAGATAAATAATTTTTTAATTTTAATAAATTCTTATATTTTTTTAATTTTGTTATTTTTAGTTCTACTTGCTGTAAATAGTAAAAGAGCAATTGTAATTTTAAAATTTTAGTATAAATCTTTCAAAACAATTCACCACTAAACAAATAAAGAGAATAATTTGAATAACAGAAATCGAGTAAAACTGTAATTATTATTATTATTAAGTCCTGTAATTTTTAGGTTGGTGTTTGTTGAGAACTCAAACATGTTATTAATGTCTTGTTGCTAATAAGAATGTCTATTTTCAATAAGAATGTCTGTTTTCTAGGTTGTTCTCGTTAACTAGTCAACACCGTTTCCTGTGCATAATTATTAAGGTTGTCTCCGGGTTGATTTCTTTATTAAAAAAAGAAGAACACTAAACTTGGTTAATGTACATAGATTGTTTTAATTTAGGGTTTGACATCTCAAACGAAATCAAATTAAATTTCAATTTACAAAGAATATAATACTTTAATTTTATGATATTAAAAACTAATAAGTATATAAGTTCAAATACACACAGGAGTGTAAATAAAATAGAAATAATGATATTTTGACCAACTTTTAATCTATCATTTCAATTATTTCTTAATTATCTATTTCAATTTTTTTTTTGTAATGGTATGATGTGATGATCAAAGGACAATTGAAGTGGTGAATAAAAAATTGGTCAAAAAAAATCAGTCAAAATATCATTATACATAAAATATACTAGCAATAGTTTGATGTTAGTCCTTCTAAAAGTTAAAATTGGGATGTTTTGTATGAATCTTGACAAATTTTATGAATTTGATATGACCTCTACTTACATACATGGCTGGACTAAGTTTGTAAATAGGAAAAAAACTTTTATGTAACTTAGATTGCTATAGATATTAATCAACTCATATTCATATTTTTAACCTAAAACTTATAGATTTCTTTTATATATTGTTCATATTAATATTTTTTCCTCATAAACTTACAATTTCACACTTAAATTCTTTACATTATTAATTTAAATTTGTTACATTTTAATTTGAATTAATATAATGATTAATTCCTCTAATATCAAATAGAATAACACATATTTTAAATTGTCTATTATCATTAGGACAAATGTTATTTGACACTCTTTAACAAATTATATAAAGGTGAAATAGTTTTAACAAAAGTTAACTTTTATATTTATAGAAGAAAAAGTAAATAATAGTGAGAAATAGTGTTAAATGGTAGTAAAAAAAAGAATGATGTCAAAATATCAGTTTCCTTATCATAATTATTATACACTATTTCTTCATCTCATATATAATGTTAATTTTTTTCACTTGACGATTCACTTTGTTTAGATGGGTTTGTCAAGTGCATTGGACACATTCTGTGGCCAAGCCTATGGAGCAAAGCAATATCACATGGTTGGTGTGCACACTCAAGGAGCCATGGTGGTTCTCATCCTTATTAGTATACCAGTGTCCATTATCTGGGTATTCTTAGAGCCTATTCTAATCCTTCTTCATCAAAACAAAGAAGTTGCAGCACTAGCTCAACTCTATGCCAGATATTTGATCCCAAGTCTTTCTGCCAATGCTCTTCTTCGCTGCATTACCAAGTTCCTACAAACCCAAAACATAGTCTTTCCTATGGTCCTAGCCACTGGCTTAACTAGCTTGTTGCACTTGCTTCTATGTTGGCTTTTCATTCAAAAACTTGATTATGGTATTAAAGGATCAGCCATTGCTATTTGCATTTCAAATTGGTTTAACACCATAATCTTTGCACTTTACATTCGATTCTCCCCTTCATGCAAACAAACTTGGACTGGCTTCTCTAAGGAATCACTGCATAACATCCCAAAATTCCTCAGACTTGCTTTTCCTTCAGCTGTCATGGTGTGGTATGATCTTGTTTTCTGAACCACAACTTTCTTTTATAGAATGTATCAACTTGCATTGTATCATTATGTTGCAGCTTAATTATGTTATATTGTATCATTATGTTGCAGCTTAGAATCATGGACGTTTGAAATAATTGTGATCTTGTCGGGTGCTCTTGCTAATGCGAAATTGGAAACTTCAGTTCTTTCTATATGGTTAGTTTTTCTGTTGATATCTGAAGTGCTAAGCTACTGTATGTTATTATATTTTTATCTTTCTCATTTGAAACCCCACTTTCTTCCCTTCTTAATGATCAACTATATTTCTTTTTTCACCCAGTCTTAACACATCTGGTATATTTTGGATGATACCATTTGGAGTTAGTGCTGCTGGAAGGTTAGTCTTTCTTACAAAACTGCATTGTTTATATTATATTCACTAGTTTTCAAAACATGTTTAAAAATGTGTATGTTATTACCATCTATGTAATGTTGCAGTCACATGTTACCTTTTAAACAGTACAAGGATCTCAAATGAATTAGGGGCTGGTAAACCAAAAGCTGCATATTTAGCAGTTAAAGTCACCATGTTCTTGGCCCTTTTGGTGGGGCTTGTGGAATTTTCAGTGCTAATGTCGTTATGGAAAGTTTGGGGGCGTGTTTTTACCAATGTGCATGAAGTGCTCACATATGTGATTCCCATGATGCCAATTGTTGCAAGTGCTGCCTTTGTAGATTCAATTCAAACAGCATTTCAAGGTATTCAATAAGTTCATTCAATTCAAAAATTCCATTTTTCGCTTCTAGTATTCATTGAATATTTAGGAATTGGATTAAACTGGTTCAAGGAAAACAAAGTAATCTCATCCAATGCCATCATTTCTCTTACTTATTACCATCATATTATTAACTCAATCTCATTTAAAGCGATC
>Ga0214545_1000344_pt1 | contig 69732 bp, 35 predicted proteins | sample CNSS4metaG_FD_160064 | JGI IMG/M metagenome (GOLD analysis project Ga0214545, IMG submission 160064) | Root nodule microbial communities from cowpea collected in UCLA plant growth center, Los Angeles, California, USA - CNSS4 | ecosystem: Host-associated > Plants > Roots > Nodule | place: USA...
TATATATATATATATATATATATATATATATATATTCATAACCTTTTTTCTTTTTGTTACACACTTTTTTCTCCTTTCTTCTAATTGTTTGGTTTGTTCTATATTCACAAAATTCAGTCACATCTCCACGATACTTTTTCTCTTGTCACAATCTTGATTACACATTTTTGCTTTGTTTAGTTATGTTTAAACGATGTATTATCTATTTTAGTGAATTAAATAGTTTTTAAGTGTCATATTTGATTATTTTTACTTCTTTTTAGTATTTTTATTAATTGTTAATTTTTTTCACATGAGGATGTTTGACTCCTTGATTGCAAATGTTAATCATGTAAACCCTTCACTTAGTGGACAATTTAAACAAAAAAAAACGTTTTTTTATTCTCTTTGATTCTTAATGTTTGTTTTGTTTGCAGAACTTTTTATTTCGTTCAAACAATTTTCATTATCTTTTAACAATTCAACTAATTCAATATCTGAAAAGTTTTCTCATTTCTCCTAGGTAGTCTATATCTTGTCATACATCTAATTATACACTTTTTCTTTCGTACCAATTCTTTTCTATGACACATATTTGATTACTTTTACTTCTTTTTAATATTTTTGTTTATTGTTTTTTTATCATGTGGAATATTATTCTTGTTAAATATATTAGATTATTAGATATCTTAGATATGTATCTTATCTTTATCTTTGATCTACAGTTACTTTGTTATTATTCTTTATTTGTATTTTGGGTTTCACCCATATTTCCTTTATTATAAATATAATGCCCTATGTGTATTTTCTACACAAGGGAGATTAATACCATGCATTTTTTTACTATATTCAATATGGTATCAAAACTAGGTTCCAAACCTATCCTAGCAAAATTTGTCATTTGTTCGGCCTATTGTGTCACTACAATCGAGAAAATTATTGTTTGTTGGACATATTGTTCCATTCGCTATCGTGCCGCTATAGACCTTCCATTAATGTCTAGTCCCATGCACGAGATGTATATACCTCAATGTGAGGGGGTGTGTTGGAAGTCTCACATTGACTAGTGATAAAGCCAGTTTGGAGTATATAAGTTGAAGTAAACCTCACCTTACAAGCCGATTTTGTGAGGTTGAGTTAGGTCATTTTCAGACCAAAGATCTTGGCAAAGTTATATATTTCTTGGGTATTGACATAGAACAATCCAATGATGGCATTGTTATATCTCAAAGGAACTATGCATTGGATATTTAGGAGGAATTTATGTTGATGAAGTCAAAATCTATTGACACCTATGGATCTTAATTCTAAACTTCTATCAAATCAGGGAGCCTATAAGATCCCAATCAGTATAAAAGACTAGTTAAGAAATTGAACTATCTTACAATTACTCATCCTAATATTTCCTTTGCAGTCAGTGTGGTAAGCCAAGTTCTTAATTCCCCATGTGAAGATCATTGACATGTTGTCATTTGTATATTGAAGTACATTAAAGAACCTCTTGGAAAAAGGTTGTTATATGATTCCAATAACTATACAAGAGTTGTTTGTTACTCAGATGCTGATTGGACAAGATCTCCTTACGATAGAAGGTCCACATCGGTATTTTGTGTCTCCATTGGTGGTAACTTGATCTCTTAGAAAAATAAGAAACAAAGTGTTATGACAAGATCTAGTGTAGAAGTAGAGTATAAAGCCATGACGTCAATCACTTGTGGACTTGTTTGGCTTAAGCAATTGCTTAGAGAGTTACAATTTGGAGATGTCACTCAAATCACACTTATATGCGACAATCAGGTTTTTCTTCATATTAGTTTTTATCCTGTCTTTCATGAAAGGACCAAACACATTAAGATTGATTATCATTTCATTTGAGAGAAGATTGCACTAGAGACATCAATATTGAGTTCATTAACTCAAGTGATCAGTTACAAGATATTTTCACTAAATCTTTATGAGGACCGATAATTGGTTATATTTGTAACAAGCTTGATACATATGATTTGATGCACAAACTTAAGAGGGAGTGTTAAATATATTAGATCATTAGATATCTTAGATATGTATCTTATCTTTATCTTTTATCTTCAATTACTTTGTTATTATTGTTTATTTATATTTTGAGCTTAGCCCATATTTCCTTTATTATAAATACAATACCCTATGTGTATTTTATACACAATAGAGATTAATACCATACAATTTTTCACTTTATTCAATATTTAATGATTTTTTATACAATTATTTTCATTTTCTAACTTATGAACCACTTCAATTATATAAAGACTTTTCATTTACTATAATATAATAACTTGATGTCATTGTCGTGAAGTTGAAAAGATGTAAGATTTATGTCCCAATTTTTGTCAAGTTTTGTCAAATAAGTCCTAATTATGGTTTTGTGATCAAATAGGTACCAATTTTCGTCATTTTTTTTCAATTAAGACCTTTTTTGCTAACACCGTTTAAATCATTAATGGCCATGAATAGTGACCGCCACGTGTCACTTTGTGATTTTTTTTGAATATTTTTTTATTTTTTTAAATATTTTTTAAATTTTTTAAATGTCCATGTGTCAACCCAATATCGTGTCACATGTCAAAGTCAATGTTCTATATTCAATTTGGTCCCTATATTTGTTATTTTTGTTCAATTTAGTCCAATTTTATTTAAAATTGACCAATTTTGTCCCTATCGAATATGTGACCAAATTTAATTTTTATACCAAAGTTATAATGATGTGAATTTTAATATATTATATAAAAATATTCAATAAAAAATGTGAATTTTAATATAAAAATTAAATTTGGTTTCAATTTGGAGAGGGACCAAATTGGTTCATGTTAACAAAAATTAAGACTAAATTGAACAAAAATAACAAATATAAAAACCAAATTGAATATAAAACATTGACTTTGACACGGGACACGTTATTGGGTTGATACGTGGACATTTTAAAAAAATTTAAAAAAAAAATCAAAAAAAATAAAAAAACCACGAAGTGACACGTGACAGTCACTGTTCATGACCGTTAATGAGTGTTAGCAAAAAAGGACCCAATTGAATAAAATTGACGAAAATTGGGACCTATTTGAACACAAATCCAAAATTAGGACTTATTTGACAAACTTGACGAAAATTGGGACCAAAAATATATTTTAACCTTCAAATTATTATTAGTTTAATATTTTTTCTATGTGTAATTTCATTTAAGTACTGTCTTATGATATTTATTAATGTACTAAAAAGGAGATTTCATTATAATTTAGAAAAAGAGAAATTAAAGAGATATTTTAAATAATTTTAAACATGAATATTTATTTATTTTTATTTTTTAAAATATATCTTTTAATTTATCAACTTTATTTCATTAAAGTTTTCAAAATGAATGGATGCTTTGGTTCTTTTAAAATTTTATTTATGGGTAATTGCTAAATATTTTATATAATTCTTTCACCTTTGTTTGACACTCTAATTTAAAATTTATACAATTATCATTTATTTCTAAATTTTGACATTGAATATTTGATAATACCATTTTTTTGTGATTTTTTTAGAAAAAGTGATTAATTGATATTAAAACAGTAAAAAAGTGGGTTCGAATGTAAATGAGGATGGAACAAAAGTTATATATCCGTTGGATATGAGATGAAAATGTGTATATAAATTTTTATTTCAAGAATGAAATTGAGATAATGAAACTCGTCTCGTCCTATCCAACTCTCATCCTTAACTTTTGGTCAATTATAGACACTAGGTAAGAGAAAAATCATCATCAATTCAATTGTGGATTACTATGAGAACCTACAAAATAGTATTTTAAGAGTGATAGTGTTTTAAAATAATGAGATCCTATTATTTTAATAATATAACGCCTGATTATAAATAGAATTTTCATAAATGGATCTCATTACTTAAAATATCATTTGTGTAATTTTGATAATCTTTTTATGTGTCTCTTTAAGGTCGCATGTGACTTTGTTATCTTTTGTACGGTTCTCTGTTGATCAAAGATCATGAGAATATGATCCGATCATTCTATGGTGTTTTTATGTGTAGATAGAGTACCATGTGGCTTAGGAAATGTTATGGAATTCTTAGAGCCAAACAAGCTTTTAACCAGGTGGTAGGTAGTGGTTTTAGTGTGAGTGACTTTGATATGGCAGGTTGTGATTGCTTTTGGTTTTTAATGAGAAAATTGTATTGCTAAGGTTGAATTGTTTGTATGTATGATGATGATAGGTGAAATTGTGTTTGATTATTTGAGTCAGTTACTTGTTTGACTTGTGGTAATTAGGAGAACTTGGAATTTGAGTCATAGGTCACATTGGTAGAAATTGTCATGATATAAAAGAAATTTAACGATCAATCTTAAATTAAGAGTACCAATTTGAACTATGAAAACATGTCCAGATCACCCTAAAAACCAAAAAAAAGGCAAATTGTTGTTTCTGATATAGTGTCAAGCGCCATTACATTGCCACTAGGCGCAGGTCACTGACTTGGTACCGCTGGGCACCAATTTTGGACCGCCAGGAAGTAGAAGGCCATAAATTACAGGGGTTGGGCGCCAGGCGCCACTTTTCCAGTGTCAAGCACCACCCTGTTTTTCTGATCTGCGTTCCTTTGGTAAAATGAAGATTCTCGCTTCGTTAACCATTGGATCGAGCAGAAATTTTGACAGATGATCCTAGACACATGAATCTCCACTGAAGGGATTTTTGTTTTGAAGTCTAGTTAGTGAAATGATTTTCACCGTTTGGACGTACTTTATGCATAAGGTTGATTGCCTTGTTTTGCCTATTTCTTTTATTTGACTATTTTAGGGTGTTTTGTGGTTGATGTGAAATATGTTTATAGTTATCATTATGATGAATTGAATATAATATGTTGTGGTGAGCATATGTGATGAAGTTTGACGGATTTTAAGGGAAATTCTTGGTACTGTTATTGTTAGTGTATGCTTGGATATAGAGGAATCTAAAAGAAGGTATCTTGACTTTAATAATCATTCAAAATCGCATAGAGTAGAATAAGTTATGTGATGAGAGTGGCAGAAGGTCCTATCCTTTGGACTTGTTCTTTGGTCATAGGCTAGGATTAACCTTGTGTGGTTGGGTAATGATCCTTTGTGTCTTAGTACTCTGCGGAGACTAGAAACCATCACAGGTGCATACCTTCAGTGATACTTATATCTATGGCATGTATCCGGATAATTGAGTTTAGTGTCAATTGTTGTTTGTGTTTAATTATTTGTGTATTGGTTACAATGTTATGGCAAAGTGATTTATGTTTACAAGTATACATTTTCTTTTATGATAACTTATCCTTTTGTTTCCTATGCTGTTGGGTTTTTTCTTGATTTCTTTGCAATGATCACTTAAATTATGTGACCAAAGGATAATATAGGTAGGGATGCTCCTTCAACTAGTCAGCACTGACGTTACAGTATAGATAATGCTTCTGTGATGAAATTTAAGCATGAATCTTTTGTTTGAAAAACTCTAAAAGAGTTTTCTTGTTGTCCACATATATGACTATTTGTTTTATGTTATCAGAATATTAATGTTTTATTTATCAGTTCACATCATTAAATGTAGTGTTATAATTACTCTTCTTCTGGGAGATGATCCATTGCTTAGTCGATGAGTGGTTAATTTTGAAAACAGGCATAACTAAGATCTTAGAAAGAAAAAATGTTCAATTATCTTGATATACACATTAACTGACTCGTAATGATTAGTTGATTTATTTATTGTTTCCGTGGTTTTCGTAGCTATTTTCTCATATTTAGGATTTTTCCTTAGAAAACTCGGAGAATCTCCTATAAATAAGCAGCGTAGAAAGAGGTTAAGGCCACATATCTTGACCTAAACTCCATAACCTACCTCTAAATTCATTCTATCCCAACTCTAAACCAGAACATTTCTATAGTTGAGAAAAGTTTAACCTCAGATGAAGATTAAATAAGCAGAAGAACAAGTACTAAAGAAACTATACATTAAAAGGAAAAAAGGTGTGAGTATTATAAGAAAAAGAGAAAAAAGATAAAGAAAAGGAAAGTGTTGTCTGAAGTTGAATGATGAAAGAGTTTGAGCATGAGTAGGTGTGAGTTAGGGTTGTATTGTATCCCGTGCGTGTGTGTACGTGTGATATATATATGGCATAATGGAAGAAGATAATTGTAAAAATAAGAGAAGATAGGTAGGTAGAACAACTTAGAAGGGTGAAGAAAAGTAAGAGTTTGTCCCACACACACTCCCACTTTCAACTCATCATCATTGCTATCATATGTAACTTCATTTTTTATTCATTACTCTTTTTATTTCTTGGTTAAGGAACCATGACTCACACTTGTACCCAACACTTCCATCATTCTTACTTTCTCTCTTCTCTATTTTTTTTTATTTTTAATATCATCAGAATCCTAAGTTTCAGAATAACACAAAACAAAAATCCACTATTTGTAATGCTAAAAGATGTAACTGCTTTGAATCATGCATAAACAATATATTTGCTTTTTGTTGGTTCATTATATCCATATGTAAAAAAGGTACTGCTCTTATTTTTATTTTCCTCATTATTTTTCATATGGATCCGCAGACTCAGTGACTTGCGTTTTTAATAAATTATTACTTTAAATATTCTTTTTCTTAGTATTTAATAAATAAAACATAGAATTAGAAATGATAACGAGTTAGGTAAGATAAATGGTAGTGTCGACTGGTTATCCATTTTGTCTAAGAAAATTTACTTTATTATTCTTGACTCATTATTTTTTGAAAATCCGAATCAGTGACGGTGCACATTCAAATATCAATGCAAATAAATTTAGTCTTTTGAAATGTAAATTTAAAGAGTTACACCAAAATATAAGTTTCCAGACATTAAATTTTTTAAAAAGTATGTTTCAATTTCATTTAAATAAAAAATAGAAATATTTTTGAAATAATTAATATTTTTTTACTAATAATTTTATTTTGATAATTTTATTTAAAAAAATTTCAAGTAAAATTCACTTGTAACACCCAAAATAATAAAGATCGTTTACTAATTTAAAGCAATTCATGATTTAATATTAAACATAAACAAGTAAAGGTTATATGCAAAATTCACATATATATATATATATATATATATATATATATATATATATATATATATATATATATATATATTATTGATTCTCATTAACTAGATATTTTATTCTATACTAGTTGAGATATTTAATAGAGTCTAAATACTCTTTTCTTTTAACTCCTACACAATACATATATTAACACACGAGTAAATTGATTTCATTATTGAAAGCCTTTTGACCACCATCACATCATAATATACCATTATAATTTCTCATCACACATATATTACATATCTATATAAATACATGAATCTCTAAAGCATTTCATATCTCATAATAGTAAATGTTACTACGAAAACAATAACAAAATGTTACGGAGCATAAGTCACATCTTACCCTAATCATTGACCTCTCGAGTTGGTTTTTTCTCAACTTGTATGCGTCTTCTCCTAATGTTGACGGTTTGGTCCCTTGAGGGATTACCTGCGGAAAGGGCTCTGACGATCAAGTCAGCAAAGCTCTCAAAAGTCAAATCTTAAATTAGCGAATTAATGAAAGCATACCTTTAATTGTTGGGGTCCATGTGTATTTATAGAGTCATTAATTATGTCTGTCCCTTCTGGTGGGATGGGCCCCTCTTTAGCCACTTTGGGCCAATATTCAGATTCGATGGGCCTAGGCTAAGCCCAAGTTCTGAGTCTCTGTGAGGGGTCTCGCCTGTATTTCCCTAAGTTTGGAGTTAGTAGCTCTTCCTTATATTGTACCCTTTATAGTATGCAGCCTGGGCCGTCACGTAGGTAATCTTGTTTGGCTGACTATCCGTCTACTATTTTTATAATAGGACTATACATAGGTAGTTTAGACTGAATGGTTGTCTGAATTTGCCTAGGTATAGTACAATAAATAACATAACTAATTCCCTTCCTTGTTGGTTAACACTATGACTCACGTAATGAGCAAATAATGAAAGTAAATACTTCAAATATTCACTTAGCGAGGGTTTAACCAACTCAATGAATAGGACCACTAGGAGTAATTCGCATAAATTCACCCAACCAGTCATATCTTAATCATCGAGTGAAACTCTCTTGTATCCCGGACTTTCACAAATTGATTTTTCGCTTAGCGAGGAAGTCACTCGCCCAACGAATGGATCCCCTCTACCTCTTTAACTTGGCAAATTATGCACTCGCGCAACGAAAAAAACTCTCATCCTGCAAGTCTGCATAATTTTGCAGTCATGATAGATTTAAAAATATATTCTCTTTGTTTCAAAGTGTGTTTTTATTAAATGCACCCTTTGATGTCAATTTAACCAAGAGATACAAATTTTTAAAAGCAAAGTCATCCTCAATCACAATTTTCATGCATCAAGATTTTTAACATGGTTCAAATGAATGGTAAATCAACTCTTATTCATCTCAAATAGTGTTTTTTCTTTCCTCTTCACAAATCACAGTCAATTTTAACTTATCAGATACACCATTCGAAACCAATTGAGTCAATTTACCGATCATTGAAACCAACACACCAAAATAAATCATGCATTTTCACACACGTAACTCGAATAACACAATGACAACCAACTACAACATACAATTCTTCAAGCTAGTAAATTTAATTCATCCTTCAAATTTAAATTTAACATCCCTTACCTGTCTAAAAACACAAACAATTTCTTTAGTTCTAAGCATCCTTAACTCAGAGAAAGGCAATATCTGCATAAGAAAAGCTCAGATCAAAGGTCTGATGATATCTTAATAACCCTAATTGAACATATATTCATTAAGAGCTCTTAAACTAGACGTGCAACCCCAAACCTTACACATGCAAGTCAAATGCTAAACAACTCTAGAAAATTAAAAAAGTAACTTACTCTATTAAAAAATATGATCGGATAAAAAGGTAAGTCTCGTCGCTAGGAGCCCTACAATACGTTCTGATCTTAAAACAGATGAGTAGAGAGTTAGAACTCTTATAGACACTAGTGTAGAATTCTCATTTTACCTCGCCTTATATGCCTCGATTGGCCAGGAACCGAAGCATATAATGGCGCGGTGGCATTTTTGTAATTAGAGCCAAGTTTTAGGCCTCGGTTCTCCAAATACCCGAAGCCAAAAAGGGGTATAGGCCCCGATTCGCCCAAAACCGGTGCCAAATAGTGGTATAGGCCTCAGTCCAGTAAGACCCGAAGCCAAAAAGTGGCTGGACGTTAGCTGTTTGGCCTCGGTCCAAGGAGACCCGGTGCCAAAAGGGGGTCTATGGCTTCGGTTCCCCTAACAACCGAAGCCATAGGGTTTATTTAGGGTTCAAATTTCGCGAACCATTCTTCTTCCCCGCCACTCTCAATTTCTCTCTGAAACTTCATTTCTCTCTTCTCTCTCCCTGTAACTCTAACTCTTCCACGTTGCACCTCCACTGAAACATAGCATACACAGGATCTGTTCTGGTGGTTGCGTTAATGGTTTTCGGAAGCACAAGGTTGGAGGGAGCGTGGCTTCTATATAGGTGACTTCGTCGTTGAAGCTTGTGTTGCTTTAGTTTTGAGTTATTGGAGCTCTGATCTTGACATGGATGGAAAAAGAAGCTCTGCGGAAAGCGAAGAACAGAGCAAACAGAAGAGAAAAGCAGAGACGGTGCCGTTTCGCAAGCTATTCGCGTTTGCGGACTGCGCAGACATTACATTGATGGTAGTTGGAAGCGTTGGCGCCATGAATCTGCTGCAAGAACGCGTTGTTGCACCGTTAAGGGTTTTGTTGGACTAGGATAAGTTGGGTGCCATGAATCTGCTGCAATCCCATTTCAGAAGAACGATTTCAGGGTCTCCAAGAACGCACTGCAGCACTGCGTAGAACAGGCCTCGGTTCAAGCGTGACCCGCGGCAGAAAAACGCTTTACGAGTTCGGTCCACACTCAAGACCAAAAGTCATCCCTTTTGACCTCGCCCCAATATGCTTCGGTTCTGGAACCGGGGCAGAATATAAAAAACAACCGAGGCCAAAAGCCCTTATTGTACTAGTGAGAAGAAAAAAAAAAGATGAATTATTTCTTTTAAAAATAATGACTTTCATATAATATATATATATATATATATATATATATATATATATATATATATTTAATCAGTTTCTATTTATACTAAACCTTTTAAATAATAAAATAGTTGAATATATCTATAAAAACGCAATCTCACTTAAAAGATTTTTCTAAAGTCTTAACATCACTAATGATTAATTATTTTATTAATAACTTTATTTTGATTATTTAATTTAAAAATATATATATTTTTAAATCAAATTTATTAATAATTAACATTTTCACTAATATTTGATCATTTGATTTTTTCTTTTTAAAAACTCAAATAAAATTCACCAATTGTTAACATAAAATAAAATATGTGAAGAAACTATAAATCCAGCATATATTAAAAATATATATTTAATATTCATTACTCATTTTTCCTATAAATGATAATGATTTTTTTTTTCAATTCTTAATACACCACAACAAGAATTCTCAAGTCAGATTCATTGAACCGTTAAACTTTGGACTACAGGAGAAATATTCTGATCACTAATTTTATTAAAAAACAATTATTTCACTATTCAAACCTCATATCATCATTATAGCCTTACGCAAATAACTAACTTATTATTTTAAAAATGTTCAAGTACATACAGTCGGTCAAAATGCCTCCTTTTAGTGTAAAAAATGAATTTTTAAAATATACTAATATCCTATCATTTAAAATTAAAATATAAAGAAAGGAAAATAAAAAGAATACGAAATATTTTATAATCAACAAACATGTGTTATGATCATTTTCAAAAAAAGTGGACATTAAGACCATAATATTATTTAAATGCCAGTGCAACTTCATCTTAGATGCAAAGTTTTGTCTTTTGGTTTTTTAAAATACACATTATATTTTTAATGTTGAATGTACAAGTAACTTTCTGTGAAAGCTTCATAAAGTTTTAAAAAACTAATAATTATCTAGTGTATAATATACATATATTTTTTAAACTTAAATGAAAATTATATATAAAAAATAAATTAAAATAGTATATACTTTAATTATCATTAGTGAGTATTTTTATTTACTAAATAAATTGAAGAGATGAATCTTTAAAATTAAGAAACCATTTAAAATTATAACTCAATCAACACATTATTTAGGACTGATATAATTAATGCATAGAAAATTTAAAACTAAATGTAAATGACAATGATTTCACAGAATTCAGTTTTTCGAAAAAAGAAAAATAAAAACTTCAATATAGAATTGAATCACAATTCACAATTCACAATTCACAATTCAAAGTTTTTGTTTCATAGTACTAACTATTTGAATGGAATACAAAATATTCGTAAATAAATATGTGAAATTATAAATTCAACGTGGGAGAAGTTATATGATTAATAAATAATAAAATTTTTCAAAGCATTGTTCGTTAACACATAATTTAATTTATAATATATATGTATGAGATACATCCAAAGTAACCTGATATCTATTTATTGGGTTGGACTATTAACTATGTGTTTAAAAAGTTTAAAAAGTTTAACTTACTCAAGTTCATTTTGTCTTATTATTTATTATTTAGTCTAAGTGGAGAGAGGTCCTTTATGTTAAGGGAGATTGAGTAAGTAGTAGCCTTTGGAAGAGAGAAGAGAGAGGAGAGAGAGAGAGAAGAGAGAGAGAGGGGGGAGAGAGAATTTATTGACATATTCATCCAGATGTCTAAATTAAATTGTGATTTCTTTTTCATTCACTACTGGATCGAATTGAAACTTTAACATAAGGTTCACAACATAGGGTTCTTCATTTTGATCATTGGGGTCGTCAATTTAATGTCTATAATTATAGAAATCAGTCTTTCATTGTTGCTTTAATTTAGGTTTCTCTTTCTTTGTTCTTCATATTTGAGAACATTATTGCTTTGATGTATTGACTAGTTATAAGCACTTATTTCTATTTTTCATTTGACTCTCTTGTATTAATATTTGATCTTAATGGAGCTTGATTTACTAGTTTGTGCCCGTAGATTTTTGCCTCTCACAACGAGAGAGTTATCTCATGTTAAAAATATTAGCATTCAAATGTTCATTTTAATATGATCTTTGTGCATTTTCTTGATGATAGTGGTTATGATAGTAACTTTAGTTTTAGTAATTTGAATCTCACTAACGATATCTTGGTTATGGCCAAAGGGAAGAAAAAATCTAAATTGTATTGGACTAAAGATTTGACTGCTAAAGATAGTGTGAATGTTATATATATATATATATATATATATATATATGGAGGCATCTTTGTAACATCAAAGACTTGGACATATAAGTGAGGAATGGCTTAATTGCTTAGCAAAAAATGATGTCCTTTTAAGATTGAAGAGAGTAGAGTTATAGAAATATTCTCATTGCATGGCTAGTAAACAAATCAAAATATTCTTTAAGAAGCATCCTCCCTCAAGGAAGTCAGAGTTGCTAGAATTTGTGCATTTCAATGTTTGTGGCCCATTGGAGGTAAAGGCATTTAGTGGTGCACTTTACTTTGTTACTTTTATTGATAATTGTTCAAGAAGTTATGGGTCTATGAACTTTAGTGGAAGGATCAAGTACTTGAAAAGTTCAAGGGATTCATAGGTTGAGAGATAATCAAGCAAGAAGTTGAAAGACATTCGTACTGATAATGGTGGTGAGTACTATGGACTCTTTGATGTTAATGCAACAATAGGGTATAAGACATGAGAAGATTCCTCCTGAAACTCATCAATTGAATGGTTTAGCAAACAGGATGGACATGACTTTGGTTCAAAGAGTTAGATGTATGATTTTTGAAGCAAAGTTGCCTAAGATCTTTTGGGGAGAGACATTGTTTGTAGTTGTGCATATTATTAATCTTAGTCCTGTAGTTGCTTTGACTACTGAGGTGCTAGACATAATATGGTTTAGCAAGAATGTTAGGTATGATCATTTGCATGTCTTTGGTTGTCAATATGATTATTGGCCATGTCACTTATAACCAAATATTTATCCTAGAGTACTTTCAAAACTAATCTAGCTTCCTTTATCTAGACCAAGCATTTTTACTATATTAGATCTCCAAGGGGTTCTACTCTCACAAGATGAATATACTCATACCTTGAATACTCATATCAACTATTTGAACATATCCAAACAATCCAAGTCAAACAAAGATTTATCTTGAACTCAATTGAGTCACATGCAAGCAATCTAATACACATGCATGAAAAACTTCTAAAAGTTTACTCTAGAAAATGGATAAATACGAACTTATTCTAATGAAAATTTGAATCAAAGAAATTGCACTCTACTCCAAAATCTTTAAAACTGACTCTGACATTCAAAAGATGAACAATTCATCATAATATTTAAAAAAATAAGAGCAAATAAAACAATTTATAAAATTAAATACCATTTATTTTTTTATTTATAAACTTTACATTTTAATAATAAAATATTCAAATTTCAATTTTAAGATTGTTATGTTTATTTTGTAAGTCATTACACTCACCCATCTCATTTTTAAATATTTTGTTATCTTTATCCATGATTATAAATTAAAAAATATGTTTTCAAAAACTTATATAAAAAATTTATAATTTGTTAGTTATCTAATTTGACATTTATAATAAAAGTAATAATATGCTAAAAGCCTAAAACTTAAGTTGATTCATAAGTGAATTGAGTTAGTTTAGTTTTAAAATTGAGCTTGTTTTGATTGAATTTCCATTTCCATTACCAAACTCCTCAATTATGATCCCTTTTAGTTTTGGCAATGTTTTTGTCCCATTTGGGTGATCAGACCCTTAAATGGTTGCTTGGATATGAGTTAACTTTGATTTAAAATGATTAAGGAATGAAATGGTGTCTGAATAATTTCACTTCATTCTCCATATATGTTTCAGAAAAAGTTAAAATGATATAAATTAAAAAATACAAATCATGGAAAAATTCTCAGTCCATGACAGATGTCCTTTCACTCCTTTGCGATGTTTGTATAGACATCATGTCAGGATCATTCAAATCGATACTATTGGGTGCCTAAAATCCAAATTAGAAAAAAAAAAAAATAGGTAAAAGTTATAAAAAAGAAATATATAGCCATCAACGTTATATATAGTGTTAATTCCCTTATTGGTTGGGATATATATGGAAAATGTGGATATACACAGAAGCCAAAGCAAAAAATTGTACTATGGATTTTATTAATGACTTTTCTTCTCATCTCAATTGTGATCATTATAATTAAGGTATTTTTGCTTTAAGGTATGAAATTCTTTTATAATTTTATCTTTTAAAAACGTTTAAGAGAATTAAAGGAAGAAAATACATTTAAATTGTTTACTACAATTTCTCCCAATTGAGAAATGAAAAGAGAATTCATTTCTATTTTGACTTTCACAAAAATAAATAGTCTATGCAGCAAATGTATTACAGACATATTTAATGCAACCATTAAAGTTTAGATATATTGATATGAAAAAGAAGAAAAAGTTGTGAATAAAGGTTTAGAGAGAAGGAAACATCACAAGAGTTAAGGTTGAAGGATTAGTTTTTCTCATCTTCTAGAATTACAATAGTGTTAAATAGATGCTAAAAGAACTAAGGTTACCCTCGGAGATTATATATAATGATATCAAAACAAAATAATAATAATAATAATAATAATAATAATAATAATAATAATAACTCGAGAGTCTATTACAAAGTAAAGAATATCTCGATCTGTGGCGGATTTCGTTGATGGTTGAGATTAAAATTTGATTATTCAGAAAAATCAAATTTAAATAATTATTTAAGAATACGAGAAAAGATAATAATATTTATTATGATTTTTTTTACTTATTTACTTACTTGTTATTAATTAATAATTTTAGGATTAAATATGTCTTTGGTTTATAATTTTAAGTAAAAATTAGAATTAGTTCATCTTTAAAATTGTAGACCAGTTTAGATTTTCATATTTATAAATACGTGAATTTTGTCCTTTTAACCAAATTGTGTTGAGTTTATTTAACATTCCAAATGTGTTTCTCAATTAATATTAAAGCAAATATGTATCAAGCCGTGTAAACAATTCAAAAATATTATCATGAAACGTGTTTAAAACGTTAAATAAACTTAATAAAATTTAGTTAAAATAATTAAATCCACTTATTTCTAAAGTTGAAGATTAAATTGAACGAAAGTTTCAAGAAGGAACTTATTTCAATTTTCACTAAAGTTAAAGTTAAGAAATTAAAAACATATTTAACCCATAGTTTTATTACTACGTTGTCAATACCATATTAATTCAAGAGAAAACTAGTCTAAAATTTTAACTTCACTATTTTATTTAACTTTATTATTTTATTGTTGATGCTCTTCATCATCCAAATCTAAAGAATTTATTAATCATATTTGAATTATGTCAATCTTCGACAAAAATAGAAAATACATTTTATTTAAAGAGAAAGATTTTTTTTTCCTATAATAATTTATCAAAACAAGATTGTAAAATAAAATGAGAGATAATTTTCTTGAACACAATATGATTATTTACCTTGAAAAATTATTGACGAATTCAATAATTTGAGAGAAGGAACAATTTATTAGATATATATAATTTCTTTAGTAGTTATAATTATATTAAATTACATATTTATTTTTGTTATATTAATAATAATAATAAATTATAGAAATTTTGAGTATATTATTTTGGCTTCCGAATTTTAGTGATCAAGATTCGTGATTGATCTTGATCATAATATTTTTAGGGTTATAGAAGTTTTATCATCAAGTTTTTTCAAAACTTATTAATAATTAAGCTTATGTCATACTTAGTGACATTTTCTGAGTTATTGTGAAAACATGTCAAACATATAAGAATGGTAGGTTGAATTGTGTATTTAACCTTTTGAAATTTTTGCAAGATCTCATGTTGTATGACTAGACAATAGTTTTGCTTAATAGACAACTTATTAAAATATTTTGTAAAACTCTGTTTCAAAGGTCTTTTTCTAAGATTAGTTATAAATAAATAATGCAATATAAAAATATTAGAGAGAGAAGATTTATTCTAAATGTGTGTATATTGGTTTCAACCAATTGATTTAATTTTACTAAACAAACTAACGTTGCAACGATACAACAGTATTATTTGAAATACAATCATTTATCATTAACAACCTAAATATTATTTGAACAATGACCATGCCTAACTAAAAAAAAAAAACCTTGAGTATTATTTGGACAATGATCACTTTTTGATTAAAATCTTGAATATTATTTTAAATACATTCACTCTTTACTAAACACAAATATTTTTCAAAAAACAATCACTCCTTATTAAACTAAAAAGGTTTACAAAAAAAATGACCTAAAAAAAAAATCAATATATTATTGACTGATTATATCTATAAGATTTGGTTCACCCTTTTAAATTGCTCTTAAACATGAATAGTGTTTTTCATACAAATACAATGGCAAAAAGGTGACTTGAAACTTGAGTTTGTTATTGTTACAAGACTTTTGTCGACCTTCATTCTTCTAATATATCTTCTACATTTAAAAAAAAAAAGAGTTATTGCACATTCTTCTTTTTAGCCATTACGAGAGTCTTCTTGCATTATTACTTTTTCTTGTATATGAGCATATTTAATGTTGTGTTCGTTTGATGTCATTTATTGTTTGAAGGGAAAAGAGAAGATAAATTAGAAAGTGTTTATTATGTTCGTTTGCGTTGAATCACGAACGAGTGAAAGCAATGATTTGCGAGATGCATCACTTTTACGATCTCGCCTAATGTGAGCAAATTTGAGACAATTAATCGAGCTAAGACCATTTTACCCTGTGTCATACTTTATAAACAAGCAGAGCAATGTAACATGGTTGATATTTACAAAATGTGAATGCTAATGGAGAAGACCTTGGTTGTCTATAATGGAGTTGGAATCCATGCATGAAGTCCGGTTGTTCATGAGGTGTGAAGGGGGAGAAAATAAAGAAAGTTGGATCGATCCACTCAAGTGCGGAACCAATCCACTAGGAGGGATCCGATCTATGTATTCTTGGAACCAATCCAACTATGACCATGTTAGAAGAGATCCAATCTCATATTAGTTGGAATCGATCCGTGCATGAAGTGGAAGAAGGGATTCGATCTCATATTACTTGGAACTAATCCCATTTATTACCGTATACTATCAAAACAATGTTATTTATTAATTTTTATAATTTATTTTTTCAATTTTAGTAGTAAAAAAAATAGTTGTAGTCATATAAATACCAATTTATACTACTTATTAATAAAGGGCAATATGGTAATTTACCTATTACATCTATTAAAACATTTTTGTTATCTATCGTACGAATCAAATCACTCACAAACTCTCACAAATTTTACTTCAAAAATTACTTACTATCATCTCTAAATCACTTAAAAGTAAAAACAACACATAATTCACTCTCACATTCACCCACTACCTCTTTCCTCAAACTTATGTACTCAAATAAACGCATTTGGGATACACTAAATGTTATTGATTTAACATTGAATGCACGTGGCTTCTATGAAAACACTTGTGAAATATGGCATAACTTCAAATATCAAGACAACTAACTTCTTTTATTCTTTTGATAAAAGTGCAGATCTTGATTGTGTTCACAATATTGATATTCATCTTTTCTATAAGAATTATTCGTCTAAAATTGATTTTAGCATTGCAAATAACGCCAAATTTTTAAAAATTATTTTAAAAGTGTCAAAATAAATGTACTAAAATTTTGGAATGTTAAATATATAAAATCTTTTAAAATTAAAAAAATATATTTATATATTAATTTATATATATGAAGAAAAAAACAAAGCTCTACCGAACCTTCAAATATAAATTAAATATTTATTAAAAGTATCCATATCTCTAAGAGAAAATACACTTATTATATGTTTAAGTAAAAAATTATTAGACAGAAACGTGTGCATACAATTTAACTAGATATCGATTAGACTATACAAGTGACATAATTATATTATACATTTATTAAAAAAATCATTCATAGAACTTTGAGCTAATAATTATGTCTAGAAAAAAAGTTTGTAAACCAATGTAGAGAGTTGTACAAGGTTGTCTAATTTGTTTGGTAGAAGATTTGGTGTTGTAGTGCATGTATGTTAGAAGAGCGTTTGGTACATAATGTTTTGTCAAAACTAGAAATGTGTATTGTATATTAGACAATCTACGTATTTATTACTTCTTTCGAGTTTCAAACACTTTACTCACATCTCATGCTTTTCTTGAACCTGTATATCACCTTATTCATAAAGCTTGTTTTATTGTTTTCTCAATATAATCACTTTATGTTATGTCTTTTAATCATTATTACATTAATAGTAAGCAAGTATTTCATGTCAGAAAACACTTTTAAAATATAATATCTGAATTTTTTTGTGTAACTATATATACAAAAACTTGATTTATAATAATACATTATTCGAAAATGTAGATTAAAATTCATTAATATTTTAGTTAAATTATATTCATTTTGTGTTTATTTTCATTTTCTCTTTTTTATTTCTTATAATTGTTTTTTTCTTAATTGATTGTGATTATGATGATGATCATATTCTTTTATTTACTAAATTTACTGGGATTCACGAGCATTTGTACAATTTTTTTTTTATAATTCAAATATTAAGATGGGATAGTATGAAATTATTTATATAACACTCCAGTTTGAAACTCAATATTAAAAATACATAGGAATTTTCACAGATAAAAATAATAATAATATTACAAGCATTTTTAAACTATAGTATTAATTAATTGATATTTAATGAGACGTTATATTTGAGATTTGTTTATCTGTAATAAGATTTTTTAATAATAATCTGAAGACCAGTGTTTACATTTTTTTTTTCTTGTCATAAAAAAGTAATCATTACTATACCAATTATTAAAATAAAAAATAGTATAAAATTATTATTCTAAAAAAATATTAAAATAAATAATTTTTATAATTTTATTATAAGTAATTTTTTTCTTGTGTAAGTAGCTTTTTATTATGCGTAAGTTTAAAAATAATTTATTTAAAATATATAATAATAATAATAATAAATAATAATATGTAGATCATTCCTTTTGAACAGTAAGATCTAAATTTAAATATTTAACTTTTATTTTAATTTTTGAAATGTTAAGAAAATTTAGAATTTGAAAATTTTCTTTTAATGATATTAATTACTTTCTTGATTTATATGCATAAAAATAAATAAAAAGGAAACAAGTACGTAAAAGTAATCAACTAAAAGTTTCATTTGGTCTAAATATTTTTGCAAAATTTAATTTATTCTCCCCTCTAGAATAATTCATTAATGTTGCAAAATTTTATTCATTTCTTTACCAGCAGGAACAATTACTGACACAATATGAAAGTAATGACTAATATAGAGTTTAGCCTACATGTATTTCTTCTAAATATAATTTATTTCACATGCAAAATATATCATAAGATTTGAATCTCAAACTACTTTATCATACACGCAATTATCAGTTATATATCTCAATCAATGTTAATACTTTTATTTAATTTAAACATTATGATTTTAGAAGTTAGTAGCTAACTTACACCTGTATTATTTATTGCCTTATTTTATACATTTACTTTTTCTTTTCATAGATTTAAAATTATGAAAGTATTGTATCTTTCATTATATTTTCCTCTTCATATACTTTATTATTATTTACTTAGCTTACGTATTTAAACTTTTTTAGCATACTTAAAATTGTACTTATTAAACAATTTATGTTGTATTGCAATTTGTATTTTAGAATATTAATATTGAATAAAAATGAATTATTATCAACTTCATAAATTAGTTTCTTCATGGTATACCATTTAGTTTTTAATTAAAATAAAGTTTATTCATTCTATGTTTAATTTTTTTTTCTTGAAAAAAAAAAAAAAACCCTCTTGATGTCTGCAAAACAAAGATTTAGACATTCTAACCATCACCCTTCATTCTTATCTCACACTTTATCATAAAAGCAGTTAAAATAGAATGAATGAGATATGTAGCATTCCCATTTTTGTAGGCCATTTAACCTTTCCAACTCACTCTTACTATACAAGGACACAACAAACCATTATATTTAGCAACTTACAAAATTATTTAACCTATAATACCTAAGATTTCAATTTAATAGATTCACACCCTCCATTATGTCACCCATAATCTTCTTCTACTACTTAAAGACATTATTTTCATGATATAACTTCAATAAGGTTTCAATAGTTATCATTGAAATTGGAAAAATAGGGTCCTTTTTTATGATTAATATGTAAGATTAAGCAAAATACTCCAACAATCGTTTCATTGTGTTTTATTAATTAATTTAAATTTTGTTGGGTGATGTCTTTGTACCCACGCAAACCCTTTACGGGTCCCATTCCAGTTGATAAATTAGATAACAAATGCAATTCCTGAGTTCTTTTTTAGCTAAAATCGCCAAAATTGAAAATTTTCAATATAACATTTTAGACTATTTCAACAAATAAGTGGACCAACATAGCCAACCTTTTTGTTTATATATTATATTCTTATTCACATGGTTTTTAATTTTCTTTCATAAGTTTATGGATCATGTCATGTGTTAGAAGTATGGGATTCATTAGCCTCTTGAATTCCAGAGTTAAAAAACAAAACCATTTCTAAGAAAAAAAATCTAAAAGTAAAATTAATTTTCATTTTTTTTTCCATTATTCTTTTTTTGGGTGGATTTGACCCTAGTTTTTCTTACCATTCTAGATGGCTGATGCATAGGAGAACTGAATTGAGATTAAGTTGGAGCCATTCTGAGGGCTTCCAACAGAAAACAATGTCATTTTTTAATCTTTTTCTTTGTTTCACATTTTCAAATAGTTATGGTTCTTTGGTCAGAAAAGGTGGAAGTTAGAATTTAGAAGAGAGATTAAGGGCTTCCATAAGTAATTAACTTTAAAAAGAGAGTTTTGCTTTGATGTTCCTTCCAAGAAAGATGGTCTATCTTTGAATGAACTTAAAACCCTTTTATTTTTTTCCGTTTTGTTTACTTCTTTGCCCCCTTTGCCCCATTCAACAATGCATCACAAATGGTCCCATCTTGGCTTTCAACCTTCATTTAGCACATACTCTAACACCTTTCTTTTTTACTTTCACATACACAAATGCTCAAACATGTTCTGTGCATATTTTCTCACACTGGTCTGTTCTGTGTTAGAGACATCAACAAAACCACCTATGTCAATATTAATGCTTGGATTAGATCTACATTGAAATATTATCTTGAACAGTGAAAAAGAGTGGTGATATATATTTGGTTTGAGCTGGCAAATATGTACTAAATACATTTTATAATGGCAACCAAATTTAGGTTAATTATATTAGCAGTGGGGGAGGTATGTGCTCAATTATCAGAAGTAGGACCAAGTGAGAAACAGTGAAAAACTTAGGGAGACTTGACTAAAGCAAAAGCAATTTGTTGGAGGGCCAAAGCACAACACAACATAACATAACATAACATTCACCAAGGTAGCTATAGATTCCTTTTATAAAGGAAGAGATATATGAAAATGTGGATATTATTTTGGAAAGTACACACATGGATGTGATAACGTATAGGAACAAAATTTTGAATCTTCATCACATAATTTTACAAACTATTTGGTGGCATGGCAATTAGTCGGTGAGTGGCGGTGCAGCCCACTCCCCTACAGCCAAATTCATCCCTGTTGGACTTCAACAAAAACCAACACTTCCTACTTCTTATTGCTACCTTTCTCTTTCTGGGTTTGAATTTCATGACCTCATCACTCACTTTCTTCATTCTCCTTCCAACATCAATTTAATTGAATCAGGACAATCATACTATAAAACTTAAATAATTCAACTCACTATTCTTCTGCATAGCCAAGTCCATTTCATCATACAAATTCATGGCTTTAAAGTAGAAAAAGACACATGATTCAAACTTACATTCTTATCTAATTTTCATTTACCATATCATTCAAAATTACCTTTTACAACTGTTACTTCTAAAATAGTGTAAAATAGTGTGATAGGTTCTTAACCTTGGATAAGGAGATAAGGAAGCTAGCATTCTTGAGTGAGGGGAAAACGACAAAACTCCTCTGATATGTGTTTTCCCTCTGTTGAAGTTAATGATCAGATTTTTGTCTTGAAAGGTGGCAACCCTGCGAATTAAAATTGGCACATAAGAGGCTTGTGGACAAAGTAAAATAAGTGAAATTTATGCAGGGTTTGATTTTGTATATTAATATTGTTATAAAGAAAACAAAGTTTCTTAGGAAGCATACCCACATAATGACTCAAGCATCTGCGGCCATAACTGGTCCCACCCTTGCTGTGGGTCTGGTCCACCAACTCATGTGTGTGGTTTGGTGGGGCCTTTCATTTCTTGCCTCAATAGAAAAATGAAAAGGAGCTGGCAGGGATTATCAAAATAAAAGTAACATTTTTCAGTTACAGAAAATTCTAGACCTTGTAAAAATTCACTACTATCTACATCCCAAAGCACTGATCCACATAAAGCAGTTAAAACACAAGGACTGTTTCACATTTTTTGTCTGTCTGAATTGTTCCTCACTTTTACAATAATACTGTCTGACGTAAGGAACAAATGTAAAATTATCAGTATGGTATAATCATGTTTTTGTTTCAAAAATGTAATCAGAAGGTTGCTATTTGAGTTTTTGTGTATATAAAAGAGGCTGCATTAAAGCATATTACTTCTTTAAATGAACTTTATTATTTTGAGAAACCAGTTTTTGACTGTTAGACATGATACAACTCTTAATTAATTGGTATAGTGAAAAGCATTTAACTGTTGAACTGTGATGCTCCATTTTGTCAAAAAGCACTCCATAAACAATGGTTAGATAAAAAAATTCATGAAATTCTTTGATTTTCCTTGACTCAAGAACATTTCATTCCCCCCCACAAACCCTCAAGCCTTAGCCTCCTTTGGTTATCATTTCATTCAATTCAAACCGCCTATTTCTCATTCAGTCGAAATAAAACCACTGGCTATCTACTTCTCTTCTACTCTCTCTCTCTCTCTCTCTCTCATACATTACACACACAAAATACAGTTTTGACATCTTGTCTGAAAACTCTCTTTCCCTTAAAACTTTTTCTCTGTCTCTCATTCCGACACTTGCTTAGGTTTCAATCTGATATTCCAGGTAAACCTTTCTTTGTACATATCAGAAAAACTGAACACCAGCCATGGCTGCCAACAAGTTTGCAACCATGTTACACAGAAACACCAACAGAATCACCCTTGTTCTAGTCTATGCCATCCTAGAATGGATTCTGATCATCCTCCTGCTCCTCAATTCTCTCTTTTCTTATCTAATCATAAAGTTTGCCGATTACTTTGGCCTCAAAAGGCCCTGCATATGGTGCACCAGAATCGATCACATCATAGAGTCTGGGAAGAGCAAGACTTCTTGCAGAGATCTTGTGTGTGAAGCTCATGCCTCTGAGATTTCCAAACTGGGGTTCTGCTCCGATCATCAAAAACTGGCTGAGTCACAGGACATGTGCGAGGATTGCTCCTCCTCATCCCAACCAGATTATTCTCGGAGTTTTCGTTTGTTTCCATGGATGAAGCAGATAGGTGTGATTCAGGATGAGGGTGCTGATGCCGGTGACAAGGCAATTGAGAAGGTGGAAGAGGCTATGAGGTGTTCTTGCTGTGGCGTCAACTTGGACAACAGATTCTACCCTCCTTGCATTTTGATCAAGCCTTCTCTCAATGTTTTGGAGTACGACCAGAAGCCGAATTTGGTGACAGAACGCGGGGTTGGTGTAGAGATTGACGAAGATCAGACCAGATCGGATATTGTGCTTGATCATCATGAGGATGGACAGGGGAACGAAGAAAACAAGGGAAGCCACACGGTGTTTACGGTTGATCAGGGTTTGGATAGAAAAGACGAGGAGGCAGAGAAGAGTTGTGATTGTTCTGTATGTGATGCTAGCGTGGATATTCTTTGTGATGAAATTTGCAAGTTGGATTTGGCTGTGGAGAAAGGGAAAGAATCAATTGAAGAGGAAAGTTTGAATACCGGTAAGACTGAGAACGATGATCAAGGTTGTGAGAAATCCACTGCCCAAGTTGATTGTACCAGAGAGATAACTGTGGAGACTCCACCCAAACATCTGGAATTTTTCATTCACGGTGATGATTGCAGATTGATTCCGGTTGAATTGGTTGATTCCCCCGCTACAGAAAATAGGGCTCACAGCAGGTATAAGGAGGGAGGTGAAGACTTTATTCTGGACTTTGATAAGAGTGCTGATGCAGAAGCTGAACCGGTTGTTGAGAATTGGCACATTTCTGGGGATATTGTGGCAGAATTTTCATTTCAGGAGAATGAAAATGTCTTCAAGGAAAACGGGGCTGAATCGGTCCAGTTAATCACCAGAGGACAGTCCTCAGTGTTGTCACAAGTAGAACAAGAAAATTTGGAGCAGAATTGTGGAGATGTGAGTTTTTTTCAGATTGCTGATGACTTGACCAAGGATGTGAACATTGAAGCAAACACAGAAACAAGAGATGCCGAACAATGTTCAGATGCTTCTCTAGGTTCTAATTATTTTCCTCCTTGATAACACCTTTCGGTTGTTATACCTTTTTTCTTTTTCTTGATTTTCTAAATGCAATTATCTCTGATGCCTTGTCAATTCCTGCAGCATCTGAAGATGAATCAGAAATGCAAGGTGAGGAATATGAAGCAGAAGTCTCAATAGGGACTGAAATTCCTGAACAAGAGCAAGTGGATGAGTATCAAAGCCAGGATGTTCTTTTGGATACAAATCAACAAACACAAGAAGATCCATCTACCAGCACTGTCAGATTTAATCTCCGAGATGAAAGTGGTGAGCCTCAACTTCTTATCTTCCCTTTCGATGAAGTTCATTTTTAAAACTCTATAATAATCCAGCTTCTTTAATTGCAATTTATAACTAGGTGAGGACAAAGGTGAAGAGTTTGTAGAATTTAAAATCATGTCAATCGAAGTGAGAATGCCAACAGTAAGTAACCATTTGCCATCTCTGTTGGAGCTTAACGAGAATGAGGAAGAAAAAATTCCTGACACACCCACTTCTGTGGAGAGTCTACATCAGCTACACAAGAAATTGCTTCTTCTTGAGAGGAAAGAATCAGGAACAGAAGAGTCATTGGATGGAAGTGTTGTGAGTGACATGGAATGTGGAGAGGTAACCATGGAAAAGTTAAAAGCAGCATTGAAATCTGAGAGGAAAGCTTTGAGCACTCTGTATGCAGAACTAGAAGAAGAGAGAAGTGCATCTGCTATAGCGGCGAATCAAACAATGGCGATGATAAATAGGCTTCAGGAAGAGAAAGCAGCAATGCAGATGGAAGCCTTGCAGTATCAGAGAATGATGGAAGAGCAATCTGAGTATGACCAGGAGGCTTTGCAACTATTGAATGAGCTCATGACGAAGAGGGAGAAAGAGAAGCAAGAGCTAGAAAAGGAGCTTGAAATATATAGAAAAAAGGTTCATGAATATGAGGTAAGAGAAAAGATGGTGATGTCAAGAAGAGATGGTAGCATGAGAAGCAGAACTTCTTCTCCCTCTTGTAGCAATGCTGAAGATAGTGATGGATTGTCCATTGACTTGAATCAGGAAGCAAAGGAAGAAAACGGGTTTTACAGTCATCAAGAATGCAGCAACCAGAACACCCCAGTAGATGCGGTCTTATATTTGGAGGAATCATTGGCAAACTTTGAGGAAGAAAGGCTACAAATTCTAGAACAGCTCAAGGTACTGGAAGAAAAGCTAGTTATATTGAATTATGAGGAAGATCACCGGTCAGATGATGATGCTAAATCAGTAGAACTTTGCGAAGAGAATGGGAATGGATACCATCATGATGGTGATCACGAAGGACAGGTAAATGGATTTGCTAATGGACATGCAAAGGAAATAAATGGAAAGCATCATCAAGGGAGGAAACTCATGGTTGCAAAAGCGAAGAGGCTTCTCCCACTTTTTGATGCAATGAGTTCAGAAGCAGAAGATGTGGAGTTGAGTGGAGACGAGTTAGATTTGCCCCACTTGCAGAATAATTCAGTTGAAAAGATTAACATGGTGAAGAAAAAGGTTGGTTTAGAAGAGGAAGTGGACAATGTTTACGAGAGACTACAGGTGCTGGAGGCAGACAGAGAGTTTCTAAAGCATTGTATCAGCTCCTTGAGAAAAGGGGACAAAGGGTTAGACCTTCTCCAAGAAATTCTACAACATCTTCGTGATCTGAGGAATGTTGAACTCAGGGTGAGGAACATTGGAGATCTTGCCGTGTAAGAACCGTACAAACTCAACCAGGTAAATATATGTTAAGGAAAGAATTTTAAACTTAACTCAACTTCAACATGTATATATATTAACCTTATCTCTGGTCTATATATATTAGTCTTATCTCTGGTTTGTATGAGACTTCGATATATTTATGCAGTTATGTATGATGATGCAGATTGGTTAGATTGGAGTTAATGGAGAAGGTGGAAATGAAGCATGCATGAGCACCAGTGTGGTGTACATACGTAGGAGAGGAGAAGAATGAAAGCAACAGTGAAATTTGAAGAAAAAAGTTGAGAGGGAATTCCCTGATGGAGAGGGGAGAATCCTGGAGGAGTTTGTTTTGTGGAAGTAAGCCCAAATTTTTGGTGGGTTGTGTCCATCATGACCTTTTGTGGGAAAAGGAGAATGATGAGCATATGTGTGTGTAGGGTAGTGAGTTGTATTTTGTGAGCATGGACCTGGCTTGCAAAGCTGGAGTGATCTAAAAAAGATTCCAGTGCCAGGTAAAATAGCACTTAGTTTCATATAGACAGACAGAATTAGGGCCACTACTTTTGTCATTTCTTTCATTTTTGTTGCTTAGAGTCAAGATTGGGGTCACTGGCCTCTCTCTTCTCTTCTCTTTTGCATTCTTGCATCCTTTGAGTTTGTTTATTTCTGAGGGGGGAAATCTGAGTCACTTGTATACTACATCATGTATTCATTTGTAATTATATAAAAAAAAAAGTGAGTGTTTGTTTATACTGCTTGGAAATAACATCAGATACAAACCTTGCCCTGCTTTCACTTCGAATATTTGATTCAACTTTAAGCAAAATGCAACTTCTTGTTTGATTAGGCCGAAAACTATGCAACTAATTAAAATATAGACTTAAATACCTTTTTCGTCCTCATTTTTGTAATATTTGTTATGGATGGTCCTCATTTTTACCAAATGTTTAAAATGGTCATCATTTTCGTATTGTTTGTTGCGGATGGTCCTCATTTTTACCAAATGTTTAAAATGGTCATCATTTTCGCAATTCGTGTTTAATTTAGTCTTTTTCTGTGACGCCGTTTAAATCAGTAACGGAATACTGTACAAGTGGCACTGTTTGTATTACATTGTACTGGGTTGTATTACGTGTACTGTACAAGTGTAGTAATTAGATATTTGGGGATAAATAGGTGAGCTAAGATTTTGAAAATGAAATGTTGGGCAGTTGGTCAGTTGTTGCAATCTTCTTCCTCCATTCCCAATTTGTGTTGTTGCAATCTTCTTCTTCCTACAATCCCATGTCACAGTCTAATCTTCTTCCTTTATCTCTGATTGTAATCGTTGGAGGCAATAGTGTTGTAGCAATTCGTGCAATGTTGTTGTAGCAAAGCACTTACCTCGTCGATGATGATTAACTGGAAAATTGAAATCAAACGAACAAATCGTCACTTCCAATTGCTGCTTCCTTGCAAATCAAAGATGAAGAAACTCAGAGATGAAGAAATCGCCTGTACTCGTCAATCCCTAATTGCAGCGCGACCTAATTGGAAAATTTTTGCCCCAGATTGAAGAGTTAACGTTAATAATTCACCTGTACAGTACACGTAATATACCCAAATACAATGTAATACAAACAGTGTCACCTGTACAGTGTTATTCGTTATTGATTTAAATGACGTCATAGAAAATGACTAAATTAAACACGAATTGCGAAAATGAGGACCATTTTAAACATTTGGTAAAAATGAGGATCATCCACAACAAACAGTACGAAAATGAGGATCATTTTAAACATTTGATAAAAATAAGGATCATCCGCAACAAACACTACAAAAATGAAGACGAAAAATGTATTTAAACCTAAAATATATTAGTAAGTTAACAAATGGAGTTATGAGGTGCTTTAGAGATGAAAGAAAATAAAGAAAAAGATCGTTGGTTCGTCTATTAACAAAAATTAACAATTAACATAAATATAAATATATATACATATATATATATATATATAAACATTTAAAAATCACAAAAATCCAATTTTCCGGGTCTGGTAACTTGGAAAAGACCACTGGACTAAATAATTCAAAGACATACCTTACTATCCATGTCTTATTTTTTTTTCTTTCAAATTTTAATAATAAAATGGAGGAATAATATTATTCTCCCAATAATTTTTTATATTTATATAATTTTATAATCATTTCATCTCTCTTCGTGGAGAAATAACATTATTGAAAAAATAAGAATCTAATAATTTTACGAACACATGTGTTTGTGTAAGATTGTTATTACTGATGCATGTGTGATGCATGTGAGATATGTTTGGGAAAGAAATGGAAGGTGAAATATATGGTCGTCATTTTCAATAATTTCTAGAATCATGTTTATCGTTTGTAGTTAATTTAATCTAGTTTTAATCTTTGATTTTAAAACTGATTTTAATATTTGTGATTCCATTGTATTTAAGTTATGTCACTTTCAACGCAACCACATTTACATTAATATTTTGGTTAGAAGGAGAAGGAGGGCAACTAATTTTGTATTGGCGAAGCATGTTGAAAAGTGTATTGGTTTGGTTGTTAATTTATATGTGGGGTTTGGGTGATGATTTAAAGGTTCCATTTTAACCTTTTAAATATTCTCAATTTGCTGATGTCTGAATTTTTCTTCTTTGGTTGCATACAGGGTGTTTGAATAAATATCTAGGCCAGGGACTCATTTGGTGATTTTTTTTTCTTTCAGTAGCCTGATTTCTGATAATTTTTTTCTAATAAATATTATTTATAATATTTATCTAAATAATATTTTTTTTTATGAAATTTTGATTAAAACAATATAGTTGGAATAAAAAATTTCTCTTACTAAATATTTAAACATATAATAATGTATTTACTTTTTCATGTCAGAATTAAGATGCTTTTATAAAAGAGCACATTTTTTAATTTTTTTTTTCTATCCAAATAAAATACAAATTAAATAAATGTATACGTAAAAGTGTAAAAGTAAATCTTATATTAAGTCAATTTTCAATTTTTTATTTATAAAGTTTTAACGTTTATTTTTAGTTATACACATAATTGTTAAAATAATTTTGACAACAACAATATGCATGAAAAACTTGTAACATTTTGAAAAGAGATTATTCAATGTACTATAAACTACTGAACAAAGAATTTGTGTAATGCATAATATATTTTAAACATGTTTTAAATATATATATATATATATATATATATATATATATATATATACAAAATATTTACAAATATATAGAGAGAATTCCTTTAATAAAGTAAAAAGAAATAACTTTTATATCAAATGAATCAAAACTTATTACAAAAGTCGATTCTTCTTGCATCTCATCAAATTTTTCTCACACCCATCATTTTGAATTTTATTTTCCAAAACGCACTAAATCAATTTTGGAAACATTTTCTTTAAAAAATAGTCACCCACTTTTCTTGAATCCCTTTAAAAAGGCAAAGTTATTACCATTTATCTTCCACAATCAAATACAAGTTTATAATAAAACATCCAACAACATGAAGTTCAATATATTTACAATCAATGTTTCCCTAAATTAGGTTGTATCATGTTCCATTCAAGGTACAAATGAATTATTTCACAATATTACACAATAATCATGAGTTCTATCAATCATTGAATAATCCAATAGAGAGTTAGGGACTCAAAATGTTGCATCTTTCGACATGCACTTTTTATACCTATAGAACTCACCTTTCTTATAAACAACAACATTCAAGGAGAATTGTAAAAACGCAATTTGCATTCTACAATGCATTCATCAGCCTACAACCATTATACGGACTAAGTATATTTTCTCACATTTGGAACACTTAATCTTACTTCCTTGTAGAATAATTTAGTTTAAATTTAGTGTTTTAAGTGAGATTTATCCAAATGGGATTAATTGAGCTTTAAATCAAATCATTCAGTGAAATCAAATTTGTACGCCTTATTAGACCATAAACGATCTAGGTAAAATAAATGCATTAGAAACTCTAGCTAGCAAGTCTAAATTAGAAATTTTGGTTTATTTAAGTGCACCGAAAGAGTTTAGGAACCATCCATAAGATAATTTTTTATGATATGATAAAATATCATAAAATAATTACAATATCGTGACAATTAATTAATTTTAAAAAATAATTATAATAGTGCGTGCACACACAAATTTTTTTTTTATTTCGAATCTTTTTAGAATAATAATATAATTGTTATTATATTTATTTAACCTTTAAAATTACTAATAATAATATTAATATAAATTATTAAATTTTAAATGATTAAAAATCTATTTAGCAAAAATATTTAGTATAATAATGTTTTTTATAATTATAAAAAAAACACTTCTAATAATAACACCACTATGGGTCGTAATAATAATAATAATAAAAATAATAATGATATCAATAACAACAAACTAATGATAATAATAATAATTTTTATGCCATAATTATTGATGTCAATGTTAATACTAAGGCTAATGTTAATGATAATAATCTATAATTATATATAAATATACATCAACAACAAAACAAATAGAAAGGACAAGTAATTGAAATAGGATCGTAGTCATAGTAAATAACATTAAGAGGTGTCTCTAACTAATTAATAATAATAATATCATTATAATAATATCTCGTAGTGGTAATAATAATAATAATAATATTAATAATAATAATAATAATTGTTAAATTTAAATAATTCTTCATAATAAAAAATTATTTTTTAGTTTTATCATTTTACTAATTTTAGTAACTATTTGTTTAATTCAAATAATTACACAGATATAGAGATAAAATGAATAACAAAACAAATAAAAGTTCAAGTAAATAAGAGTAAAATGTGTGTCTAACTACAATAATAATAATAATAATAATAATAATAACAACAATAATAATAATAATACTAATAATAATAATACCACTATAATAATATTGCGTAATGATAAATAATAATAATAATAATAATAATACAACTACACATATAAAGAGATAAACATCTTTGGTGTCCTTTTTTGTTTTTTCAATTTTAACATCTTAATTATTATATGTTAAATTTAAATAATTATTTATAATAAAAAAATTATTTTTATTTTTATTATTTTACTAAATTTAGTAACTATTTCTTTTAATTAAAATAATTGTTCAAATATAAAAATAAATGGACAACAAAACAAATAAAAAAGAGAAAAATTGAAACATGAACATACATAGTAAGTAAAATTAAAATGTGACCATGATAATAAAAACAATAATAATAATAATAATTGATATAATAATTATAGTTCTTGATAATAATAATAGTAGTAGTAATAATAATAATAATATAATATTAAAATTAATTATAGTTAATAATAATGATAATAATACTTATAATTGATAGTAATAATGATCATAATAACGATAGTTGATAACAATAATGATAACACTAATTATAGTTAATAATAATAATGATAATAATAACAATTATTATAATTATATATAAGGTTAGGGATGACAACGGGTCGAGTCGGGTACAGATAGTACCTACTCGCAATCCCACCCACAAAAAAAAATCATTCATTACCCGCCCGTTACCAGCTGGGTACTCACTTAAAAAATATCCGCGAATATTTTTAAAATTCGCGGGTACCCATGAATATCCGCATACCCACGAATATTTAAAAAATATATATACTTTATAATTTTTTTAAATAAAATTATAAAAACTAAAATTAAATTTAAGCTAATAAAATATATTTTTAATTTTAATTAAATTTAACTTAATAAAATATAAATTAAATTTCAATTTTAATTTTAATTTTTTGCGGGTAACAAGTACCCGCGCGTACGGGTAGTATGATACCCACACCCAGCCCGTTTATAAACGGTTATTAAAATACTCGCCAACTTCTACCCGTAGTAGATTTTATCCTCAGATACCCACTGGTGCGATTATTTTTGTTTTCCCAAGTTATAGTTGATAATAATAATAATTATAATTATACTTATAATTGATAATGATAATAATATAAAAATAAAATAATAAATATCATAAAAATTGGGTTATATTGTTGTAGATATTATTATTAGTGTAATGAAGTAGTAAATCTAAGTGATACGATAATAATTACAATTTTAAATATAATAAATAAAATTGATATCACAATATAATGTAGTTAATTAATTTTACGAAATAATTATTACAACATGTGACCTGTGTACAATTTTCTTTTATTTCAAATGTTTTAGAATAATATTTCTCTTAAGTTGTTGATTTTGGTCATCTTCCTTTTGTATTATTCTTTTTATCTTAATATATTTTAGTTTTCTCTATTTTTAAATTAATTATTTTTTCCATATAGCAGTTTTACTAATTATTTGGAAAAATTTTGAATGTTCACAATGTAAATACACTTTAAATTTTATTGAACAGTAATTTCTTAATATCATTAAAAATTATATGTTTAATATACAAATATTATCATTAGATTATCAAATTTAATTAATAGTCATTAAGAAATATAATAATTAATAGTCATTAAAAAATGATATTGACATGAAAAAAAGAAAAGAGAAAAGAGATACGATAACTAGTACTTTTAAACTTCTCATCTTTTGCTCTAAATCCTAAGCTTAAAAATTTTAATCGTACAAATAAACAGACATTATGATGTATATTTCCTTTCGTCAAAATATAAAAATGATTTAATAGTTAATTTACTATTTTAAAATAAAATAATTTAAAAACGAAAAAAGCTAATGAAAAAAAAAAAATCTTTTATTTGGTATAACATAAGAGAAGGGAAATATAATTCAGCAGAGCTTGTTTTCCACTGATGAGCAGGTTATCATGATTGGTAGCGAAATCAAAGTGAAAGACGAAGGAAGAGAAAATTGCAATTTTGAGGAATGGGAATGCTCTTTAGGTTACCCTAATCTTTTAGGGTAATTCCAAACCAAATGCATTTTCACATAAATGTGTCCTTTTTTGTCGGCAAATTCTTCTTGCAACTTCATACTATTTTTCATATTGTTCCCATGTAACTCGAAAACTATTTTTTTTAATTCTTTTTTATTTTTAAAGTTATTTTTGAAAGTTAAAAATAACTTCTAAATCTTTTAATCTAAAAATTAAAATAAAAAAGTCTTAGTTACATTAAATGTTTGAAGAAAAAATCGAATTGCACAAGAGCTAAAATGGAAAATTTTATATCCATAGAAAGGCATGTGTAGAAAGAAATTGTCTTTTGTCTTGTTTGTCCGTGAAAAGAGAAGCCCAAACTCTAAAATCTTTTGCATATCCCCTCCCTATTTTGATTTACTCTCTGCAAATTTAAGTTTGAGGGATGAAGTTTTATGTTAATTTTAAAAGGTTGGAATATTATTTAGAAACTATGTTTATATTCACTGTTTTTATTTTTGAGAAAATATTTATATACAGTGTTTAGTTATTCTACTTATGACCACCTTACTCATAGTTGGAGCCCTAAAAAAAAACTTGGAATGAAATTTCTATTCCTTCTACTAAAGATTAACTTTTACTAAAGGTTAGGGTATTATACGGGTGGTATAACAGATTTGCTAAAACATTAGAGTTTCATTGACTTTTGAAAGAGTCTACATTATCTATTGAGTTTTTTTCGCTTTCCACACTAAAAATACATTATGTTAGTATTTTAAATAGTTTTTAATATATTTGTTTAATTTTAAAATTAGTGATCATCAACTTGTTTTAAAGATATAGAAAAATAACATAAAAGAAAATCCAATAAAAAATCTAAATTCTTTTTGAAATAGATTAAGAGTAATTAAATGTTTTAGATTGATTATATTTTATTAATCAATTTATTAAAATAATATAATTAATTATATCTTAGGTCAAGAATAATGTCATGAAGCTATTAAGACCTGTAATATTATAATTCGACGAAGAGATCAAATTATGAATATTATTTTAGAAAAAGTAAGTGACAAATTTTACATAAAATGGTTATGACTGACTTATTTGTAAGCAGGTAGGTATAAAATTTTTTGTTCCTTTCTCTTCGCCCCCAGAGAAAATTTTATGTACTTTATAATTGAAAGACGAGATCCTAAATATTTAGTGTTCCCAAATGGCCAATCAAGGAACACAAGATACACTCCCACACTTTACTCATGAGTTCTTGGGAACTACTCAATTAAATGTAGAGTTTTTTGCTTGAAGTAGTAGGCTCAATTAAATGTAGGGTTTATTTTTATGTTTTCGTAATCTAATAGGAGTTGCATAAAGGCCAAAATAACAACATAGGGAGAAAAAATTAAAGAATATTTACTTAAAGTACCTTAAATTAATTATTACGTAAATATATATTAAAGAAATAAACAATATTTATATAGATTTGAAAAATACAAAACAATGACATTATAAGAAAATTATTAAATAAAAATTAATTTTAAAAATAAAAATAATTAATTATTAGAATGATTATTCTACGTATCAATTTATAAATTCAAAATTATAGACATTCAAAATCAATTTAAACTTTAATTCACGAACTAATTATAATTTTTTATTAATAATAAAGATTATTTTGAATTTCAATAACTTTTTAGTTTATAAATTAATTTCTAAATTTGTTATTATAACGATTAACTTCTCAAATTAATTTTCTTTGAAGCCATCTCAACAAAATCTATCTCTAAATTAATTATTTTCTTTTCTCTATGTATCTGAAATAATTTTCAAAGGTTATTAAAAATATGATTAAATATATTTTTGGTTCCTTCATTTTCAGTAAAAATTAAAATTAGTCTATTTTTGAAATTTTTAACTAATTTAGTATTTCTTCTGTATAAATGTGTGGATTTAGTCATTTTAATCAAACTTTGTTAAGTTTATTTAAGTTTCAAACACATTTTAATGTAATAGTTGAGTTGTTTACACTGTTTGACACATTTTCGCTTTAATATTAACTCAAATATTACCATGAAACGTGTTTGAAACATTAAATAAATTTAACAAAATTTGGTTAGAATGACTAAAGTCACGTACATCTAAAAATTGTAGACAAAATTGAGTTAAAGTTTCAAAAATAGACTAATATCAATTTTCAGTTAAAGTTAATGGACTAAAAAATATTTTACCCTTAAAAATGTTATGAATAGCTAACAAACTACCTTCTCTCAGAGTCTAAACCATTAATTATAGATCATAGTTTTAAAAATCAGATTGTACCAGTTGACTGTACAGTGAATGTTTGCATTTTCATATACATCTAAATGAAATGATGTTTGATGTTAATCGGTTCATACTTCAATAAATTGTTTACTGATAAGAAATTCAGGTTTGAAATGAACATTAGTTGGACCTCTTGAACGAAAAATCGAATACACATTACAATAAAATTGTTAAATAATTATTACATTTTAGAGATTAAAATAATTAATATTAGCTAAATTAAATACAATTTTATAAACTAAAAAATATTAATATTTAATAATCTCTATTATTAATAAAAATTATTATAATTGATTTGGTAAATTGGAATATAAAAATTTCCATCATTAGTTATCAATATTTTAATAATTATTATTCTTGATTCTAAATTAGTCTATACTTTTAAATTAGAGAGTAATTAAAAATTAGTAAAATCAGTAAAATTATTTCAAACCTGATTAAAATAAGTTTACTAAATTAAGAACAAAGAACACAAATGTTTATGTAGAGTTCACTTCAGTAGTTAAGAAAACACGCATAGCCATGTATGTAAACCCCTGCAAAAATGTCAAACTATAGAGTATGGGTTCACATATGAAATAAAGAGGGAACTTGAAACGAGTTATAGTATCATATGAAAAAAAAAAAAAAAAAAAAAAAAAAAACACGTGAGTGCATTTGTTCCAATTTTGGTGGACAAAGTTATTTTGTATTGTTGAATGTTGTGTTTTATAAAGTTAAGGTACAAAATATATGGTCAATTTATCACTATTTAGTCCATCTGAACTAAAAATACGAGGACTCTTATCTAGCGGCTCGTGAGTTGGAATGATCATGATTCATGATCTCTTTGCTTTCACGTGCATGTTAAAATCGTAAAGAATTTTATGTACACGAACGCATGATCATCTTGTTTTCTATTGACTTTTGAGGCAAAGGAAACAATAAATTGATTATCTTTTAAAGAAATCAAATGCTATGATTCTTTTTTTTATTCTAATAACCTTTTGAGATTTGGTGTTTTTTGAACACATTGTTGCAATAATATTGCTTAATTGGATGTGTGTATAAATGGTGATCTTAATCTTCTTTTATAAGCTTTAAAGTGGCTATGAATAACTCGTTATAATATTAATAGATATCGTAGAACAAGAAACTATATTAACTTACAACTTGGTTTTTAAATTTAAGGTAATTTTGTGAGATGACATATCATTAAATATGACACTTTTTTTTGTTAGTTATAGTTTGTAAGTCCTAAATATTGGATTTATGTGAGTAGTATCTTAAATTTTACATAATGGTCAAGATTTTATAATAATAAATTGTCTAATCTAATATGTCTTTGTATATTAAACATATGATGAGACAATTGTTCAATGAGTGAAGTGGTCTAACAACCCTAGGATCGAGTATAGAGAGTGAAGACACTGTATCTTAACATTATAAAATTTACTCAAGTACTTCTACAACAACTTCGAACTATATTGCTTGACATCAAAGATGTCACTCAAGTTGGTGTGCTTCAATTATTCTTGAATGATTTCACATAGACTCTTGAAGAAATGAGTCAGTGTAGAATCTTTTCTAGCACAACTTCAACTTGATAATAATTAATACATTTAATACAATTCATTTAGTAATAAATGTTCTTTCTTCATTTTATCAACATTCTAATAGTTGGATGTACTTACGTTCTTCTTGTTAGTGTGCATTTCCTTGATTCATTTTAAATTGTAGTGTAGTACAAAGTTTACAATTTTTTTGGAGTTGACAATGCTTTGTTTAGAAATTTGGCAAAGAAAAACAACTTTAAATTTTTGTTTAAGGGATCTTTTTTATGTAACTTGTCATTTATATAATGATTCTCCTTTTTTTAACGAAAGAAGGAAACATTCCCCGCAATATAGAATAACCTTTTGCGGTTTTCATTTTAATAGATGCTAATTTACTTCTATGTATTTTATCATCTGAGAACATTTGCACTCTATCAAATGTATACATAGATTGCAAAATATTATATGGTTAATTTGACAAACACTTGTGTCTTTCATAATTTGTTGTACATTAAGTTATTGTCTATCAAAGGAAGCATAATTATACTTTTATATTTAACTGTTTTTAACACTTAATTCTCACAAAAATAATAATAAATTTTAACAAATTTTTGTTTAAATAAACTCAAAAAGATAATTCTCCAATAAACCTTTGAAGATGCATTTACCACATTATATCTATTTGATATTGCAAATCAAGTTGGACACCACTATATTTTTTCTTTTATCACACTGCAAGAAAAATCTCAAATAATGATTAAATTTAGTGACCTAATATAATTAGTCACTATAGTGACATGTTTAGATACTAATTTATAAACTAAAAATTATTGGTAACTAAACTAGTTTTAAAAAAAATATAATTGGTTTCTAAATTGGTCACTAAAATAGTTTCTCTTATGAATTGATATCTAAATTGGTCACTAACATTAATTACCTAGGTTTTGGTTACTAAAGGTCTAAATAATTAATTAGAAACTAGTTTTTTAATATTTTAAATCCACTAAATTATTCATGAGTTTAGGAGTGATTATATGATGCATTTATAATCCAAGTATACAAAGTCTTTCTAGGTTATATAATAATAAATTGTTATTTAAATAAAAGGTTCACAATTTCTAGAGTGAATACAGAATATACACTTTATTTTTCTTAGAAAAACTTCATACTTTTCATGAAGGATTTACAATTCAATCTCTTTGTATTTAACTTATTATTCACGCACTTAAGGTCTTTGGCACTTTTTAGCACGCTTGGGTAAAATTGATAAAGTGTCTCAAGACTTCTTTTTTTCTTACCTTGTGTTGTTTTCCTTATATAAGTATCCAAAAAGTATCATGAAGGTTGTGCTTAAGAGTCACCGTTTGTCGGAGATTTCTTAGAGGGTCATGACTTTTTATTGGCATCCTCTAATTGTGATACTTTAAGGTGATTCAAATACACTTATTTATCTCTTAGAATTTAAGTATTAATACTATTCATATTTTAAATTATTACATTAAAATTTATTATTTTATGTCAACATTTTTTTTTAATTACTAAAATTAATTTCTAACATTAATAATGTTTAAATTTTCTTAAAAATATTTTTATTCACTAATTTAGTATTTTATATCGATATTAATTATACGTATTTTTAAATAATCTTAAAAAAGTATTTCTTACGTAATAAATTTAATTTGGAAAATTTCCATTTTAAATCTATTAAATAAAAGAAGACTCCAAATTGGCTTCGCATAGTGTATTTCCAGCAGGAAAAGCGACAAAAATATTTAAAACAGTCGTGTTAGGAAATCGCGTACAGGACCAGATTTCCTTTTATAACCACCAAATAGATCTAGTATCATCAATATTGTTGGAGGAATTTTTTTTTTTAGAATTTATTCAAGAAAAAATAAAATTCAGACTGCAACAGAGTCAATCGAGAGTTCAACAAGTGCAACACGCGTCTCTCTTCTTTTTCCATTGTTTATTTGTTGTTCTGTGCCAAAAAAGCTCAAGTTTCTCTTCCAACTCTATTTTCCCCACGAACCCATTTTTCATTTTCCCGAAAAGATCACAACTTTCAATTGATACTTCCTCTTTTTTCGTGTTCCTGTTTTCGATTGATGGGCATCTCTTCAAATCTGGAATCATAGACATTCTCATTGCACACCGCATGGACAGGGACAAGGACAAGTCTCACACTCGCTGTTTTTTTCACAGTTTTGTTAAACACTTCAAATTCGGTTCCAGTAAAGGTAAATCCTCTCTATCCTCTATCCTCTTCCATTTAAACCGTTTAATTTTCTGGTAGACGAATTGTCTGATTTTACTAGAATTCTGTTTCTACTCTGTGTTTGGTAAGAGGGAAACGATGAAGCTGATATACAGAGAATGGCTGCGCAAGAGCAGAAGATTTTTGCCTACGAAACCTTGGCTGCTGTCACCAAGAATTTTAGTAATATTCACAAGCTAGGCGAGGGAGGTTTTGGCCCTGTCTACAAGGTATAATCATAATCAGCTTTTAATTGGTTCGTTCTAGTGTGAAATTCAATCAAACCTAGTTCTGGATTCAATGTTTTTCTAGTATTTGGCTTTTCCCTTTTGTGAAAATTCTCAAAAATAAAAATGCTCACTACTGTATCTTACGTGTTTGTGATTAGTGGAATTTGGGTTTTTGGGTTGTTTGCAGGGGAAGCTGAATGATGGAAGAGAGATTGCTGTGAAGAAGTTATCACAGAGTTCAAATCAAGGGAAAAAAGAGTTCATGAACGAGGCCAAGTTATTGGCTCGTGTGCAGCATCGGAATGTGGTGAATTTGGTGGGTTATTGTGTCCACGGGAACGAAAAGCTACTTGTTTATGAGTATGTTGCTCATGAAAGCCTAGACAAGTTTCTTTTCAGTGAGTGCTTCTTCAATGCCCACTCGCTCCTTCATCATTCATCAAATCATCACTTCCTTATTTTCCTTGTCGTTTATGTTATACACTATTTACAAAAAACAAAAACGGATTTGAATTTAGTAATCCAGTCTGAAGAAACTTTGTGTGCCCAAAGAAACTCTAGAAGAGACCTTGACTTTTCCGTATTCATTTGTTTGATTCATAGGATAAGTTTGAAGGAGTTAATAGAATGTTTACCATGAAACTCTTTCATTCATGTTATCTAAGCTATGACATGGCATGAGGACTTTTTGTTGCATGAAGCATCCCTAGGATTTTGTTTACCTTTTGAATGTTAATGAATGAAAAGTAGCAGCAGTTGTTGGGAGTTGTTAGCAGAGGAACATTGAAGTTTGGATTAGGCATCGAGCTTCTAGGAAGGATAGTGTATGGAAAGGAAGTGTTGTTTTGTAGATTTTTTTGTTGTGGTTGTCACTAATCCCACCAAACATAATAAAATGTTGATTGGGGAATTAAGGAGGTTGTGTGTTTGTTGATGTTGATGTTGTTTTGTTATTTTTATAACAGTGGTAAGTTGAAATGGATGCAGAATCACAAAAGAGAGAGAAGTTGGATTGGAAACGTAGGTTGGGCATAATCACAGGCGTGGCAAAGGGGTTACTTTATCTACACGAAGACTCACACAATTGCATCATCCATCGTGACATCAAGGCCAGTAATATCTTGCTTGATGACAAATGGACGCCCAAGATTGCAGATTTCGGCATGGCGCGTCTCTTCCCTGAAGATCAGACCCAAGTCAACACACGTGTGGCTGGAACCAAGTAAGCCTTGCCTTTGCCTATCGTTTTTTATTTTATTTTTTTCAAAAGATTTCTACCAAATTTTGAATATGTTTCTGCTTAAATAATCGCATGTGGACCGTGGGAGTAAAGCAAAACAAAATTTAATACTTCTTCTTCGCATACACACTAGTTTGGATCATTTCCACGTTTTTTGGTATCATGTAGTATATTTTATTAAAGATACTTTGTTTTCCGAGGTTATTTTCTTCGACGATTTTAGTAATTCAAGATTATCATAATTCATCCATGAAACTTCACACTCTTACGTAACTTTAATAATAATAATTACTTTTGCCAAGGATCCAGCTCAAAAGTTTGAATGATTCAATTTTAGGTTCGGTCATACATTTATGATGAGGAAAAGTAACTATTTCATAAAAATGATAAATTTAATTATATTTAAAATGGCATAAAAATTAGTGTTTCGAGTTAACATAAGTAAATTAAAGAATTAAACGTGCAAGTTAACAATATACAAATTGCTACAACCTGAGAATAATAAGAAAAAATAATTGAAGATGAGGTTAAATTAATATTTATAACTATAAACAAAACAAAATGAGTTCATTTTCTTTTTACGTTTTTTTATTTCCAATATACCCTTTAATTATATAAATCAATTTATTTATTTATTTTGTATGATATTCTTCCATTCCAAGGAAGTTGAAAGACTGATTCCCTCGAACCGCTTTTTTTTTTTTTTTTTTACTTTTTAATTTTTCATTTTTTTTTTTTTTTTTTTTTATTTTAAAATTTTTTTTTTTTAATTTTATTTTTTTTTTTTTTTTATACCTTCTAAGTTCTCATTTGTTCTCTTGCTATTGATGACTTCAAAATTTTGTTAGCTTAAATTTAAATATTTAAAATAATATATTAAATTTAAACAAAACAACAACAAATAAAGTATATAAATAGAGATGTTTAAAAATATAAATTAATATACACATAATAATTTTACGTATTAATAATAATAATAACAATAATAATTAACTTTTAACTATATAAAATAAAATGACATGATAAAAATTCGGGCACCGTTACTAATGTTCTCTTTTGCATAATGTACAGAAGTATTTATTTTATCAAACATTATCAACTAATATAACTAATTAATGAATCTGAAATTTCATCAAAATCTTCTTCGAATTTGAATGAATTCATGTATTTTTTTTTTCATTTTGCTAAACAGTTTCATTTGAATCGTCAGGTCAAGTTAACATTAAACGGTCATCATGCACTTTATATAATATTTTGAGTAATAAATTCTACAGCGTCAATTTTATAAGTAATATTTTATAATATTAATGTTTGATGAAATCTTATATAGTTTTAAAAGTAAACAACATTAAACATTACGTTTTCAGCGCTCATAATATGACTTTTACATTTTTATCACTAAAATATATGTGAAAATGTTTTCTACCTTGTTTCTCCTTTTGCCATCAACCCATAGGATCTCCTCATATATCAAATCAACAGATTAAGAAACTGGCGTATTAGTTACGGCACGTCTTGCATTGCATGTGTTTGATGATATGACTGACTAGTCAAGTCAAGTGTTTTGACCAGTTGTGATCGTTTGTTTGTGGCTTATAGTTTTTTACTCTTAACTAATTACTCGTACGTGGGAATTGTTCAGTGGATACATGGCTCCAGAATATGTTATGCATGGAAATTTATCAGTGAAGGCAGATGTATTTAGTTATGGAGTTTTGGTACTGGAGTTGATCACCGGCCACAGAAACTCCTCTTTCAATTTGGATGTGGACGCCCAGAACATGCTTGATTGGGTAACACTCTTTATTAAGATTATTCTTTACTTCCATCACTTTACTATTATGACCCCATCACCAATTATATATAGCATTTTCTTGTTCTCGTTGACATTTCAGCAAGTTCTGAGGACTTTTTCTTTGATCAACCGATTAATTAATAGCAACGGTGGTCATGAATTGTATATCTTTTGAGTCTTCACAAAATTAACTCTCCCCACCAACACCTACAACCTACATCACCATTACCGCATACCCACATAAGCAAGTTGCATTTAGAATTGATGGAGAGTGGTTTGTTTTTGTGGTTATAATAGGCATACAAGATGTACAAGAAAGGGAAGAGCTTAGAAATTGTGGATCCAACGTTAGCAGGTACAATGGTAGATGAAGAGGTAGCAATGTGCATTCAAATGGGTTTGTTATGCACTCAAGGTGATCCACAGCTACGTCCCACGATGAGGCGTGTGGTGGTGATGTTGTCAAGGAAACCAGGCCAGATGCAGGAACCATCGAGACCAGGGGTGCCTGGTTCAAGATACAGAAGACCTCGAAGACACTCTGCATTGTCTTCCACATTGGGTACCTCAGGTGCCTCCGATTCACACACTTTTGATTCAAGTAATTATACCACTGTCACTAACAGTGCCACTGGGACCAGCTCTGCCACAGTTGAAACAGACCCCAAAGGTAAACGTCCAATGCGGGAGGGTTAGGCTCATTGTATTTGTTTTTATCTACTATGGTGTTATTCTTTTTGTAATGTAAGTATATCTGGTGTGAAAACTGAGTAGAATGTACATAGTGGGAGGGGTTAGATAGGCTAGGAATGCCTAGTGAATTCTTATTCTTTAATTAATGTTTACAAGTGAGAAATGGGAAGAAGTTAAGTATTCTCATTTTCCATGCTCCAACAAAATGGTTTGGTTGGTGTTGAGTTCTTTATTGCCACTTGGCATTACAAATGATTACGCCTCATTGTTACGTACCCAGATTTCTGATCTCCTGAGAGGGATCTATTCACACTTTGTTGTTACCCAGATTTGAATCTCCTATGAGAAATCTGTTCACAGTTGTAGGTTGAATGTACCTTTTCAATAATTTTTGTCATATGCATATATATCAATTGTAAACACCAAATTTTGTCTTTTTCCTTATACCTAATGGTTTTGTTTTACAAGTTCTGTCATTTTACAAACGAGTTTCTTTTTTTTCCCGTGAAGCACCAACAGAGTGACTTAAATCTCTTCATAGCTACTAAGCTTCCTGGTATCTTAAGTATATTGGATTTGCTCCTCGATAGTGATTCTACGGTCTGTAAATGATAGAAGAGGAATGGAAAATAAAATAAAACAATTATTTCGGAGTTCATAAATACTGCAAAAATAGAGACTTGAACAGGGTTGAAAAGGTTAAGAAAAAAGAGAATAAGGTGTAAGAACAACGAGGAGTAGTAATTCAATAATTTGTTGGAGTTTAATTGTAAGTTGGAGCAACATATTGTAAAATGTTTTAATTGAGTAAGTGAGAAAAACTTACAAACTTATTATCTTATGATTTTTTTTTAATGATATAGTACGTTCTATTGTTAGTTAATTCATGATTTATTGGTGAAAATATTTTAGATTCAAATGAGCTTGAAGTGGGTGCATCATAGGTTTATAGATCTCTTATATCAAGAGTTTTCTTGATTAGAGATGACAAATAAATTCATGTTTGTAGGTATTCGTTTCCGTTTTGAAATATTCACATTGACTAGATATGAATATGGATATAAATAATATCCGAAAATTTTAAACGGGGATGAGAATGAGAATATATATATCTCTACCCAAATACCCGTCCAAATATCTATAATATATATATATATATATATATATATTTATATATATATATATAGATATATTATCCAATTTAAAATTGAAAAAACTATTGTCCAATACAAAGAGTACACTTAGCTTGAAAACAAAACAACAAAACAAAACTCTCACAATTTGATATAAAAAATATTGAGGTGATTTTTAAATCTAAATTTAGGTTTCATAACTAATGAATTTTTTCAAGAGTAAAATTTTTCAAATTATATACGTATAAATATTTAATGATTAAAATAGGATAAATTGTAATCATAATTATTTAATTGAACATATATAATTATAATTTAGAATTAACTCTTTTTATCTTTAAAAAATCAAGGTTGTATAGTAATTGTATTTGAAAGGTTCAAGATCACTTGTTTTCTTTTATGATGATTAAGCAACAAAAAGTTTGTAGCACTCGTAAAATTAATTTCCTAAATACAACTAAGAAAAGTAAGAAAAGTAAGGGGAAACAAAACTTAAGCCGAATGCTAGATAACTAAAGAAGAATTAAATAATATATAATTGAAAATATCAATCAACTAGAAAATAAAATAAAACATTATTCCTTCCTTGACATTTGGTGGGTCAGGATAACAAGATATAAGAAAAATCAATTTTAGATAAATTTACATTACAATAAACATGTCATAGTATCTAAAATATATGATAACAATCTCCCATCGATTTTATTCAAAATAACTCAAGTGAAATGATTGACACTTGTTTCTTTTAAAGGTTTTGTTGTAAAATTACCTTTCTTTTGAATTTCTTTCCCGTCTTCTTTATTTGTGCTTATGAGTTTACAATTTTGTCCATTGTTTTCTCTGTTTAAATAAAAGCAATTGTTTGAGGTTATTGTCATTTTAGTTTTTCCAGTTCTAGGATGGAGGGATAAGTGTAGGTGATTGACTTGATGGATGTTTCTATGCATAAGTGTTTCTTCAAGTGTTGTCTTTGTTTAGTTCTCCAGAAATTTTGAAGTTTTCATTGGTTCTGCAATTTTAATTATAAGGTGGGTTATGTGTTTTTAATCATAAGGTGGGTTCTGCGTCTTCAATGGTATTTGTATTTTATTATAGTCATTGTTCTATGGTTTAGTTTCTTCTTTCTTTATGTTATATTTTTTATTTGTGGTTCTTGGTTAATGTTATTGTTTATTAAGTTTTGAAGTTGTTTTGAGCTTCTGAGGTCGTTAGGTTCGTCGCAAGGTAAAATCTTTTATTTTTAAAAACCCTAAATACTAAAATATTATATTGAAATCTTTTTATTTCTATGTTACATTAGTTGTCACAAAATGACCAAGAAATTTAATATGATCAAGGATATCGATGAGAAGAAAGAAACATTAAAACTAGCTGTTAGAATAAAAGACACGTGGTTTGTTCAACCGTGATGTCAATCGTCACATGAAGTTAATTGTTTTGGATCAGAAGGTAAATGAATTGTATTGTTGTGCATGTTTGATGAAATGTGGAAAATTTGTGTTGAATTTAAATTGTTGTTGTGATTGTTATTGTGTTAGGGTGATATGATACCTACAATGGTGAGAAAAGGAAGGTTTAGGTTTGTGGGAGGACAAGTTGGTTGAGATTCATACCTGTATAATGCATAATTTCAAGATCTTGAAGAACCAAAGTTTGATAGCTAATTGAAATTAACATTCTAGCTACCTAACAATTATATGTAGCAAGGTGAGTCGGAAGAAAGCAAAAGCTTACATTAGAAGCTATACTAGATTTTAGTGAAGTTGCATGGAGATTAAATTCTTTTGACTGTTAATTTTTGGAGAAAAAGACAGAGTTTGGAAAAATTTGATGTTTAGAACCCATGATTCAACTTTTGAAAATTTTGATTAGTTTTTGTTATAGAATCCAAATTAGCTAATGATGCTTCATCTTTTTAACAATGTCATGATCTTTTTATAATTGATTTCCCATTGTATATTGCCTATTGCTTTCTTTGTTCATTTTAGTAAAACTATTCTGAATTGTTCAAAAAATAGTAACGTTTGAGTGAGCATGGTTTGTTTTATTGTTCCTTGAATATCTATCAAGAACTTGAGACTATTTAGTTGTTATTTTGTGTATTTGGAATGTATTGATGCTAAATTTGTAGTTTGGGATAATTTTGACGTATAACTTGAAAGTTGTTTTGCTTTACAAGTGACAATCAATCAATGAATTGGAGTAGTTAAATATCCAAGTATTGCTAAAGGGTTATATGTTTCCTATCAATATCAGATTATTTTCGACCCCCTCCAAATATTGATTTGCACAACTAATTTGTTGTTTTATTCAAACTTCCAAGTTTGTAGCTTTACAACTTATACTAATTTCAATAACAAAATTTGTGAACTGTAAGGTAGTAGTTTTAGAAGGAGCTCTCTAAGTATACCTTCTATAGCCTTATAAAATTGGAGTCTGCTAATGGTAGATGCCATTGCAGAAAAGATCAATAAACTTATAACAGCATTTGCAGTCACCTTAATATATTTTTCAACGAAAAAAAGTACATTACTATAAAGGAGAACATGTATATTAGTGCTTATTATAAATCCTCCTAAAAAGAGAAAATATTAGAGAAAGTAGAGTCATTGATTCAGTAGAATGAGAAAGAGAAATTCCTTTATAAGAGGAAAGATCCACACTAAATGTTTAAAGGAATAACAAGGCATTCAAATTTTTTGCACATTAGCAATTGCATTTTTAGTGAGCTAGCCTTTATAGATTCTCCAATTCTTGTCATATCCCATTTGCATCATCATTGAGCATTATGATTTCCATCAGGGCAATAACTTTGAAGTGATAATACTAAGTTTTACTATCCTATTTGTTATCCATTGGTTTTTAGCTTTCTAATGCAATGTTAATTCATCCTGATTCAAAGTTTATTGAAATTCATTTGTTTAATACTTTTCCAGCTTTCCAAGGAATGGGTTCATTGTGTTTAGGTTAGTTTGTTTGCTCTTAATCCCTCCACTAAAATTGGGTCATCTATTCTTGTATCATTGAACATTAATTTATTCTATTTCCTCATATCCATGTTCCTCAGTTTGTCATTGATTCCTTCATTTGCTCTTCAAGTTTTCTCAACTGTCTATGTATGTCTTATACTTGAGCCCTCTCAAATTGAAAGGGTTTATATATGGGTCTTCTATAATAATCCATACCTATCTTGCACAAGATAAGTTTGTTGTATGAAAACTAAACCATGGGAAGAACCTCAATAAATGTCCCTACTATACATTAGGGGATTGCATTTAGTTGGCATTTCAAAATATTTTAAAAGACTTACCATATTCAATTAGTATTTTTGAACATTAAAAAATGGTGTTGTGTGTTTTTTAAATATCAAAGTGCTATGTGTTTATATTACTATGATTATTATTTTTAACGAGTGTTTATAGTGTTTATATGAATAAATTTATGATATTTCATATTATCATAATGCTTATTCATTTATGTCAATCTCAAGGACCTTATTTTTATTTTATTTGTTCTTTTATTAATGTTAAACAATTATGTCAATGTTAACTTTCTTAGCTTAGTTAAACGATATTGTTTTTTTTTCTTTTTCCAATTTCAAATTGAGGTAATGATTGAGTTACTAAATGGAGCAGGTGCACCTTGATTACCTGGAAAATGGCCTTGACATTATAATCACAACATCTTATCAAGTGAATTGGTTTAACAGTGTCATATTTCTTTGTTGTTTGTTGTTTGTTGTTTGTTGTTAATGCTGAACTTGAGGTAGTTATTTGTGTATTGGCCATCATTCAAGGTTTTAAAGACAAAGGCTATACTGATGAAGAGATTGAAGCCATGCTCAGAAGGACTATTCAAATTGCTCGCAAGACGCGTGAATTGTACTATAAAGGATGTTCTGAATGTTGTTTTGGTGATGAGGCTGAGGGTAAAATCCTCCAACAGTGGCCTATCCTGATTGTTGTGTCAGTGGGAAGCTATGAAGCTTGTTTAGCCGATGAATCAAAGTACAATCGAAATGATTAAGATTTATTCTTTAGCATTAGTCGTGGTTTGTTTACTTGTGGTGTTGTGGGCGTTTCTTCTTATCTGTTATATAGCCCATGTATTAACAAATAATGAAGACGATATACTTTATGATTATTATATGATGTGTTTCCAAGGTCACATGTTTAGCTTTGTAATGTATGCATATTCATATAATAATTTCCAAAGGCAATTACTGTTTTTGGACAGGATGCACAAGAAGGATGACCTGAATCATGCAACCCAAAATCTAATGAACTCAAGTTGCAAAGCAAAGGCATTTTATAGGATCGAGTATTTTTTTGAATTTATTGAACAAAATAAGGGCATAATTTTCTTAAAAAGAGTATAATTTTATCCTATAATTTTTTTCAATGGACTATATATTCTTTCTCATATTATTGCGCACACTCACCTATTGTATGAAATTCTCATTCTCATATGTTTGTTTAACGTACGACTTATTTGACATGTTATTGCAGATTGTGGACGAATTACAATTTTAGGAAAAGAACCATGTCTCCTTGTTGTTGAGTTTTGTTTAGAAAGTTGGGCTTCAAATACTTGTAATAATCTTAAACTATTCAAATAGAATTTTCTCTAATGAAAAGTGTTGAAAGAATTCCATAATAAATCAATGTGTTGTTGAAATATTCTTTTTTGTCCTTTCTGATAAGTTATAAGATTAAAATGTGAATTGATGTTAAAATCAATGTCTAATCTCTCAGAAAATGTTGAATATGAGTATAATCTAACTATTGTAAAAATCACGATCCCTTCTCAATAAAATATGCAGAATTAAAAAGTGTACAATGAAATGGTAGGTATGCACCTATGAACATTTATTCTCTGTTTGTAGGTTATGTTTGCCTCTTAATTGCTCCGAAAAAGATTTCACAAAAATACACATGTATTTTCTCTCAAAAACTCAAACTAGTACCACATTTAACATACCAATTTCAAAGCTACTTAAAAAAGAACTATGATAATCAAACTCAAGATATCATTATGACCTTAAACTAATACATATTTATCTTTACTTATAAAATTCCACATATAACACAATTTTAGACAAGTAAACTACTCGATATAAGTCAACTAAAAAAAAGAATAAAAAGAAACTTATTCTAAACTAAAAAATGAATGATATGTTATGTTCTTCTGACTACTAGGGTCACTAGAGGACATCTCAAGATTTAAAGTGATATATGAATCTTTGAAGGTATATAAAATATATATTAGAAAAATAGTGGTGTTTTGTAGAATGAAGTTTGAATAATTAAAATTTATAGTGAAAAATGTTGGATAGATTGATGAAGAAACAATCATCTTTATTCAAAGTACATAAACACTTAAAAAAACACATAACATGATGAAAAATAATTACATATCTATTAATAAGTTAAAATTCACAAAGTTACACAAAATACACACTCAATCTATAAAAATTATTATAAAAAAATAATAATAAACTTACAAAATATATATATATATATATATATATATATATATATATATCGGAAATGATATTTAGACATATTTTGAACTTACTTTTGACATAGCTAACGTGTCAATCATTTTCCTTATTTAAAAATTTATTTTATTTTATTTTTAAATTGAAACACGTGTGGGAGAAGATGGGGAAGAGGTTCAACAGAGAGAACTCATAGTTTTCTCATTTGGCAGAGAGAACTGCAACTTGAGAGAAGAGAGAAACAATGCCTCGCGACATCATCGAACAGAGAAGTAGGGTTTGAGGTTTGGGTTCTCAACGGAGATGGGTGGTGGTTCGTTTTGACTTTGTTCTTTGTTTCACTCTCACAATCGCCAATGATTCATTTTCGTTCAAAAATGCATATGTGATTGAAATGTTTGTGGTTGGTTGTTTTGTGGGTGAGTTGTAGGGTTTTTCCATTCTATCGTTGTTGTTGGTGTAGATATCATTTAAGATTTAGGTTTTTTTTGAGTTGAAGATGACGACACTAAAATCACTCTTAACGGGAAAAAATATGACAGCAGGAGTCACACAATGTGGGGATCTATGTGCAAATACGTGGGGAGTTGTGTTGGAGTTTTTGTACAAGTACTGGACAGTTCTGCAAGTATGAGACATCATATTCAATGTACCTAATATGAACCATACAATGACATTGAAGTCCTCATGAAGAACTAAAAAGTCTGTTAGACCCAATCTTAATGAAAAAATATGACAACGGGAGTCACTGACATGTGGGGAGCCATGTGCAAATAAGTAGGGAGATGCGTTGAGGTTTTTGTACAAATACTAGACGATCATGTAAATATGAGACAACAACTTCAATATACCTAATGTCAACCACAAAAATCACATTGTTATCCTCATGAAGAACAAAAAGCTTCATTGGACCCAATCTTAACGAAAAAATATATATAACAGCAGAAGTCACACACATGTGGGGAACTATGTGCAAATAAGTGGGGAGTTACATTGGAGATTTTGTACAAATACTGGATAATTATGTAATTATGAGACAATATGTTCAATGTAGTTAATATGGATGACAAAAATGACATTGTAGTCCACATGAAAAAAAAAATCTGTTGGACCCAATCTTAACAAAATAAAATGACAGTAGGAGTCACACACACATGGGGAGCCATGTGCAAATAAGTGGGGAATTGCGTTAAGTTTTTGGTACAAATATAGAATTGTCCAAAATTTGTATATTTGTATATTTGGTACAAATACTAGACAATTCTATATTTGTACCAAAAACTTAACGTAACTCCCCACTTATTTGCACATGGCTCCCCATGTGTGTGTGACTCCTGTTGTCATTTTATTTTGTTAAGACTGGGTCCAACAGATTTTTTTTCTTCATGTGGACTGCAATGTCATTTTTGTCATCCATATTAAATACATTGAACATATTGTCTCATAATTACATAATTATCCAGTATTTGAACAAAATCTCCAATGTAACTTCCCACTTTTTTGCATATGGTTCCCCACATGTGTGTGATTCCTGCTGTCATTTTTTTTTTTCATTAAGATTGGATTCAACGGATTCTTATTTTTCTTCATGAAGACTGCAATGTAACCTTTTTTGGTTCATATTATATATATTGAACATGTCGTCTCATACTTACATAATTGTCTAGTATTTGTATTAAAATCCCAACGCAACTCTCCACTTCTTTGCACATGGTTCCCCTAATGTTTATGATTCCCTCTGTCATATTTTTTTCGTTAAGACTGGGTCAACCCGACTTTTTTGTTTTTCATGTAGACTGCAATGTCATTTTTGTGGTCCATATTAGGAACATTGAACATGTTGTCCAATATTTGTACAAAAAACTCAACGTAACTCCCCACTTATTTGCACATAGTTCCCCACATGTGTGTGACTTTTACTGTTATATTTTTTTTCGTTAAGATTGGGTCCAATGAAGCTTTCTGTTCTTCATGAGGATTGCAATGTGATTTTTGTGGTTGACATTAGGTACATTAAAGTTGTTGTCTCATATTTAGTTCTTTCATGAGGACTTCAATGTCATTTTATGGTTCATATTAGGTACATTGAACAGGATGTCTCATACTTGTAGAACTGTTCAGTATTTGTACAAAAACTCCAATGCAACTCCCCACCTATTTGCACATAAATTCCCACATTGTGTGACTCCTGCTGTCATATTTTTTCCCGTTAAGAGTGGTTCTAGTGTCGTCATCTTCAACTCAAAAAAAACCTAAATCCTAAATGATATCTACACCAACAACAACGATAGAATGGAAAAACCCTACAACTCACCCACAAAACAACTAACCACAAACATTTCAATCACGTATGCATTTTTGAACGAAAATGAATCATTGACGATTGTGAGAGTGAAACAAAGAACAAAGTCAAAACGAACCACCACCCATCTCCGTTGAGAACCCAAACCTCAAACCCTACTTCTTTGTTCGATGACGTCGCGAGACATTGCTTCTCTCTTCTCTCAAGTTGCAGTTCTCTCTGCCAAATGAGAAAACTGAGTTCTCTCTGTTGAACCTCTTCCCCATCTTCTCCCACACATGTTTCAATTTTTTTAAAATAAAATAAAATAAATTTTTAAATAAGAAAAATGATTGACACGTCAGCTATGTAAAAAATAAGTTCAAAATATATGTCTAAATATCATTTCCGTATAAATGTGTGTATATGATTTATAATAAAATAAATAATATTTTAACCTATTGTAAGTGCATCTCTGATCATTCTTCTTAACTTGAAAATAACATGTGTTTGCAATTTTTCGTATTTGATTCTTTTAAGGAGGGAAACATGAAATTTGAGAATTTGAGGGCAATTTATGTTTTTTTTTTATTGTAAGGTTAAATTTATGTATTGGTTTGGGAGATTTGAGAAATGACAAGTACTTCAAATGTAAGAGCATTTTTTTATAATTTGAAATAGTTAATTAAGATATATTTAATTTACTATCTGATTTATTTGACATTTTTATTATTAATTTTTAAAATTTTACATTAATGTTTTACCTTGATATTATCTCTAATGCTTAAAAGGGTAATAATAAGATGTAAACAGAACCGTAGGATTCAACCAAAAAAAAAAATGAAGAGAGAAGTAATGAGAAAGTAAGGTGAAAGGGCGTAGAAACCCTAGAGTGAGAAAGAGAAACAGAGAACAATGAGAAGAACTGTTCTGAGAAATGCAACTCTGTTCACACGAAACCTTCTTCACTCCGCCCCTGCACCCGCCGCTTCAACTCTTCTGCGACCAAAACTTTTCTGCTCCAATGAAACTCCACCGCCGCCGGTTCCCCAAAACCCCGACGACGTCGACAACAAAGGTATGCATCTCTCCCTATGTTCTCATCAATTGTAGCATTCTAACGGCGCCGTTTGACACATTGGATTTGCGTCGCCAGAGCTGAAGAGGCGGATTGAGGGCTACATGAAGGGTGACGAGCAGATGCTGCCGTCGATCATGGAGGCGATTCTGCAGCGGAAGCTGTCCGGGAAGCACGAGGAGACTGACGACGAGCTGATGGACGAGCTCAGCAGTCGCCCCCTTGACGACGTCGAAGACGGGGACTTCGAGTCCGATTTCGAGGACATGCACGAAACCGATGAAGAGATCGACGATTTGTACAACGCCAGGGATGAGGTGATGAAGAGGATGGTGCGGGACGAATACTTCAACATGGATGACAAAAAGTGGGACGACATTGTTGAGGATGGGATCAAGCACGGTTTTCTTAGGGACACCAAGGAGTGCGAGGAGATTCTCGAGGACATGCTCAGCTGGGACAAACTCCTCCCAGGTCCGTACACCATTCTCAATGTCATTGCACTTATTTTTTGTCATTCTGAATAATGCTGAGACCTAGTATGGGATTAGGCAAGTTAACATTTAGCACTCATTGCCGTATAATTAAGCTGGATGCTTGGTAGTATAATCTGGTAGCACTCACATTCATATGCTTGCTTACTCAAAGTCTCAACTATCTCTTCTTGTTCCATGTATCTTGCTTGCTCTTTGAAATGTCTTTCCCACTTTGGCAACATTCTGATTCATTACAACTACACTACCAGTTTCTTCCCCTACCATTAAACCCAACATCTAAAGGCGATAGTAAAAAATTTAGGTAAAGGTAAAAGTTTAAGTGCTCAATTAAATCCTGACCTTGGGATTTAAATAAAGGAAGATGCTCTAGTCAGATGTGGAATGATCCAGCACCCAACAGATAAGTCTTCACTTAAGAACACAAATAGGTACACATTAGTATAAGTTACTTAAGAAGAAGTATATCAAATGTTGCAATTTTTAAGGACATATATGCGCAGGGACAATTTAGAATTTTAAACCATTGACTTTTAATACTTTGTCTGTTTTATATTTAAATTTTAAGCAATCTTTAAACAAATTTATTGTTTATTTATCTTTTTTGAAATACTAAGCTCTATGTAACTAAATTAATAAAATTGCAATGAAATAATATCTAATGTAGTTTCTTATAAATTAATATGAAGTATATTAAATATATAATGATAAGCTAAAAGAACAAAACCTTAATATAGTTTCTTATGTGCTTATTATGGTGTTTTCCTACCATAATTGAATTATTAATCCTTATAATGAAAGTTTGCATTAAAGATTGACATAGTCTATCAAGGTGAACTCTAATTTGGACAGGAAAACTGGGCAAAAACACTTAAACTAATTGTGCTTAAATTTGATCTAAATCAAAGTTGGGGGAATCTCCTCCTTTTACCTCAGTTGCTTGTTCACATGTCTCAGTTTTTTTCATGTTACTTTTAGTGATATACCCTTGTGTAGTGAATAGTAATTAAGGTTACAGAAGAATGTAAGGGAATGCAATAGGTAAGTATCTCCCTTCACTGTTACTTTGTTGTTGGCTAGTAAGTTCACTTTTAAAAGATTTGTAGATTTCACTAGAATGCTATTTATCTTGTTATGTTTTTGTGCTTGACAGTTTTTGCAAGTTCCAGCACAATTTTCACGATCATGAATTTCTATTTGCATTTGAGATGTTTAACTTCAAATGTGTTCGTGAATAGTCAGGTTTAGAAGTGGTTAGAGTATGCTTATTTGTGCTGATTTTCTTTGGTTTAATGTCATGATAGATGATATAAAGCAGAAGGTGGAAATAAAATTTAATGAGCTAGGGGACATGTGTGAAAGAGGAGAACTTGAACCCGAAGAAGCTTATGAACAATTTAAGAAGTTTGAGGATGAGATGGTAGCAGAATACATGAAGATAATGGAAAAAGAGGAGGTCCCACAGTTTGATGATACTACTGTGCCGGATAAGAAAAAGGACTCGGACGATCCACCAGGTGAAGGTCCAATTTTGCGGTGGCAAACTCGGGTAGTCTTTGCTCCTGGTGGTGATGCCTGGCACCCGAAGAACAGGAAAGTGAAACTTTCTGTTACTGTGAAGGAGCTAGGGCTTTCAAAATACCAATTTCGCCGTCTCAGAGAATTGGTTGGAAAGCGTTATCATCCAGGGAGAGACGAGCTTACAATAACTAGTGAGAGGTAGAGTCCTATCTTCGTAAACATTCATTCATGTATTATTTGATCTTGCAGACTTGGTTATGGGTCTTAGTTCACTTGAATCAGCCACAATTGTGTTTAAATTTTTCTTTTCTGTATTTTGAAGGTATGAACATCGAGAAGAAAACAGAAAAGACTGCTTAAGGACACTTCTCTCACTCATTGAGGAGGCAGGAAAAGCTAATAAATTAGTAGATGATGCCCGGGCTTCATATGTAAAGGAGAGGCTCCGTGCCAATCCAGCATTCATGGAGAGGTTGCATGCGAAGTGCATGAGGTTGCGAGAATCTAATCAGGTTACTGCTTGAAGCTTTCAGGTCTGGTGTATGAATTTTTGAACATTCACCTGTCATAATTTTGTATTGCTCCCAGATTTTAGTTTCTTTCATGATCATTATCTTTATTTTTTTAAATTCGAGTCTTATCATGGGTTCCAGTTGCGGAAACAAGCTCTCTGCCTTGTAGTGCTTGATGAATAACGTATAATATTTACTTCTATCAGTTTTTGAATGCTAGTGATATGCCTTTGAGGAGAACACTGATCATGGATAAGACTGGATGTCCTCAAATTGAAGCTAGGAAGGATTAGTGCCATTTTGTACCTTTAACCACAATACATCGACCAATTCTAGCGTGCTTTTCCACAGAATAGAGAGAATATTTATCTCAGACAATCATAGACAGAATTATGATTAATAAACAATTGATCCTTGTTAAAAGAAAATGGTATTCTTCTTACACCTTATATAATTTTTGGACGCCTCTATTTTTTTTTTTTCTGGAAAGGGCTTCTGCAATGTATTATCTAACATTCTAGTTCATTGAATACATTTTACCGGAGCAAATGACCATTTTCTTAGTAGTAAATGGTTATGGCGGATTAAACTCCAAAGTTTTTCTCATCGAAGATTTAAAGTAATGAAGGACTTTCTCATTGAAACTTGGCATTGATTAGGAAAGGATGACAAAAATCTTGAGCAGCAGAGGATTATACTTTCTTCCTTTGAAGGGAGTAGGGCTTACTCAAAGCAAATAATCAGCAGATATGAGAGATGCCACCACCGGCTTGAATTTTCGTAATTTTGAGATATGCATCATATTCTACAGTGTTAGTGTATTCAATTATAAAATCCATTTAATTTTCAATTACAGTAATCAAGTTAAATTCTTCAAAATCAAGTTTTAATTCAAACTTTTAAATTGCAAATAAAACGATTTATCGCATCAATTCAAAAATTACGATGTCAAATTTGGTTCATTGGTCACCTAAAAATTGAAAGTTAGATTGTTTCAATTCATTCGCCATATGTGTAGTATAATAGGATATGAATCCTTTTGTTTATCTATTTCTTCCTCAATCAAAAGCACCACACCCAAAAAAAAATATAACTATTACTTCACTTCTCATTTCACCTGTTGGGGGAGGAGGGAGGAACCACTAACAGAACGTTTTCTTTCGCTTTTTATATATCCACTTAAGTTAGGGTTTACTTCATGAAAGCTAACACAACATAACTTTATATATGTTATTTATTGTTAATATCTTTATTTCAAATTATTAATATATTTTTAGTTTATTTGATATTCTATTTTAAAATTTATATAACCACAAATTTTTATCATTACAAAATTTACAATTTCTTTCTATATAAAAATTTTGATATTATTAAATTTTTATTTTATTTATATTTATAAAAAGTTATTTAATAAATGTTTGACGGTAGAAACCTAGCTAAAATTATAGAAATTTAATAGAAGTTAGAATATTTGATAGAAAAAAAGGTTATTTGACATTTTGATCACTTCAGTTTTAACAAAAATTAATATTTATATTTAAAAAAAAAGAAAATCAATAATGATAAGGAATAATATCAACATGAAAATTTTAGTAAGAGTAAAATAATTTTAACAAAAAATTAATTTTTATAATTTTAGAAGAAAGAAAAAAAAATGTAAAATGTAGTAAAAAAAGTGTAGTGTGAAATTACGGTGTCCTATCTGACAAAGAAATGATTATGAATTTTGATTTTTGATCGATGAGAAGGGTGAAAAAGACAAGCACAATGATCAATAATCGAGATATAAAATGAATGATTATTCAGCTGTCATCTTTTTGTTATTTCTTTTCTTAACCAATCACATCTAAATAATTTAGAAATGAAAAGAATTGATGGCGCATAACTCAAGTAAGTGTTCCATTCCAATCACACAAACAAAAAGTCTTTTGGTGTGACGCTCCAACCACTTAACACATTAAATACTGCTCAGTATATTCCCTCCAAGCTGTCAAATTCCAATAAACCAACTTACTAATCCATTTCATCATCATTTCAAGTCGATTCAATTAAGAAAAATTTAACTTTTTTAAACGTTAATTAAATTAAACTTAATTTCCTTTACTTGTTTGTTAACTAAGTTTGAATCAAATAAAAGATAGACCGACCTCTTCTTCACAAATAGTAATTTGTTTACGGTAATTTATTTATTATCCAACCTGTTTAACTCGTAAATCTATAATAGTTTAAGTTAGATTACGAAATTTTGAACTCTTAAAGTGACTCAATTTTACCTTAATCCATCCTGAAATAAAATGTGTATGAGATCACTTTCTAACCCTCGTAGTCAAAATTCCACATACACATAATACGCATTTAGGCCCAAACATGTCATTCATTAACAGTTTCCCCATCAAATAATTCACTAAAATAAATACAATTCACCAGAATAAAAACATAAACTCATCCTTAGTAATTTTGTCCATTTTCTTGAAAATTGGGATGAAAGTTAAAGCATGAGAAAACAAAAATATGAAATTGTCAAGAATGGGATTCGAACCCATGCCCTTTCGGACCAGTACCTGAAACTGGCGCCTTAGACCAACTCGGCCATCTTGACTTTTGATAAATCAATCGAAAGAGTATAAATTATTCTTAAATTTATTTCTTCTATGCTTATATTTCTTACTGGTATGTTAGTTTGGAGCATGTGAATTCAGGACTACTTTTTATAGTTTATTTTACAATAGAAATAAAAAAAAAAATAGGACCTCCAGGAATATTTCACTCGCAGATACGAAACAGGAACGATAAATATATCTATACTTTTTATTTTTAGTTCATTAAGAATAAAAGAAGATCTTTTATATCGTCATTTAATCATAATTAATTATGTACCGTAAGTTTGCTAATTTTATGATTATTATTTTAAAAGTCATGATCAAAATAACTTTTACTAGTTGATAGAGTAAAAAAAAAAAGTACACCGAAATATTTTTCATAATGAGTATAATTTTTATTCTTCCACAAATAACTGAAATATTTTTCATACAATTACTTATGTACTCTCTGTTGGGTTTAAGCAAATAAATAAATAGACAGAAATGTCTTGAATTGTTTTTTTGTTCCCACTTTTTATGAATGAATACAACGTAGTACATCTATTATTTTAGTTTTGTTATCACTCTTCAATTCCGAACATTTATGTAGGGCCAAGGATTGTGTTGCTAACTTTACTTTGCGCCACATAAAATTGGATTTGGAATTTGATGGTGAAGTTTGAAATGATTGAAGTTTTGTTTTGTAATTTTTTATAGACATAATGGTTTTGGAGTTTGATTTTATTTTAGTGGTTTTGTTACTTCACTCATTATCTAGGGAACCATAGGTTGGTTGGGTTGTACTTCTACATTATCATAACAATGCATATCCATTTATATGAATAATGAGTACTATGGTGCAATTATTACTTTCACATTATTTAGAAATAAAGTAATTTTAAATTTTATCTTTCAAAATATAAAGATCATTTATAGGCATTTTTTTTATTTTCTATAAAATATTTTAAAAAATAAAAATTTGACATAAATATGAGTTTTTTTTATTAAATTAGTGTAATTGTTTTTCAAATTTACTGAAATGAGTAAAACTTTTAAAAAATATACAATATTTGAATATTTTGATTATTAAATTAAAATTAAGTTTTCTACTATTTATGTAACTTTTTAAAGTTTACCCATTTGAATAAATTAAAAAAAGAATTATACCCATTCAATAATAATAAAAAAAACTACAAATGTGAAATTCCCTACACATATGATGGCAGCCCAATGGTCACTTTCAAGTTTCTAGTAAAATAAAATTTCCCCAATTGTTCCCTATTGTCACTTTAGGGTTTGAAGGACGTGGAAACTAGGAATGTAACCAAGCAACTTATACTTTTTTAATTGGCTTCAGTAACTGGATTAGGTGGAGTGGTTTCTGCTCTTTTTAATTAAAAATTAAGTTCATAATTTTAATTAAAATTAAGTTCATAATAAATTCATGAATTTTAAGTCAGATAAATCTGATCGAATTTAGTTCAATCAAATTATATAATAAACATGTTAAAGAAAAAAAGCATTTTCATGTATCTATATTTTAAAAAATAAATAAACAATTAACAATGATGATTAGTAGGCAGTTTGTTACAGTGTTTTGTGTTCTTATTAGGTGAGTGATTTGTAAAGTGTAAATGAGGTTATACAAAATAATAATTATACTTACAGAAGTAAAATACGATATACAAAATATGTACATTAAAAATATTATTGTGTAAGTTTTTTATTGTAGAAAATAATTTTATATTTTATCATATGAATATTATTTATATATGTATTGTGAATATTTTCATTACCTTCAAGGAAATATTGAAAATATTAATTTGTAGGTTGTTTTCTTAATAAATAATTATTTTTAAAAAATTACTTACATGTTTGTATTGGGTTGTTAAATAGAATAAGTAAATCTAATACAACTTAATCTAAATAAACCTAATTAGGTTAAATAAAAATTAGATTAAACTTGATTCAAATATGTTGAAAGTCCCACATCAATTAGAGATAAAGTTAATTTAGAGTATATAAGTGGAACCTTATCTTATAAACCGATTTTGGGAGTTAAGTTAGGTTTAAAGTCCACTTCTTAACATTGTATCAAAGTCATTATTAAAGCATATCCTAACAAGATTTCTTGTTTGCTGGTCCTATTGTTCCACCCACTATTGGATCACCCATTAATGTCAAGTCTCATGCTTGAGATGTATATACTTCGACCTAAAGGTTGTGTGTTGTAAGTGGGCAAGCTAGAATATTTAAAAGATTTAAGAACTAACAAAAATTTCAACAAGTTACCATGAATATCAATCTAAAATAATATGAAACAATTAATCCATTATATACATAACTTAACTTACACTAAATTACTACTTACGAAAGACTCGTGCGTTGAATTAGACTCAAATATTTTGCATCTTTTATATGAACACTCAGTAGATTTTGGAAATTTTGAAATAGACTCTACTCAACCCAAAATATTAGGACCTAAGTCCTCCTCATATGACAAGATTAATTCATTATAATATGCAAGACTAGTTCTCTTTCACACCAAATCCTACTATAGGAACCTCTATCGACTCTTACCACCTAGATATTTTCATCTATATGAGTTAAAATATCTAGTAGAGTTTGAATAATCTTGTCTAGAAATTCCTATTCAATACACATCTTAAATGCCTCATCAAAGCATTTTCTCCTTGGAAATAATAATTTTCACATACACAAACATTCAATATCTTGTCTTATCACACTTTCCTCTTTTAAAAGAACTCATTTTCCTTCTCAAAAACTCACCAAACAAGCTCTCTAAGTTGCGTAACGAGTAATGAATACCTCCTTCAGGTACACTTGCTCAACAAATTTTTGGGTCACCCAACAACTAGTTCCCTAAAAGCTCAGCAGGGAATTGCCCATTCGCTAGAGTGAAAATTTTCCATTTTTGCCCAACAAACCTAGCCATCGCCCAATGACATTATACCACCCTAAGCCATTGGATTTTCAAAATAATTTTTTCGTCCAGCAACAACTTTGCTCGTCCAACAACCAAGCCATTGGGAACCTATTTTTAATAGGCCCGCCTAATGAGCTATGGCTAATGGATTTTAAATTTTTTATTTCGCTAATCGTGGTTTTGAGTCGCCTATTGAGCTCTTATAAAACATGAATTTACAAAATATACTAATTTGCACAAATGACTCCTAAAGTGTTTTTATCTCATTTCCATACCAAAAATAATTATTTATTAGTTCATATTCAGTCTTAGGAGTCCATTTAATCCAAATTGGTATACCTATTTCGTATATGGTTCCTTGATCACAAACAAGTATCCATTCATATCATAAAACAACAACTTAACACAACAACACAACCAATAATACTACTTCTATCATCTCATCACATATATCAAATTTAAACTAATAAGTTTTAATAAAAATCATACAATCAATTTTAAAAATCTAGCTTCCTTTACCTAAACTATAGGTCACTAACACAAAATCTCCTTTACCTCTAGAGCCCCCTACTCACACAGGAAACAATATTTACACATAAAAAACTCAGATAAAAGATTTGATCACACTTAACATTCTTAACCAAATAGAGTTTCATCTTGAGTCCTAAGACAACTCCCACATGCAACAAATTTCTAAAGAGATTCAAAAGAAAGACAAAAGATGAACTTACTTTGATTGAGATTATGATCAGATGAAAATGTATTTACTTTTCACAAGGATTCCTATGATACACTTTGATCTTCAAATAGGCAGATAGACAAGTCAGAAACTTAGAGAGAGTGCAAAAGAGGAAAATGGTTTTCTTTCTAGAGAGATAGTAGTTTAATAAAATGAATCTTGATTAATTGATTTAATATATAACTTTAGATTTTAAGTGTCAATTATAGAAACTATTTCTACTCTAAAAGATTTTCTAGGTCCTTATATTCTCGAATAAGAGAACCTTTTGTACTCAAGAATTAACTTACCACGAAAAAAAGGGATAAGATTTTCTAATATCCTCTCTAACTCTTGGGTAGAATCGATTGATCTGTCATCCCACAACACTTTAATCATACTAATTGTGTAACATTCTTACTTTTAAGAAATTATATTATTTACTTTATCTTTACTTTAAAATTAAGAGTTAGACAATTTTGTATTTTTACTAATGCTTTGTATTATATCTAGATATAATTTGAACATTGAGAAAGAAATTAATTAGTTTTTAAAAAACATTGAGAATAAGTAAAATAAAAATAATAATAAATGAAACCAATAATATATATATATATATATATATATATATATATATATATATAGATAAAAAAAAAAAAAATCTTATAATATTAAATCTAAGAGATAAGAAAGGAATAAACATGCATTTAATGCACATGTGAAAACTCCTTAAAACTTTAACTTGTAAATATGTGTGAATGTGATAGGAAAGTGCAAAAGAAATGAGGGAAGAGTGATTAGGTAAGAAAAAAAAGAAAGATATAAGGCTTATCTCTTCATTAATGAAGAGAATCGTTGCATTAATTACATGTTATCATAAGTGTGCACATGGTTTGCTTATAATTAATGAAGAGAATCTTTGCATTAATTACATGTTATCATAAGTGTGCACATGGTTTGCTTATAAAAGAATTGAGTGAAAGAGAAAAAGAAAAAAAGAAGAAGAAAGAAGACAAGGAGATAAGAAGGAATAATGTGCATTTAAGGTAAATGCAATCATGCAATTAATGCACATGTATGAATTCTTGCACTTTGGCTTATAAATATAGGTGACATGGGGAGAGAATGTGGAAAAGAGATAAAAGTTACGTGAGAAAGGCGAGAAAGAAAGAAGGAAAGAACAAAGAGAACTAGAGAATATATAGAGAGAGAAAAGAGTGAGAAGTTTGGAACAAAAGATTCAAAGAGATCTTAGTTATCTTAAAATATTGCTAGTGTGCCCCTTCAAGCATCAAAGGTAAGGGGGGAGTGATGTTAAACGTTTTTATATCAATCTTGATAAAATCACAAGTGTTATATTAATCTTTTATTTATTCCGAATCATATATTATTCTATTTACTTCCATTTAACTTATTTTCATTTATTATCCTCTTATATTTATATTATTTAGTCTATATCCAGTTATGTACTAGTCATATTTATTTATTTTATTTAATTTATCTCTAGTTACGCACGAGTTTTGTTTAATTATTTATTTATTTAATTTACCTTTATTTATGCACTGGTACTGTCTATTTATTTTATTTAATTTATCTCTAGTTATGCACTAGTCCTGTTTATTTATTTTATTTAATTTATCTTCAGTTATGCACTGATCTTGTTTATTTATTTTATTTAATTTATCTCATGTTATGCATCGATTATGTTTCTTTATTTTATTTAATTTATCTCCACTTACGCACGAGTCCTATTTCTTTATTTTATTTAATTTATCTCCAATTATGTACTGATCCTGTTTATTTATTTTATTTAATTTATCTTCAGTTATGCACTAGTCCTATTTTTTTTATTTATCTCCAATTATGCGTTGATCAAGTTTTTTTATTTTATTTAATTTTTCTCCAGTTATGCACTGATCCTATTATTTTATTTTATTTAATTTATCTCTACTTATGTATTGGTCTTGTTTATTTATTTTATTTAATTTATTTCTAGTTATGCACTATTCATATTTATTTATTATATTTAATTTATCTCCAGTTATGCACTAGTCTTGTTTCTTTATTTTATTTAATTTCTCTCTAGTTGTGTACTGGTTCTGTTTATTTATTTTATTTAATTTATCTCTAGCTATGCACTAGTCATGTTTATTTTTATTTTTAATTTATCTTCAGTTGTGGACTGATCCTTTTATTTATTTCATTTAATTTATTTCCAGTTACACACTGGTCTTATTTATTTTTTTATTTAATATATCTCCAGTTACGGTCCTGTTTAATTTATATTTTTGTTATTATATTTGTTTATAACATTCTAATCTATATTTAATTATTTATTTAAAGTTCTTGTTTTGATTCTTATTTTATGATTATTTTATAATTCAAAAAATATAAAAATAAAGTAAAAGAAAATATTATTTTATTTAGTGAGCTTGGATAAAAGGAAATTACAAGTGTATTTATTATCATTTTATATTTTTTGTGTATAGTTTATATAATGACATAATTTGATAGTCATCACATTTTATGACTTTTGAAAATGTCCAAGAGTATGTCAGTTAAAAAAGAGTTAAGTCTGATTTCAATAAGTTAAGATCAAACCAATGTCAGAGAGTTTGTATTTGGGAAGTCGCAGTTTGTTACACTGTGGGATGAAAGGCAAGGACCAAGGTGGGGTCTAAGAAAGTTTTACCAAGTAGGTGAATATCTAGATAGTTCAAAATAACGTGTTGGACTAGGATATTCATAGGCCAAACTTGGGACTATCCGATACCTGATCGTCATCGTCAATGTTAGGTAGTGGTATATATCTCTTTTATGAGCCGATAAATGGCTAATATTCTCGAGAAAGAAATAATTATGATTGTACCAGTGTTTTATGAGAAATACTTAACTACCTAATCACTTTCCAAAATAACTTTTGATGTTCATAATGGATCATCAGAAGTAGAATATGGATCCATATGTCTGATAAGATGAATTTGAGTCTTGTGGCTGTAGGTCAAACTCTAGGCCCTAAGTGTCTGTAATGTTTGTTGATTTTATTTAGATTAATGTTCAAGGCTTATAAAGACCTCACTCCTTTAAGAGATATTAAAAATGCAGATAATCTTTTATTTTGTGGTAGAACTCTTAATATTATACATAATACATATTTTTGTAATATTTCATGAACAATTACAAAGATGTAAACTATTGACACACACACACACACACACACACACACACACACACACACACACACACACACACATATATATATATATATATATATATATATATATATATATACGGATATGAAGTTATGTTATTAGTGTTCTCTCAAGAAAAATCTTATTGTAAAAAAAAATTATTCCATCTTTTATCAAATAATAACTATTTACATAATAGTCAGGGCGTCACAAATTTCTTTTCCTCTAAGTTGCTTAATTTGATAATCCACAACTCTAACTGGCCTAGCCTCAAAAGATAAGTCTTATTTGACTTGTACATCATCCACTACCAACACATGACTAGGATCATGAATGTACTTCCTCAATTGAGACATAAGGACTGTGATGTTTTGCTAACTAAAGAGGTAAAACAATCTCATAAGCCACCAAACCAATCCTTCTGAGAATCTAGTAAGACCCAATGTACGTAAAAGAAAACTTCTTGGACCTGATAGCTTTACCAACACTAGCGGTAGGAGTCACTCTCAAGAACATGTGAACTCCAACGTCAGACTTTAGAGGTCTCATCCTCTTATATGCATAAGATTTTCTCTTACTCGGCGAGAGCCTCATCAATTCTTGGATTTGCCTAACCTTCTCAATTATTTGTTGCAACAACTTTGGTCACACTAAAACTTCCTTAGCATCTTCATACCAACATAAGGTACTTCTGTATAGCTTCTACGATACAACATTTCGTAATGAGTTATTCATATACTAGTATAATAATTGTTGTTGCAGGTAAATTCCACCAAGGACAACAACTCATCCCATACGTCAAGATGATCCAACGCACATGTTCTCAACAAGTCTTCTAGGGTCTGCATTGTCCTCTTAGATTGTCCATCAATTTGAGGATGATAGGAAAAACTCATCCTCAACCTACTCCACAAAGTCTTATGTAATGTCTACCAAAACCTGGATGTGAATTTGGGGATCTTTGTTTGACACTATACTTGAGGGTAATCCATGCACTCTCACCATCTTGTTGATGTACAATTATGTCAGTTGATTATAGACATTCTCAGATTCATAAGAAAGAAATGAATTCTCTTGGTCAACTGATTCACTATTACCCATATAACATCGTGACCCCTTACTAATCATGGCAAATGGACAACAAAGTCCATAACAATGTTATCCCACTTCCACGCAGGCATATCCATCTAGTGCAACAAAAACTTAGGTCTCTTATGCTCCACCTTATCCTTTTAACATGTTAAACAAGTTGCAACACACTGAGTCACCTCTTTCTTTATACACGACCACCAAAAGCACCCATTCAAGTCCTAATACATCTTAGTCATGCTTTGATGCATACTAAGACGACTCATATTCCCCTCACCAAGAATCATCCTTTTCAACTTACTATTTGTTGGCACACATAAGGTCGTTAAACTTGAGAGTTTACATGACCTTGTGAGAACTTAGTAAATTCAGATCGTACACTCAAATCGTAAACTCGTAAGAATTTACTTTAAATTAAAAAAATATTAAAAAATTTATAAAGAATATAATAATTTATAATTATAAAATATTATAACTAATTTTTTATATTTTCTATTAAAATATTATTATTATTATCAAATTATATATATATATATAAATTTTTTTAACTATTATTGATCTATAATAATTTGTTAATTATATATAACATTTAATATAACACAAATTTTAAAATTTGACACTTGACCCATATACTTTGAGGCCCAAATGGTCATCTGAAACCCTACATTCAAATTTCATCTTCAATAACCTAGCGTAGTAGTTAAATCCCTACAATAAAACTTTGTTTTCCATTACCTAAGCAGCAGGAAGGCAACGACAACATATGCACAGGAAGGTCAATGCGAAAAGAAATGAGAGCAGCCATAACGACGGGAAGGAGAACGCGACCACTTCACATCGATCACGAACGCCACTATAAAACACAACCACCCACAAACAACTGTGAACGCGACCACAAAGACACTGCGAACGAGACTACAAACACAAATCCTAACTCTAATGCGAGTAGAAACAAAGTCGTTTTGGGTTTAGGGAAGAAACCCTCTTGACTTTCCAACTCGATTGCAGACTTTCTAGTTCAACCGAGTTCACCGAGTTCATATCGATTCTTTCGAGTTTGTTCCAAAAGCGAGTTTGCTTCCGAGTTAATTCGCCTAAGGTAAGTGAAAACATAAACCTGAACAAGTTAACGAGTTAACTCACGTGTTTGATGACCATGGACACACATACCTTGCCTCTAAACCTCAAAACATTATCTACTCCGATCACAAAGTTCTTAACTTGATTTGTACCAAATAACTCAGTGGTACATTTCATGCTAGGATCTATGAACTGTCTTTTCTATCATCCTAAGGAAATTATTAGTTATAGTCAACTGACTACAACTAATGTGATCAACATGCAACTCTACTCCTATATTCAAATTTAAATTACTCAACTAAGTCTAACTCGTTGATCATCATTGCTAACACTTAAACTGCATTTCTACTCAAAGCATCTGCCACAATATTAGCTTTTTTTGGGTGATACATCAATTGAAACTCATAATCTTTCAAAATATTCATCCACCGCATCTATGTCATATTTAACTCTCTTTGATCAAACTAGTACCTAGGGCACTTATGATTACTAAACATAGTAAATTGTTCACCATAGAGATAATTCATTCATATCTTCAAGGTGAACATTACTACTGCTAACTCAAAATCATGAGTGTGGTAGATCCTCTCATGAACTTTCATCTACCTTGAAACATAGGACAATACCCTCTTCTCCTACATTATCACATAACCTAAGCCCTATTGTGACCATCACATTATACCTCACAAGGCTTACTTGTATTAGGAATCACCAAAATTGGTGAATTGGTCACCCTTTTCTTCAACTCTTGAAAACTCTGCTCACATCTATTATTCTAAGCAAAAGGTTAACCCTTCATATGAGCAAATAATATAGGTATTTGAGCAAACCTTGTCATATGATTACAAAAGACATACATAACAAATTCAAAATGTGTACCTATAGTCCACATCCAAGATTTTCAAAAAATGAATTGGTTCATTACATAATTTAGTGTTGTTATAAATGGATAAGAGTACACAATAGAAAATGTTATTCTACATCAAACCAAAAACTCATATACTCCATCTCTTCCTCTTTCCCTACAATCTAACATCTTATCACCTGATGGCTTGTTTGCTCACTCCATAAAAGCGATCATTAGGAAAGAATTACAAACAACAACAACAAACAATTCAATATTATGGCTATAATAAATGATCACACATATATTCATATAGAGATACACATTATGACCATAATAAAGGATTATACATATATTTGAATAAATTAAAACATTATGACCATAATAAAAGATCTATCATAAAATTGTGTTCATACTTCATTTCATTTAACAAACATTGACTCAATCCATTACATAATCTCACATGACATATTCATATTCTTTCAAAGAAATCATACCATAAACAAGACCTTCAGAGGACTCTATGTATTGATTAGGCTCTAAGACCCTACACTTGTTATATCCATCCTCAACTTTTCAGGGCCATTCCTCGCCATCCCATGGTCATACCTTAATCCAATTAGTATAACAAGGTAAATCATCCATATGTAGGTTTAACCATAAGCCAAATCCATACATGATGACCTCCTTCAACTCTCACTCCAAGTATTTTTCTCTATGTGAGTCTAGTACTTAGCTGAGTCAGAATAGTCCTAATATAAGACATTCCATCAATAGATTCAACATCAATTATACATTATCATCTTCACCTTGGGGATCACTAACTCTTGTTAGTTTTGAAATGGTTGAAAAGCCAAGAAGGGGGGGTTGAATTGGCTAGTTAAAAATTTAGGCTATCTTTGCAAGTTAAAAACCACCTTTAATTGAATCAAATAGATCACCAATCGATCACCTTTAATTGTACACTTCCAATCGATCAAAAATAGAGTTAACAGATTGATTTTACTAAACACATTTTGTTCTGGTATAATCAATCGATTGAAACAGAAAAACAGTCGACTGAAATACTGGGAAAAATGCAGAAATGCGAATTTGAATTTTAAACCAGAAACAATGCTCAAGAATGATCAAGACTAGTTCCAAATGATTGTACAAACATGTTCAATGCTGGAGATACCATGAAAACATGCAAGAACATGAAAAAGATGATTAAAGCATAAGTTCTTTAAACTTTAAAATGAAAATGCAAGAGAGAAAGGTTAGAGAAGAGAGGACACCACGAGATTTTTATATTGGTTCACTCAAACCTGAGCTACATCCAGTTTATCAAGGCAACCGTAGCTTGACTTTG
>Ga0214545_1000348_pt1 | contig 69624 bp, 37 predicted proteins | sample CNSS4metaG_FD_160064 | JGI IMG/M metagenome (GOLD analysis project Ga0214545, IMG submission 160064) | Root nodule microbial communities from cowpea collected in UCLA plant growth center, Los Angeles, California, USA - CNSS4 | ecosystem: Host-associated > Plants > Roots > Nodule | place: USA...
ACCTATGGTAATTTTTTTTTTAAGTTTTGAATTTATACAGTATAGCTTATTTAATTAAAGTAGTATGAGTTTTGTTATGTTTTGCATTGTGATAATTGTGATTTGTGAATATAAATTTTATTTTTTTAAATAGGTAAGAGGTGATAAATTTATATTAGAAAGATTATGATAAAAAGTAAAAAAATTGATTCTTTTTCTCAAAGAGGAAGGTTTGTGATGAAGATGAAAAAGAAATACATTTACGTTAACTAAACTTGAGAAATTTCATAAGAACCAAGAATTTAAGACAATATAAAACAAATATCTAAAGTTCTTAGAGTTACATATAATGAATTTAACAATTCATTATAACGTAATATGGGAAAAACGACATCAAATTTGACAATACCACCAAATCAAATTGATGAGATACGAATGACTTGTCTAAAATGGTATTCATGAATTGGTATCATGATATAATAGCATGATATAATAGCAAATGATAGTAATATTTTTTTGAATTCTACTATTATGTGTGTTTGTTTTAAGAAGAGGAAATAAAGAGAAAAAAATTAATAGTTTTTCTTCTAAAGAAAAATTATATATAACAAATATAATTTAACTCTCTTACAATTTTAGTCCAAGTTCCGCCACTGGTTGAGCCTTTAACCTTTATAAATTTTGTGTACTTGAAATGTCATAAAACAAGTCTTAATCATATGTTTGGTTTTCTTGAGTTTTGCATCTCAAACTATTCATGATATTCATAGGATAATATCTTACATGGTAGTCGACATAAAAAAAATTATTCACACCTATTTTTATGTTTATGGTATTATTATTTTCACATCCCATAAATTTCTATATACACTTTATATTTACTATTTGATTTAATCTTTCTTTTTCTTTACAAATATCACTGATATTAAATCCATAAACAAACAATGTAAAACTTGACGGGTCTATTGGAAGAAGCATTATATTGTTTGGGCTTAAAACTTGGTTATATTACAATTCATTTCTGAAGAATGTATCTTTTAACTTCAATTTTTAAATAAAATGTGAATTTTGAAAAGTTATTTGATATCAAGAGTGAAACAATATAAAACTCCGACTTGATGTCAAATGTTTCAATTTTATTTGTTGACAGTATCATATTTTGTATGCGTTGAAGCTTAATAACTTTGTCATAATTTTATTTTAGAAAAACATCTTAATAAAAATAATAAAATTATAACCTATCATTAATTTCATTCTTAAATAATTAAATACTCTGTTAATCAATGATAGCAGTCCCTCTAAGAATCAAAAAGACTTATAATTAGCCTAAATATATTTCCCACATGGAGTAAAATTTAATTTTCTTTTAAATTTCTAGTTTTTTGTATACTGTTTTTTCTAGATGAACATTTGATGTTGTTTGTGATATCAGAATTGAAAAGATAAATTTCTATTAGGTTGGATACATGGTAATGTGTTTTTATTTTTTTAATCAGATATCTTATAAGTACTACTAAAAAAATATATTTTTTGCCAATTTTGAATTTATTTTAGGAAATATTTATAAATTTTATTATAGATAATAATTTGTAAGAAATCGTTATCAATTTTTTTGTTTGTAAAAAAAATTATAAAAAAAATTGTAAATTTTATAATTTTGTAAAAAATAATCATCTATAAAGAATTACTTATTAATTAAAACTCTTAGAAAAAAAAATCATTTCTTACAAAATTCAATAATAATTTTTTAAGAAAAATCTTATAAAATATGAAAAATTATGGTATTGAAATAGGTCGGAGGTTTTTAATGCCATTTAAATGTGTTTTTGAATAAAAAAAAAAAAAAAAAAAAAGAGTAGAGGTGTAGATAGCTATATTATGTTTCAATCATTATAAAAACTAACTTGATAGAATTGATATAACTTAAAAAGTTTTGTATATAAAGTCTCAAATGTCATATAATTATAAAGAATTTGTGAGTCGAAAGTTAATAATATGGTTAATAATGTAAAAATAAATAAATTAATATTATATGTTTAGAATTTTATGAAATCTTTAGTGTGTGATGAGAAATAATGATGATGTATCAATTCATGTAAAAATTGGACTAAAACACCTACTTGATTGGAAAATTTTGTATTACTTGAGTTTAATTGAATTTGGTTAAATTGAGTGATATAATTAATTTTTGTTGAGTACTAGAACCATTAATAGTAAGAAACATTCTGATTTTAGTGATATCTATGTCATTTAGATCAAGACATTAGATGTAAGAAGTCATGATTGTTGCTTCTTATATTAGTGTAATGAGTTTTATGAGCTACCGGATAAGTGGATAAAAAAATAATATCCAAAGTTTTAAATAATTGTATTTTAGAAGTTATCGGGTTACTAAACAAGCTAAATTCTTTTAATTTTCAATAAGTTTAAGTAAAGTTTAAAGTATAATTAAAAGACAACCTTATAATGAAATTTTTTTGAATGAAATTGTGAAATGTGACTTCATATTCAAAATATTAAAACTTCGTTATGTTTATGATTAAGTTAAATTTGAATATCTTCATTTTTATTTTCACCATCCTATTCTTATATATAGACATTATGTACTCGAAATAGCAATAGTTATATATTGACATATAAACAATAGATACAACATCCACATAAAAATAATCATAAACAAAATGTTTATATTATCTATATTATGATGTCATATGCTTTTATAAAACTACAAGACATTTAAATAATTAAATATTATCAAAGTTATCACACATCGTTGAACTCAGAATTTAAATATTATTTGAAAATAACATAAATACGTCTATAATACTTCATACAATGAGAATAAAAAGGAGGTGAGAGAAAAGATGGGTGGATGATAATGTTTCTAAAAAGCTCATTAATAAAGTAATAATAATAATAATGCTTTCGTGACCGTGGAAAAATGTCAATCGATAATTTAAAACATTCATAAATAATTTCAATACAAATTTTATTACAATTAAGTGAAAGTGAAGGAGAAAAGGAATGAATGATTAACCTCTCTCACAATAGGTCACTAATTAACACTAATATTTTTTTGACCACTTTGTGACCGTTCAAAAATGAAGATCAACAGTTGAAAACAACACATCTCGAAAATTAATCTGAGAACATCAATAATAATTGAAATGCACGCATCTACAATGTGATATTTAATTATTGCAATTGAGATTTTGCCTTTGGATCTATCCAACTTTCACATGCTGCATGCATATTCAGCAGGTTGGGCTTCATTGCTTTTCTTTTTGTCAAATCAAATTCACAAAATTCAAGGTCAATAGTTTAAGTATCATAATATTAATATATATATATATATATATATATATATTTTCTTCTTCTTAAATTTAGTTTCATTTAGATACATGGGTCGGGTTGGAATATTTGTATTGTATGTAAAAACAACAACATTTTTAATTTTTTTTATTAAGAATTTATTTCGGTATACTAAATAAATTTTATGATTAAATATGTTGTTGTCCCTTGAGTTTTAGTGAAATTTGAAATTAGTTCTTCATTAAAAATTTTGACTAATTTAATTTTTTATCTTTAGAAATGTGTAAATTTAGTCATTTTAATCGAATTTTGTTAAGTTTATTTGAAGTTTCAAACTCGTTTTATGATAATATTTGAGTTAACATTTAAGTAAAAATGGGTCAAACGATATAAACAATTCAAATACTATTATGGAATGCGCTTAAAATGTTACATAAACACTTAACAAAATTTGGTTAAAACGATTAAATTCATACATTTTTAAAGATGAATGACTAAATTAAAAAAAAAATTAAAAATGAATCAAATCTAAATTTTCCTGAATTTAACTGAAATTTGAAAGATGAACAATATATTTAATCCTAAATTTTATATTATTTAAGAGTTGAAATGAAACAAAGTTTAATTTATTTATTTGTTTACATAGAATTAAAGTCAAATATATTTTAAATACTTTTGGTATCTTTTTGGTATCTGATATGCGAGTTATTATTTATTATTTCACTTTACTTGGTTAAAAGTACGAAGATTTTGTAATTGTCAAATTCGTGAATCTCTTAAGCATATTATAGAATTCCAATGTATTATTTGGTTTGATGTTTAAAGAGAACGATATCACTCAGTTTTTTTTTTCTTGTGAAAACATTACAAAGATTCTATAGTAATGAATTTGAAAAAAAATATATATATAACAGACTAAAATAATAAATTTATGTGTAGTTTTATTTATTATTTATTTTATTGATAAAGATGGGATATTATATCTGATTTGTGAAGCTTGCATCCGAGAAAGGAAAAGGCAACAGAATTTGCATTCTTATCCAATTATGTCCTGTTAACAGACCATGCGCACTAATCACTCATTAAGAATGTTTGGCCACACTCTATATAATATAGGGTTAGGAGTATAAAACTAACTAATACAGATCGATTAGGAGCTTAATTCAGTTTATTTAAAATAAATAACTGTTGCTGTTTGTTACAAATTTAAAAAATTGAAAAATTTGAACTGTATCAAACAGTGTTGGATTGGTTGAAATCAACGAAGGGTTCTTTTTGTGACTTTTAACAAATTTTGGAAGATCAACTTCAACCTCAATAGCTCAATACTGTAAGGAAAATGAAAAACAGAGACCAGTTTGGGAAAAGTTTCCCAGTTTTGGGAAAAACCAATGCTTAGGTTAAACTAAACCAAATCTTATTTGGTTCGAACAAAAGTGAATTTTCTCAAAAAGAAAACAACTGAAATTTGTAAAATGAAACATGAATATAAGTTTTTGTTTTTTATGTTTTTTTTCTAAGAAAATAAAGTGTTTTGAAATCTATAATGTACCTAACTCAACCTGAATAATAATTTGGCAAGAACTTTTGTTGTGATGAAATGAAGCTCCATCATAGACTCCAACCTAACTTTTTTATCCTATTACTGGTAGGTGCAGTGGGTCCATTTGTGCCCATGCCTATCCCAAGTTTTAATCTTTTTATCATTTATCTTTCTAACGAAAAGTTTAAATATGATTTTCGTTTATTAAGTGAATTTTAAAATTAGTTTATTTTTAAAAATTTATATCATTTTTGTTTTTCAGTTTTATAAATATATAAATTTAGTTTTTTTTATTAATTTTTATTTAGTTTATTTGACATTTTAAATGCATTTTATTATAATATTTGAGTTAATATTATAGTGAAAATGTGTCAAGCGGTGTAAATAATTCAAATACTATCAGGAAATGCACTTGAAACGTCAAATAAATTCAACAAAATATAGTTATAAGGATTAAATTCATACATTTTTATAGATAAGTGATTAAATTAGTCAAAATTTAAAAAAAAAAACTAATTTCAAATTTAATTGAATTTTGAGGAAAAAAAATAATGCCACCAAATGATATTGAGTCATTTGGAATAGGAAACAAATGAAACTAATATGATTTAGTTGAGAAGAATAAAGTTTACGATATTAAGGAAAAAATAATTAAATATATATTACTAGATCTTAATATATATTATGAATAAGATTGATATCGATTATTGAATCACTGAGTAATATATTATTACGAGTATCTGAATTTTTTATTTGTAAAATGAATGCTAGATAAGTTAGTTTAAACATATGTAGAGTACTGTTATGTATTTTAGGATAATATATTGTATACTAAACTTGTTATATCTCATTTTTTTTTTATAAACAGTAATGCTTGAATTTATTAATATTTTATCAAATAATTAAGTCGTTATATAACTTATATCGACTGTTTATCATTATTTTTATTAAAAGTATGAGAGAGGAGAACATCTATTAAAAATCAAACGAAGTATAAATGTTATTTTATTGAAAATAAAATAAATGTATATTTCCAATTATTAAAAGTATAAGGGTAATTCAACATAATATGTTTAGTTTGTTGTAGAAAGTTTGCTAATATTGTTTGTGTATGGTTTTTGTTTGGTTATTTTCATTTTTTTTTTGTTATTACTTTATCTTTTTAATAATATTTTTTTATGTGAGAGTGAATTATTAGTGTGTTTTGAGATGTCAACTTCGGATGTTATATTGGATAGTATGTTATTAAAGTATTTTTATAGAAACAAACAAGTTAAAAGCAATTTTTTTTATTATTATACAATTTTTATATTTTATAATAATGTCTTAATGGATGGAATGAGAAACCAAAGAAAATAGGAAAACGGACTTATAGACGGGCTGAGGCCCATCAGAATTCAGGACTATCTTGAACATCGGGTCAAACTGTTGGATAAAATAAAAGAGAAAGAAAAAATGAAGAGTTTATATTTAGCAAATTTAGTAAAAAAAATATTAAATATATTTTTAGTTTTTAAATTTTTTATGTGAAATTGAAATTTATTTATATTCGAAATATCGATACATTTTGGATATCAAATTTTAAAAATAATTAATATACTAGTTTTAATCCAATTATTCTATTTGACATATTTCACATTTTAACCTTAATGTAAACTGAGAAACGTATTTAATATGTAAAAAAAAAATTAATATAATTTAATTAAAACAACTATATGCATTTTTTTTAATTTTGAAAATTAAAATATATAAAATTTTGAATAAAAACAAATTTCAATATTGCATTAAAGAATTAAAATCATATTTAATCCATTGGACCAGTGTTTTCTAATTTTTTCCCCTCCAATGTTTCTTTGTTCTTCAAAAATTTTAATATCTTTCTTTCGGTTCTATGTCAATAATAGTGTTTCATTTATTACAGAGAATAATAATTACATTTTATGTGATACATGACTTTTATTTAAATATAAATTTTAAATAAAATAATAATAAAAACTTTGAAAATAAAAAGCAGACTCCTAGTTAATATTTAATTGCTAATTTATTTTTAAATCTTGTTATTAATGAGATTCCTCTAATTTTTTACCATTTGGTCTTAATTTTTTAAAATTAATATAATTTGGTTATGAATTTGTTATTAAATTTTGATATTAAGATTATGTTAATTATACAAATATAAAAAATCATCATCCTTAATAATTGTTTTGATTTTTTATGAATTTTTTTATCAATTTTAATAAATTTAAAAAAAATATTAAATTACATCAATTTGTCACACATTATGACCAAAACGTATTAGTTTGTATAAATCATAACCAAATTAAGATTAAAAAAATTGGAAGACCAATATTTTTAAACAAAAATAGAAACCAAATAAGTAATTAAACATAAAATATAATAATAAAAAAGAAAAAAAAGAAGTGAAAAAGTATTTAAGTTATAATTGTTTTTTTTATATATAACGATCATACTAATAAGATGGAAATATGTTTTTAGTCTATAAAATATAATTGAAATCAAATTTATCTATGTTTCAAATTTTAATGCAATTTGATATCAAAGCCTTGAAATTAAATGGATATAACCCTCTTTAATAAACCTAGTTTAAAATTTGTTGACCTGGAAAATGACATTGTTACGCATGCATCCATACGATAACACCATTTATCACATTAGTAAATTTTTAATTTGGTCAGGACATAAAAACTATATTCATTTATTTATACAATTTGGAGATAAAAACTTTAAAAGTTTAAATAAAGATAAATTTCAATTTTACACAAATTAAAAAAAACGTAAGACTTATTTAATTTTTTAAAAATATTATAACATTTTAATTTTTAATATATAAAAAAGAGTACGCGTTATTCTTTATAAAATAGTTATTTGTTCCAATGAGTTTAATTAAAAACAGTACTATTGTATTAATTAAGAAAAAATGGAATTAGGCAATTAATTTTAAATATATAAAATTTATGATGCTTGGCTTAATTTTAATAATTGTGGACAGGTACTTATTGTTGTTAAAAAAAAAGAAATAAATGCGATATTTTTCCCTGATATATATACAACGCATTGGTCCTTTTCCTACAGCTAATTATTTGTCTGTGTTTTGGATTCGGTGGAAGCATAAAAGCCGCGTCTCGCACTCTGCTGTCAATGATCGTAGCTTCCTTCGCACTCCAACTCTTCCTATTCATCAATTTATTAAACATTATCAAATTTCCTAAAAGCTTTTTCTTGAAAAAAACCAACACCTTCCCACTAAATAGACTCATGCTTGCAATAAAATTTTATTAATTAAAAAAAATACCGGATTTCTCATACCAAACTCGTTTATTAAACATTATCAAATTTCCTAAAATATTTTCCTTAAAAAAACCGACACCTTCCCACTAAATAGACTCATGCTTGTAATAAAATTTTATTAAAAAAAACATGGGATGATACCAAAGTTATAATAAAATTACATTGCACTGGTAGAAAAAAAAATGCCTACTATGAAAAGAAAAGCTAAGTAAATGCATTTTAGGGTTTCATATCATTTGAAATTGCTTACAAGATTAAGATCAAGAAATTTTCCATTTATCTAAATATTTTTTAAAAGTACATTTGTCTAGGTTCTTAAGAATACTTGTGATATTTTCTATCACAATTACCTTTTCTTTGCACAAAGAGAGATATGATCTCAGTGCATATTGTTGAAGAAGTTTATATTACTAGTTTGGAGGATGACAAAAATCATTTGTATTGACGTATTTTGTTAATAAAAGGGGATAAACCTCTCACACATTTAGACTTTTGTAAGATGTTCTCATTGCCGATAGTTTGCAATGTCTAGAACATTTAGATTCACTTCATTGTAATAAATCATGAGTACTTGTTAACAAGTCAATAGAAATCCATTAATTTCATTTCGTGCATCCATTTATGTTTAATCTTACTTGTCGATGAACTTGTTTATTTCTGATGTTGTTCAGCATTACATGTCGAACGTCGTTGTCCGACATATATCTACTTATATTTAGCATTGCTAAGGTGATTGACCGCTCATTGACACATATACTTTCATATGATCAATATTTGGGCCTTGACGACCAATGTATCGTTTGCTTGGTTCCGCTGAGATGGTTGGATGCTCATTGAGACATATTTTTATATGATCAACAATTGAGTCTTGATAACCAATGTATTGTTCGCTTAGCGCTGCTAGCAGCTGGTTGCTCGTTGACTCATATTTTCATGATATTCGTAGTGATCGCCACATCCGAAAAAGGTTAAACGCTCCACAATGAATAAAATTTGTTCTACAAGCTTGTACCTATTTAAAGGCAGTCAATTTCCAAGAAAACTATTGTATGTCAATCGACCACTTGTGTTAACTCTCTGACTCTACTTGATTATGCAATATATATATATATATATATATATATATATATAACTTTTTTTTTGAAGTATATTAATTTAATTGTAATACTCGCGTGCTATTGGTTGAAAGCAAATCGTTACACTTTTCTATATCAGCACTCAACTATTATTTATATAATTAATAATTTAAGGGGAAACAGGAACACGCTTCCTTTACTGTCGAAGCATTCATTCCATGGGATGCAATGTTAGAATGCCTTATCGAGAAAAGTTAAATTAAACGGAAATTTGTTTATAAATTTACGTAATAACATAAATTACCCTCCAACGGATCAACAAAAGATATAAGATAAAACATTATATAAAAAATTAAAAAAAAAACTGAAATATTTTTTTAAATCTATTTGAATGAAAAAGACCCCGTCGTAATAAAAGAAAAGAAAAAATCCTAAATGTCCTTTTTTTAATTTCAAATTACTTAGTTGTCAACATTTACTGGTATAAAAACGAGGGAATTGAAGAAAATTTAAATGTTTTATTAATAGATAATTTATTTATATGGAAAGAGTGAACGGTGTGTATGAGCTAAGATAGGTTTATATATATAATAAATGCGGCGAAACGGACAGATATTAATGTAAGGTGCTGAAACAAAATTGGGAGTTATAAGATTTCATCATGGTTGAGTAGATGCCTCGTCAGAAGTTTGCCAAAACCTTTGACCATAACCTAAAGATATGTTTCTCACGTAATGCTGACTCATGCTCATCTTCATCTTTTATTCACACATTCTAATAATAATCATATCAATATTTCTTATAACCCCTCCCCAACCAACAACTTCTCATTTCTACTTAATTGGAATTTTCTGTTCAGGACTCCCAGCTTCCAAATTCTCTGGTCAGGACATTCAAGGACTATATACTATATATATACCCTCTTCCCAAACATTGTTACCACATTCATTTTCTCTCTGCATTTTTCTGCTCATTGCCAGCTATTCTGGTATTTTTTGTTTTCCGTGCGGGAGAGAATGACCATCCTCATTGAGCAACCCGTTCTACTTGGTATGGTTGTTTTTTCTTTTCTTTTTATTTTGGTTTCTGATTTTACATTACGTAACTAAGCTCGCATATTGCATGCATTGCAGAGTCGCATGTTGAAGGGAAAAATGTTCAGGTTGTAGAAACCAATGAGCTTGTTTTGGACGGTGGATTTCAAGTGCCAAACAATGAGTCGAAAGATGCATTTAATGCCCCGGAAATCAATTCATTTGGCCAATCCTTCAGGTTTTAATTTCATTCCATTCCATTCCATATTTTCTGATCTTGGTTTTTCTCAATTTCAAGTCTTAATTATATGCTTTTTTGTTTTGAATGAAACTGACTCGGGGGTTTTGAAATATCTGGCAGGGATTATGAGGCCGAAAGCGAGAGACAAAAGGGTGTGGAGGAATTTTATAGGTTGCAACACATAAACCAGACACACGACTTTGTAAGCAAAGCGTTTTGTTCAATTGTTTCCACCAATTTCGTGTCTGTTGGAGATTTCTGGAGAAGAAAACGCAATGCTGATGAAAATTCATTTTACTAATAATGCAGGTGAAGAGAATGAGGGAGGAATATGGGAAATTGGACAAAGCTGAAATGGGTATATGGGAATGTTGTGAATTGCTGAATGAGGTGGTGGACGATAGCGACCCTGATTTGGACGAACCTCAAATTCAGCATTTGCTTCAGTCTGCTGAGGCAATCAGAAAAGACTATCCTGATGAAGATTGGCTGCATTTGACTGCTCTCATCCATGGTAAATATACCCTTTGAATTTGGTTATATATTTCTGGTATTAAAAGTTAAAAATGTTGCGTGAACAGTGTTTCTAGTATTTATCTTTTGTTTTCTTGTACGCAAGGTGTTTGCTAAGAGTTCAACGTATAATTTAGAGAGATATTTATGCGTATCCTTGTTTGACCCTTATGATTTGAATATTTGGATCTCAATCTTTGTTTCCACCAATAGAGATTAACGTGATGTTGTTGACTTTTCAGATCTCGGAAAGATTCTTGTCCTTCCCAGCTTTGGGGAGCTTCCTCAATGGGCTGTTGTAGGTAAGAAACCTTCCTCTGTCATTCAATCATTGTTATCATCTGCATAATAATTAGCTTTGTTTTTATGTTCTTCACTCCAAATTTCTTTTCAAGTGTGAATAAACATTTTAGTTGAATTGAATGGTTAATTGGATGTTTGCAGGAGATACATTTCCTGTGGGCTGTGCCTTTGACGAGTCAAATATTCATCATAAGGTAATCAATTTCTCTGAGAAATATGTCAGGGAAAGTACTTTCTGTTCTAAATAAAATTAACAAGCCTAATATCATTCCTGACACAGTATTTCAAGGACAACCCTGATTACAATTCTCCTGCTTATAACACTAAAAATGGGATCTACACTGAAGGATGTGGACTAGACAACGTGGCCATGTCATGGGGACATGATGATTACATGTATATGGTGGGTCTCTGCAAAGTTTATGTAAACATGTTTTTAGCATATAGTGCTTCTTTTGAGGTCTAATAATGTGAACAATCATTGGTTTTGTGAAGGTTGCTAAAGAAAATGGCAGCACTTTGCCATCTGCAGGATTGTTCATTATCAGATATCACTCTTTCTATCGTAAGTGTTTTTTTCTTTTTGTCTGTGAACTTTGTTTTTGTGTAAACCAGCATATATATAATATGTGTAACATAATTGTGTAGCCTTACACAAGGAAGGTGCATATACTCACTTGATGAATGAAGAAGACTTCGAGAACTTGAAATGGCTCAAAATATTTAAGTATGTTTCTGTTTTCTGTTCTGTGAATTTGGTCATCTGTGCACATTTTTTACTGTTTCTCACATATATAATCTTTTGATATATTTTTGTGTAGCAAGTATGATCTTTACAGCAAGAGCAAAGTTCTTGTTGATGTAGAGAAAGTTAAGCCATACTACATATCACTCATTGAAAAGGTGAGAGTTAAATTCCAACTCTGCCTATTTTGTTTTGTATTTAATAAATTTTTTTCGATGTGTTTTCTTATTTTCTTTATTGTTACTTGCAGTATTTTCCCAAGAAGCTTAAATGGTGATTCATTTGAGGTCAAGGGAGTGAGGAGAATGACTTTAATTATTCTGACGAAGCGATTCAACGAATTATTTGGATTTTTTTTCTCTTTTATTCACAAGCGTGTTAGAATTATATTGAAAATCCATTCTATCATTCACTTGCAATTTGGTATCTTCTATCAATAAAATTATTCATATGTATAATGTAAAATATGATTCACATCTTTCTTCGTCGTTGTGCGATAAAGGTGGAGATTCATTGAGTGCTTAAATATTTCATGTTTAACATACTTCAACTTTTCGCGTCCTCCTCCTTTTCTTGACTTGTGATGTTTTATAAGTCAACATAATTTATTTTCTATCATAAGAAAAAAGATAAGTAAGAATATTCTATTAATAAAAAAAAGGATAAGTCTAAAATGACATTAATATTAGGAATGTTTTTGTTATGAAAAAAAATATCATAATTTATTGTAATCAAACCTCCTTCCTTATAAGTCAAGAAAGACGATAATGATTCTAATTAATTATCTCTATTTTTCATTTAAAATCATTTCATGAAGAAAATAATAAATAAAAACAAATATAATTAATATGCTAAAAATGTTAAATATTCAATATAAAACAGTCCTAAAATAAAAGTAAACAAAGTTAAAGGACTAATGCATATTAAGGAAAATTTTAGAATTACTCGTATAGTAGATAGGAAACTTTTATTTATTTATTTATTTATTTGAATTTGAAGTCGGAAAAAATGTATTTAAGTTTGGTTTACGGTTTAAAATATAACATTCCCACAAAATTTGGAAGGACACTAAATTCATCTTCCATGTTAACAAATGTTAAAGAAATAAGATGAATTTAAAATATTTGGTTGAAAAAACCAATAAAAAAAATAAAATATGAAGTTTATTTTTCTAATTACTGTCACTAAACTTTTAAAATAATTTTTGTTCTCTATTTAATTATAAACGTGTTAAATAAAAGTTTGGGATAAAAAAAAAATTAGAATCCTTTTGCATATAATATACACAGGACTTCCTAACTTATTCATGTTTGTTGCATCAACACAAGATCTCAATTTTTTCATGTTTGTAATGGGAACGTGATATGATAATATTATTTTTCACTTATCTATCATTATAATGTATTCCTTATATTAAAGAAAGAGTAAATGAAGTTTAGTTTTAAAAAATTATATTAAACATAGGAAAAATATTATAAAATGGAAAATTATTTGTTGACAAACTTTTGACAATATATATGTAGTATCATTTCAATGGATGAAAAAAAAAAAAGATTTGATAGACTTAAATAGAAAATAAAAATGTTTGGTGTATGTTGAAAAACTAACTTCGTCACAAAAAAAGTTTGTCAAAATGTTATAATCCTTATAAAAATAAAGAAAATTATTTTTAACAAAATTTTGTTGATAAAATTTTGACAATATACATATAAGAGCACCTCAATGAACGAAAGTAATTATTAATGTGACTTGAAAAGAAAAAAAAGTTAAATGTGGATTGAAAAATAAACTTTAAAAAATAAAAAAGTGTTGATTAAAATATCATAATCCATGATTTATATTGGTGAATTAACACTTGGGCATGAGACAAAATCATCACAAATATGATTTATGGAAATTATATTATTTTCGAAAAACTGTCCAATTATACAAAAGAGGACGAAAAAGGAATGTTTTAAACTCAAATTAAAGCTATATAGGGATAATTTGGCTGGTGATTTTTTTATGGATAAAATATATTTTTATCCAAATTGCAATGTAAGGAAGTAACAATTTTTTTAGGGTTGTTTAATGGTTTGGGTTAGGAAATGATCCTATCCAACCCAATCCAACCTTATAAGGTTGAATTTTATTTGTGATTGGATTAAACTTGACTTAATCCAAATAATATCTTACTTAAATGATTAATTTAGTACAAGTGATCTGTGACTCACTCTAAAATTCAATTTATGGTAATGTTATGGATAAATTATGTCATATATATGTTTTTATATACTTTGAATTAGTTTGAATAATTTATTATGACTTAATTTATTGACTTACTTTAAGTGTTATTGTGTTATTTTTTCTAAAACGGTTGATATCTAAAATTATATATTTTTTAACAAAAACTTAAATTTTGGCTCAATTAATCCAATCGAATCTCATTTAACCTAAAAGTAAATAAACTCAACTCAACCCAATCCAATATTTTTAATGGTTTGTGTAATGAGTTTCCTAATATTCAATCTAACATCTTTAACTCTAAAATTCATTTGTAATTAAGCATAACTAATTATGTAATATTTATGTACTCCGCGTTTATAGTTTATCTACAAAATTTTATCTTTTTAATTATGTATGGATTGAACCTTCTAAGTATTTCTTTTATATGTAAATAAATATATTCTTGTTGCTAATAAAAATATAAGTTAACCTAATTAAGTTTAATAGGATAGGATAAATTTTCTCTCCCTCCTTTTACATAATACTTATACAATAATTTAAATTATAAAAGTAATTAAAATATAAAAATAATTTATCGTTATTTAAATATAATTCCAAGGAAAAATGTTTGCATTATAATATTATTTATTTTTTTTTGAATTTTGTGTAATTTATTTATTATATATTTAAAAGGAGTAACTATATATGTAAATAAATAAAATTTTCTACAACTTTGTTAGTATTTATATATATATATATATATATATCATAATTTTTAATTTAACATATATTATTTATATTGTATCTATAATTACTGTGACGTATAAATTTAAATTATATTATTTATTAAATTATAAATTAAATAATACAATTTTTAAGATCTTAATCATACCTTTAGGTTTTTATATAGATTTTTATAATATGAAAATAATTATATAAATAATATATGAATCTTTATAATTTAGTTAAGTTTATTTTTATTAATTTTAATATTTTGTGTTTCTCAAACACTAAATATAATTACAAATATGTTATGACGAAAATATCCTATTTTGTTATTTATCATACAACGAATCAAATCCTTAAAGCAGGGACAGGGGTATTCCGGTAACTCCGTTGCTTCATAAAGAATGACATTAATTGGCCAAAACAAATAACAATTTTTTATCTGTATTTGGAGCTTCCAATTCATTTTGACCTTATGATCACATTAATATTTCCGATACATGAAAACATATAAATACCCTACCTTTTTTTTTGTTTTGAAATAATATTATTTTCCCATCCATTTCTCTCTTCTTCTCAGTCAAGATCAAATGGCCATCCTCAATGACCAACCTGCACACGGTAATTAGCATCAATGTTTTTTGCTCATAGCTTTCGTTTTTGCACAAATTAATTTCTTATCGCTAACCTAATTAATATTTCTTATCCTCACATTGCATGCACTGGGTCACAACTTCAAGGGAATAACGTGTCAAAGAATGAGGCGAAAGATGGATTTATGGCTCCACCTATCAATTCATATGGCCACTCCTTCAGGTTTAATTTCATATGTTCATCTTCTAAATTAACTGCAGGTGTTTTGTTTTGTTTCCAATTTGAAGTATTAATCATATCTTTACATTTATTCTAGTCTTTCTCTTTTGAATGAAACAGAGATTATGACGTTGAAAGCGAAAGGAAGAAGAGCGTGGAGGAGTTTTATAGGTTGCAACACATAAACCCGACATACGACTTTGTAAGCAGAGGAATATGTTGAATTATTTTCACCAATAAAACTTTTCGATTCAAACGAAGGAATTAATGAAAATGGTGATTAAAATGATGATTATTGATATTTGGATCTAGGCCAAGAAAATGAGGGAAATATATGACACTGGACAAAGCTGAAATGGGTATATGGGAATGTTGTGAGATGCTGAATGAAGTGGTGGATGACAGCGATCCTGATTTGGACGAACCTCAAATTCAGCATTTGTTGCAATCTGCTGAGGCCATCAGAAAAGACTATCCCGATCAAGATTGGTTGCATTTGACCGCTCTCATTCATGGTACATAAACCCTATATCAATCAATTTCGATGCTATACCCTATCAATGATCTTGTTGCCATGTTTCAGATCTTGGAAAGATCCTTCTTCTTCCTCGTTTTGGTTCACTTCCTCAATGGGCCGTTGTTGGTAACAACCTTCTTCTTCTTGATTCCACTTTGTTTTGAAATTTGAATAATTGGGAATTTTGATTGAACAAGTTAATTACTGGAATATTTGCAGGAGATACGTTCCCCTTAGGCTGCGCCTTTGACGAATCAAATATTCATCATAAGGTAAACCGATTTCGTGTTATCAATTACGAAGCATTTTATTCTTAAATAGATATTGATAAACCCTAATTGCATTCTTGATGAATGCAGTATTTCAAGAACAACCCAGATTGCCAATGCCCTGCATATAGAACTAAGAATGGGATCTACACCGAAGGATGTGGGCTACACAACGTAATGATGTCATGGGGACACGATGAATATATGTATTTGGTAAGCTATACATAAACTTCACCACACATGTATATATATATATATATATATATATATATATATATATATATATATATGTAAAATTATATAATAACAATGCATGGTGGTGCATTGCAATGTACAGGTTGCTAAGAAAAATGGCAGCACTTTGCCATCTCCAGCATTGTTCATAATCAGATTTCACTCTTTCTATCGTAAGCAGTTTCGACACAGACCATATATATGTTGCTTTATCTCTGGCCAACAAACGTAAATGAGAACAACTTATAATTAATTTTGTAGCTCTGCACAGGGAAGGTGGATATACTCACTTGATGAATGAAGAAGATGTTGAGAATTTGAAATGGCTCAAAGTATTCAAGTACGTATCTATAGTTTTGAGTTGTTTGCATTGATCTATTTCACTGTCATATAATGTATATAATTTTGTACATTATTCATCATGCAGCAAATATGATCTGTATAGCAAGAGCAAAGTTCTAGTCGACGTGGAGAAAGTTAAGCCATACTATTTGTCACTGATCGAGAAAGTGGGAACTTTTATTTTATTCTGTCGATGTTGTTGTTTATATATTTGGGGTTCTTATTTTCTTTTAATTTGGCCACTTGCATTGCAGTATTTCCCTGCCAAACTTCGATGGTGATGGTGAACCATGTGAGATCAACGGCGATTCACTAAATGATGTTGAATGCGTCTTCGAATAATCAATCATAAATTTCATCATCCCTACCACTTAAAAGGATTATCGAATTCTGATATTTCATTTAATTAGAAAAAATCCTTTTACAATGCGATTGAGCGGTTAGTATTACTGTTGTCATAAATTTAAAGATATGAAGGATGAACTTTCTAATAGAATAGAGATTCAAAAATTGTTCTATCTATATATGTTGAAAACTTGTAATTGATGTACAGTGCTATAGATCTGTATATAGGATTTTCAATTATCACTATTTTTTATTTTTTTGAGCTTTTCTTTTCCAGTCTCCATCTCATTTTAAGCACAAAGTGAACTGTTCTCTTTCACTTAGGAGTGTGTGACTAATAAGTGAGTTATCCACGCCCCCAAATTGTCATTTTTAAAAAACCCTAAACAATCTTGTACGTGCGTTTATCCAAGACTAATTGAAAGATTGAACTATTAATAACTCAAAAAAAGAGAATCATTAATTTTATGATCCATTATTTCGTATTTTCCAATTGTTGAAATACGTCATTAGTCAAGACAACCTATTCACTAAATTTATTAAACTTAGTTTTAACAAAAATTTAAATCCTTTACATTATGTAGCTTTTTTCATAAAACTGACTCCAATAATATATAGTAAGATAATTCAAATATTTTGATTATATATATATATATATATATATGTATATGTGTGTGATTCATTTTGATATTAGGATGACAATGATTGATGTGTGAGGCCCGCAATAAAAAATCTAAATGAATTGAGTATTTTAATTTGTTGATTGGTCTGCTTAGGTTTGTCCTTCTTAATTCACAACACGTATAATGATGGATCAATCCGTATTGGTCCGCATAGTCCTGTTGACTTTTTAAATCTCTCTAAATTGGTGGCACGAATATAGTACATTGTGTGTTTTTTATAAGCAGTTATCTATTATAATTTTTTTTCTAGTCCATCCAAAAGTAATCTTATTGTTCGCATTTTTTTTGTTCTAATTGATCAAAATCATTTTTATTTTCAACATAATTGTACTTAAAAATTATGAATTATAAAATTTGAATATTAATTATTTAAAAAAAATAGAATTATAGAATCTTTTATTTTTTATAATTTAATTAAATAATAATAAGGTTATTAAAATTAGTGAAAAAAATACAAAATAAATAATTTTACATTTGGGTCGCAGGCCGGCGCGTAAACCCATGGACCAAACGTTTTGTGAAGCGTGTCAGATAAATTAGTTCATATTTCTTATGTAGAATGGGTCAAAATAGGATAGTGATTGTTATTCCTATTTGATATGTTTTGGAAACAAATAATAAAAATATATGTAATTTGCAAATTAATTGATATTATTAAATCAAAATATATTTTTAAATAGCATTTATAAAATATATAGCAATAAAATTTCTTTAATTTCCTAATTTATAATAAAATCAACAACAATAAAAACCACTTCAAACTACAAAATTACTAATGCTTAAGTTTTGTTATGAATGTTTGTTGAGGTGTTATTAAACTATTCAATAATTAAGTTAACGAAACTTAATACACAAGAAAACACTTTTACAAAAAAAATTGCTTAGGAAATCAGTGTACATTATTAAATGCTTTTAGTTACTTAAATGTAAACTTTAAATATTGTAAATAAATATATTTATTTTTCTTTAACCCATGTTAGATATAAATTTGTTAAAGAGAAGTTTATGAATAAAAGGGCTTTAAAGATCACTTGTAAAAAACATGTAGATATGTTTTTTTTTTATAATAACATAAAATAATAAAATTATTATTACAAATGTAAATATATTATTCTTACGATAAATAGTAATTTTTATTATTTCGTAGGTAATTTTTTTATTATAAGTATATTTCAGTTTAAAAAAGTAATTAAATTATAAAAATGACCAAATAAGAAAAAAAATCACTTAAAAAGATATAAGTTAACTATTTTGATTTAAGAAACCGTTGTTTATTAAAAAGTAAAATTGAAAAACAATATGAAAACAAAAAGGGTGATAGAAGAAGAATTTTCAGTGCCCAATCCATGTGTGTGAAAGAAGACGTGAAACAATTTATGATGCCTTTCTTGGTTTTATTTGCCTTCCTTCAAGCAAATTATCTATCATAGTTTTCCCAATAATAGTATTATACTAATGTCAACATTTTTAAGTAAAATAATATTTTACTTATATACATATTGATCATGTCCAGAAGAGAAATTAATTTTTAAAATTGTAATTATTAAATATTGTTTTTATTGAGACATTGATGTATTTAATTTCACTTAATAGTTTTACCTTAAAGTGTTATAAGAAAGAAGTAGTAATAAATGTACCTTTGCGCCTTAGGTTCATAAACTCTTGTTTCTTTTGAATGAGATGAGTTTAATATTTATATGGATTAAAATGATTTATTTAAGAAATTAATTACATTTTAATTCCATTATAAATTTAAGTAATCATATTTTATAATTATTTTTAATTCATATTTTATTTTATTATATCAATTTTCCTTTTCAACAATTTGGTTTAAATTATTTTCATCAATCAAAGCACATATTTAACAAATCACTCAAATCTAAATTTAAATGAATTTTAATCAATTACATTTTAATTTAAAATAATTTAATCAAATAAATATAGTATTTTATTTTATTTAAACTAATTTATCAATCACATTATTTAAAATTAAGTTCATGAATTAAAACTTGTTTATTTTAAATAACAAGTCACATTTTATTTTAATATAACTTAATTTAATACGTTTCATTTCAAATTAACTAAAAGGTAAAATTATAAACTTTACAATTTTATCAATTAATTTTATTTATTTATTACACCAATCAAATTACTAATAAATTTTTATAAACTTTTACTTCAATTCTTTTCGCTTTCAACTTTTTTTTCCTTAATCTAATATAAACACTCCACTTTTCACTTTTATTTTTTCTCTCAAATTCATTCTTTTATATTTTTTCAAATACACCCTCAAAGTTCAAACAAATTCTAAATTCCTTTTTAATTAAAGTAATAAAATTATAATTATAATCATTAAAGTAATCTTTGAAATCATACGTTCTATATTATTATAGATAAAAAATATATATTAAAGCACTGTTATAGTTATCTTTGAAAAACATATTGATAAATAATCTTTTATATAAAAAAAATTAACGCCTAATATTTGGTGTAACTCCCTCTAACTATCACGTGTTATTACCAATTATGATAAGATAAGAATTTGATGTCTAAGAAACTTCTTTTCTGCAATGAAGTTTTGCGAAGTCAACCCTTGAATTGTGGAAGAAATCAAGAAGTGTTATGGGCTGGGCTGGGCTGGTGGTTTGACTGAGAGTGTGAGCCCAATTCGTTGGTAAGAAGAGTAGAGTGAAGTGAAAAGAGAAGAGAAAAGAAGAGAAAAGAAAAGAACAGAAGAAGAAGCGCACGTGCCGTACGTGCGTGTTGTTGCCCCCAGCGTATGTAGTTAGCAGCCACCTGTTGAGTTCAGACGCTGGCTCTTCGTCCCTTTCCGCATTACTCACTTCTCTTTTCCTACACTAACTTAACTTCCTCTGCTACATTTCCTTTATACCTTCTTTTTTGTTCCTCATTATAATAATAATATTATAATATTTTTTCTCACAGTTTTCTTCTTCACCGTTCTTCATTCCAATTCACCATTTCACCAAAACCCGAAACCCTATTCAATTATTCCCTTTGGAATCGATTTCAACACCTTATACCTCTCAGTGATGAGTTTGCCTCCTTTTTAATGGCTTACACTCTTCACAAACCTTTTTCACACCTAACCATCTTTTCAATACTCTTATACTTCACTTTATCTTTCGCTTCTCAGAACTCGCACCATGGATTCTCGATCCTCGATTCTGATTTCGACGCGCTATTCGGCGACTACACGCCTCCGGCGCCGCCGCCGCCGCCGCCGCTGCCTCATCCGCCCTCGCTCAGGTGCCAGGAGGGTCTCAACGGGACGGGCTCGCTCGCCACCACCTGCGATCTCAATTCGAGTCTGGTTTTCGATGGCGACGTGTACATAGAAGGGAACGGGAGTTTGAACATACTTCCCGGCGTGAATTTGAGTTGCCCCGTGTTGGGGTGCGCGATTTTGATTAACGTGAGTGGCGAATTTAGTTTGCAGAGTGGTGCTGTTATGGTTGCAGGGACGGTGATGGTGGTTTCGCGGAACGCGAGTTTGTTCAGCGGTTCGTTGATAAACGTGACTGGACTGGCCGGGGCGCCTCCGGCGCAGACGAGCGGGACGCCGTCGGGGACGCAGGGGGCGGGAGGAGGGCACGGCGGGAGGGGAGCCACGTGTGTTTCGGATAATACGAAGCTTCCGGATGATGTTTGGGGTGGGGATGCGTACTCGTGGTCGACGCTGGATAAGCCGTGGAGTTATGGGAGTAAGGGTGGGACGACTAGTAAGGAGGAGAAGTATGGAGGGGAAGGAGGGGGGAGAATTAAGCTTGAGGCTGTTGATTCCATTGATGTGTCTGGGGATCTCTTGGCAAATGGAGGAGATGGTGGGATCAAAGGTGGAGGAGGTTCCGGTGGCAGCATTTTTATTAAAGCTCATAGAATGTAATGTCTCGTGTCTGCCTTTCAATCTTGATTTTGCATTTTTAATTGGGTTTTATGATAACATCTCTGAAACGATGGTCTTTAAGGAGCCGAATGACATTGTGATTTATATAGCCTACATTATCTAGTGGGATATGGTTTTGTTGTTGATGTTGTTGTTGTCGAAGTATTGTGCTTGGTAGTCAATATAGCCGTAAGTTATTAGGAATGATTGTTAGAGAGAAGGTTGAGGTTGCATGAAATTTAGAAGAATGGTAAGAATTTCAGTTTAGGAGGTTTGAGCATGCGTGAAGAAGATTCGTAAAATCTATCAATTTTGGGATCAAATACTGGGTATCATAATCGCTAAAGACATAGGAAGTTAGGAAAAACTATCATGAAGGATTTAGAGGTTAACGATTTAGTTATAGACATCATATGTGATAGAATGTTATGGTGTTGTTTGATCAGTGTATCTGATCTCAGCAAATGGTTTGGTTGTTGTTGTTGGTAGTCAGTGTCATTGTGACAACCAGTACGTGATCTCATTCTCGGAGTATGCTGTTGTAACCCTTATTTGTTTTTGCCGAAATACATGTAAATGAGATTGATGGAGTCTCTTTATTTTTTAATGTTTTTTATTTCTTGTTTTTTGTGCGGAATGCTAAAGAATGTCTTCAGAGTGGTGCAATTATAGTGGAGGTTGCATGAATGGTAGAAAAAATGGTAAAATTTCAGCTATTGGTTTGCACCCATGTGAAGATTTGTAGGATCCCCAAATTATGGGAATATTTTAATGCAGGTAGTGTAATCATAGAAGCAGAGGAGTCTAAGAAAAACATATAAAAGTATTAAAAAGTATCTAGGGACAATTATTTGTCTATACTCTCCAGGCGTGATTTATGATACAATGTTATGTTGTTGATTGATTTGTGTGGCACACACGTCTCACCTAATGGGAAAAGCCTTCTTGTTGTTGTTACCAATTGGTGTCCCTGTCGTTAGTACATGATCTCAGTATGCTGTGTTAGCTGTTGCATAGTTTTGCTGAAATATGTATTTATTGTTGTGGTGTGGAATGTTAAAGAATGTTTTCAAAGTGATTGCATGCAATTGAGTAGTTTTCGATATGCAAAAACTAACCAAACGTTTCACCCCTTTCATGAGCTTCAATTATTTTCTGTGCAATTTCAGGTTGCTTGATCTAAATAAAATAGTTTGTAACTATTCATGTCTTCTACCTAGTGCAGGACTGGAACTGGCACAATCAGTGCCACTGGAGGTGGTGGGTTTGCTGGGGGTGGAGGAGGACGAGTTTCAATTAATGTCTTCAGCAGACATGACAATACAAATTTCTTCATTCATGGTGTGCTATGATGATTACTGTTTTAGAAAGCAATACTCTTGTCCTAGTTCAATTTAGAAAAAACCCTCAATATTGTTTTGATTTAAGATAAATAAGTACATACATATGAAGCTTGTTCTGTATTCTTTTGCAGGAGGTATTAGTCTTGGGTGTTCCGACAACGCAGGTGCTGCTGGGACATATTATGATGCTGTTCCTCGGAGTCTTACCATTTGCAATTATAACTTTTCTACTCAAACTGATACTCTTCTGTTAGAGTTTCCTAAAGTACCTCTTTGGACAAATGTTTATGTCCAGAATCAGGCAAAAGCATTATTTCCTTTATATTGGAGTCGTGTTCAGGTGATTCAAATACCGATCTCATTGCCAAATGGAATAACTTACTCATATTAGGAAAAAGAATAAGAAAAGTTTCAGTGAGAAGAGTGACATAAATAAGATGAGAAAACTCTTTATAAACATATTCAGAAGAATATCTGGCCAATAATTAGTTACTGTTGGTAATTTATATATAGTTTAAGTTACTTGATTTTGGATGACTACGTATTGCCTTTTATTCTTGACCAATGTTTTTATGACTTCTCTGTTGGGTATATTTGAAATAATTACCGGAACTGATAGACAACAGACAAAGCAAATTTCAGATGTTTAGTTAATATTAGAACTTTATAAGGAAGTTAGATTGCTTCATTTGAGGAGCTGTTATTGGGTTTTTCTATGCCATCTTTTGCATAATAACATTTGAGAATTTGAAGGATATCCAAAATACCATTTTTATTTACTTGCAGGTTGGTGGACTTATTCGTTTGACTTTTGGTGCTGTTTTAAGCTTTGGGCTTGCTCATTATGGTTCCTCGGAGTTTGAGTTAATGGCAGAAGAGCTTCTGATGAGTGACTCTGTAGTCAAGGCAAGTAGAACTATAAGGCCTCTTTCTAAGAACTTCCGATATCGAGTTTACTATTCATTTCCCTGTTTTCCATTTTTTTTTTCTTTCAAAAATCATATCTTACAAACTAAATCTAAAAGTTATTAGTTTAGTATTTATATGTATGGGATAGTTTATTTTTAGAGACTAATGATGTCTTCACATTCATGATCTTTTTACCTTTCTTTTTGTTTTTTAAATTAGATATATGGAGCTCTTCGTATGTCTGTCAAGATTCATCTGATGTTGAATTCCAAGATGTATATAGATGCCAATGGTGATCCAATTGTTGCAACATCCTTGCTTGAAGCTAGCAACTTAGTAGTTCTCAAGGTTGTCGTCCTATTCTATTTTGTCTCGTTTCCAGCTCAACTTTAATTTCCATTGCTTATTCTGAGTTGCAAAATCATGTGGCGTTTATCAGGAGTCATCTGTTATTCATTCTAATGCAAATTTGGGAGTTCATGGGCAAGGATATTTGAACTTGTCTGGAGCTGGAAACATGATTGAAGCGCAACATCTGGTTTTGTCATTGTTTTATAGTATAAATGTAAGTTAAGGTCTTTCGTTCTCATAGTATATTTGAACTTGTCTGGAGCTGGAAACTTGTATTGTTCCCTGTATATTTGTGAGTTGGGATTGTGAAATTTATAAAATTAATTTACTGACCCTCAATTGTGGAGCTGTATTATTATATCTGTGCTAATTCATTAACCATCATCTTTGAAACGAAAAGGTTGGACCTGGATCTGCTTTAAGAGGACCTTTAGAGGCTTCTGGTGATAATATGTAAGTTTATTCAGCACAACATAAGAAAGTTTCGGCATAAATTTCTGTATTAAATATTTTATTTTGTCACTGTTAAATGGCAGGGCTCCACAACTCTACTGTGAAGTTGAAAATTGTCCTGTGGAATTGCTGCATCCACCTGAAGATTGTAATGTGAATTCCTCACTGGCTTTCACACTTCAGGTTTTTCTTTAGTCCCCATAAAAACTGAAATCCTTATATTGGTCAGATCTCTTTGTAATATGGATAATAGTTGTTATGGGTTTCTACTGCAGATATGTCGGGTTGAAGATGTTTTTGTTGAAGGGATCATAACAGGTTCCGTTGTGCACTTTCACTGGGTTAGAAATGTAGATGTTTCTTATTCAGGAAAAATCAGTGTGTCTGGGCTAGGTACTGTCATTTCCTCTAAATACTTTGCTCCCTACTGAATTTCATACATCACTTGATAGCTTGCATTATGTTATGATGTCTTATTAAATTTTTATTGTTATTTCAACCATTTACAGGCTGTACTGGTGGATTAGGTAGGGGAAGGTATATTGGAAATGGAATTGGTGGTGGAGGTGGACATGGAGGATACGGTGGGGATGGATATTACAATGGAAATTTCATTGAAGGTGGCTCCACATATGGGGATGTTGATTTGCCATGTGAACTTGGCAGTGGCAGTGGAAATAATAGCTTAGCTGGGGCAACTGCGGGTGGTGGCATCATTGGTAAGATTGAATTAAAATTTAGTTATAACAGAAGAAATATTGTTGCTCAGCGTTTTTAGGTGAAGGAAAGGGTGATTTTGTCTAATTATTTATTTTCTTTGACAGTGATGGGTTCTCTGGAGCACTTATTGTCAAGTTTGACTTTGAATGGTGCTCTTAGAGCTGATGGAGAGAGCTTTGGAGATGACACAAGAGGGAAGGATGGGGGGACTACTTCAAGCATTGGTCCTGGTGGTGGTTCTGGTGGAACTGTTCTTTTGTTTGTTCAGACTTTGGTACTTGGTGAGTCTTCTATAGTCTCAGCTGCTGGTGGACAAGGTGGTCCTAGCGGTGGTGGGGGTGGAGGTGGTGGAAGAGTTCACTTTCATTGGTCTAATATTCCAGCTGGAGATGAATACGTTCCTTTAGCAAGTGGAAAGGGAAGCATTATTACTGGGTTGGTATTATAGCAAAGTATACTCAAATATACTGCTTTTTGTTTTAAGCGGCTGTGACTGAAGATTTGTTTGTTTGTCCTAGTTCATGGATTATTTGATTCTTAGAGTTAGAAGCTGGTTTATGATTATTGAATTGGTGTTGCAAATATCATTGCTGGGTGTAGTTTTTTTGGCTTATGTTGTTCGATAAATCCAACAGGCCTCTAACCAGAGTGATTTTCTAGTGTTACTCTATGTAGATAAATTAATGCATACTTGAATATGTTACCCGAAGGAGATACTGGGGTTTTTCTTTTTGGTAGGGGATGTGGCTGTAAATTTGAAATCAAAACATTACACGGTCGTCTGTTGTTGCTCCTTAAACTGAATTGCAAGGATTATGTGTTGTAATTTAGACTTTATGCTTTGACTCTCTCATAATTTACATAAATCGTCCAGCAGACCTGGACCATACCTTCCAACTTTTTTGGGTTTTGGATTGTTTTTAGCTAGTGTAAGTCATGGGCATGTGCATTCATGTGTACTTAAAGTTTCATCTTTCTGGACCCGTTTGGTTGAGTTTTTTTTCTCATTACAGAGGAGGATTTGGTGGAGGTCAGGGCCTTCCTGGAAAAAATGGATCTATCAGTGGAACTGCTTGTCCCAGAGGGCTTTATGGTATCTTTTGTGAGGTACATGAACAACCATCCTTTGCAATTTTCAGTAATTATTTGTGTAGTTGGAATCGGATAAAGGATTAGCTGGCTCGATACATGAACTTTAGTTCTTTCTGATTGTTTTCTGTTACATAATTTTATCAATAAATCTGTGAATTCCTGTTTCATTGTTGAAATGAAATTTTGAAGATCAACTTCTCAGTTGCTTGTCTTGGTTACCTGCATTTAACTGTATTTCAGGAATGCCCTGTTGGTACATATAAAAATGTCACTGGATCTGACAGGGCTCTTTGTCACGATTGTCCACCTCATGAGCTTCCGTATCGTGCCATTTATATTCCTGTTCGAGGTATCTTTAATAATATGTTGTTTTCACCACACCTGAATGGAAGAATAAAGGCCAAGTTATTTAAGAGTGTGCTTTTACTTAGAAGGTTTTCTAATAATCTCATTTTATTATGATAAAATTTATTGCATAAACTTCAATTGATTTGATTTCCCATTTCCTTTCCCAAAGGTGGTGTGGCAGAGACTCCCTGTCCATACAAGTGCTTATCTGATAGATATCACATGCCAAACTGTTATACAGCTTTTGAAGAGTTGGTATACACTTTTGGTGGGCCGTGGATTTTTGGTCTTCTATTGTTAGGCCTTCTTATCCTGCTTGCTATAGTTCTCAGTTTTGCACGAATGAAGTATGTAGCTGGGGATGATTTACCAGCCGTTACACCTGCTCGAAATGACACTCGATTGAATCACTCTTTTCCTTTTCTGGAATCACTGAATGAGGTTCGTAACCAACTTCTTCCTTGTGAATCTCATGGACACTCTCTACCTTTGGAACTCGGTTCAATGTTACAACCAAGTTTAACCTTGTGTTTCTGTCTTCTTTCAGATAATGGAAACAAACAGAAGTGAGGAATCTCAGAGTCATGTGCACCGGTTGTATTTCCAGGGTCCAAATACATTCAGTGAACCGTGGCATCTACCTCATTGTCCTCCAGAGCAAGTAAAAGATATTGTGTATGCCTCTGTTTCATTAAAATATAGCTGATCCCTATTTAATGTAAATGTATTTAGTATTTTAGTTTTGAACACCCCCTGCAAGAGGCTTTAGTTCATGATATTGTTAGGACAAATGGAGATTTCTGGGTTCCTATCAGATATGCATTAAAGTTCAGCTTTTTAAATATTAAGTATATCACTTATTGCAGATATGAAGATGCCTTCAATAGATTTGTGGATGACATCAATAGTTTAGCTACTTATCACTGGTGGGAAGGGTCTATTTATAGTATCCTTTGCATCATTGCATATCCCCTTGCTTGGTCATGGCTTCAGAGGTGTCGTAGAAATAAATTACAGAAACTTCGAGAATTTGTTCGATCAGAATATGATCACGCATGCTTGCGTTCTTGCCGTTCTCGAGCACTCTATGAAGGGCTGAAGGTACTTCGTATTTAATTTTATGAATTTTGTTCCTTACCTTAATTGGGGCTCTGGTCCTGGCATACTAAGTTTATGTTGCAGCGCATTCATTGTTACCCTGCTGAACTTAATGTGCAATATGTTCATATAATTTAAAATATCTGTAAGCTAAACATGTTTCCTTTATAATACCTTAGTTGACCTGGTGATAGAACTGGATCAGTGTTTATAAACAGAAGCCATTTGTCCCTGGATCTGTATCAAAGAGATACGAGATCAGGGATGAGGGGAATATGGATATGCTATATTACAAAACTCTTGGAGCCTTCTAGGTGTTCAAATCTTCGAGAGACCAGAATTTTGTCTACCAAATTCCAGTCCAAAACCGAAGCACTCCTCACCATCATTTCCCTCCTACTAATTATACTGTTCAACTTATGGTTCCAATTAACTATGTCGATGCATGTTTTCGGGGGTATCTAAAACTTGTTTTTTTATTTTTTATGGACGTTCTTGCTTGTTGATTTTAACATGTTTGATTCTTCAGTTGTTTTTACCTTGTTCTCTCTCTGTCAAATGCAGGGATTTTTATTTATTAAAAATTAGAATCTGTCAATGGTTAGTTACTCTGTCATTTTTACAGGTAGCTGCAACATCTGATCTGATGCTGGCATATCTGGACTTCTTTCTTGGCGGGGATGAGAAAAGACCTGATCTGCCTCCTCGTCTTTATCAAAGATTTCCCATGTCTATCATTTTTGGAGGAGATGGAAGTTACACGAGTCCTTTCTCTCTTGTTAGTGATAATATTCTCACTAGCATCATGAGTCAGGTTTGCTCAACTTAGAACTTAGCCTTTTTTGTGAAATCCTGAGTGTTTATTTTGTTGGCTGATTATTATGTTTTTCTGCTCCCTAGGCTGTTCCACCAACTATATGGTATCGATTAGTTGCCGGTCTTAATGCCCAATTACGCTTGGTTCGCCGTGGACATCTAAAAATAACTTTTGGCCCTGTTATCAGCTGGCTTGATATATTTGCTAACCCTAAGTTGGCTACATATGGGGTACGTGTTGATCTTGCATGGTTTCAGCCTACAGCATCGGGATATTGCCAATTTGGAATCGTCGTATATGCTACCGAGAATGAAAGCATGTCCTCATCTTGCGAAGGTTATGATGATTCAAGAATAACTGAGAAGCAAACATGGTAATGCTATAACTTATTATTTATCTTGTTGATAATTTTATGAAACCTAAAATTACTTTCTAAGAAATGCTTTGTTATGTGCAGTTTACTTTCAAGTCCCAGAAACCCAGTGCATCACATGACAAGCAATGAACACCTGATGATGCCTAGAAGGATGTCTGGTGGCATATTGCATGCTAAAAGCCTAAGAACGCTTAAAGAGAAGAAAACTGTATACTATCCGTTTGCTTTTATTATTTATAATACAAAGCCCTTAGGTCATCAGGTATTAAAATATTTCCCTTGTCAACTGCATGTTATCCCCTCGGACGATTTCTAACTCTGGTTTTATTGCAGGATCTAGTTGGTCTCGTTATCTCTATACTTCTGCTGGGAGATTTTATCTTAGTATTGCTCACCTTACTTCAGATGTACTCACTTTCGCTGTTGAGCTTCTTCTTAGTTTTATTTGTCCTCCCTCTTGGTGTCCTATTTCCATTTCCATCTGGAATCAGTGCTTTGTTTAGTCAGGGACCTAAGCGATCAGCTGGGCTTGCTCGACTCTATGCTTTGTGGAATCTAATGTCCTTAGTCAACGTTGTAAGTTGTGCTAAACTGTACCTGTTTCTAACTAGTTTTTACGTGACACAGTAGTTCGCAGTGTTGAATTGTTTAGTTTACCTGGATTCTAAGAGTGTACTACATAGTTTTCGTTGTATTTCAATTTCATTTTTCAAAGTGGTGTCAAATAGGCTCTCAAGTATTTGTTTAGATCTTTGACAATAAATTGGGGTCTCTTTGAAACAGGTAGTTGCTTTCTTTTGTGGATTTATACATTATACAATTCATTCACATAACAAGCTTTCTACCTTTCAATCCTGGAGTTTTAGCATGTAAGTAGTTGTTAGTTTTTTCCATTAACAATAATTTTAGCAGATAAAGAAAATTGATGCCACAGATTTGTTTTCTGTCACTATTTGACAACCTTTTGCATATATGTGTTATGCTGGGCCATTTCAGGGATGAAAGTGAATGGTGGATTCTTCCTTCTGGTCTGGCCCTCTGTAAAATTATTCAAGCGCGCCTTGTTGATTGTCATGTGGCCAACCAGGAAATACAAGATCCCTCATTGTATAGTAGTGACACTAACGTATTCTGGAATTCTTGAAAGTTTTACTATTTTGCTTTCTTTTTGTATTTATTAAAGTGTAAAGCTTAAATGGGTGGGAGCAGTCACTAAGTGACACTGTAAATTTTATAAACGTTAGTAAAAGATTCAGTAAAATGTGTCCTATGGAATGGGTTGATTATAGTGTGTTTGATGATCAGTTAGTATAGTTATACAATTGAGAAGAATTCAAGGCTTCAGTCCTTCTGTAAGGGTTGGCGAGTCTGTCAAAATATGCATCTGACATATATCGACTGAAATTTCTTGATCTCTGTTATCTCATTTTAGTCGTCCATTCAACAACTGGCAGTTTATTAGGAGAAGAGGAGATGATGAGAAACAAGGAAACATAATCTCAGGATACAGCAAAAGGAAACATCCATCCACATCGAAGACGTTTTTCTAAGATAAGATTTATCATGTTTCTTGATTTTTAATAAATTTTGATATTACACATGCACATTGTTATGATAAAATTACATGAACAGATTGTAAAAAGAAGTCTGGGTGCTTTAGACGTCACATAGAGATGTATAGTAATTGAGGCAAACCAATTACTTGGAAAAAAATTTGTTCGAAGTTGATTTATTTATTGAAACGAATAAAAATTCCAGCTTGAATTTATCTTGTATAAGGATATGAAGCTTAAACTGTAAAGACAATCTTAGGCATTACTAGAGATAGACAAGTAACATGAAAACAATTCCATCCGACTTTCGGTTAGCAAGTAAGCAACTTCTGAATTTCAGAGTATTGATTACACCAAGTATCATTCAAGTCTTTTTACTCTTTCAGAACATGATCAATAGTCAATTCATTACAATCAAGGAGGGAGAAAACTAAAATGAAAAAAAAAAACTTTGCTGTTTTTATAGATAAAGAAATTTGGAGATTTACTATTGTAATTCACTTTATTGTACGCTTAAAATAATTGCAAAAGAACGAATATTAATATAAAAATTACCAGGAGTGCTTCTTTTGTTTCTCTTATGAATTTTTATCCAGCAGTTGAATTGGACTCAGGATACTTGTTTTGTTTGTCTCCACAACGCAGCCATTCATGACCATTTCCTCCAACATAAAATGAACCTTTTCTAAATGAAACATAATATCTAGCTCACACTGCAGATTTAAGTGCAGACAAGAAATGTGGAAACTAAGATCAGGAAATGGAAGGAAGAAAATACATATGGAAAGTGTGGCAGGGAGTGAAAAAACGTAAATCTCCAATCCCAGTGGTACTTACCACATTGCCAAAGTGTCGATCCATTGTTTCGACCAAAAGATGTATAAACTCCAAAATTGCAAGCTCGTTCTGCAAAAATCATTCACAGAAGGTACAATGTAGAAGCAGGTTTTCAGATGATATCATATTGATGTACCAAAATTGTTATACGTTGTAACTTTGTCGAAGCCACGAGCACTCGTAAGAAAGCACTTCTTTAAACCTTGTTTAAATCAATTCAGAAAGGAAAATACTATTCTATAATTTGATTTACCTCTTCATTATCGACTCCAACCAGGAAAAACAAAGATGCATAGCGTCTATACACAATTTTATAGTTGCGATGCTCAACAAATGAACACTGTCCATAACGAAAATGCATCCATCAGCTACAACAACTATGTAATTCAATTATGTACATGAAAAATGTAAGAAAGTAAAAGTACAGTCATAGTGACAGTAACACATAATAACCCATAAACCTAAATATAATTGTAACTATTTCTCAATATAAAATCTTTATATTAATAAATCAAAAAAAGTAAGCTAAACCACCATTGAATGTAACTAATCAGAATAAATAATACATACATACAGTATTGCAAACATGATTTGTTGTTAATTGACATCCATTACATTGGCAATCGAAGCAATTGAATCCTAAAAACTAAGAAAATTGTAACAGGAATTGTCATTTTGTTAAATTACATGTGATCTTAAAATGCATGAAAACGCAGAAAAGAGAGAAGGAAAGAAGAAGGTACCTGGTAATCACTACGGGCGAGGCATTTCCGAACAATTTCGCCTTCAAGTGCTCGCCTTTCTTCGAGAGTGAGGTACTCATAATACTGTGCAAGACGAGTCTGTCCTTGCTTGTTCACCATTAACACGAATCTGATTCCCATTCCAACGATCCTTCACAAACGCACTCACCTAATGCATTAATCTTTCTCTTTTTTCTTCTCACAAAATATTAATCTATTGGAGAAATTTAATCGACAAACTAATTTCATTTTCGAGGATTTTCTATTTTTGCAATTTTTATTTTAATATAAAAGTTTTATGATTTTCACATTCTCATCACTATTTTATTTAGTTGTTTGTATAAATATATATTTCTGATATAAAAAAATTAAAATTTATTTATTCTCGTAAACTTATTCAAAAACTTGAATTTTGATTTTTATGTCATATAAAACTATATATTAATCTTATGACTCACTATATCTGAAGCTACTCAATGAAAGTTACTCTATAAAAATTCACATGTAATATTTTATAAAAACTATTGAATCTTCTACTTCAAATGCTATATCAATAGTGGGTAAAGAAACTTAACAACTAATAGATAATTTATTTTCCTTAATCAAAATCTTGAGTTATAATTGCAGATATAATAAAAGCTTTTCAGAATTAGCTTGACATTTATACTTCAAATAGGAATATTTCTAAAGAAACATCGTAACTAAATTGAAGAAAGTTGACTTTTTTTTTTCAACACATTATGATGAAGAAAAAATAAATAAAGAATTAATAAATTATAGGAGTTAGTTTGAATCTATGCAACGAAACAATTGTTTTAATGTTAAGAATTCGGTCAACTAACGTAAAATCGAACTTTGACTCGGTTAAACGTGGCATGTTGAAGTTACCACTTGTCTAATTGAGGAATATAAATCCTCTTAATAAGCCTATTTTCTCTACCTTGACTACAACAGCATCCTTCTTAAACTATCAATCTTCGACTTTTGTAGCAAAGACAAAGGTAATGTAAACAAAACTCAATCTTGAAAGTCACGATGATGATGATGATGATTCTAGTTGAACTATGACATGCATTCATTCAATTCTTGTGGAAATTGATTTTGGTAATTTACTTGACAAAGGGGTTCAATACTTGTTATCAGTTTACACGGTTTCTAATATCTGCTTTTAATCTCTCATAATTAAAAGTGATTATTTTCATCTGCTAATTTAGAAATAAACTACTTTTAGTCCACATCGGCGACCTAAACAATTACAAAACAAAGACCATTGAGTTATTTTTCCAAAGTGAATAAAAAAATATTAAACCTTCTAAGTTTCTCTTTTCAACCCGTTTACCCAATACTACCAGTGGATAGATTCACCGCATCTTCAACGGTTCAACGTTCAAGCATTCAACGCACGCGTATATGAACTATTGTGAAAATAATTAACCACCACATTGTTCGTTGAGACTAAGGATATAAATTCAATCATATAAAGTTCGTTGAAATTTCTACACAAATGCCAAGAAAATAAAATAAATCCAATAAATTGGTGTGATGATTTGACATTTTGCACTCATTAGCTCAAGAAATAATTCGTGTAATGGGTAATTTGTATTCGATTTTAATTATATGTGGAAAGTAATCAAGTTAACTGTAATTAGAGTACCGCGAGCTAATTTTAAACGAGTTTTTAAGTAACCTAATTAGATACATGATAAGAAGAAGAAAGAGATAATGAAATATATACTAATTACAATGCATAATAAAAGAATAATACAATGAATATATTCAAGGTTTCTTCCAGGGCCATCTTTTGGACATGGAAGAGGAAAAAGAAAACTGAAATATGTACTACTACTTACAATGCAGGATATGAAACATGAAACGAATATAGTAACATGATGTACATAGCAGGTGAAAAATGTTGTTGACTTCTTTCTGAGTCAAATGGTTATTTGAACGAATGCTCTTACTGCTGCTGCTGCTCCCCGTTTGGTTCATCTCCCGTCTTTTCTTCAGCGTTATTCTTGGAAACCGTAAAGCTGGGTTGATTTGTTGAAGACAAAACCCTTGCCCACATTCTATCAGTTATCACTACTTTGTTCTGGCCCTCGATGATTCTCTGCATTTGCAACTTAATTCTCCTTAGCATAACTTCAAAACTTCATTATGTTTTAACAAATTAATCATATCTAAACTCACATAAAAGGGTATGTACGTTTGCCTTCCATTCACAAGCCCACTGGTAAAGCCAGTGTAACCGGCCATGGCTCCATGAACAGCACTTTGAGCAAGAAGAGTGCAGTACACGTTGTCAGAAGCATTGCTTGGAACAGCTCGGATCATATACGTTGGATCTGCCACACAGTAAAACATTGTGCAATGTTTGGTTTTATTTCCTCCTTTTAGTATCCATACATAAATATTCTTGCACAAACATGTTTAGCTATTTAGTTTTTATGTTCGCAAACCTATATATTTCAGATTTATGTGCATTGTCTTCAGCCTGGAAAAATGTTCCTGCAAGATCAAAGATTCAACATGCTTAACATAACGCAGTCAATAGTCACATTTGAGACATCCAGCGTACAGAACAATCGACACCTTTATCTTTTGGGATATCCATAGCCCGACATCTTGGAGAAGTTTGTTGCCGGAAGCATCCTGCTTCTGCATGGATTGCATGCTCTCAGAAACAAGTTCCTGTCCTGCACCTTCAGCAATCACAATAACCATGTGGCCATTTTCTTTCAGTCTTTTCTCTACATACTCAAAAAGTCCACCTGGACCTTCAAGGTGAAAGGGTGACTCTGGAATCAAGCAACAGTCCACATCCCTACTGGCCAGAGTAGCATACATTGCAATAAACCCTGCACCATGAATCCACAATAAAGCATACATAATTACAACATCAAGAAAAGAACTTAACATGGTATGTTATATCCTGTGTCATTCTACAAGACTCTTACCGCTATACCGGCCCATCAGTTTCACAACACCAATGCCATTTTCACCACTTTCAGCCTCAACATGTGCTGCATTTATAGCACGTTGAGCCTCCTCAACAGCTGTGTCAAAGCCGAAGGACCTATCAATAACCTATTGAGCAAGAGACAACATAAAACCGCATTACAAGTTAATGATGCTAATGGATTCTGAGCAATAACTGCAAGAGTTGTATCCACCAAGAGATGTACCGGGATGTCATTATCTATGGTTTTCGGGATTCCTACTACTGCAACTTTGAGATGTCGCCTTCTAATTTCCTGCGCGGGCGTTGTTAATAAATTGCTCAGAATGTCAAATGTCAAATATCAACATTCAATAGTGTAATATCCTCATCATTCAAGTTGTATATATATACCTCAAAAATCCTGTCTGCACCCCTCTGAGTACCATCTCCTCCAATTATGTAAACCTGAAATTGCTCGAGATATTAGACTGATATTACTACATTCAAAGTGAAGTTACATGTTGTAATAGAGAGAATGAGGCACATACCTGATTAATTCCCCGATCTTGAATACTGTCAACTATCTTAGTGGTGTCATGTCCACCTCTTGATGAACCAAGGATAGTTCCCCCACGCTTGTGTATGTCATTCACGTTTTTAGGAGTTAGAGCTATAGTATTGTGAGCATAGAAACCCTTGTATCCTCCCTTCAAATCACAGTATCTTTCAGTTAACGAGACTAATACAAATCAAACGATTAGAATTATTGTAAATTTGTTCTATCAGAATTCAGAAGTGCGTTTGAATTTTGCATTCGTTGCCTTTCTAATCAACAGAAGAAAATGAGTTTGTATGAGAAATCATTAAAACCATTAGTAATAGGGTCCACTTACATTGATTCCCAAAATTTTCTTGACACCATACATGTGATACAGTGCACATACTAGTTCCCTAATCACGGTGTTTAGGCCAGGACATAGACCACCACATGTCACAATTGCAGCCTGAACATCATCTGCGTCGAAATACACCTGGATATCCACCATCATACGGTCATAAATACAAAAATGGTACCTCCAAAGATAAAGCCACACACACCAAAACATACATTTTGACGAGGTCCTGCACGCCGAAAATGTACCCCTCTTGGACTATCTTTATTAGCAATTATCTGTGATGAACATACACAGAAAAATGCATAAAGTAATGCAATAGTGGTTAAATTGTAACAAGCAACTCGTACCAGAACCTATCCGAAACTCTCGTGTTCCAATTCAATTTAAACCAGTCCAACCGTCATCCCATGATGTCCATTACTAGCTTGGAGAAAACGTGAATTAGTGATGACATGCGTTTTATACTCTTTCACAAGGTGGTTGCTCTTTTTTTTTTTTTTTTTTTTTTCAATAACTAAGATCCGATGACGTTTCGTATTCGGAGAAATCGTGAATTATCGAGATATACGAGTACGACATAGTTTAATTTATTATTATTATTGCAAGAATCCCGAGACAATGTAAATTCAGATTTCAATAACACGTATTATGTTCAAATCAGAGCCCCTTTGGTTAATGCATGATAAAATAATCCAAAAAAGTCCTTCAGAGAGAAGGAAAATTCACCGGAAAAAACAATATATAAATAACATAATAAAATCTAACCTTCTGCGGAACACTATCATCGACGTGAACGAAATACTGTCTGAGGAGTGGCAAGTAAATTAAAATGGTGAGACAAAAAATAAGCCTAAACAAGCATAATTAAAAGAAAAAAGCAAAAGAATAAGTAGAAGAAAGAAGAGATAAACGCATATTTCCATAGATATGAAACTTACTTGACAACTGAGTAAGCAGGATTGATCTGCAAAGGATTAGTATATGTCTGCGAGAGAGTTACACAAAAATGATACATTAATTGAGTAATTAAGTAGAAAAAGTTACAGAGAGATGAAGAGAAAGAGAAAAAGACTATGCGGTGGAGAAGAAGCAGTTTTTGAGAGGGCGTATGAGAAAGGTAAAAAGTGGAGAACGACGACGTACTGGAATGTCAGGGATGTAATCAGCCAAATGTGGAACATCTTCGAGGACATAACCTGCGGTGCCTCTAACGATCTTAGGCTTTGAATTGGGCGAGGAACCCATGATGTTGTTGTTGTAACGTGAGAGTGTCGAAAAGAGGTTGTGGTATTGTGATTGAGGAAAGAAAAATGAAGCGTGGAATTAAGGTGTAACGAGTGGAACAGAGAAAGGTGTTGTTGTTTATTTATAGTAGAGGGTGTGGAAGGAACGAGTGATGATAATGAAACAGAAATACAAAAAATAAGGAATGAATATAGAGAGTGGCTTGCAAAAGGGGTAACCCGAAAGTTAGGGTAGGTTTTGGTTTAGCAAGTTGTGATTTCACGGTTGAAAAGGAAAAAGAGAAAATCAGAGTGAAACAGGTGGCACCAGATGCTTTCCAAAGTCTACGCTTTGACGCAGAGATGGAAATAGGAGAGTCCACCACCATCATCTTTCGGACAAGTTGCCACCAACCCTTCCTGTTTATTCAACTAAATTGCACACACTAACTTTTCCTCACAATGCCTCTCAAATAAACTTCATTACACTAACTTATTTTATATAGATTCTCTTTGAGTTCTAATTTATTTTATAGAGAGACATGTTTCATTTAAATTAAATTAAATATTATTATAAAATATGTTTAAAATGTTAAATAAATTTAATAAAATTTGATTAAAAAAATTAAATTTACGTATTTTAAAAAATTAAAAACTAAATTTATTTAAAATTTTGAAATAAATTAATTTTAAAATTTACTAAAAATTAAGAGACAAAAAATATATTTAATGCTTCGTGATCTTACATTTTTACATCCTTTTCTATTGCAGAAATGAAAAAAATGCTTCTATGATATACTTTTTAAATGAAATGATTAGAAATAATTAATGTAAAAATAGAAATTAGAATTAAGTAAAATTTTACGGAATTTAGAGAGATTTCAATCTAACTAGTCTACTACTATACAGGACGGACTAGATCCTGAACCAATTTTTTTTTTTTTCATTTTCCCGCCGGTTTCTTTGCGGGGTTTTCTAAATTTAATCTAATAGTATAAAAATAGAAAGTTTAGAAAGGAAATATATTTAATTGATTAATTTTTAAGTTTACCAAATCTTTTAAAAATATAATAGTATATATAAATACTACTAAAATTATATTTAATGCATTTGTTATTATAAAGTTTAAAAATATTATAAATTATTTTTAAAATTCGAAAATATTTTGACTTGAAGAATTATATTTAAAAAATGTATAAAATATAATAATTATTAATAATTTATGATTATTTTCAAATTATATTAACGTGAAATTAATAAAAATATTTAAAGAATTAAATGTCATAATTTATAAATATTAGTATGTAATTCAAACTTACTAATATCATTAGAAATGTTATAAAGTATATCGTGAATAATAATATAAATTAATATTTATTTTAATATACATGTAAAACAACAAGATTTTTTTTCTCTTTAACAGTGGTAAGGGCAGGTGGGTTCAACTAAATCCCTGTATGAAAATTTTTTGTCACATTTTCATTGTTGTCTTTTCTAAATAATAATCTCTTGTCTCGTCTTCATCATATCGAGTATGGAATAGTAAATATATTTGTATCCATTTTCTTACTTTTTTTTTATATTAATAACCCTTATAATACATTATGTAAATAAAATGACTCAAAGAGAAAATAAAATAAAATAACAATAATTAGAATTTATAATTAAATTTATGATGAATGTTGATAAAAATATTTATGACAATTAATTATTATATTATAGTAAATGAGATATTTTTAATTAAAATTACACGTATGAAAAAGAGTTAGAAAAAAAAAATATTAAATCTACCCTAAAGATAAAAGGTGATGTGTATGCATACAAAATTATAACTTCAAGAAAGTTTTGTAGAATACCTTTGCATTGATTGAATGAAATGCATGTTGAAATAAAAAGTCTCTTTTATTTTAAGTTTGAAAGTTTGTAGTTTAGATAGTCGTAATAGTATTAAAGAATAGATTGAATGAAAGAGAATGTAATATGTGCTTTTAACTATCCTTTTGAGTTAAAAGAATTAGAACATGCATGAGATTATAGCATAGGTGAGATATTTTAGCATATTGTCGAAAGTTATTAATAGGTTGTTGGTATGATTTAACAACATTTTGAATTGTTGCATAAAAACTTTGTTTTTTTTTTTTTTTATCTTGAGCCATAAAGTCTTTTTAAAAAAATTAAAATAGTTAATCACTCGGGATTTCAATATAAAAATATGTGCAGGAGTTTTTGTTTTGAAGTCTTGCTGGTCTATAACATGCGTTCAAAAATGGTGTGGGCCTGTGTATGTATACATATTTAAAATTCAATACTGTATATAATGAAAAATAATTATTTTATTATTAAATTTGTTGGTGTTATTTTCTAAATTATTTTTTATTTTTTATTTTTTTCTTTTCAATATTTTAAAATTATTTAAAAAAATATCATCTCATAAAAGAAAGTTGTGAAAATTTAATGAATGTCCATCTGTAATATAAGAAGTGCTGAAAAGTTTTCAAAATGGCTCATCAAATTACTTTTTCATTACTCGAACGTTGTGCATGATTTCAATTTCAAAGAATATTAAACAGTTTAGAGAATATTCCAAAATTGTTGACTCCTATAATCTGCCTCTTGCTTCTCAATGATAGCCAATAGAACAATTATTTAATAGATTTTTTTACATAAAATAAAAATAAGAATATTTATATACAAAATCCCAGAAATCTTTCACAATTTTTGGAGTACATTTGTTAAGTGTAATAAAAAAAATTGTTTGAATCAGTCAAAAGAAATTATACTGAATTAGTGCAGTCTAAGAAAATGTGGATAGGGGAGGCACCGTTCTTTTAAGATTCATTATTACCTTTTAATTTAATTTCTTTGCATGGACCAGACTATAAGCCTTCTTTGACAAAGAAAAGAAAAAAAGGAAATATATAAGTAGGAAAAGAACAAAATATACAAGAACCTATCATAAGAATATAGCTTAATTGGTTTAAGAAAAATGAAAAGAACAGTAAAAAAAAAGTTAAGTATATTTTTGTCCCTTAATGTGAATTTTGGAATTAGTTTATTTAAAAATTTTGGACCAATTTAGTCATTTATCTTTCAAAATACATGGATTTAATTTTTTAATTAAATTGTGTTAAGTTTATTTTGATATTTCAAACGTGTTTATAATAGTATTTGACTTAACATTGAAGCAAAAATGTGTCAAATTTTATAAATAACTCAAATACGATACTGAAACGCATACGAAACATCAAATAAATCTAACAAAATTTGATTAAAATGACTAAATTCACATATTTCAAAGGATGAATGACTAAATTGATCAAAAATTTCGAAATTGACTAATTTCAAAATTTACTAAAAAATTAAGGAACAAAAGCATATTTAACCCAAAACAAAATTATAAAGTTTGATTTCAAAGACAACCAATTAAATGTTTCGTAAAAGTTCCTATGTCTTTATATACAGTATTAAAAAAAAATATACTCGTAAATTGAGATAAGTTGGATTATATATAAAAAGAAATTTAATAATTAGACATTCTAAGTTTGTGTTTAAAATTTAGATTATTAAAATGGAAAAGTTGAACAATTATATTAAAAAATTATAGATTTATTGTTTTAAATTTTAGATTAGAATTGTGTCAGTCTTATATAATTTGATTTGTGTTTTATTGTTAAATGTTTTTGTTATCATCTAAAATTCATAAACAACAATGACAAGAAGTTGTAGGAGGAGAGAAGAAATCATGAAAAAAAAAATGTATAAAATGATCTTTTATTAACAAAGACCTTCTTCCACTTTCATTGTTAACGTTTATGGTAACTTCACATCCGGAAAGGAAAGAAATGATGAAAAAAATTCTAAAAATATAAAAATGATCTCAGATTAACAAACCTTTCGACTTCATTATTAGTGTTTGAAAAACACCGAAACAAAATAACGTCTTAAAGAAACTTTATTGATCAACTCACTGATTTGATTTATAAAGTAAAAACTTAGATAAAACTAAGTAAAAGAAGAAAACTTATTCTTAACGGAAACAAATAAAAGAGCAATAAAAAGACAAGCGTCAGAAAAAATCGTACTACCGATAAATTTTAATAATTAAAATTTGTTAAGGAGTATAATAATCAATTTAGATATTAATTTATAAAATATTTTTTTTAATAAAATAATTATTATTATAAATTAAAAATTATAATTTATTATTAATTAATTAGAAAAAAAAATTAGAAATTAATATAGCGACCAATTATAATCTTTTATTTATAATAATAACTATTTTAGTAATTAATAATTTTTTTATTTCGTAAATTGATATCTAAATTAATTACTACGGTGATTTTTATTTTTAAATATTTGACATCAAAAATATAAAAATATATTTTTTAATATTGAATATTTGATAATATTATATTTATTTTAATGTAATTTTTATATTTTTTTATAAAAATAATTAGCTGATACTGAATAAATAAATAAAAATGTATAAATATAAATACGAGAATATATCTGTTAGTCGTAAAATGAAGATTAAAATTAATTTTTATAAGTATGAGATAATAAAACTCATCTCATTTTATACCGTCCCTTGATATTTATATATTACATGACTTTTCTCTTTCTTTTACAATCTCAATATTTTATAGAACGATATAATTATATAATTGAGGAATCTTGTAATAAATATATTCTTTATCTATATAGTTTTATTGATTAACATCATATATGCTCTCAATCAGTAGAAAAGTCTTACTAATGGAGTGTTACACTTGTTACTTGTTACTATTAAAATAAAAGTAATTAATTTTTATAATATTATTATAAAAAAATGTTTATTACGCATGTATTTTTTATTATGAATAATTATTTAAGTTTAGAAAAGGTAAAATTGAAAAAAAAATTACATGAGAAAATTCTCTTTATTAATTAAAATAAAAAAATACATAATTTTTATAATTTTATTATAGATAATCTATTTACTACGTAGAAAAGTTATTGTTATTACAAGTAAAATAGTTATTGAAAAGTTAAAATTAAAAAACCATTCTGTACATCAAAAGGGTCGATCCCTTTTATTAATGGTATAACTTATAAAAAAATATAATAATAATTTTCTAGTAATTGTTTTTTTTCCTTTGTATTTTTTATGATTAAAACTATATCTAATGTTTTTATAAATAAAATATTTGTTTTTCATATTAAATTTGTACATTTACTGATATAATTATGCTTAAGAATGATCTCTGAAGTAATGGTTGTGTTGTGTTTAAAGACAACCTCTGTAACATAGTGATCATGTTATGGGCTTGCTTCTGGCTACGGCCCATTGTTCAAAAGCGTATAGCAGATACCGGAACCATCATCTTCGAAACCTCGATCAAGTTGTTTCTCTTCTCTAACACTAAAGCCTTACAGAATCAACTAATCAGGTGGTTTTGAATTGTCGATCAGTCATGTACAGGAACGTTGCTTCACGCCTCAGGACCATTAGGGTTCGTATCTTTCATCTCCTTCCCTTTCAAATGTTACCTGTTATAATTATGCCCTAGATCTCACCCTTACTTGCACTTACTTTAAATTACGAACTAAATCGAAGCTCATATTTTTTATTCCATTGACTAGTCCCTCAATTGTAGTTCTTTGTTCAATAACTACTGAATTAGGATTTAAATTCACTTGTCCATGTGTGCGGAATTCCTGTTAATTGCTTTGGCTCGTGGCGAAAAATCTTGAACAATTTATATTCTTCTCACAGCATTTTCCTATGATTCGTTTGTCTTTTGGTTAAACTTTATTCACTTGGTTTATTGTGCCTGAAAGTTTTAGGTTATGAGCTTGGTTTGAAGTGATCGTCTGATAGTTTTGATTTTTGATAGGCCCGTTCATGCAGCAGGTTGCCTGTGAGATTTGCAAGTTCAAGTTCAAGTTCTGTTGCAACCAAACAATCCTCTTCTGGTTTGGGTGGTTTGTTTGGATGGCTCACGGGCGACCGATCCAGTTCTGCTACACCTCTTGATTTTCCGCTTCCAGGTGTTATACTTTCTCCTCCATTGCCGGATTATGTTGCACCGGGTAAAACTATTATTACTACACTCCCAAATGGAGTCAAAGTGGCCTCTGAAACATCCTCGGTATGAATGATTATTTTATATCGTTTAACATGTATATCTATCCATCTACACGCACATGTAAGATGTCTAAACTTTAAATAAATTGATCTCAATTCTTTGTTCCTCAGACTCCTACGGCATCAATAGGTTTATACGTAGACTGTGGTTCAATATATGAGAGTCCAATAAGTTTAGGGGCTACACATTTGCTCGAACGAATGGCTTTCAAGACCACTAGAAACCGTAGTCACTTTCGTGTGGTTCGAGAAGTAGAGGCAATTGGTGGCAATGTGCAGGCCTCAGCTTCTAGAGAACAGATGGGTTACACTTTTGATGCTTTGAAGACATATGTTCCTGAAATGGTGGAACTTCTTGTTGATTGTGTGAGGAATCCTGCATTTCTTGATTGGGAGGTTAACGAGCAGGTACTTTCTACATTGTTGTTTATACTTTCTGGATTTCTTCCAATATATTTAGACAGGAAATTTGAAAAGTGGCTACCTAATAATTTGAAACATGTGTAATAATTTATACACTCTAGTAAGCGCTAAGCAGATGTTTACTCATAAATTACGATGGACATAATGATAAAACTGGAGAAAGAACGTGAAAGGAAAATTGTGTTAATAAAATAGTTGTAAATGGAGAACCAGGCCCTGTCTCCCCTTACACGTGTTGTGTTGGCTTAATCTAATTGTCAAACTACATATTTATTGTCATACTAGTTCACATAACCCAGTCACTGCTCTATGGTTTAAATGGGGTAAATTGTTGATCTTCTGAAAACTTAATCTTGCATAATTGTGCCACTGCAGCTTGAGCTTGTGCTACAGAGACTTAAAAATATCTGTATGGTTAGATATACACTTTGTAAATAATATATCGTATGCTTAGAAAAAAAGACTTAAACTCAATGAGACAGTTAGAAGGTTGATAACTATTTTCTTGTGTAGTCATAAAACTTTGTATTCACATAATATATTAACCTTTTAAATTCAGTGAGACTGTCAGAAGATTGATAAGTCAGTTTAGTTGAACCGCGTATTCTATATTCTATAGTAAATACATTACTAAGTCAGTCGATAATAGTTATCAGACTTTCTTTTATCTGTTAGCTATTAAGGCTTACATTACATGTCTAATGGCCTCTTAAAAAAATTTCCTTATTAATTGCAGCTTCTCAAAGTAAAGGCCGAGATTGGTGAAGCTTCCAAAAATCCTCAAGACTTGCTTTTGGAAGCAATTCATTCCGCTGGTTTTTCTGGCGCCTTGGCAAATCCTCTTTTAGCTTCAGAATCAGCCATAAATAGACTGAATGGTACAATTCTGGAGGAGTTTGTTGCTGTAAGTCTTCAAAAATAATCTTTAAATATTATTGACTAAATTTTCAGAATTTGTAGATTCTTTTTATAAGTTGTTCTTTCTTTATCTTTCTTACAAGACTTAAACTTTTATGAAATATCAGGAGAATTATACAGCACCTCGCATAGTACTTGCTGCTTCTGGTGTTGAACATGAGGAATTGTTATCCGTTGCAGAGCCTCTCCTGTCAGATTTACCTAGTGTCCCACGTCCAGGGGAGCCAAGATCAGTATATACTGGTGGTGATTATCGATGTCAAAGTGAAACAGGGGTATGCAATTGAAAAAAATATAGCTTCTGTTCACACTCCGGGTTTTAAATTTTGTGCTGAAAGTCTTACGTTCCTTGAATGAGCAGAGGACCCATTTTGCTCTAGCATTTGAACTTCCTGGCGGCTGGCATAAGTTGAAGGATGCTATGGTTTTGACTGTTCTTCAGGTTTTGATGATGTCATATATTTACTTGATTTTCTTAACTTGAAATTGTTTTCCTTACTTTAAGGTGGCTAAAAATATTTCTGCTGGTCTCTTTAAGTATGCTTATTATTTTTAGTAATATTTTTGTTATTTAAATTTGTATTTAACTGACTATGTCATTTTACTATAGATGTTACTGGGAGGTGGTGGGTCATTCTCAGCTGGTGGTCCTGGTAAAGGGATGTATTCACGGCTATGTAAGTCATCTTGAAATATTCAATCTGTTCTTCGTTTGTGTTTGAAACTATGAACAAAGAATGATAATCAATGTTTGATGTATAGTTTTTGTGCTCACTTTCTTTATTGGCACAATTGTTCTGCAACTAAGCACATACGTGCTCTTTCCCAAAAGCTGTGTTCTTTTCTTTTGATTATTACCTTAACATTCTTGGTTTTATGATATGCAGATCTCAATGTTCTGAACCAATATCCACAGTTTCATTCAATTTCAGCCTTCAACAATATTTATAATGACACTGGCATTTTTGGCATCCAAGTTACAACAGTAAGCCCCTTCAAATACTGTCCATTATGAAATCATGATTTTTTGGATATATTTAAAGACCTGTCCATTATGAAATAATGGTTTTTAGATATTTTTGAAGACCGAATGTTTATGCAAGTCAATTTTTATATGTCTAGTAATAGTAGTTTACGGTACCCAATTTACAACAGTAAGCCCCTTTGAATACTATCCATCCTTTATGAAATCATGTTTTTCTGGATATATTGAAATACCCGTCCATCATGAAATGATGAATTTTTGGATATATTGGAATGACGAATATTTATCTAAGTCAATTTTTATATGTAGTAATTAAGAGTGCTTTTTTTAAACCCTTGAAATGAAACTCTAGAACCAAAATTTCATGGTTTCTATATGTGTATGTAGATATAGTGTGGAATCTCTACAGTATAGTAATATAAATATCTATACGCACAGCTTATATTTACTGGCCCAAATGTTGGGAATCGTTGAGTTTATATATGTGCGTGAGCGTGTGATGGATGTGATCCATCTGATCTCTTCCTTGTTCTTATGGCTGCCTATGCCATCTACTACTCTGACTCCATTTGTCTTTGTGTCAGAGCTCAGATTTTGTATCAAAGGCCATTGATATAACTGCTAATGAGATTCTTGCTGTTGCTACTCATGGAAAAGGTTGGTTGTTATGCTTATAGCTAGTATTTGCTTCTTATTATCTACTTTATTTGAGCTCAGTTGTATTAGACGTATAATATAATAGAGAGAAAATAAATAGGAAACATAGAAAATAGAGAAATAAAGTGGAAATGGATAAAAATACAGGAAAAAGTGAAAATATATATTTTTTGTTTATATGAATCACAAACAAATGGCTTCTATTGGATGAATCATTTGGTTTAATTGAAAAACTAAAAAAATAAGTTGACCTTTCTTTGTTATCTGTGGTCAGTAGAAAAAGTGTAGGAACAAAAGTTTGAAAAATATTTTTGTACTAGTTAAAAAATTAGTTTGTTGTTTCATTATTTTTTTGTTCTTAATATAATTTTTTTCAATATTTTATATTACAATTATTTTTTTACGAAATTAAAGCTCAATAAAAGAAATAAACTCTTTCACCCGTCTCCTTTCCAGCCAATTTAAGGGGGAACCCATCTCCTTTCAACTCGACAGTATAGTTTCAATCCTATTCCCCTTTTTTCCATTTCTGTCATCTTTGTTTCTTCTGTATCAGTAGTTTTGTACTGATGCTTTTTCTCTATCTGTAGTTGAACAGGTACAACTGGATCGAGCCAAACAAGCTACCAAATCTGCAATTTTGATGAATTTGGAATCTAGAGTAAGTAAATGCACCTCAAATTAAAGTTTTATAATGAAACTACAATAGCAGAAGTTTTTTTTTTTTATGATTATGTTTTTTGTAATCGTCTAATCAGTTCTAAACCGAACATTTTGTAGATGGTTGTTTCAGAAGATATAGGAAGACAAGTTTTAACATATGGTGAGAGGTATGTATCATGAAGAGAAGTCTAAATTTGCTGCTAATTTAAGCTTAATAATTAGGTTAGTGATATTTCATTATACTTGTTTGTTTCCTCTTTTGAACTTCATATTCTTAGGATTTTAGTATCCGAGTCTATAGCAATTCAATTCATAGCTACATGTTTAAAGACACTTAGATTGACATGGTTGTGTCGAGCAACTCTTGGCCATTCCTAGAGTATTCTTAGATTGAAGATGTCGTCTTTGGTGTCAGTTTTGTTTATGGTGAACTGAATGTTATGCGTTGAATGTGGATTTTCGCCATATAGTTTTGAAATTTTGATCAAAAAGAATAAAAAAGAGGTAGCTATTAGTTTTTGTATTGAATGCCGCCATTCCTAACTAGCATTTGTATACTTGAAATGTTAGTGCCTTTAGTTAAAGGATGTCTTTATCCCTATTCAGGAAACCTGTGGAGGATTTTTTGAAGGCAGTGGACGAAGTAACCTTGAAGGATATTTCTTCAATTTCGCAAAAACTCATTTCTTCTCCTCTGACAATGGCATCATATGGAGATGGTATATTTATTTATTTTTTTAAATTCTTCTTGATTGTATATATTTCATTGTTTTTTGAAAGACGGTTCTTGATTTCTTTATATCTTACTGAATCTTCCCACTTCATGCAGTTCTGTACGTTCCGAGTTATGAATCAGTGAGCAGCAAGTTCCCTACCAAATGAGATTATTTCCATCCACCTCATTTAACTTTTCTTGTCATGCAAGAAGTCTTGTACTATTAAAAGGTGTAAAATTCTCCTAATTGTTGTTGTTGTAGTCAATAAATTAGTGAGGCAAAACTCATTGTTTATCGGTACATAAACATTGGCGTATGAGAATATTTTTTGGATTTAACTTACAACTGCTGGATTAGATTGGGTTAAATCCTTTCAAGAAACTAAATCATGAACTCGTCGTTTTGAATAAATTTAGATAGTACAAAATCTAGTATATTTTGACTTCTGTTACACTCGGATCATAATTGGATAGGTATTTGAAAGAAAAGGTTCACTCAGATAATAATATTAAATGGTTGTTTTGATGTTTTTTCTTGTAAGATATAAATAGTAAAGTCCGATTTTGTTTATTTTCATTTTGGTAGAAGTCTTTGTTTACTTTATAATTTTCTATTGCATTTCTTTCCCGAACTGAATTTCAATCTTAGCCAGGTTGCTGGATAAAAAAAGAATATCGTGAAACTATTTATGCTGTCTTCTTTAAAGTTCACCCAACTTGTTTTGATGATTATTACATGTTTTAGTTAACATCATTACCTAGAACCATAGAAAACAACCGCAAGTTGATAAATGCTTTATTCTTATCTAGGTGTGTTTCTAGAGAAATTTCAACCTTAAATCTAAACTAAAACCAAAAAGAACCGATTTTTTCTGCATATCTCATAAATTAACTTTCAACCGTATTTAACCACTTCCATTAAAGAAAATATTGATCAAGAAAAGGAGTAATTTTTATAAGAAACATTTGGGCAATATACATGTCATGTGAGATATTCAAAGAATTGTTCATATATATGTCATTGCTACAAGTTTATAAGACTATTCAACAGTTTCCTGCCAAACACGTCATATGTGTGTTGTTCTTCTTCCTGTTGTTGTACTTGTAACATGTTGCTGAGAATTTACCTTAGTTCCAGTTGGTCAAAACATATTTTGGTGAGTAAAAGAGAAGTAAGTTATCAAGTAGCAGATAATCTCTGCCATATTTCATGGGGTCATACCCACTCTTGTACCTTTATCCATTCTTTTGGAGACCCTAAAAGATGGTTATTAAAAAATAACGTTCTAATTTTTAAGAGTGCAATTTTAACAATATAAAATCATTTTACATTATTACTAAACCATAAATCACTATATAAATTAAATTTATTACTTTTTATAACAATTAATAATACTTATGTTTAAGTTTTTATGATAAAATTGTTATCTATGCATAGAGATATTGTCCATTTTAAAATATATATTCTATCACAGTTTTATTTTTAAAAGATGTTTCAAAAAAAAATATTTAAATACTCTTAAATATTGACTTGAAGTAAGACTATGACATGTGATAAAAACAACTTATGTTTATAATATTTTTTACAGTATCAAACTGTTTTGCACTGAGTACGTATGTGTGGATTATAGATCCAATCAAATAACTATCTCTAACATAAGTCTAGAACTATAGCGAAAGCTGACTTAGAATGTGGTAAAGTTGTGCTCCCTAATGAAGTTTCATAAGAAAATGTTTCACCCAACGAAGAATTACACTTTACAAGGAAAGTGGAAGAGATGTCTGTGTCAAAACAATCCATAATTGGATTAAATTATTTACAGATCCTCCTGTAAAGAAAAAAAACAGAAATGATAAGAATATTTCCTTTCCCATTGCCGACAGGGGCACTCACTAAACATATATTTTTAGACACACTATATGAAATGATATCATGTTGTTTCCTTGTCAAAATAATTGTCAGTTCTCAACAAATTTTAGATAAGGACTTCACCTCTTACCTTTTTATTTAAAGAAGGTAAATCAGTTACGTATCATTTTTATTTTTTAGAAAACTAGTTTGAAATCCATGGAGTAATTGATGTTTCTTTGTACTATTTTATCTATAATAATATATAAGAAATTTTCTTGTCCATAATTTATAATACCAGTTTTATCTTTAATTATTTTATATATAATTTAATTTTTAATCATTATTTTAAAAATTTCTTTTATTTAAATTATTATTTTAATTTTTTTACATATCTTACTTTTTTAATTTTACATTTAACAATTATTTTAAAAAATAATTATACATTTATTATTAATTTAAATTTAAATTTTTAAAAATTAAAAAATATGAAAACACTAGTGTTAATAAATATATTATATTAAAAATAATAATTATATATTATATTAAAGAATATTTAGAAAAAAATATTTTAAAATTATTATTAAATTTTGAATAGAATCAACATAAAAATTATTTATAAATTTAGAAAATTAATATATGTAAAAATTTGAAAAATAGATTATAAAACAGTTTAGAACGACACTTTTTTTTTAACGTTAATGATTATAAAACAGTTCAAAATATGCGGAACATGTAACATTAAAAAAAATGCATTGTTCCTTCCTGAACACTTAAAAAGTTGTTCTTAAAACTCAAAATAGACAACAATTTTTGTAGATACATTACAGTCAATAGTTTTAAAAAAATTCCAAAATCATACAATAATAGTATCTATTTATCAGTAACAACTTTCTAATAAAAATACTTCCAAATCATCTTCAGAAACATGTAACGAATAACTTGTTTAAAGTAATATCGGCAAACAATATATTCAGGATATTGTGGATCAAGATGATAGATGGACTGTATAGTTGAGTAAAAAGTTAATGAATAATTAATGATTTTTTTTTTTAAATTGGGTATTTGAGGACATGTCCATATCATTTTTTATTTTAAAATTACTATAACATTTTATATTTAATTTATTGAGTAATATAGAATATTTACACGAACTTTTCTTTTATGCTTAGTTATTTAACTTAATTTTAAAACACATTTAATTATTTTTACTATTTTTATAATTATTTAACATTTTTATAACTATAATCTTTTTTGTGATTGACCTAGGATAAAAGAAAATCCTTATTAGTATTTAATACTTAATTATATGATGTTTTATTTGTTGTAATTTTTATTTTTTATAAAATATTAATTAACGTGGGTATGAATAGAGACATGGGTATATTTATTCTCTAATGAAAATTATATCAGACAAAAAAATGTATAGTTCTAAAATATGAATGAATATTTAATTTCGGATAGAGATGACATGAATTTTCTACTTAAAAAATGGGATAAAGATGATATATTCTTTTTAGATAAGAATAAAAAGGATAATGGTTGAAGTTAATAACTCATGACATAAATTTTGTTCAATAATTTGTGTATATTTATATTTTTGTAAAGTATTTTTTATTATGAATTTGACGTGATCTTTATATAACTTTTTTAATAATTTTTATGTGATAAGAAATGATCGATAAATTTTAAAATGTTAGTAGTATAAATATTTAAAATAATGTTATTTGGAAGTTAATAATTCATGGTGTGTTTTTCTTATTTTTTTTAACTATGGATAAAAAAAATGATTACATAGTAATTTATCATCAGTCTTATAAGAAAATAATTTTAGAAGTGTTTATCACAAACAATAGAGAAAAAAAAACCATTCTTATAAAATTTAATAACCGCCAAAAGAATTACTATAAATATGTTTTACTATATGTTTTTATATGCAATAGATATGAACAAAAATTATCTGAAAATTTATTAAATACTGTAAAATAGAATAAATATATATAACTCTATTACATAATAGTTTTTTTAAACTTATATTAGTCATAACTATAAACCTTACATTTGAGTTAGAGTGATTTTTTTTTAAAGTCCATCAAATCATATGTCATTATAAATTTGTGGAAAAAACATATAAATCAATAAATTACAAAATGATAATTAGGATAACAATCTAAGTTAGTGAGAGGAGATAAAATCATCAAACTATTGAAAATGAAATCTATTAGTAATTACTTTCACTACTATACTAGGGTCAAGAATAATAATTAGAAGGAAATTTTTCTCTATACAATTATTAAGTATAATAATATGAAATGTTTAGTGAAACGTAAATATGACATAATAATTAACGATTATATTATTTCTGATAACACAAAACCTGAAATGTGTCTCCAACTTTGTATTCACTGCTTTGCTGTCTTGCAATCTTTTCTTATTTTTATTTACCTTCTAAATTATTACTTGTACTTATTTTATGAGCACCCTCATCCTCATGATGCAACTTTTTTTGTCTCCCATATTAGATTAATTAATTATCATAATAATAGCTCTATTGGTTGTTAAAATAATTACATGTTTAGACCAGAGAAAAACGAAGGATACTATATACATACCCATAATTAACAAGTGCAAGAATTGTTAAGTTCGAAAAAATATTCAGATATATAAGTGAAAAATTAATGAGGAATATACACATACACCTTGTAGTCATACAAGAAATATTCCTAAAGATGATGAATTATGCAGAAAAAGAAGAGTGTTTTGGAATATTTGAACATGTATAAAATCAAATCCTTACCAAAACTAGTATAACACTATTATATATAAATATTGGAATATTTTATTTATGCATTAATTGAAATGGCGAGCATGGTAAAGAACTCTGAAACATGTGGGCTCCATGACTTGGTTCGTCAGAAGTCAATTTAATTGTCTTGTTTTTTCTCCGTTTCGTTGTGTTAAATTTTGGCGGAGAAGAGGAAGGTACTTATGACCGTGAAATGTAACCACTGGAGACCAAATATTGTGATTATGTGAACTTTATTAGACAACCCCTGAATAAAAATAACAATAACTCTAAATTATTGGCTTCTCCCATAATGGTAAAAGACGGATATTTGCAAGTAAAATTTGATATTAAAAAAAATATTTTTAGGAGATATATACGAATAATGGATTAGGATATTTAATTACTTACTTATCGATGCAACGGATATGAATATTATTGGAATATTATTATCACGTAAATAATTAATAATTATTGGTAAAAAATTTTTACGTTTTTTTTTAATTCAAGTTATCAAAATAAAATTATTAATTAAAAAATATTAATCCGGAAATTTTGAAATTTGATTTTATTTATTTATATTTTTTATTTTAATTTATGAAATTGAAGTTATTTTATAAAATCTATATTTTGTTCCCATTCATTTAAATTTGTATACCAAATTTATTTGCATTAATATTTTATTACATAATTTGATTAAAATTGTACTTCAAAATTAATATATATTTTTATCTAAGTTTATAGTTAAAGGCTTGCTTTTTTAATAAATTTAATTAAAACTTTAAAAAATAAAATAAACAAATATTTGTCGATATCCATAAATATTAACGGTTATAAAAAGAATCTTAAATATTTATTTTCATAAATAATTGAGTAGTGAAATTTTTTAAATAAGCCAAATGACGAATAAACCCGACTGGTACCCAAACTAATACGTGTCGTCCTAACTTTTTTACTCTTATCCTTATCTTAAAAGTAAAAATATATTACCATCTATATCTTCATCTTATATGAAAATGAAATTTTTGTGTCATCTATATGTTACAAATTTTAATTAAATAACTTTTTCTAAAAAAAAATCACAAAAAAAAAACAATATTATAAAGGATTTGATGTTAAAAAAAATACACATTTTTTGTTTTTTTTTTATTTTTAATTATATGAAAAAAACTTATAATTAAGTAAATATCATCTCGAATAAGAATGTTAATACAAAGTACAAAATATCAAATAATTATAAAAAAAGGTGTAAAAATATTATATTTGTATCTAATAAATAAATTAGAAAACTAGGAAATAAATGAAAGTTAAAAGAAATTACCTAATAAATAAAAAATATTTTAGTAATTTAAAAAGAAAAAAAATCCAAACCTACCCCATTAATATCCTCAATGACGATTTATCTGTCTTCTATCCCCAACTAATTAATAATTTAGATAAATAAAATTTATTTTATAAATTTAAAAAAAAACGAGAAAAATTATGAGTTTAACTCTCCAAAAAATTAACGATTAACATTATCGATAAAAAGAAAAAAAAAAAATCCATCGAGTGCGTTTCCCCATCTTCCTTGATTATGAAGTAATACTGTGGACGCATCTCTCTTTCTCTCCCTGCGTCTATGCGCCAAAACCATCATCATCTGCACTCCCATCTCACTTTCTATCATCCTTTTTCCCTTATTTTCTATTTCCCACTCCCATCTTTCTTCTAAGCTTTCTCACATTTTACATCTAACCATCTAAAACTCAGAAATGTAACCATTCATAAAAAACCATACCATTAATTACTTTGGATTATTCCGTTTTCGTTTTCAGTTTAATAGGCAAGTACTCTATTACACTGCTATTAATGAAAACACTCATTCTTAAAATGATTTTTCTAGTACTTATTATAAAGATAACGTATATCAGTTTACATTTTAACTATATATTAATCTAAATATGTATATACGATGAAAAATGATATTATGATTTCTATTTTTTTTATTTTTATCGTCTGATATAATTTAAGGTGAATCATTAATTTAAAAAAAAAAGAATAAAACATTGATTAATTGTCTATACGTTAAGTTACGTAAACAAATAAAAAATGAGAATAAAAAAAAATGAGATCCATATTATTATTTTTGGTATATAATTTTGATGGATTATAATAACAGCTGTGTGGCCGTTAATTGCTTTATTGCTTTAGCAGTCAAGGGTGAAATAGAAAGGTGTAGGGTGGCTACAGTATATTTAGGATGAATGTCTAAGATAAAGCAGAGAATACGTTAGTTAGAAAAAAAAAAAAAAAAAAACTCTTTCTCTCTTTCTTTATCTCTCATAAACCGCCAACATACATGCGCTTCATAAATCAGCAAAGCCTTAAAGTTGCTTCTGTGTTCGAAGACGACAACTTTTCCTTTATTATTTTTCTCACTCAGTTTCAGTTAAAGTACCTACCTTCTGCTTCTCCATGCTTAAACCAGGTTTATACCTCAACTCTCTTTTCCTCTTCTTTCTCCTCTCTCAATTCACACTCTCATCTTTGTGCAAATAAGGTTTTTATTTTCTTAATATTTTGTTTAGAGTTTCTGTTGCTAATTCTTCTTGAGCTACTTTCTGAATTGAATCATCGCCTGATCGACCATCTTTTTCTTGATGGAAGTTCACAAACCTGGAAAAGCCAAGATTGTAACATGTCATCAAATTTCTTGTGTTGATTTTTCAGGAAAGTCTTTGTTCTGATCTCAATCGAGAGAGATGCATGGTTGTGGAGTGTTCCACAGAGTTGAAGGTCTCGTAAAGTTTGATCAAGAGAGATAGCAATAGGAATAGGCATGAATAAGATGAGCAAGTTGAGTTGTGTTAGGAGCTCTGATCTCATAGATGCAAAGCTGGAAGAGCATCAACTGTGTGGATCCAAACAGTGCCCAGGTTGTGGTCACAAATTTGAAGGGAAGCCGGTACGGAAAACAAAAATTAAATCTCACTAATATTCTTGCCTTCAACCAAAAGCCTTTGACAAAATCAACAAGAATCACACCACAAAACAATACCATATTCACATCTTTATGCCCGTGTTATCATTGGACTAGTTCAATTAATTTAATGCTATTGCAAAAGTTTTTCAGTTTGTTAAAGTTCTCTCTTTCTTGTGCTCCTCTTCTTAATCATCTCCACCCTTTTGCTTTCTGAGTTTTAATTTGAATTTCAATGGGAACGCCAGGACTGGCTAGGCCTTCCGGCGGGAGTGAAGTTTGATCCAACCGACCAAGAACTCATAGAACATCTTGAAGCCAAAGTTGAAGCAAAGAACATCAAATCACACCCTCTCATAGATGAGTTCATTCCCACTATTGAAGGAGAAGACGGCATTTGTTACACCCATCCTGAGAAACTTCCAGGTTCAAATACTCAAATAATAAACACAACTACAGACAATGAGAGTTCCCAAATTTTTAATATTTTTAATAAATTTCAGTTTTAGAGTGCGTTTGAAAACATATAATATTGATATTTTGTGTTAAAGAGCAGAAAACCTGCCTTGAAACTTGTGCAAGAGATGGATATATAAGTCAAAAGGGTTTTGTGTTACAGGTCACCTAAGTTGACCTAACTTTGATTTTGGTTTTGGTTTTTCAGGAGTGACAAGAGATGGGTTAAGCAGACACTTCTTCCACAGGCCCTCAAAGGCTTACACAACAGGGACACGAAAGAGGAGAAAGATTCAAAACGAATGCGACTTGCAAGGAGGGGAAACCCGATGGCACAAGACAGGTAAGACAAGACCAGTGATGGTGAATGGGAAACAAAAGGGTTGCAAGAAGATTCTGGTGCTCTACACCAACTTCGGGAAGAACAGAAAACCAGAAAAGACAAACTGGGTGATGCACCAGTACCATCTGGGACAGCACGAAGAAGAAAAAGAGGGAGAGCTTGTGGTGTCCAAGATTTTCTACCAGACACAACCGAGGCAGTGCAATTGGTCAGATAGAAGTGCCACAACCGGTGAAGGAAGTGGAGAACAACAAGCCAACACTAATGGAAGAAGAGACAGTGGAAGTGGGAGTTGTTCTTCGAAGGAAGTTCTCACTCACAGAGATGAAATGTCTGCTATCGTTGGAGTCCCTCAAATAACAACCTTCAACACTGCCTTGGACATTCAACAACTCAAATCCGACCAATTTAGCTTCATTCCATTCAGAAAAACCTTCGATGAGGTACACACACATATATACAAAATTTGTCAGATTTGAACATAGGTTTGGTGAAATGAGTTGTAGAAAAAGGTGAAAGAACATGAAAGGGTTACATTACAGGGAAGGCGTTGACATAAACGTTGCTTGCATAAACAGCATAAAATTGAATTGACCTGGCCTGATAATAAATCAGCGTCAGCCAACCACCCACCTTAAAAAAAAGGTAACTTTATATGCTAATGAATTATTGAACAATGAATTTGGTCACATGCATGCATGCTGATAGTTGGAGCTATCTAGAGAGGCTCGAAAAAGAAAAAAAAGAAAGGAAAAGAGGCTGAAAAGACTAGCTAGCTAGCTAGCAAGCGAGTTAGTTCAATGAGATATTTGGTGATGGTTAAGAAATTTTTCAGACGATGATGACGACGATGAACATTGCAGGTTGGAATAGGAGAAGCTTCCACGGGAAGAGAAGTGCAAGCATCAAGGTCGTGTGAGGAAGTACATGAAGGGCATCATCATCATCATCAACAACAACAGCAGCAAAATCAGCATGCGCAGCAACAAATTTCAAGCACAGCATTCCATATCAGTAGGCCTTCGCATCCCATCTCCACCATCATCTCTCCTCCACCCCTTCACCATGCATCCATCATCCTAGACGACAACTCCTACCATGTCTCCAGAATTATGCTTCAAAATGAAAATTTCCAGGTAATCATCACCCAACAACCCACACTTCTTCAAGATCATTTTTGGTTGCTTATAATATTTTCCTCAGTAATCTCCCCCTCGGCTTTTCCAATATGCAAATATTCACTTTATTATTTAGTCTATAGATTTTAAAAATATTATTAACACTCATTTAGTTAGCCTTTACATTTAGAAATTACTTTAGATTTAATGCATACATTATTTAGTTTGAGTTTGAGTTGAGCAAATTGTAAAAAACTAATTCAACTTATAAAAAATTATAAAAGTTAAAACACTCAAATTTTAATGATAAGAATTAAACTATGAAATTATATATAAATATAAAGATCGGATGAGTAAATAAGTATAAAAAAAGTTAGTCAAAAGAGGTTAGGTTGATATGTTTTCTAAAATAAAGTTAGGGAAGGACACAATTTTTAGTGGTAATAGTTTTTTTTTTTTTATCATTATTATTTCTCCTTTAATTTTCATGATCTAAATATAGATAGGTACTAAATAACAGACAGAATTTTCTTAAAAAAGAGAAAAAAAGGTGTTGGTGCTGACTCAAATCACATTTGGCAAAGAAGAAAGGATTTTATGTTTAAAACAGTAGGAAAACGGAAATTGTAGTTTGGATAGTGCAATCAAAGGAGTGTGTTGAATTAAGCTCAAAATGTACTTGGTTTTGCGCTGTGTGTGTGTTGCACGAGGCTGATTCAGTAACTGAGGAAGCTTTTATAAGTGCTTGTTATAAATTAGGAGCATGGAAGTGTCTTTTCACTTTTGGAGTACTGCAGTTGAAACATGATGATTAAGATGTGGGGTTTGAATTTGATTTTTGTCTTTTTTTAATGAATGTGTAATGTGTACATCCACATGGCAACAGCAACCGCAGCAGCAGCATCATAAACTAGGAGGAAGGTCTGCGTCTGGTTTGGAGGAACTCATCATGGGCTGCACTTCAACTGATATCAAAGAGGTAATTAACAACCTTTTGACTCTCTCAAATGTATCAACTTTGTTTGCCATAACGAGACTAGGGAGACAGAAAAAGAGGCTCAAGAATAAACAACTCAGAAATTTTCGAAATGTGTTATAACATGATTGATACGTGACAAACAGAAATGGGAAAAGTATTGGATAAAAATACGGTGTTCAAGTTGAAAATACAGTTTCATCATTTTTAATTTGAATTGCAAAAGACCAGAAGCCTTCATCTTTTCCCTTTATTACTTTTTACTGTTCTCATTATGTTTGCATATCTGAACAGTAGAATATCTTTCCTTACGCCATGAAAAAACTTCTGCTAACATTTTCTCCATGGAAGCACTGGTGCTGATGCTGAATATTTTTTGAAAATTTTCAACTTCTGCCATAAGAATGAAATATTGGAAAAGGTGACAGTGACTTAAAATATCTTTTTTTGCAATCCTGTCCTTATTAGGAAAGAATAGTTCTGAATGACTTTGACTATGAGGTGGAAAGGCATGATCCAGAGTGAGCATATATTTATTTCATTTAACAAAACAAAAACCTAATCTTCTCATTATTTGCATTATTCATGCAGGAGTCATCCATTACAAACCAACAAGAGGCTGAATGGTTGAAATACTCTTCTTACTGGCCAGACCCTGGCAACATGCACGATCATCATGAGTAGGAGGAGACAAAGAAAAAAAAAACACAAACAAGACAACATCATTGTGGTCATCATTAATACTTGAAGCATACATAAAGTTTCTTTCGACAAAAAACCAAGTAATGAGATCGGGGCTTGCTCATTTTCTTTCATTTTCCAATGGTGCAAGTTTGTGATAAGCTTTGGTGGCTCTCATCGGAATTAACTGAGTGCAACGGAACAAATTGCGAAGAAAGGGAGAAAGAAAAAAAGGGGAAAAGAAAAGAAATCGAAACAAAGCTGCTCTTCCTCCTGACACATGGTGAGGGAGAACGACCAAAGTTGCTGCATAAAAATCATCACTACTATGATTACAGTATCATATCCCTTTTATAATATTCACATTATTTTATTATTTTAAGATGTTTGTATTGGTTCACATTCCCCGTTTTTCTCCCAACGAGCCATATACATATATATTAGGTATTATTCCATATATATAGTTTAAGATTATATTTTTACATTAAACCATTTATGTTCGTTGTTAGAGAATCTTCTACCAAACGATTCATATATTTTTCATACTATATGCATTTTATCAGTTTTACCGAATAATTCATTCAAACCATTAGCTTAAACATCAGTTTTTTTTCTTATATCATTGATCTTATTATGTACTGTTTGTCATAGGGTTTAACTTTCTTCTTCTTTTCACATTTTTAAAGGCTAGTGAGGAATCATATAACTTTTACTTTTCTTTTACAATTTATTATCGAGAACTTTAGGGAATACCTCATGCTAGCTAGTGCTGCAAGGACCAAGGTTATGTATGCTACTACTATTCAGAATTCAAATTGCTTTGTTAAGTCACAGTTGTTCATTTTGGGTTGTTTGGAAAGTTAAAATTAATTTGACTTTGTATATACAAATAAATTTTTGTGTTTTAAATTTAGAATAGAATAAATATATAATTTCATCCCCAAAGTGATAAATTTGTATTATATATACAGTTTACTTCATGCTAGATTTTTTTTTTCTTTGTAAAATTATTCTATAAGGTTAATAATATACTTTTTAGCGTATTAATTAACACAATTTTTATTATTGGTCGAAAATTTAATGAAAACTACCAACTTTTTAGCGAGGCTTACTTTATATCTATTGGATCTATTGATTTTTTTAATTATTTTTAAATATTAATAAATTGTGGAATGTTTCTTAAAAACAATGTTAAAAAAATACATATTAGGCCAAGTTATCTATAAAACTATTTTGTTGAAATCTAATTGTAAAATTAGAAAACGTCAATCCTTGTTGTTTAGTTTCCTATTTTTATAGTACTTTTGTAATTGAAAATCAAAGCAAACATTGTTTCATTGTTTTATTACTTTTTACTACTTTCCATGTTAAAAAAATAACAGTTTTAAAGTGAAATTAGAAAACAAAACTCAAAGCAAATATGCCCCGCAGTTGTCATTAAATTGACAAAATCGACTATTTTCCATTACAATTTAACATATATTTAATTAAGTTGATAGATTTGAAGAAATATATGTTACTATAACTGGTTTATTTTAAGAACTAGACCTGAATTAAACTGGTTTAATTTTAATGATTTACTGTATATTTCATATCTAAAACATATGGTATAAAAGATTATTAAATCATACAATAAATGAAGGAAAATGTCAAATTCAATAGTAATAGAAAAAATTAAACTCACTCAAATTCTATAAAATTTATATTCAAACACAGAAAAACTAATAAACTCAAATCTATCCTAATTAATAATTTTATAACTAAAATTTTTAACTTAGAGATCAAATCATGTCATAAAAGGTTTGATTCCGAACATAATGTTATAACACCCTCGGAACCATGCCAGTCATGTTGAATAGTAACTTTGTTGGAAGTTCAGTTTGTCTAGAAATAAGGCCAATTCACAATATTTAAGTGGATGTAATTCTCAATTTACAAACTGATTTTGTGGGATTGAGTTAGGTTTTAAAAACTCACTTCTAACATGGTATCATAGCCAAATTAAAGTCTATCCTAGCAAATTTTCTTGAACATTCTGCCGATATCGGACTGCTAACGGATCACCCACTAATTTTTTGTCCCAGGTACGAGATGAATATATCTGGACATTAAGGGTTTAGTTAGGCTTTAAACCCACTTTTAATAAACTCTAATGAACAATTTTTATGTCCAAATCTGATGGATTCACTACTAAGAGTATGCTTTCTTTGCGACACGACCATGTTCAGAAACCTGGGGTAAGTTGCTGTTTCCCTGAACCTTTTACTGCTTCTGATGTTTGCTTAATAAAAAGAAAATTTACTTTCGGATATGGGTTTCAAGAATATCTTTTAGTGTTCATGGGTCCCTCAACTGCACAAGAGTTTGAACTTTGAAACGCTGCGTATATACATACACAAACGCATTTGTTCTCTAAATTGCACACCCACCAACCAATTTTTTAATTAACTTCTGCCAAATTAATGATTTCACGAAGCTACATTTACTTTCCAAAGGCATGTACGGCTCGTGTCTGTGATATTCAAGGAATTAAGGAGGGAAATTTAATTTCTTATTGAACACTATGAGCTTTTCACATCTCTTGATTTTGTTATTTAGTTTTTCAGAAAGAGAGTGATGATACTAGGAGACAAACACGTCTTTTTTGCTTTATTCTGAATAAAGATTCGAGCTTTAAATTTCCTGATATATTACTAGAGTAAAGATGTGCTTATCTCATCTTAGATACATATAGAGAGAGAAAGTTGCATGTTATATATATTGCTTTAAAGGGACATGCATGCAATAAAGAGAGGGTAACTTCATTGTAGTTTCTGAAGGGAATAAAGAGAGGAGTGAATAGAGAATGTGAAGACAAGAATAAACTTTTTAGGTTCTTTTATTCTTGTACTCTTTTTTAAGAACTGCGTGCCATACCCAAACTCTTATAGCTAGCCATACTTTCTTTCGGTGTGTAATTATATATCATTTTATTCACTCTCAAGTATATATGATGGTGTGAAACGAGATACGATACCTATAGCTTTGGATCTCTGGCAATGAAATGCTAGGAGAATCTTTAAACTACTCCTGTTAGATAGAAAAAACAAGGATATATATATGAGAAAGTTAATGTGAAATTATAGGAAGAGGAATTTAATAAAGAAAGGTGATATTGAGTTCTTTGGATGCTTTTGAAGGAGCATATATGGAGAGAGTATAAGTGTTATGGTTTTTGGGTGTGCCATAGATTTGGTCCCGTAAAGAAGTCGCAGGAGGAATGGTGGTAGTGAAAGGACGAATATATAAACATGCTCTTTCAGATTCTTCCCTAAGACCCCACCAACTGCTTCTTTTAATTTTCTGCTTCATTTTCTACTGTAACGAAGTTGAATATAGCAAGTTCAACTTTAGGTTTTCTTCTGTGTCCAAAACACCTTCATCACCTGAGAGCTCTAAGATGAAATCATGGTTGATTCTTAAGGTAAATTTTGGAAAGGTATATGACTCAAGTTTGTTGAGAGTTCCTCTTATATTATGAGAAGAATGAGAGAATAAAGTGGATTAATGGTTGTATTAAATTAATAAGAACGTGAATATAATGAACAGTAGCGCTATTTAAAAATTTAGTATTAAAAAGGATTTTAGATATATAGGTAGGGAACTTCTTGACTCCATTTCTATTCTTAATAGTGACAGAATGAATGAATGAATGAACTAATGAGGTAAGCAATCTTACTCTAAAAATGTATAGGTAAAGAGTACTACTTAAACGAGTAATTTTAAAAGTGAGTTGTACATCAATAAATTACAAGAACTCGTATAAGAAAGAAACACACCTAAAAATCTTAAAATGGATTTGTAAGTATTTCTATGTGTATATTATTCATCTTAAATTCCTAACACAATATATGCATAATGTGGTTATTTTATATTTATATATAAGGAAAAAAAATAATTAATAACCTCCCTATTCCTTCCATCGTCCTCTACTATTTTCACTATGAAAAATATTTGTTTGTCAATGACTAAGAATATTTTCACTCACCAATGATGGTTTTCTTTTTTTTATGTCTGATTTTACGTTTCACAACCAATCGTAGCTTTTGCGTTTTATCTTCCCATTAACTTGAAAATGTTTCCAGCCATCTATTGTGCACCATCCTCTGACTCTTTTATCTATGGCTGCTTTTTGTTTAATTTTTTTTTTCTCCAACGTAATTTACTTCCATCAATTGTCTACCATAATTTGTGTGTCAAAGATCTTAACTGTTGATTCTTCTTTGTAAAGCACACTCCATTGGGAAAAGGTATAATCAAACATTAACATAGTAATCTAATACCAATAAGCTGTTTTGGAAATAAACTTATATTTTAAGGACAAGAAAATCCAGCAACTTGTATAATATTTTTTGCATAAAACGGGAAAAACTTACAAAGAAATTAATATCAGGACTTATTGTTCAACTGCAAAGTGTTCATGTTGGCATATGTATTTTGATGTTGTGAAAAGAAAAGAAAAAACAACGAACTTGGACCTTTGTGCATGTACTGTGTTTCAAAACTAATATTTGAAGCCCAAATTAATTTGTTTAGGCAAAAGCATGATGTGGAATGGTAATATCATAATATATGCACACTGCCCGCTAATCGAGAATATAAATTCTTGTCTTTAATGAGAACTTTGTTTAGTTATCCTTCTTTCGTGAATCTACCTCCCAATCCTACTGCAACATGGAATCATTAGGGTTTAAATATTCAGTATTGAACCTTTTGGAGATGCTGATGCCTGACAGTATATGCTCCATTCCACATACATGTGGCTATCATCACTCCAGTATCTCTTGTCATTTGCTTAAATTGGTTGGTTGTCAATTTTTTGAATAAAATATCTATCTAAATTTAATTTAGTTTTTATATATGTTTTATGTAAAAAAATTTACATTATCAACTTAATTATAATACAATACATCCTACGAGTTTTAAAGCAATTACAAAAGGTTAACATTGTTATTGCACAGTACAATTTATAATTAAATGAAATTGGTCCATCAGAATATCTCGCAGGAAGCAAGGGCATGCATGTGGAGTCATTTCCTGACCCAAAAAGAATGTTGATGTTAACAATAGGCGTAACTAGAGCAGTAAAATTCGCGGCTCTTTTTGATGCAGCTTAATAGGAGTGATGACAGTGAGGAACAATCCACACTCCATGCTCATTCCCCTGTCTTATCATTATACAACCAAAACTAAAACACACGCCACTAGGTAGATTCGCAATAGCCTGCAAGGCTGTCAAACTGAAAAACATTTCCATAAACTTAACATACCCGTGAAAATTTAACAGAGATGGCTTCGAAAACAATTCATGAGTTGGATAAAATAGTCACTATTCCTACGAGATTGATAGATAGCTATCCATGTTCTCCTACTTGGATCCTCTGCAGCAATTATCTCAACCACTGGTTTTAATCCAATTATTATTAAAATTTAGGGTATAAATAAATTTATTATATAAATAAGTACGAAAGATTTATTATATGTTGCTGTAGGGGCTGCAGGACTGTAGAGAATCTCTGCTCTATATTCTGTCTAGAATTGTAAACTAGAGTCAACAGGTTAACTAGAGAGTTAAACAATTCAGGTACAAAATAGGTAGCGAATGAGTGATTTGGCTATGGTTCTTCATGTAAAGACAAGTAACCCTTAGGTCACCACCTGATCTCACATTAACAATGCTTTAACTTGCACGATGATTCACTTGGATTAACAAACATGTAAAAGGTAAATATATGTACAAGAAACTACATATTCCCCTTAATCTGTAACACAACATTGGAGAAACCTTCTCTCCTATCTTTCTATGCATCCTCTCTTCATGTTACACAATTGTACCGACTTTGGGAAATTATGAAACTCCACTTATTTTCATCATCATCTTCTGTACAGGCCACCTGCTTGACAGAATATCAAGCTAGCTTAGCAAGCACGTGACTCAGAAACCGGCAGCCGCCTGATCATTGGTACACTGCTACCAGATACTTTCAATGATGCAAACAGGCAAGATAATCTTGCAATCATGGGCATAGTCCTTGGAAGTTTGGGGACAATAGCCAGCTCCATATCAGCATCACATGTGCTATGATAGCCTTCAAGATCCGCTTTGGTTATAAGTACTGCGTCCCCAGAGGGGGAGTAGGGTAAAGGACACGGCCTGCGCTTGTTATAGTTTTGAACAGCCTGCCCACAAACACAACCAACAGTTACAAATCATTGCATAAAACCACTATCCTTCTGCAGAGAAGGAGACACACACAAAACGGACTTGGTCATACCTTCCACTGTGATGGTGCTAGTAGGACTCTAGGTCGTCGAGACCGCACATATTCCAGAGCAGCAGCAGGTGTCATGTGCTTGTATTCAACCTAGAAAACACAAGTAGACCACATGGAGAACATTCAGCACCTACAAGCTTCAGTAATGCCTAAACTCAATCATAAAGACCATCAATTACCAGATAACAGAGCACAATTGTTGTACTCCTCCCACGTCCAGCTTTACAGTGAACATAAGTAGTTTTGCCGCAAGTTGCATTCTCTGCCAAAAAACAAAGGTAATACACAACTACAGTTCATCACCAGCAACAAAAAATAACAAAGAACCACATTGACGGATGCATTTACCCTATCCCCCCCTTTCTCAAAATTAAATTAACAAGAAAACACCCACGATGAATGAACTGCACAGCCTGGTTGATATCAACAATCGAGGGGGCAAAGAGATAATCTCTAGTGGGAATTACCAAATGATCAATCCCGTGAGCCTGAAAAAAATCAAGTAACAAACCTAGATATCATGAATGGTTTATTTATACTAAAACAACTAAAGCAAATACATTGTGACACTATTTTTGCTTAAATAGAAATTCATGATTTCCCGTACGTGTCAATTAAACTTACAAACCCGCACATTACCAATATCAGAGATTACAAGACTTCCTAACTACAAGAAGGCTCTAGTAGCACACAAATTGAAAAGTCAAGAGAGACCTTCAGAAAAGGAAAGGGGATGTCACTCACCCGATACAGCGACGACGGCACCAAGGTTTCATATGGCTCATTGAGAGTAATCACACCACCCACACCAAGGTTCTTCAAAAGAGGAACGTCCTTGGGGAACGGAACAGCGCCCAGTAACAAAAACTAAAAAGGAGCAACAACCAAAATTAACAAAATCCCAACTATGATTCTCGGCAAACAAGGCACACAAATCCATAAACAGGTCATACAACAATTCAAAACCACAATTAATCAAGAACAAAATTAAAGTTGATAGAGAAAGAGAGAGAGAACAAAACCTCATCAATTCGATCCCACCACCTGAACTCACTTTCAATTTTGTTACGAAGCACATTATACAAGAGTGTGGGATAGAACAGGATCCGAGCACCTGCGCCCACAATCGCTCTCTTCACTTCAACGCTGACAATCTGCCTCTCGTACTTCTCTTGTTCGTCTATACTACACTCCGCGTCGTCCAATTCCTCGATCTTCATCGCACGCGCCAAACGAAACCCTAAAAACCGCAACACGGATCCCAAATTGGTTCGGTTAGAAATCTGAAAAAACGAAGGGAATCGAAAAGCAATCGTACCTTAATGCTGACTTGGGAACGAAGGAACAAGCGAATTAACAAGAAATGGAATGGAAGAAGGAAAAAGAGAAAGAGAAAACGAGGAATTTTGGGTGTGAAGGAGAAAGAGAATGGTGAAAGAAATGCAATGTTCACAAGAGTAGAGTGTGGATTGTGTAAGATCCTTCACAAAAATGCCCTTATTTCTCAACTAAATTACCCTTCTATTAATATTTATAATATTATTGCTGGAAAGCATGGGTAGCGGGTGTGCTTTTTGGTAAGTACCATCATTTATAATTTAGTAATAGTCAATGCCCCAAATTTATGAAACAATAAATTCACTATTAAATCTATTTATTTATTGCTCTGGAATTCATTTTTTTTATTTTTTCATGATAAATAATTAATGCAAAAAATTAATAAAAATAATCAGAATGATTATTTTTAATTGATAATTAAAACATTAATTTTGTCTTAGAAATATTCATAAAGCTCAATTGTTTAAGTTATTACCTAATATTATATTTAATTGCACCGCTACTGATAAATTTTCTTCTAATGATTTTAGCAAATTATTTTTTATTAATTGATCAAGAAAAAATATATTAAGGGAAATAAATAAGTGTCTGATTTCACAGTATATTTAATGTTTTAAAATAAATTATTTTCTATATTTGTAACCTTAGGTGTTTTCCTATTTTTTGTTTGTTTCGAAACAATAAATAGGATTGAATTTGTATAAATGAAATATTTTATAAATATATGTGAAACAGAACAATCAAACATTGGAAATATAAAAGGTAATCATTAATACACCTAATACTATTCTGTATTTCTTACAATTTAAAAACATAAAATACCTTTATATGTTTCTTTCATGAAAGACTATATATATATTCATTCTTATATACATTCATATGTACGAGAAATGGATACAATAATAAATTTCTTAATAAATTGAAGACATTGCAAAATCAACAATAAATATAATTGAAAATGGTATCATGTTCATGAGACTTATGTTTAATATATTTTTTATTTCCTATGTTTTCGGCTGCTGTGTATTTTATGTTTTAATATCTTATTAAATGTAATGAAAATAATAATAGTAACATCACGGCAATTAAATTACATATAGTTTCATTAATAATAATAATAATAATTAACGTGTAATGGAAAAATATAGTTTCAACACTTTTTTTCTTCTTGTGACAAACTTTTCATGATAGGGAGAAATTCGTGTCACATAAATTATATAATACCTAATAATGATATTGTAAGGTTTTGAAAATAGGTTCCCCCATTAAAATAAATCCCTGCTTTATTTCTCATCTCATAAATTAAAAAATTACTTTTAAATTCTATTACAATGTCTTTCTCCTTATTTACAAAGCAATACTTTCTTTTACAAAAATTCCTGTTTTATACAAAAAAGTTACATAAAAAATTATCTATTTAATATCTTACTAACATGAAATGCATTTAGTAATCGGTTTTAAAGCAAAGTAGAACGAGGAAATATTATAGGATAATTTATAATCGCTCAACTTTATATGTATATGCTTCACGAAAGATAATTTTACTTTGGTGAAATAGATTAGTATGAACAGAAAAACTCAAATTTAAATATTATTGAACATAAAATAATTTCTTTAACATTTTCTTTTCCTTCAAAATTACACTTAAAAGGGGGTGATCTAAGGAAGACAAACCCTAAACAATTGAACTCTACATATTTATTCCATCATTGAAAATATTTAATTTGTATCTATTATAATAAAGGAAATTAACTTACATGATCAAGAAACGTGCCGAGTTCAAAAACACTTTTGTTGAATCAATTATTTCTTTATATAAGCGAAAAAATCATTTATAATTACTCATATCTCAAATTGTTGGTAACATTCATTTATATAATTTGTTTGTATCTATTTCTAATAACTATAAAGATTATTTTTAAGGTATATAAGACTATTAGGATATCAGAACAATTTAATGTCTAAGAAGAATGAGAATTTCTCTTTTAAATAAATTTTTATATTTTTATTTTCAGTTAAAAAGTTAAGGGAATGAATATTTCAAATACATGAAATGTTCATTTTAAAATTCATAATTTTGTCATAATTTTGTCTTTACAATAAGACTTTGAGAAAGAAGTAAAATATATTTAAAATTTTTTTAGTTTCAACTTTCAAGTGACGTGAATTGTTAGACGTATTAAAACAATTCCTACAGAGTTTCTCTATAATCACTTTTCCATTTATTAGAATCACTCTTCCACATTTCATAAACAATGTCAATAATTTTGTTATAATCAATCATTATATATGAAGTTTTGTTCACTTAATAAATTGGAGTTCTATCACAATTTTATCATTAATAGACATTTGAGAGGTGAAATAAGATAATCAAATAAGTCAACAAATATATTGATATGTCTAAAACATATTTATACAAATTATTAAATTAGTAAAAAGCGTATTATTTAATATATATATATATATATATATATATATATATATATATTATTTTAATAAAATATATATAAAAAAAGTT
>Ga0214545_1000355_pt1 | contig 69252 bp, 36 predicted proteins | sample CNSS4metaG_FD_160064 | JGI IMG/M metagenome (GOLD analysis project Ga0214545, IMG submission 160064) | Root nodule microbial communities from cowpea collected in UCLA plant growth center, Los Angeles, California, USA - CNSS4 | ecosystem: Host-associated > Plants > Roots > Nodule | place: USA...
AAACGCAAAAAAAGGGAGGCGAAACAAAAACAAACCAAAACATAAAAATGAACCATACAAAAAGGGGCGTGATTGAACGACGACACCGCAAACAGCCTGTTCGATGGAGCATAGGTGGTGGAGGGCTGAAACAAGTGGCTAGCAGGCTATAACAAAGAACCATACGCTGGTTCTTCAAAATGAACGGGCCGAAGAAGACGCTTAACAGTGATCTGATTTAACTTTTTTAACCCTAAAAAACTTTATTGTCTCAGTTAATTCAAAACTGAGGCATTAAACATTGTCTGCCTCAGTTAAAAGTTGAACCGAGACATATTCGCTTGTAAAATTATGATTTTTTAACTCTAGGAACAATATTACCTTGGTCGTTAGGAAGCCCGATACATAAAAAGATATTCTACCTCGGTTATTATAGGACACACGCATATTCCCTCGTGAAATAATAAAAAAATAATGTCATTTTGGAAAAATATTGCAACTTAATAGTTTTGGGTGAAAGGCAACAAAAACAAAATGCCAAAAAGCTTTTTATGCATCGTTAAATGGAACTTGAGACATTAAAATATGTGGTCAATTTCAAAATTTCAAATCAGTGGGGAGTGTAATAATTTTGAAAAATATTTGCCTCGGTTGTGATTGTAATTGAGACATAAAAGCTATTCTATCTCGGTTGTATTATTAATCGAGACATAAAAACTCACTTAAATTAATGTTACCGTATTTTTATATATCTCATTTGCGTGAGATCTAAGTTATATAAGACGATTTAAAAAGTTCCAAAATCACTAATGTTAATTTGAAATTTAATATTCGTTTTATAAATCAAAATATGTTTCATCATGCAAGAGGTTAATTACTAATGCGTATATAACATGTCATAATTTTCTTAAGATTATGATGTCCTATTAATTTTAGAAAAATACAATTATTTTTATTTTAAAATATAGTACTATATATAAAAATGACTTGGTCAAACACAGGAGTTAGATCTAAGGTAATGATTTGCCTTTACAGGTGCAGGAGCAATGTACCATAATATAATATTATTATTTACGTATACCTTATATAACCACAAGTCACGTTTCTCTAAAAAAACTTAAGTACGAAGCAGACTCAAATATTGTTTCCATGTTCTGGTCTTCTCCCACCCATAGTTAGTGCTATTGTGCCTGCATGCTCAAGTTACAGCTCTATTACCAACTCCTTACGTCAATTCAAAGTGCAAAACGTAAAATTGCACTTACATTAAAATAAATACATTTTTTTATATTAAAAAATCCAAATTCGTATTTTTTTTTAAGTTTTAGATAAATTATCTTTTCTACATATTCAATAAATGATATCTCTTTTTATATTTATAAACGACAAATTATTTTTTTTAGGATTTTATGATTTTTTTTAGCATATATTCTTTCGGTGAGGGTGTTTTTGGGTGGTTTTTTCAATATTTTGTGTAAAAACAAAATAATCATGTAATGTGTTTTTTTTTTTGACAAAATAAATCTTTTTTATTTTATTTAAATTAACTAAAACTTGAATAAAAGAATTAGGAAAATTAAAATTCAAAATTTTAAAATATAAAAGTTAACAAAAGTTATAAACAAAAAATTGAATGATTTAACTAAAGAAAAAATAATACCCTCCCTCTCTCTCTCTCTCTCTATATCTATATATATATATATATATATATATATAATGAAAAATTTATATAGAAATTATATTAGCAATCACAGCATCAAAAAGTACAATTAGCTGCACTAGAAAAAAAAGCTTCACATTCTAATTTTAACATTTAGTGGAAAAAATAAAGTTCACATTTCTAATTCCTATAATTATCTTAACAAAATTACTTACTATTCGAAACTTAATAATATTCCTTTTTATCTGAAAATAAAATTACCAAAAAAACTCTACTTGTAATACTGCTAAAGGAATGACACGCGAGCATTGTTTATTAAGTTCAATGCTGTGTAAAGCAGCATTTAGTTACAAACTATTTTTTATTATTATATATAATAATAATAATAATAATAATAAATTTGTTAACTTCATTATACCTATTCTAAAAATCATAATAATAATAATAGTCTAATAGCTTGTTATTATTGTTGTATTAATAAGATTTAATTATATATTTAATTACTCAATTATTACTGTTTTACAAATTTTATTGCCTAGTACTTTGGTATATATTTAATAAACTAAAAAAATGATAGAAATAACCACAACATCAACTACTTAATTAGAAAATACAACTCGTTGAAATCTATAACTCAGTCATCATTCTTTATTTTAAAGTGATGAAATTAAACTTCTCATACAAGCTTAAAGTGTTGACTGTTAATTTATTAAGAACACGCATTTTTTATTTTTAAGCTGAATGATCCAAATCATCTTAGAATATTAGTTAAATTAAATTTAAAAAAATATTTTTGATTTCGCAATTTTCGTAAATGTTATCTCCTCTTCGTTAAATATTACTAAGTTTGATCGAGACAAAAAGTTGCTGAAGTGGAAATATTGAAAAAGTAAATGAATCGAAATAAGAAGTGTCGGTGTCGGTGGGTACTGGGTTACTGAAACGGTGGTGAGTGGTGACAAACGGGATTTTGGAGTTTGTCCACTGTTAATAAGTAAGGTAGGGGTATTAATGTCATTTACTGATTCTTCATCAGCGCAGTGACCAGCTCTCTAAGGAAAGTGAAACAAAACCAACCATGGATATTTAAACGTGCATACATTCCTTGGTTTTGCATTTCATCCATTCCGATTCTTCGCCTTTCCTCTGCAGCGCGTGAAGAAAATCTTCATTTCTTTCATGCGCTCAGACTTTTAATCCACACGCCACATTTTCTGTGCATGAGGTCAGTGATATAAAACTTTAATTTGTGATATTTGTTTTTGTTTGTGTTTGTTTCTTTGATTATCAATTCCACATTCCCATTATCTTTTATGTTGTGTAGTTGTATTGCTCTTTTGTATCTAGTCTTGCAATTCCATTATATTTTCTTTTGGAGTTTGTATTATCTGCATTTTTTCGCTCATTGCTGTATCTGGGTCTGTCAGATCTGGCACGAATCCGCTGTGAATCTTGCTAAGATGGAATATTTTGCGCGATTTGGGTTGTGGGTGACCTTGATCTTGTGCTTGACATTTCAAATTCAACCCAATTATGGGTTTTACCTTCCTGGTAGTTATCCCCACAAGTATGGTGTCACGGATGAGTTGTGGGTGAAAGTGAATTCGCTAACTTCCATTGACACAGAGATGCCCTTTAGCTATTACAGTTTGCCCTTTTGCAAGCCTGAGGGAGGTATCAAGGACAGTGCTGAGAATCTTGGGGAACTCCTCATGGGGGACAGAATAGAGAACTCTCCCTACAGGTTTAAGATGCACACAAATGAATCTGAGATTTTCTTGTGCCGGGTGGAATCATTGTCCGGGGATCAGTTCAAGATCTTGAAGGAGAGGATTGACCAGATGTATCAGGTTAACTTGATTCTTGATAATTTACCTGCTATTAGGTTCACACAGAAAGAAGGGTACTTTATGAGATGGACGGGGTACCCTGTTGGTGTTAAGATCGAGGATGCTTATTATGTGTTTAACCATCTCAAGTTCAATGTTCTTATTCACAAGTATGAGGAGACCAATGTGGCTCGAGTAATGGGGACCGGCGATGGCGCAGAAATGATCCCTGTCGGCAAGGAGGAATCTTCTGAGAAGCCTGGATACATGGTTGTGGGGTTCGAGGTGATTCCTTGCAGTATCATGCATAATGCTGATATGGCTAAAAACTTGAAGATGTATGACAAGTATCCCTCGCCTATTCGATGCGATCCGGCCACTGTGGCAATGCCTATCAAAGAGGGTCAGCCTCTTGTTTTCAGTTACGAGGTGACCTTTGAGGAGAGTGATATCAAGTGGCCATCTAGATGGGATGCTTACTTAAAGATGGAGGGAGCTAAAGTGCATTGGTTCTCTATCCTTAATTCGCTTATGGTGATCACTTTTCTTGCTGGTATTGTTCTTGTGATCTTCCTGAGAACTGTGAGGAGAGATCTGACCCGTTATGAGGAGCTGGACAAGGAGGCTCAAGCACAGATGAATGAAGAGTTGTCTGGTTGGAAGCTTGTGGTGGGAGATGTTTTCCGTGCTCCATCGAATCCTGCTTTGTTGTGTGTGATGGTTGGGGATGGGGTTCAGATTCTTGGTATGTCTGTTGTGACAATTTTGTTTGCTGCACTAGGATTCATGTCACCAGCATCTCGCGGAACACTGATCACAGGTATGCTGTTTTTCTACATGATACTTGGTATTGCTGCTGGCTATGTCTCAGTTCGGTTGTGGAGGACAATTGCCTTTGGAGATCAGAAGGGCTGGGTTTCGATCGCATGGAAGGCCGCGTGTTTCTTCCCAGGAATTTCCTTCTTGATCCTCACAACCTTGAACTTCCTCTTGTGGGGAAGCCACAGCACTGGAGCCATTCCATTTTCACTCTTTGTGATACTGATCTTGCTTTGGTTCTGCATATCTGTACCCCTTACCCTTGTTGGTGGGTACTTTGGAGCCAAGGCACCCCACATTGAGTATCCAGTCCGAACTAACCAAATTCCTCGTGAAATTCCCCAGCAAAAGTACCCATCATGGCTGTTAGTTCTTGGTGCTGGCACCCTTCCATTTGGCACCTTGTTCATTGAGCTCTTTTTTATCATGTCTAGCATTTGGATGGGTCGAGTTTACTATGTCTTCGGCTTCCTCTTCGTTGTTCTGATCCTTCTTGTGCTGGTCTGTGCTGAGGTATCTTTAGTTCTTACTTACATGCACCTGTGTGTGGAGGACTGGAAATGGTGGTGGAAATCTTTCTTTGCATCCGGTTCTGTTGCTTTGTACATCTTTCTGTACTCTATTAACTATCTTGTGTTTGATCTCAAGAGTTTGAGTGGTCCTGTGTCTGCAACTCTGTACTTGGGATACTCACTCTTCATGGTTCTAGCAATCATGCTCTCTACAGGTACAATTGGGTTCCTCTCTTCATTCTGGTTCGTGCATTACTTGTTCTCTTCAGTCAAGTTGGATTGAAGACTTAACTCGCTCACAGATTACCACTACAGAGAACAGTTTTTTATCAAGAGGACCCTTTGAATTGTTCAATTTCATGTTACTTTATTTCAGTTCATTTTGTTAGGGAAGATAGTAAACTTAGTGCAGCTATTTTATTCTGTTTTGCTTTACTCTTTGCCAGATATAAAAAACAAATATTCATTGCATGATGTAGTTAGCAATTGATTAGTTTCTTGGCGTTCTGAAGCATGTAATTTTACTGTTGGTAGTTTATGTTTGGGAATGTAATTCATATCTTTATGGCAGTTGCCTGCAACAAATTCCACTTTCAATAAAATTGCAACAAATTCCACTTTCAATAAAATTGCAGCAAATTGCGTTTACACCCTAACTAGGATTCGTAAGAATAAGATCTCTATGCAGTGTTGGACATAATTTATAGCTATTTTTCGTGGTTCAGTCGTGCTGCATTTTGTCCCACTCAGTACCACGCACAACAACACAAACAGCTGTAACTTAAGCAAACTGGATTAATAAATGAAACAATGAATTTTAAAGGGTTTTCTATAACAAGTTTTTTAATATTAAAATGACATTTTCATCCTGTAAATAAAAATTGGATTGGTAAAAATTATTCTTTAATTTGATTATGATATATGATTATATGAATGTTAATTATTGTAATATTAAAATTTTACTTAAAAGTTAAATTTTTGATAAAATTAATAATTTATATTAATTTTTTATTTGAAAATAATATCAATTTTGCATTTTTATGATAAATAAAAATGAAATTATAATAAAACTTAATAAAAATGTTAGGGAAGTTAACATTTAAATAAACGAAGAATGATAAAAATTATAACATGAAAAGGAAAACACAATATACTTTATAAAATTAAATTTCATTATTTTCTAAATAGTGAAAATTAAACTCCATCAAATCAACTCAATTTACAAACTTTTATTAGTAGCACAACCACACACACAAAGAGTAGTGGCATTTGTTAGAGGGTGCATGTGAGTGTTCTGAACCACTCAACTGATTCGACCGATCCCAAACGAAAAACGAAAGCTACGATGATAAACACCGCACCCAGCTGCTCCTTCCACCGCACCACCACTCTCACAACCTCTCATTCTCTTCCATTCACTTCCCTTCACCATTCATGTCTACACCACTGCCACTTCTCCTTCTGCACACAACCTCTCCGATTAAGCAACCTCCGCTGCCACACACTATCGCGGTTAACCACCAAGGTTACATTTATTTATCATCATTTACTAATTTATTCTTCGCTTTATTCTTCGCTTACTTGCACCACGCAATTACCTTACATGTGTCATTATCTTTAACAAGACGCTCAAAGTGAATTGTTCCATCGGCGAGCCTCTGAAGGTGATGATATCAGGTGCACCCGCTTCCGGTAAAGGCACGCAATGTGAATTAATTGTCCGAAAGGTTCGTTGCTACCACGTGTCACATGCCATTTCCTTTCTATTATAAAGGCCTGTTTATTTTTCTGGAAGTAATTTAACCAAGAAAAGCAAGAGATCAAAGGTTTGTTTGTTATAGAAAGTATTAAAATGATTTTCACTGTTAAAATTAATTTATAGTGTTTTTTTATAATTCAAAAAGTTATAAGAAATGACTTTTAAACTAATTGTAACTTGTAATTTGTTTTTCTTTCGAAATATTTAGTAGAAAATTAGTTAAAAAATGAGTGAAATTAGTAAATATATAAATTATGTAATTGATGCTGTAATAAATAAATGAATAAATTGTTTGGTGTTGTGCAGTTTGGATTGGTGCACATATCAACAGGGGATTTGCTAAGAGCAGAAGTGGCAGCTGGAACGGAAATTGGAAATAAAGCAAAGGAGTTCATGAACGCGGGTCAACTGGTTCCTGATGAAATTGTGACAGCAGTATAATATTATCAGACCTACCCTTTTGGCATCAAAATAAAATGCTTGGTTAATGTATATTCTTTTGTAGATGGTGGCAACACGATTGTCTCTCGAAGATGCTAAGCAAAAAGGGTGGCTTCTTGATGGGTACCCTCGAAGTTTGGGCCAGGCCCAGAGTCTGGAGAGAATGCAGATACGACCTGATGTGTATATAGTATTGGATGTATGTCAAACGTTTATTTTGTTTTGTTTTTCTCCCTTCCCAAAAACTTTATCTGCACAATTTTGCAGTTGTTTTTAAGATACTTTTAAAAAAATGGTTGCCAATTTCAAGTTTTTTGGGGTCTTGCAAACCACAATTGATCACAGTTTTCCACAGCATAAAGTGTAGCAAAGAAATTTCATATGATTGCAATTTAAAATTTAAAATCTTGTTTAAGGTTAATAGGATTTTATTTATTATTTTAAGTTTTTCATTGTTGGTGCAAATGTGACCTGTTTGTAAAGAAAAATGAGACATACAGCTCATCTTTTGGTGCTTGAGGGTGGAGTTAGAATGAATGAAGAAAAATAAGAGGGAAAGTGAAAAGTGTGAGAAGTATGTGAATAATCTTGTTTATAATAGGCATAGGACTTGGTCATTTGGTGTTATTGACATGTTACATGTTATTTAATTACCTAGAATCAGAAATCTATACATTCATCTTCCTCGCTAAGTTATTAAATTTCTAATACTCAGGTTCCTGATGAAATTCTGATCGACAGATGTGTTGGTAGAAGGCTTGACCCAGTGACAGGGAAGATATACCATTTAACTTTTTTTCCACCGGAGACTGAAGAGATTAAAGCAAGGCTGGTAACTCGACCTGATGACACTGAGGAGAAGGTATGATAGTACTCCTTTTATTTGTTTGTTTTTTGCTCTCTTTGTGGGTACTTCACATAAGCTGCATCATTTGAAAATGTTGTTATTTATACTCCTTGGCAGCTGGAAAAGATGGTCTCTGCATGAAATGATCTCCTAAATACTTACGCCACTGATTAGATTTTTATTTTGTTAAATGGCAAGTTTTATCACAATATTTATGAGAAGTTAAAGATCTTAGCTGTCATATAATCATAGTGTACTTTGAAGACTATTTTCAACTGAATCGCCAAAGAAGTTTATCAGTCAGCATAATTGCATTGTAATGATGGTGTCAATCATGTGCATAAACTGCTCAATGCGTGCTGCATTATCAAAATTCAAGTATAACTCTTTCAGATTTTTGTTTCTTTCTCTCCATATATTCACAAGCAAGGTGTGGGTTAACCATAGCCATTAATTTTTTTTTCTCTAGGAAATAGTAACAGTATTCAGAGTCCAAAGTATGAACAGGTGAATTATCATGTGTCAGTAAAGGGAGGAGTTCTAAAGGATCACTGCAAGTAATTTATTAAAATACTTAAATTCTACAACAGGGTGACATTGCATTTTTAATTTATTTCAGTGCTAGTTTGGAAGCAGAAAATGTATCCTGTTATAGGAAAAAAAATAATTTAGTGAGCTTCTGTCGTATTGTTATTTAAGATTACAAAGAAAAAATATTGTATTTTCTCTGTTAAAAATTATGTGGATCTAACATCCTTGTGTATACTCTTACCTATTGCTTTTCAGGTCAAATCTCGCCTAAACATATACAAGCAAAATGCAGAAGCCGTATCTTCCTCTTACTCAAAAATAATTCATAAGGTCATTGGACACTATTAGCATTCTCATATGTCTATCTTTTGTCTTGAAGTGAACCAGTGGGTGGGACATCGCTCACATTTAACTAATTTTTCATGCACAGATTGATGGCAGCAATCCAAAAGAAGCGGTTTTCAAAGAAATTGAATCTTTGCTATCTCAATTGCAACATGATAAAGTAAAAGTAGTGAAATCTGGAGGTACGAAGCTTCAAAAGCACGTATTATATATTTGTAGGGAATTGTAAGTTTAGGAAAAAAAAAATTCTATTTTTGCTTCTTTAACAATTAATTTGAAAAGAACCATATTGTTTCCATTCTTTTTGTTTTAAAAAATTCGATTAAAAACTGTGAAAGCAGAGTGGTATAACTGTAAATATAAAAAATGAGAAAAAAATATTTTATTTTATTTTACTAAACAGAATGGGCCTTTATATTTTGAAGTCATGTAATTCATCAACCTATATGGGAGTGTATTCCAGATTGTGAACCTTGGCATGATATTATAAACTTTAGGCTTGCATTTTTGTTCCTTCCAACAATAGCCAATGCACGATTTTGGTCCTCTGATAACTCAATGTTCGAATTTAATTTGCAAATTTTTTAATTGTTCAGTCTAACTCTTATAAGATTGCATTACCGAAACCATCCACATCCTTTGTTTTCTGGTAAAATAATTATGGGTGTAAGAGAAACGTGAAATACGAAATTATGCAAATGGTTCAAAATCCGGAAACTGCGTATAAATTTGAGGGAAATTCTTAATGAATTTTATGACATAAGACTTTTGTAGAAGGGGAATTTTGTGATTATTTTGGGTGAAATATGATGCTTTGAGTGGTGGTTTTTGGGGGAAAAGAGGGTTTTCCTTTCTGTTATTCAGTTTTGTTAAGATATGTGGGATGACACATTACTTTCCCGAAGAGATGTTGATAATATTTGGACATCTTGACATGGGGGTTTTCCCATGCAATAAGCAGGATCAATTCGTATTTTTTAACGTTATTTACTAACTTATTTTAACTCAGAAAAATCAATCCTTGATACTAAGAAAGGACGGACATCTTTGAGCCAGGTAGACAGTTGTACTTTGTAATATGCATTTGCCTGTTTCGTTTGAATACTTTCCTCCTTTATGCACTATAAAATCTCCTCGGTATATTGTTTCATATTTTGCCTTAGCTTATTACAGGATAAGTGGAGAGGGATTCCTACTAGACTAAACAATATTCCCCATTCTCGAGAAATCAGGAAATATTTCTATAATGATGTGCTACAAGCTACTGAGAGGGCTATCAATGATGGTAAAACTAGATTGAAGGTATGAGACTACTATCACAAGTCTGCAAACTGGTTAATGCTTTAACATATTTGAGTGATTCTAGATCTGTGCAATATCTTTAAGCATTGCTATTCTTACATATTTTCCTATGAAAAATGTTCTATATTTAAATTTTAAAAAATAAAATAAAGTTAATGTTGGGATCCTATGGATCCGATGGTGCCAGGGAATTCCCTGTGTGATCATAATACGCCTTTGGTGACAACAACTAACAATCAAGCTTCAAGCAAGCGGGATAAACCTTCACATGTAAATTCCTTACAAGCATCCTATTTCGATGTCTCACAACTCACACAACTCCCTAAACAGTGTATGAAGGGTGATGAAAAATTCTATTACTGTTCCAGAGGAAGAATACTGGGATGGGTTAGCTAGTTGCCAAAAGAACTTGATGGCTTATTATCCTATCAAAGGGAGAAAGACCCAAGAGGTTCATGGATTTCAGCCTAAGTTAGAAGGAATTTGGAAAATTAATGGATCTTGGTCCATTGTTCCCCTTGGCCATGGCTATTTTCAATTCCCTTTCTCTAATGATGCAGATTTAAAAACTATTCTGGCTGCAAGTACTCGGTAATTGAATAGAGGGATCTTCAGAGTGTTTCTTTAGTCATCTAATTTCAATCCTTTGGGACAAAATCACCTTTCCCATGTACAGGTTCGTGTATTCTAGGATTGTCTCCTCAGTGTTGGAGGCCTCGTATATTAATTGCCATTATTATACACTGCTGGAAATATGGTGGGAAAAACGAAATAGGTAAGAAGGGAAAACGTTAGAATGCTCTGAGTTGAAGGCAAGGAATTTGATATTTTATTTATCAACAATGCTTATATCCATAATAATTGAAAGAGCAAAAACAGTCTGACAAGAGATATAATTATCAATAACTAAACAGATTTTCTCTTCAAATAAAAGTAGTAATTGATTGACTTGCTCCTCAAATAAAAGTGTCAGCCCATTATGAATTTATCTTCTTATCAGATTGAAACATAAATATAAAGTCACATGCAATGCATAAAGCAAATATTTAACACTCCTCCTCGCTTTAGTGATTTCATGCTCCAATATTCTGTCTTAAGAACTCGAACTTGCTGGAAGTTAGTGGCTTGGTGAAAATGTTTGCAACTTGATTTTACAGTTAATAAGAGTGACAACTATGTGTCTTAAGAAAAAAAGTTAGTGTTGAAATGGTTAGTTTTTCCAGGAAAGACGGGATTATGGTATATGGCTATTTCAGTTTGGTTGTCAACAAAAATCTCTGTGCTGTCCTTTTGCTCTACGTTTTAGCTCAATTAAAATCTTCCTCTACCACTACTTTTTTGATAGCAGTGGTAGCAGCAATAACTTCAGCTTCTGCTGTATATTTTTTATTTTCTCAAACTCAAACGAAGTAAAAACTAAAGTAGCACACTAGCTCTAGAAGGGAGCTTGAATAGAGCCTAAAACTTTTTCACAAATCACTAGAAGGTCTAATGACTGATCATCTATACACACAAATATAACTGAGTGGAGAACAAAGTCATTATTCTGGTTCAACACAACCATGAGCTACGCCCAGTTTTTCTTTAAGTCACTCTTAAAGGTATCTGCTACAATCAATCAGATTACAAAAGATAAGTATTCTGAACGTCACTTCTTGCTATAATGAGTACACCAAGCAGTTCGGGTTATCCTATCTTAATCTCTCGTTGAGAGTAAACACACACGGATTTTAACTACCACTTCTGGATACAAAGATAATCAGGTAAAGAACCGCTCATTTTTTGTTTTTTCTTTTTTATGATATTTGTGGTGCTGCAAATGATTGTTGTTATTTGGGGTGACAACTTAGTTAGGATGCCTTATAACATAGTGATGCAATAGCACTCCCTAGTTTTAATAAAACAAATCGACATTCTTACTACATGCATAATATTCAATGATAAAGAGTAATGAAGAGTGGGAAGATCGGAAGTAAAATGATTAAGCTTTTACCTTATATGTTGAATGGCATTACTTTTAATTCCCTTGCATTGCAGGCTAATATATGCTTTTGTTTGTGATTCCAAATCAAATAGGTTGACATCAACATTCCTGAGCTGAACCCAGAAATGGTATGCAGATCTGTATTCTTTTATTTTATTTTTTCTAAATGTATCATTTGACTACATATTGTGGTTTACAGGATGTTTATCGAATAGGTACCTTGATGGAACTTGTTCGAGCTCTTGCCCTCTCTTTTGCGGATGATGGAAAACGGGTTAAGGTATCTTTCATACTCCTTTTTCTTCAACATAGAATATTTTCATCATCTAGAGAAGAATAAAATGATGTTATTGTCTATAATTGCTAGATGTAATTCTTTTTAATTAAATTATCTTCTTCATCATGCAGGTTTGTGTACAAGGGTCAATGGGAGAGGGTGCTCTTGCTGGAATGCCGTTGCAGCTTGCTGGAAGTCGTAAGATTTTAGAGTTCATGGACTGGGGTGATTATGGAGCAAAAGGAACCTTCATCAATATTGGTTCTATAGGTATATCAATTAGATGTACTATTTATAGTTTAGCTGTTGCAGCTTTTGATCCAATGCCCCTGATGTATTTACATATTGCACACCTTCTGGAGGCATTTGGTAATAGGGAAGTTTTTTCCGTGTTTGGGAATCATTGAATCCTGAGAATTATGACTTCTAGAAGTAACTAAAAATATGTTTGGTTGGTAATAAATATTCCGAAGAATATTTAAGTTTTCTGGTATAAAAAGTAACATGATATTTTACTAGAAACTTTTATTATTTATCACATCGAAACAATTTTGCAGAAAAGATACCAAGAAAAAAATGAAAATAAAACATTGTTTCCTAGGAATGTTATATATTAAAAAATTAATCTAAATATGGGAAACAAGCTTTCTGAATTTGACTCACAGGAAACTGAAAATTCCCTGTATACCCAATGCCTCCTTAGATTTTCGTATTCCAGATTCTAGCTTAAGTCTTAATATCTAACTTTACTTCTCTGTATTTCTCTAATTCTATTTCAAGTCACGTTCAGCTTCTTTTTGCAATTCCTACATTAAATGCTTACGTCACACAGAATTAACTGCAGGCCATCATATATGTATGCCCTGTAAATGGAAAAAAAAGTAAAACATTCATATGCGCCATCCTGATGGAATGTGATCTTTTCTTCATAACTTCATATTGAGAATATCTAACTCTGCCTTTTTGAAACAAACTTTTTTCTTTCCTGTTCTGATATATTTGGCATCTAATTAATGCATGAAAGTCCAATCTCAGGTGCTGCTGAGGTTGAAGAGCAAGATGACTTGTATATCTTGGTGGCTCCTCAAAATGCTGTTGGGAATTGTATTATTGATGTAAGTGAATACAGTGGGAGTTTTATGGATATATTTTAGAGATTTTATTTGTTGAGCCTTTTTTCCCTTTTCTCTTGATGGATATACACGCTTTCTTCAACTTCTCCTTGCTTTTCTCTTTTTTTTTTCTTTAATATGTTTGAGGTTGTGAATACAGGATCTAAGAGCCATGACCAATGCAGCTGAACACAGACCAGTTATTCTAGTCAATGCTAGGCTTAAAGTTAAGTTCCTAGCTCCTTTATTATAGCTCAAATTTATTTAATGAAATAATTGAATGATTTACACCTTGTTTTTCAGATAGTCTTGACTTAGCTAAATGAAGATAACCAGAATCTGACACCGTACTGTGTCATATAATCAGTTTATGCACAGAAAACTTATTATCAACTAGTCTAGTCTAGTACAATTGCATGCTGATAAATGATTTTGAATGATTTCCGTCGTTTTGCATAATTGATTAGATGTGTAAACGACTGAAAGGAACACTTGGCATGTCTTGATTAGAGGCTGTTAGACCTCCTATTAAGTGTGTGTAATGTTGTATATAGCAAATTATTAGGATACAAATATCCTGACTATTTCCATGTTGATTAGGAGGAAATATTTTTAGAATCTTCCTATTCATTTCAACATATGTACATTTCCTTATTTTAGAGAGCTGGATTTTTATAAATAAAGGCAATGAGAATGTAATGCTGTCATTATTATCATTAAAATCATTTTTTATTTCCCTACTTCAAGTTGGTGTCAGAGGTTCCGATTTTGGGAGCTCTGTTTTTGTTTCCATGTAAAAACCACCACTGCTGCAGTTTTCCCTACCACCACTGCTGGAGTTTCTGGTCCAAACTAATTTCTGAAATAGTTATTCTCTACAAATAATTGCCATAACTGTCCAAAACTATCAATTCCTATCAAAATGGACCCAAACTGAAGAAACATTCAGAGGAAGTTCGGTTGTTGGAGTTATTTTTGATAAGTGACATTTGGTTGTGGGAGAGAGCAAGCTGACAAAGTCGAAGCTTGAGTTTTAATCTATAATTCCTTTCATCTGCTTTAGTAACCCATTATATTATGTTAATACGGTTGCTATGTTAAGCTCGTGGGCTATCTTGGATTTGCTATGTTAAGATTCATCTTTGAATAGCTGACTTCTTTTTAGAACAATGTGTAGCCTCACTTGGTGCACATTTGGGTCTTTGTTTTAAATTAAAACATCTAGTTTACCAAATTTGAGTAAATTACGTCTTGCTAATTTTCTGCAAGTCTTCTCTACACTATTAACGTTTTATGGTGATGAAACCAGCAATTAGACTAACATTACAAGTATATAATATATTCAGATTGTATAGTTTTCAACTTTTCATAAAATATCTTTGGTTGAATGGTCCTCGGTTAATTTTATGTTTATACTGTGACCCCTCTTTAAATGATATTTTTACATTTTATTTTGCTCATTTATTAAATTGACAAATTTCTATGAATTCAGGATTTGCCTGGTTCTAGTGGTATAATGCAAGTGAGTACTAAACCACCTAGTTGAAGATAACAAATTATTCTTGTAAAAGTATGTTCATAACTTTGCCTTCTTAATCACTAGACGATGGGGAGGGACCAGAGGCTCAAGTATGCTGCTTCTTTTGAAAGTTGCTACTTCTTTCGACTTCTGTATTATGCAGGAACCCAGTATCCCATAATGGGAGCTATCAGGTTAGACAGTAACATATTTGCATCATTAATTTTTTCTATAAATCTAATGTGTCATTTTTTGACTTAAAGAAGAAAAGAAGGAATAGTGTACTAAGAAAAAGATAATTAAAATAATTGAGCGACCATGCGCTTCTTGAATAACCTCTCAAAACATCCAATGAGATTGTATGATCAGTAGAAAGGCGTTTTAGGAACTGTAGGAAAGTTAAAGACCATGCTTGCATATGTTCATAAAAGCCAATCGAATTGATTGATGTTTATTCTGGCTGGTGCTGTTAGAAAACATTTTCTTCCTACTATAAATGGGGTGTCTTGTTGATGGAATGGACAATGTTGTTAAATAAGTTCTTTATGTTGTTAAATATTATATTCCTTACCTTTAGCTCAATATATATATACCGACATATTATGTTTCCTCTTTTTTTATTTTTTTTCTTCCATAATTCCAATGAGTATCTAGAGCCCTCTTCTTACTGGACCTCTAGAAAGAATGGGAAAAACTATGACCTTTGGGTAGTGAAATTGATTCTTATGTGGAGGCATTTGATTTTTAGGAAACTGTGGAAGAGGTTTATGAAATACTCCTACTGTCAATAATCATGCCATGGCCCAAATCAAAAGTTTCATGAATAGAAAAAAAAAATGAAGGTAAAAACAAAGTCATGACTTTTTGCTAGTGTTTTAAGAATATTCACAAGAATTATGGCTTCCAAAATAACAAATGAAATTTGGGATTATTTGAAGGAGGAATATATCGGAGATGAAATAGTACGGAGCACGTGGGTGCTTAATTCAATGAGAGAATTTGAGTTTGAGAAGGATGAAAGAGTTTTATATTCACAAGAATTACGGCTTTCAAAATAACAAATGAAATTTGGGATTATTTGAAGAAGGAATATATCGGAGATGAAAGAGTAGGAAGCACATGGGTGCTTAATTCAATGAGAGAATTTGAGTTGCAAATAATGAAAAAGTTTTAGTCAATAAAGGAATATTCAAACAAATTATTTGATATTGCTAACTAGATAAAGTTATTGGGTAACAATGTTGAAGAGGTACGAAACATCTATATTCTCATTGGAGAATACAAATGATATGCCTAAGATTACTGCAAAAGTGCTACATTCTCTGCAAGCCCAACAACAATGAAGGCTGATGAGACATTATCATGTTGTTGAAGATACTTTGCAAGCCAAAGATCATGTTGTTTAGAAGAATTAAAAGAATTTTTTCAAGCAAAATTAGGCATTAAGCAGCACAACAAACAACAACATTTAAGGCAAGGAAAAAAAAAACGAAATAGGCTTTCCCTTATAAAAATTGTGCCAAAATAAGACATGAAGCTGTAATTTGCCTCAACAAAAATCACCATGGTGAAGGAGCTTAGATTCACTAAAAGAAAATTCTTAAACAGAAACCAATTTTAGAGAAAAAATAATTAGTTACTATAGTGACTAATTGACTAATTATTTTTGTCTCTAAAATTGATTTCTATTTAAAAATATTCTTGTAATGATTGTTTAACCAAAAGGAAGAAGACTAATTGTCCGAGGCCACTTATATATTATAATCTAGCCTTATTCATAATCTGACATGGGATTCCAACACATTTGCTCATGCCAAAGAATCAACATATTAAGCATGAGATTAAATATTGATTAGTGGTCTAATAGGATCTCGGTTATAGTGGCATGATAGCCCTAGAGAACATGACTTTGGACAGGTTTTGGATGACTTCAATACTTTTTTGAGTTTATATCTAACTCAACATCAGAAAATCAATTTGTAAGGTAACGATTGCATCTCATTTATGTGAGATCTCCAACAATAGTTATATCTCTTACTTTGTTAGTCTATGATTTTTGAAAGTTATGAATTTGAACGTTTTTTATCAATAGAATAACTGATTCCTTGCTTGCAGCTCAATATTTAGACGTATTTTGTTTACCTTTCCTCCCTTTTTTATTATTTTTGTCATAGTTCCAATCCAACAACAATGTTGAAAGTGTAAAGCTTCGTTACCATGATTTGAATGTTAAGAAACACCTTCCCTAATTATAACCAAAATTGATATTTAATTCTTTGATATGCTAAAAATACAAACACATTTTCTATCTTCTGCAAGTACACAATATGGTACTGTAAATTAACTTCGTGTGATGTAGAATGACTTACCCAAACCAATATGAGCTGTACAAGAGGGTAGACGAGTCACCTGGGAAGGAGAAGTATGTTATTTTGTCTACGTTTACACACAGGCCTAGTACAGATGAAATTAACGACGCTTTCCAAGGAAAACCAAGGTAATTCTTGTCTAATTTTTTTTAGCTGAAAGCTACAAACGCATTATGTAGCATTTATGCTTGTCAAAAATTCAATTGAACATTTTGTCTGATAATTTTGCAGTAATGAATCTAGGAAAACCTCAGGGATATGGTTAGTAACTTTTATCCTCAGTCCACTATTATTTCGTACTTATCCCCTCTTATGGTAAGTTATATGAACCAATTTTTGTTTATTGGTGCATCTATTTCTTACAGGGGCTTCTTGAGTGGCATACTCTGAGCAGATTGGAAAGCAACAGGAAAGGCCTAAGTTTTTTATTTGAAGAACGATAACAACAGATGTTTGATTGTAGGAATGTATCAAAGTCAGTTTGTATAAAAAATTAAAAGCAAGAGAGGATGGAGAAGATTGAAAATACAGCAATTATAAAGTATCTAGGATTTTACCCTTTTGTTTATAAAATCTACATATATACATACCTAAATACATATATACATATAATATTATTATTATGGGGTTCAAGGGATATCGATTGTATTGACTTTTTGTTGCTATGAATCAATAATTATTCTTGTGGTTACGTGAAGGGTGAGGTATATGGACGAATATTTTAATTTCTGAATTGTCAAATACACCATTTAATACAAGTTGTTTTTCAGCTGGGTGGCTAGGTTGTGCATTCTGAATATTCTAGGTAATGAATTCCCTCTACTAGGCAAGTAGTGTTAATCCATGGCAGAGATTGCATATCCTATAAAAATAAATGATTTGTTTATTGTTCTTCTCTTAAAATTCATGTTTTTTTTTTCTTTCTTTATAATAATGACAGCTATTTACGTATTTCAACTACTAACGATTTGAAGGGAAAGAAAGTAAAGATAATCCACATATTCTGCTCAGCCTAGGAGGATATTACCGAGTCGTTTCTGGTTTCTATCACATTGGCAAGAAAAGTTTTCATTTAAAGTGAAGACAGTGTTTTAATCATCCTTTCAAATCATGGCTTAAAGTTTTTATTTGTGGCTTTAGAAGAAATCATACTCCATTGTCATTGGGCCCTACCAGTACGCCACATTTCCAAACTTCATTAAGTCCTCAATCAGAAATCACAGGAAATATTTTATTGTTATATAGTTTTAAATATTTAAATGCTATTATCATTATTATACATTGATCATTATACTTTAAATACTAGTATCATTATTATCATTATTAGAGTTTTTCTTCTGTCTTCTTTTTTCCCATGTTTGTTCCATCCTCAAACCTACGTTCCATGCATGACCTATGTTTTGGATCTTCCTTTGATAATTTCGAATTCATTAATTATATAAATTTTTTAGTTTTTTTACTTTGGTTTTCAATACAACACACATTATAAGAGAAACTAATAAACCTTTTATAAGATAGTTTATAATTTGTAAAAAATAATACATTTATTTTTCTTATTTGTCCCTATTAATATTATGAGTACATATTTTAATATTAATAAATAATAATAGAAGAATTTTAAAAGGCATTAATAGCATAATTTTAGTACATTATTGTTTCAAAATTTGAACCATATCAATTTGAAATATCCAACATTAACAACAGAAGAAAAAAAAATATATTATATATTAATTGATTGGTTAATTTGTAATACAAATAGTATGGCAAAATAGTGCAAAAACATGTCCGAAATCCAAGCCTTTATTTAGTCTCACTGATTTAATAAAGAAAGGGAAGGAAAAATTATCAGTTTGCTATCAATGAAATAACACAAAAATCAACAATGACACCAAGTCATTATGTTAGGAATCCAAAGTAAGTTATAAAAATCTCACAAAAAAAAAAGTAATAGAAACAATATATAAATAAAACGATTCCTAAATCTATTATTTTAAAATTTTAAATTAAAAATAGTATTTTTGATATCTTATATAAGTTTGTTCACGTTATATAAGGTCAATTCACATTATATAAGTGGGTGCAGTCCTCACCTTACAAGTCGGTTTTGTGGAATTGAATTAGGCTTAAAGCTCACTTCTAACATAGTATCAAAGTCAAGTTAGAGTTTATCCTAGCGAACTTTCTTGAACATTTTGTTCCACCCGATATTGGGCCGCTAATGGACCACACACTAATTTCTTGTCCCACGCACAAGATGAATATACCTCGACGTGAGAGTGTGTTGGAAGAGGGAGTGTGTTAGAAGTGCAGTCCTCACCTTACAAGCCGATTTTGTGGGATTGAGTTAGACTTAAAGTTCAATTCTACCAGTAAAAAATGGTAAAAGATTTAGCATTTTCTCTTGTTCTCCTTTTTCAACTCTTGGCATGACCAACTTCTTTTTTTTCTTTTTTTCTTCATTTGAAAGGTAAAATAGATAGTCTAAATCGGATAAATAATTTAATCTCATATTCAACGATAACAGAGTTGCACTGCTGGAAATTGTTGCTTGCACCAAATAAAGATGCATCATTGATCATCCACTAGTTTTCGAGTAATGAAGGGTTAACTTATGAATTTGTCGGAAAAGTAGGTTAAAAACACATGTAGGATTCAGAAAACATATTCAACTATGGAAGTATACAAAATCAATAATTTGCCAATCAAGTAAATTAAACTAAATTAGAAATTAATTATTCCTTCATTAAAGTGGCAAAACTTTTAGCTATTATAAGTCCTAAAGTAAGAGGTTAAATTATTTATTCTCTTTCTCTCAATGAGACTATTAGTCAACATTTTTCCAATTTATTTAGAGATGAAATTGTAGTGCGACCTTGTGGTAGGAATGTCCCATTATAATATTTAGTCTTAGCATATTTTATCCTTTTTCAACTAGTAAATTATTTTTCGAGTTTTTGGTCATGTTGCTACTTTGTTCGAACGATAGAACACTAACACAAAAAAGTCCTATAACGTCTGTTCAGAAAAAGTCCCACATTAAAAATGACCGGTGGCATTTTTGTAATTACTTGACTTTTTTAACGTCTGCCCATTCCAACACAAACGTAATTTAACGTCTGACCCACAGTACCCCGGCGTTATGTAAAAATTAACGTCTGAGCTCTCTGCCCCCGACTTAATTTAATGTCTGACCCACTCTGTCCCAACTTAATTTAACGTCTGACCCCCTCTGCACCAACGTTAATTAACGTCTGACCATGCAGCCCCGACGTCAATTTTTGGGTTTTCTCTGCGCGAAACATAGAAACCCTAACTGTTTCGTCGCGCCACCAATTTTTTGCGAAGCTTCTCCACCAACAACCACCATTTTGAGCTCCTCTAGGTAATTTTCGAACGTTTTTCACCACCAAAGTTGTTGGGATTTGATTATGGATTGATTTTAGGCGTTTTGAACCGAATATTTTTCGTTTTCATCCCCATTTGCAATGTTTCGCGATCCTTCCCGATGGTGACCATTATTCTGACCTCCTCTAGGTGAGTTTCGAACATTTTTCACCACCAAACTATTTGGGATTTGATTGTGGATTGATTTTAGGCGTTTTCAACTGAATATTATGTGTTTTCATCTCCATTTGCATCGTTTTGAGATTATTTTGTTTGTTATCTCTTTTTCATTGTATGTATATAATTGATTGTATTTTTTTATTTGCAATTATAATTTTTATCTTAGACTATTTTTTTTTTAATTTTTGTGGCCTATTTCTTTTTTTAATCGAATTTTTATAATAATATTTATAAAATTACGAAATAAAATTATATTTATTGTTATTTGTAAAATTGGACTAATTGTATTTGATTTTTTAATATTATTGTTGCATTAATTTTTATTTTATGTATGTAGATTTATTATGGATTCATTGTGGATCAAGGTCGATCTTCCGTCTATGAATTCATTGAACCTCAAACCATTCAACCTTCGAAAAACTCACATGACCACATCAAACTTTATTTGCAAACATGGATGGTTGAGTCAAATAGAGAGATCTACTTTGCGCCATACATTGATGCGTAGGTATTTTTGCTAGTAATATTTTATGAAGTATTATTAATTATTTATGCTAAGTACTTGTGATTGATGATAGGTATCATTGGCAACTATGTGTCATTATTCCAAGACAATGCACAATTGTATGGTTTTATTTATGCCATAGGAAGATTCCACCTGCTTCGAAAAACATGTTACAAAAGTAAGTATTGCTTTTTTTCAATCCTAACCTATGTATCTACTTAGTTATAGAAACTAACATATGTTTTATGTTTCCAAAATTTCATTAGAATTGTGGGTAAGCCTAGAGGCCAACAACTTAAAGTATTATATCCAAAGCTTAGAACTCATTTATTTTAAAGTTATTAATTTTTGTATGTCAACTTATGACTTTGATATGTGTTTATTTTATTTGTAATGTTTAGTGTAACAAGCAAGAAGATTCATGGGAATTGTGTATATTATTTTAGAATATATGTTGAAACTTAAGTGTTATTAGATATAATTGTAACTCCAGAATTGTGCTGAAATTATTATGAAACTGTTCTGGAAATTTGCTGATTTTCAGATGTGGGAATGTTGTAAAAACAACCAAATTCAAAAAAAAAAACAGAGCATTTTGACGTCTGGTGGTGCTCTGACAGATGTTATTTAACGTCTGAGCTTACTATGACCGACGTTATTTAACGTCTGTCAAGCCCAACAGAAGTCAAATTGCTCTGTTTTTTGGCTCCATTTAGCGCAAAAATTGATGTCTGCTGCTTTTGGCCCCGACGTTGGATAACGCCGGACCCCTACTGCCCCGATGTTAAATGACGTTGTTCTGTTTTCTGACATTATTTTGATGTCACCCTGTACGACATCGGTATTTGGGCAGACGTCAAAGGTCGAAAATATCATATGTTAAAAAGTTTTTTTGTGTTAATGAAATGACTTGGTAATGTCTTGTTTGCAAAAAGAATTGCCTTGAATTAAGTGCAAAGGGTAGAAATTTCTCAATTATTTGCATTGGTTTTGACTTAAAATACACTTATTTATTAGTTGAGCAGGAAATGTAGACATTTTGACTATAAGAAATTAAATACGCAACAAGTTGGATAAAACTTGAACGTTTGTATAATTCTCTCCCTACTTCACTTTAAATGTTAATTTATTATGTGTGTAGAGAAATATTATAAGAAAAAAGTTAGTTTGACATTACTATTTACAAATAACTCCTACTTAGACACCAGTTTTTCTTAATAAAATATTATTATCTAAATAAAATATTATTATCTAAATAAAATATTAATGTATTTGACTCTAAGCTTAAATTCACACCCTTCTTAGATAATTTAAGATTTTACTAATTCATCTTATTCATTAATCTTTTTATCAGTTGTATTAACTTCTTTTGTGAATATAGTACAATTAAAATGTGCCCGACTGTTATGGCCTATATGTTTGTGCCAACATGATATTGTCATGATATTGTCCTGGGTTGATGACAACATTTGAATCATATGGCACATAATTATAATTAAACAACAATTATTTTTTTATTAATAATATTATTTTTAATATAGGATAATCGGTAAAGCTGTCAAAATGGATTAAAATCTGCGAGTCAACTTGGCTCATCACGGGTTTGAACTGGGTTGGGTTGAAATTTTTTTATCAATTTTAATACGGGTTGATTTTGACACGATCTAGAACCTGGTTCACCCGAGTTGAACCCATGGTGAGCCAAGGCTCACAAACTCACAGATAAAAGGGTCACACAAGTGTTTTTTATTAAATTGGGTTTTACATTTGGGTCATGTTAGGTTGTTTTTTTTAGCCAAAACATAAATAATTTGTATTTTTTTTATTTTAGTTTGTATTTGGATTGTATTAAAGTTTATTTAGATTTTAATTAGAATTATAATTTAGTTTTAACTAAAAAAAATATAAAAAAAATTGTATTTTTTTAATTAAGTGAATTTGTGAGCCAACCCGTTTAACATGTCAAGCCGTCAGTTCGATTTTTTTTTTATTCACTAAAAAGTGAGCTGACTTAGATTGATTCACTAAATCATCAATCCGTGATAGATCGAGTCAAGTCGAGCTGGATTATCCGTTTTGACAACTCTAAGAAAAATGGAATAGAACTGATAATGAATGATTTAACTCGTTTCATAAAAAAAAATAGTGCTTCATCATTATTTCTTAGATTTCACTTATTTTTTATTTTATTTTTTCGAATAAGATTTCTATGGTAAAAAGTCAACGTGGTTTTAATAGCAAATGAAAGCATTATCATTATTATACTTCACTCCCATTATTTTCTTTCTTTATTTTTTTTCAACAAGATATTCCGGAATATGATTCTATCAGTATCACAGTGACACACATATGTGGAAAAAACCCAACTCTGAAATATTGCACCAAAGTGTGATATTATTAAAGTGTTATGAAACTGCAACAACAACCCCACAAAGAGAAATCAAAGATACTGAAATCGAGTTTCAGAAAACAATGGTTACGTGCACATTCAACCCACAATACAAATTAGTATAAACTTATAAAATGTTTACACACTTTCAGATCACTCAAACAATGTTACACACTATCATAAAATCGTCCTTTTCTTATAATAAGATTCTTTTATACATTACAAATACATTTTTTAAATACTTTTATTAAAATATATAATCTATTTCCATAAATAAATTAATTTATCGAAGACCAAATAATTATTTCAAATAAAGTAATGTTTGGTTTAAAAGTAAGAATATACTTTAAATTGAGGGAGTGTATTCATAAAATAAATACAACGTTACACTTTAAACACGTAAATAATAAATGAGTTTTTAAGACAATTTATTTAAAGGAGTCTTATTCTTTTTTCAAATCTATTAACTGAATTAAACATTAATTAATTTAAAGATTAATTTTAAAAGTTAATATTTCATTAAAAACAATAATCAATTTACAGTTTCAATAACTATTTTGTAATATATTATCTAAGTTTTCAAAGGATAAAAAGACCTTGATCAAACCAGCCAATCAAGGAATTAATCACTAATTAAGTTTATTATTATTATTTTAAGGGTTCTGATAAGGATACCAGTTAAGAATAACATGTGTTAAATTTTACGAAAATGTATAGTTAATTGTAATATTAAATAAATCTTGACCTAATCATCATTAATCTAATTTTACTTTATTTAAAAAACAAAAATACTTATAAATAATATACAATTCTAATTAATAATTTATTTAATCACTTTTTCGAACTTTCACCGAAAAACTCTTCGAGTGTAAGAAATATATATTTTTTGTTGTATTTTAATAGAGATTTTAAAAATTCCAAAATAGTTATTTTGTCAAAGAAATATTGTTTAGAAATTTTAAAAAACATTTTTATCTTTACAAAATTTTATACGTAAATTTATATTATTTTAATTAATAAAATTAATTATTTGAGTTTTTAATATAAAAAATTGATAAAATTAAACATTATGACAGTTGTTAAAGTTCTCCTTATTTTAAATGATTTAAAATGGTTGACAAATAAGAAAGGCAGGTCGGGAAAGCAAAGACCAAGTCTTCCATTTATACAAACGCAACTAGTCAATTAATATTTACCAAATAACTATAAAAATCTCGGGACCAAACCCAATGTTAGTTACATCATTATTCATATACCGGTAGAAATATAATAAGGAGAATCACACTTCTCAATGTTTGGGTTGAGATACTAAAAGAAAATAAGAACTTCATCCATTATGATTGATCGAGTCATTACAGATAAAGAATGGTTTAACAAATAATTCATATTAAGAAGTAAATTTTAAAATTAATTCATATTAAATAATTTAATTCCATAATAAGATAATGTTATTTATGTATTATGAAATTTATATCTCTCCAACAAATTTAATGTAGTTTCAATCACATGTCTAACAGAATGGTTTTCTACTTGGTTGAACAAATGGGTTGGTAGGACTTGTATAAATTCTTAGCTGTACGAGAATGACAAAGGAATCAGTCGTTTGAGGTTGTTGTGGTTTGAGAAAGGAGAATTGAGGAGATGGCAGGTGGGTCTTTCACAACTGGTGCTGTGACCAAGGAGAGAGCAGAACAGTATAAGGGAAGAGTCACCCCTTATGTCATCGTCGCTTGCATTGTTGCTGCCACTGGGGGTTCTCTCTTTGGCTATGATATTGGGATTTCAGGTTCTTCCATAATTCATACTTTCATGCTTTCTTATTTTCTGTGTTCAGGTTCTTTCACAATCCCTACTCTGAATGAAATTCAGATGAGTTTTGGTTATTGTTTATGCCTAATAGTGCTGTTAGAACTTGCTCTGAAGAAAACTCTAACAACACAGGTGTTGAACTGTGAATTGTGAATTGCATGTCTGACAAGATATTCTGCTCTATAAAATTCACGGTGTGAAAATTTTGGTGTGTTCTGTGTACAATCTTGACCCTCTTTCTGTGTTTCCAGAAGATGTGATTCCCAATCAGAAAAGGTTCCTGGTACTGCATGTGGTTTTCTGTCTTTCCAAAACCTCAAATTCAGATTCCTTAGCTCTAGTGATAAAGACATTAAGTTATACCCAAATTTCCTTCTTATTGGCCAATTCTTGTTGAGATAACATGTTCTGTGAATAAAGTTCTATCTACTGTTTTAACAGAGAAGTTGTGGCTCCTCAGTTCCAAATTCAGACTCTTATTATGTCCATCATTGAAAAGAAAAAACCCACTTAATTTTAAACTTTCTTTGAACATATCATTCTCATTACATCTCTTATGCTTGTTAACAGAGATAGTTATCCTCATATGTGCTAATGAAGTTAATTATTTACACTTCATGGACAAAGGGCTATTTTTTTAAGGTTTTGAATCCGACTTAAGTAAATTCCCTCTAATCAACTTGGATTAGTCATGGTTGAACATGTCATTTGCAAAATTGCAATACCAAAGTCCCCAAAAAAAAGATGAAAATCTGAACTGTCTTGAATGCACTGCACCAAACACTGGATCTCGATAAAATACTTTCTTCATGTATAGGTTGTGTGGATGCCTTAGTGCCTTGGAATCATTTCCAACCTCGTTAACGTTTATATTTACAAAATGTGAACAACTCCATTTTGTTTGGGGAAAAGTTTTCTTTCTTATATTCTGTCATCACTTTTAGATTATAAAAAGTGTCACTTTGTTCTTTACTTTGTCTGCTATTTTCAAAAGTTTAAGTAAGAAACAGTGGAAAAAGAAAAAACAAACCATAAAATATGTATTCTTTTACTATTGAAATGAAAAGTAAAAAGAAAATATTTTTCTCAAATGAAATGATCACCAAAACAAACTAATCCAAAACCTTAAGCATCGTTTTTATGGGTCATTTTCTTTATATGACTTTTAACTTTTTTTATTTCTACAGTGTAAGACTTACCTTATGAAACCCATATTTTAAAATATGCTCAAGAACACAGATTGGATTATTCTTGTGCTTGAGAACTCATGTTGTGAGGAACAGAAAATGGGGGAACTTAAAATTGCTACCGTGTTGTTAGATAATAATAAACAGTACCTAGATTATCTTAGAGGATCTTTCTTGATCTGTATCCTTAACTTTATGTTTTACTCTAATCATTAGTGTAATTGAGCATGTAGTAGTAATACTAGTAAACTGCGTGATTGCTCATAAATAAGAGCATTAAGTTAAGTTAATGCAGAACATATATTGTAGTTTATTACTGTTACCCATCTCTCTCATTTTCTTTTGCCTCAGAACCTTTGAAGTTGAGAAATTTTCTGATGCATGTTTTATGGTTAATAGGTGGTGTTACATCCATGGATGACTTCCTTAAAGAGTTCTTCCCTGCAGTGTACAGACAGAAATTGCATGCACATGAAAATAACTACTGCAAGTACGACAATCAGGGTCTTGCTGCATTTACCTCTTCTCTGTACATTGCTGGTTTAATTGCATCCTTGATGGCATCTCCTGTGACAAGAAAGTATGGTCGTCGAGCAAGTATCATAGGTGGTGGTATCAGTTTTCTGATTGGATCAGCCCTCAATGCTTCAGCTGTGAACCTCATAATGCTGATATTAGGCCGGGTCATGCTTGGTTTTGGCATTGGATTTGGAAATCAGGTAGTACCGTATTTCTTAACTCTATGACCAATCCTTATTCAGGAACAAACTTTTGTTTTCTTAGGTGAAATAAGTTAGGATCTTTATGCGAAAGGAGAAACCAACTTTTTTCCCTGGTTTAAAAAGCCAAGCTTTTGATTACCCCCAACAAGTATCCAATGCTTTGAAAGGTGAGTGTTAAGAACATCAAGTTAAATGTTGTAATGTGTTCATAAAATTCACATGGGAAAAGTTAGTAATGTGATTGAAAGAGTATATGAAAGAGTCTGTGTAGAGAAGATGATCCAGTTATAATTTGAAAGTTGAAAACTTGTCTTCGTGGTTATTGTTTTGAAGGCTATTCCGCTTTATTTGTCAGAGATGGCACCAACACACCTTCGAGGTGGTCTGAACATGTTGTTTCAAGTTGCAACCACTCTGGGGATTTTCACAGCTAACATGGTGAATTATGGAACACAAAAGATCAGGCCTTGGGGTTGGAGGCTGTCTCTGGGCTTGGCCGCAGTACCAGCTCTTTTGATGACAGTGGGAGGGATATTTCTTCCCGACACTCCAAACAGCTTAATCGAACGAGGATTGATGGAGAAAGGAAGGAAGCTGCTAGAAAGAATCAGAGGAACCAACGAGGTTGATGCTGAGTTCCAAGACATGGTTGATGCAAGCGAGTTGGCAAACTCAATAAAGCATCCTTTTCGTAACATCCTTGAAAGAAGGTACAGACCAGAGTTGGTGATGGCAATATTCATGCCCACCTTTCAGATTCTCACTGGCATAAACTCCATTCTCTTCTATGCTCCGGTGTTGTTTCAAAGCATGGGATTTGGAGGAGATGCTTCACTCATCTCTTCAGCCTTGACCGGTGGAGTTCTTGCTGGTTCAACATTCATTTCCATAGCAACAGTGGATAAATTGGGCAGGAGAGTTCTTCTTGTCAGTGGCGGAGCACAAATGATCACATGCCAGGTTAGAAAAACTGTCTCATAAAAGTTCTAATCATGTTTAGTATATCCATGCAACTAGCCACACCAAAAAACACTAATATATTATAAGTTTAACTCAATCAATCTCACAGAACAAACTTATAAATTGATATTTATCATGCAAATGCTATCCAATTTCACTTTAGAACTACAAAGTGTTTGTTTATGATGAAATGTTTAGTATCTTACTTTCACTCTTGTTATGAGCAGGTTATAGTGGCCATTATTTTAGGGGTGAAGTTTGGAGCAGACCAAGAACTGTCAAAAGGGTTTTCAATTTTGGTGGTTGTGGTGATTTGTCTGTTTGTTGTTGCTTTTGGGTGGTCATGGGGTCCACTTGGGTGGACAGTGCCTAGTGAGATATTTCCATTGGAAATCAGGTCAGCAGGGCAAGGGATCACAGTTGCAGTAAATCTTCTGTTCACTTTCATAATTGCACAGGCCTTTCTTGCTCTTCTCTGCTCATTCAAGTTTGGGATCTTCCTCTTCTTTGCTGGGTGGATTACCATCATGACCATTTTTGTTTATCTGTTCCTACCTGAAACCAAGGGGATTCCCATTGAAGAGATGTCTTTTATGTGGAGGAAGCACTGGTTCTGGAAAAGGATATGCGTCGACTGATGTTACTATTTCAATTGCTACACATAAACGTTGAGCAGGATTCATGTTAGAATGTTTATCAATAAAAATTATGATTTACTAAGGAGCTCTCTTGTCTGTTCAAAATGAAAATAGTGGATAAACAATTAAGTAGATATTATTACACCACAGAAGAATCTCTGATACAAAAAGTTTAAAGGTCGTGCACACAAATCTGAAATAGTTTTACACTACCCTTTAATCAGGATGTTAGAGTAGATCGAAATATGGGTAACCCTTAACCATTTCCACTCTATTTAAAATAAGATGAAGTTAAAAAAAAATAAAAAGATAAATAAGGTATTTATATAATATATAGGCTAAAATTCCTAATTTTCGTTTCGATGGTTTCCTTGTTTTTCTTTTTCCTTTAATTAAGTCTTCTTTTTTAAACAATTTAATTATGTCATTTTCATAAAAAATGATCATTATTTTTTACATGTCACATGTAGTATTTTTTATTTGTTTAGTTTTTCTTGCAACATGTCAAATAATGATTGTACAACGTGGTAATGTTAATGTCACATATTTATTCTTAGGTGTCAATGTCACGTGTCACGTACTATGTGATCGTGTCTTATATTGAATTGAGTTTTTATATTTATAATTTTGACTTAAAGTAAATTTTAATTATTTTTTAAAATGAAACAATGTTGTCCATTTTAATAATAAAACTATATTAGTAATTAAGATTAATTACAATTTATATATACATAACAGAAGAATTTATATATAAAATCATTCACTTAAATGTTCAAATTAATTTTATTTTTTAATTTACATTTTAAAAAATACCTATTTTAAAGATATAAAGTTTTTAAAATACTAAAACGGTAAATGTAGAGTGACACTTGCAATTTTATTTTTTAATATTTGAAATAATTTAAAAAACTTTATTTCCCTTTGTTTAAAAATTGTATTTGAAATAATTTAAAAAATTGTACATTCCTCTAACTAAAGAATTTTACTTTGAAATAATCTAAAAAAAATTATTTTCTTTCGTTTAAAAAACTGTATTTCAAATATTAAAATTTTAATATTACAAGTGTAGATTTACAATTACATTTTTAATATTTAAAAAATTTATATATTTTAAATAAGAATTTTTTTATTAAAATAAAAAATATAAAAAAAATAATTTTAATATTTAGGTGGAGTTATTTGATATATAAATTCCAAAAAAATATTTTAGTGTATATATATACATTGTAATAGGATTAATTATTAATTTGTTCACATCTTAGAGGAATAACATTGTTTCATCTAAACAAAAATTGAGATTCAATTGAATCAAAATTTTAAATACAAAAATTAAATTGAATACAAAATACTGCTATGTAATACTGAAATTGACACGTGGGACGTGATATAAGAATGCCTTAAAACTTGTCCAACAAACTTTAAAAAATAAAAAAATAATAAAAATATTACGAAGTAACATATGAGATGTACAAAACACCAATTTCTACACATTTGTATATTTAAGGGTTTACTCTATATATTTTTTATACCACTTTTATATGTTTAGAAAGTTTATTCTATACTTTTGCAGAAACTTATCTTTTACAAAGTTAATTATTTATATTTATACATACATGTTTGTTTTCTAAACCTATAAATCATTTTTCACATTAATTATATTTAAAACTTAATTTATAAACTTAAAAATATTTAATATTTCTTTTCTCAACCTCTAATCTCTCTTAATAAACACACAAATAAACACCAACATATATTTAGATCCAATTTTATAACTAGTTAAGAAACAAAAATAATAAATTATTTATTTAATTGAAATGTTTTCTCTTTATTTTAGAAGTACTAAATATATTTTCTTTTTAAAATAATTATCAATTAATTTTTTCAAAACAACCCTCCCATTTTTTTAAAGAGTCAACGCCGATATTATTTAGAAATATCATATATCACGTGATAAATCTTTTAAAAATAAAAATTAATTAAAAAATATATAGAAAGAAAATTATTGGTTAAATTCAATTTTTTAATCACTATTCCTACAGAATTATATATATATATATATATATATATATATAATTATATTATTTTACTATTTTATATATTATTCTTCCATAATTATGCATATTTTGATAATAAAATTATTAAAAATACACATGTATTTTAATTTATTTTAATTATCTAATTTATTGCTGAAACAATAAATTGAGTTGGAGTGAATTAAAAAAATATATAGAAAAGTTAACTTATTCTGGAAATGTTTTTATTCCATTGATAGAGTTATTGAAACTGGAATAAGGCCGGTAAATCAACCCTAGTGATTTGGTATATATACATGACATTAGCATTCGTGACCATTAGACTCAGTTTTTTCTTTTCTTGAAGAAACGGTTTGGTTTCTTGATTTTGCAAATATGGGAACTTCTCTTCTTCTGCGCTCCCACGATTGTCTTCAAGGCCGCGATGCTTTGTCCCTTAATTCATCTTCCATTAGATCACAAGAAAACCCTAATCCCAACCCCATGCCGTACGAGACTCGCCGCCGGAGGCTCTACGTCGGTGATCACTCCGGGATGGTGGTGAAGGCCCACGATACAAACCTCGTCATGGGCCAAGTCAAGATCCTCAAGAGAGGCGAGAAGCTGAGCCCCGTGAACACTCGTTCCAGCGATGATGGTTTTGATCTGGATTTGGGATCCACGAACCGGTTGGGTCCGGATCCGAGTTCTGTTCCGGTTCCGGGGTTCCTCGCTCTGAGACGGTGATGATGGATTGATTGATCGTATTGGTAGATTTCGGCGTCGATTGAGTGCACGTGAGACCTCACTTGGATGGTTTGATCGTTTGATCTGATTGCATGGTCTCGACCAGCGAATGATCTGATTTATCTTTTTCAAGAGCATGATGATCCTTGGGTGCAAGCGAATGAAGATAACATCGAAGGCGAAAGGGGAATACTTCCGGTCCGCGAGGCTTTATTAGGTCACCGTTGGAGACAAAAAAATAGGTTATCCTATTGTAAATTCCCTTAAGTGTTATTGAAGTATACCACATTAATCTAGTAAGGTGTCCGCGTGTGTTTTAGTGTTGTGTTGTGTTTTGTGTCTTGGATTTGTGTAGTTCTGAAACTTGATAGAATAAAAATTCTGGTATTGGTGACTTCATGACTTGAATTGAACTTGCAATGTTGATTGGATGCAAATTGGTGATTTCTTTGGGTTGTTTAATAGTTACTTTAATGAAAATAAAAACTGGTAATAAAATAGACAATAAGTGAAATAAGTTAGTCTTAGGAGCACCTGGTGAGGTGTCAAGTATAGATGTAACAAGAAAAGCCTTTCATGTGTTCCATTCCATCACAAGTTCATCATATCTGGCTCAAAGGTGTGTCGCCAATAAATCAATCCTTGTCTGAATCAAACGCCAGTCGCAGGTAACATCTGAATATGCAAACAAGCGTGATGAGCCTCCAGAACCCGACCGTAGCATTCACAACGCCGCCGAACTACGCGGCGAGACTCTCCAACCTACTGAGCCTGAGCGGCTACACTCCCCTGTGGTGCCCCACGCTCCTGATCCAACCCCTTCCCTCCACCCTCGCCCCCTTCCTATCCCCTCACTCCCTCCGCCCCTTCTCTGCCATCGCCTTCACTTCCCGAACCGCAATCCAAGCCCTCCTCCAAGCTGCCACCTCTCTCTCTCATCCTCCGCTCCCTCCGGAGGGCCCCACCTTCACCCTCGCCGCCCTCGGCAAAGACGCCGACCTCATCGACGCCCAATTCCTCTCCGCATTCTGCACCAACTCCAACCGACTCTGCGTCCTGGTGCCGCCCACCGCCACGCCCACCGCCCTGGCGGCGGCCCTCGGGGACGGACGCGGCCGGAGGGTGTTGTGTCCGGTCCCACGGGTCATCGGCGTGAATGAACCGCCGGTGGTGCCGGGTTTCCTCCAAGAGCTTCGGCGCGGCCGGTGGGTCCCTGTTCGAGTGGAGGCTTACGAGACGAGGTGGGCCGGTCCCCGGTGCGCGGAGGGCATTGTGACGGCGAGCGAGGAGGGAGGATTGGATGCGCTGGTGTTCACCAGTACTGCTGAGGTTGAGGGCCTGCTCCAGAGCTTGAAGGAGTTTGGGCTGGGCTTTGCGGACTTGAGACGGAGGTGCCCAAGATTGGTTGTTGCAGCCCATGGGCCTGTTACTGCCGCTGGGGCCCAGAGGCTTGGAGTGGAGGTTGATGTGGTGAGTTCCAGGTTTGGTAGCTTTGATGGAGTTATTGAAGTTCTTAATGTCACATTCTCAAGGTTTAGAGTTTAGATGTAAGAAATTCAAATTTGATTTTATTTAGCGTCATAATTAAAACACCATTTATTGATATTAATCTGTTTTTATATTCCTTACTAAATTACTTGTAATCCTAAAAATGTTAACAAGTATATTCGCGTGGCATTCAGACGTCTCTATGCATGGTGTAATGTGGTTTCACCTTTTTTTCTATCAAATAAAGGGTAGTATTTTTGCATCATGTACGAACGAAGAGATGCTTCACCGTTAAAATGTTTATTGGTGAAATTATGTATTCATTAAATCAATGTAAGAATAAATTTGGAATTAAACTATAATTTGTTATCATGAATTACAGATTACAAACTTAACTTTTTATAACGGTCAAATTCTTTTTTAGAAACTTAACGGTATAAAATGTGTTATTTTCTATTATGATACATAATGTTACACCTGTCATAAGAAGTAATTCTCTAATTTAACTTCAACCGGTCATAGAAAGTATTTTTAAAAATTCTGTATATTAAAATCAATTTTTAACGAGAGAATTCCAAATAAAATCATAATAATTTAATACATAAACAATTGTAAACTTTACTAAAATTTAATATATTCTACTATATACAAAATTATTAACTTTGCAAAGTTACCATTTCCTATATACAAAGTACCACCACAATCGACAATAACATGCAACTTCACCTATTTGATTACCAAAGTTATTCGGCAAATATTATTCATTAACCGAAGCACGAAGATATTTTGTTTAAACAATATAGTAGTGACTAGTAGCAAAATATAATGACAATAGATAAGAAGTAAGAGATTTAATAAAATAACATGGCGATAGAAGATGATGACACTCAACATTATGAATTCCATGTCAAATAAAAAATGTTTAATGAAGCAGAATGGGTGAGAGTGGGACAGAAATGTGTAGCACACTGAAACAATGAAAATATGTATTATACAAGCTGCAAACTCCTTTAATTACATACGTGCAAACTTGTTATCTAAAAGCAATTACTATGTTTTTCGAATGGTTTTGAACATGAAATTTTATTGCCCTTCTTTCCAACTTCTGCCATCATCTATATGCTTTAGCCCTGACAGATGCTTCACAACATCTTCCATTGATGGCTGTTCAGATGACCTGCTTCTGGTGCAAAACAAAGCAACCTCAAGAACCAGTTTAATCTCTTGCAATGAACTTCCGGAGTTTGCTTCATTCTCATTATAAATTTCTCTCAAGAGATCCTCCCATGGTTTGCTCTGTATACTGGTTCCTGCATTTCTCAACCTTCCGCCGCTTAAAATTTCCAGAATCATCTCCCCAAAATTGTAGATATCCATTCGCAGTTCTTCTTTTGTGGCAGCATCGTATTCTGTCACCAAGGGAAGGAACATAACTTAGTTTAATTTTCTTGCAATCACAACTAATTATCCTAAGTTGTATTGTACTACAGTTTAAGAAAATGTTATAAACAACAACAGTCTTGTTTATCATACCTGCTTCCCACTTGGTTATGGTGGGTGATGAGCCTTTGCTCAACCTCAAAACCTGTTTGAACCCAAATTCTGCCAAATGGGGTTCCATGTTTTCGTCAAATACAACGTTGCTGGGCTTCAAGTCTCCGTGGGGTATTGCTGGGTAACATTCATGGTGAAGAAAGCAGAGACCCCTTGCAATTCCAACAACTGTTCTGAATTTTGCTGCCCAATCCCATTTGATTTCCATTTTCTCAGCCAAATTCCCATTGGGCAAGTAATCATACAAAAGATAGACTAAATGCTGGTTGTGGCAAAACCCCAATAGTCTGATTAAATTCTTGTGCCTTGAATTTCCCAGTCTCGTTATGAATTCTGACACAACCTTGATGCTCCTAGTTTCCCATTCCATCTTCTTCACCAAAACTGTTATTCCTGTCGGAAGAACAACCTTTGTAACTGCTAGTGATGGTGATGTAACTTCTGTTGGTTTTGTTGCAGTGAGGCTCGTCAAGACATCATTTGCTGTGAATTGAGGGAGACCCACGAATGATACCATCTTCCATTGACTTTTTATCCCCCTTCTCAAATAAAGTACTCCAAAAGTTAGTCCCAGAAGAACTATTAGCAACCCTACAGAGAGTAGCACAATATGTGTAATCTTCCATGTGCCTTTTCTGCCCAATATTCCATCTGAATCAGAACATGATCTCAGGGGTGCTCCACATAGCTCTGAATTTCCGATAAATGCACTTTTTCCCATCAATTTGAATGTCTTTCCCGTGGGTATTGAACCGGAGATATTGTTAAAAGACACATTCAGAAGTTGCAAACTTGAAGAACTACCAAACTGGGCAGGTATGAGGCCATTGAAGTTGTTGTTTGATAGGTCCACCACAACAAGAACAGGAACACTTGCAAGCTCATCAGGTATATGACCTGTTAAGCTATTGTGGGATAGGTTGATTTTCTCAAGAGCTCGACATTTGGAAGCACTGTTTGGGATGACCCCAGATAAGTTATTGTTATCTAGATCAATAACTGAAATCGATTTGCAGGACTCAAATAGTGGAAGATCACCAGAAATACCACAAGAAGATGCTGAAAAGTTTTGAAGTTGGGGCAAAGACCACGTTTTTGCAGGGATGGTACCTCCTAATTGGAGATTATAAGAGACATTAAAATACTCCAGTTGAGTGGCTTGAGAAATATCCGAGGGAATGCCACCAACAAAGTTGTTCCTGGAGAGATCGACGTATAAGATATGAGGAAGATGGGTGAATTTCAAAGCGATTTCTCCTGAAAAAGAATTATCTTCTAGGCGAAGGCGAACGAGTGAAGAACAATTGGAGATTGATGAGAGATGACCTGTGAATTTGTTTGAAAACAGAATTAGCTTAAATAGTACTCCACTCACACAGATATCAGGTGGTATGCTTCCAACTAAACTGTTTGTGGAAGCATCCACCCACTTGAGTTTGGAGTTCCTCCCTAAGCTCTGAGGAAGTGACCCAGAGAAGCGATTGTTCCAGATGAGAAGAGTTTCCAAGGATTGGAGTTGAGCAATTCCTTCAGGAACAATGCCACTCATGTCATTGTACATGAGACTGAGTAATCTTAGGTTCTTTAGCGCTGAGAAGCTTTCGGGAATGGAGCCTGAGAGGAAGTTATCAGAGAGATCTAAATCTGCGAGGGATTCAATGTTACTGAGCTCACTCGGCACTGTTCCTGTGAGCTGGTTTCTGAACAGGAAAAGTGATTGCAAACTGGTGAGGTTGGAGAGTTGCTTTGGTATATGACCTGATAGATTTGCTCCTGCTATGTCAAGATACTGAAGCTGACTCATGTTACCTAGTTCAGGTGGAATGAAACTCTGGTATAGGTTGTACCCAATCTCCATATGGGTCACTGTTTTGAGGTTACCCAGTTCTGGAGGTATACTTCCTGAAAGAGAATTTCCAGCAAGATGAAGAAACTGAAGGCTTTTGAAAGAACCATATTCAGAAGGAATTGAGTTTCTGAAGTAGCTCCCGGCAAGATTGAGAACTTTAAGGTTTGCCAGCTCTGAAAATTCAGCAGGCAATGACCCTGAAAAACTGTTGCTAAAGGCATCAAGCACAACCAAATTTTGGAGCCTGGTAATTCCACCAGGGAAGGAACCAGAGAAGTTGTTTCTGCTGATATCCAAGCTTGTGAGGCTTGTGAGGTTGAAAATCTCCGGCGGAAGGTTCCCTGAGAAGAAATTGTAGCTGAGGTTGAGATTAGTGAGGTTTGTGAAGATGCTGAATTGCTTCCCTGAGAATACACCTCCGAGTTTCTTCATGGAAAGGTCTATAGAAGTTACAGTGGTTGAGTCATTGTCACACTTGACACCTGACCAAGAACACACATAGTATTTCCCAGTTAATTTTCCTGGTGAGGGTACCACCCAGTTGCTCAAGCTGTTATCATGATCTACAAGTTCATTTTTTAGGCTGAGGAGTGCTTCTGAGTAAGGGTCGATTGCTAGAACTGCTGATACCATGAAGGTAGCAAGAAGATTGATGTAGAAGCACTTGAAAATCTCCATTGGAACTTGCATAGCACAAGGGAGAGGGACAACTGTATGTACCCTAAGCAAAGGCAAAAGCAATGGTGTCAGAATAAAATAAAATAAGAGTGTGCATATTTTTTGTTTTGTTTTGTTGCATTAGGAATGCATGGGAAATAGAGAAAGGAAACGACACTGTAGAAATGAGAGAGGAAAATTGATTAGTTGGTTCAAGAAAAATTATTATTGGGTTACTTTGGAGGAGCCAAAGGGACCCTTATGTGTTTATTTATGCGGATGGTGTTTGCCATTAGGGAATAAAGCCTTCAAATCTGAAATTATCTTTTTCTGACTTTTTCATTTTGGGGAATCCCATAGGTAAGAGACGTCATGGCTAATTCAAATGCTTTTATCTTTACTCTGTTCGGTGTGGGACATGGACTTGCATGCTCTTTTTCTGCTCCAAACAAACCCAAATTTCTTAATTCAGTAGTAGCATGGCCATATCTTGCATCACCAAGATGTGAAAAGAAAATTGTCATATTCTGTAGTACATGCTTAATCAATGGTTCCATTTTTATTTTTATCTTGCTAAATTATTACTACCAGGTATGATGCATGGGTGTAAAAAGTTTAGTTAAAGTTTAGTTTAGATATGATTATGGTTTTCGTCATTAACTTGGACCATAGTGTCATGTAAATCACTTTAATTATAAACATCCTTTTTTTTTTCACAATCTACAACCTTCAACAGGATAAAGAATAAAATTCTGTGTTCCGGGCAATTCAACATGATTGTTCTATTTTTTTTTTTCTTGTTGGTTATATAACTTTTGTTTATAAATAAAATTAATTTTAGAGATTGTTATACACCTTTTAATAAAATATGTATAGTATAGTTTAAATTTAAGTAATAACAGATTTTATTTATAGTAAATTGTTTTTGCTAAAATAAATTTTAACAAAATAATAACAAACATGCACCGATGAAATGATGAATTGAAAACAAACACACATCCCACGAGAGTGTGTTGTGGTGTCAACAAATGCTCTGGAAAAGTACGGTTAATAAAAACCTTAATAATTAGTTGTATTATCATTTTATGGCAATAGAAATAAGAAATAAAAATAAAAGGTATATTTAGATAATTTTCTTAATGAAATAAAAAAATAAATTATTTTGTTTAAATACATTAGAATAAGTAAAAAAGTTTAATATTTTGAGAAATTATCCAGAAAATAGTCACTGCTGAAATGTTGCTTGGTGAAGAACTTTCTTAATGACATGACTGTAGCAGGTTTGTGATATAAACGAGTATCCTTTATTCCTTAGATTACGACACAAAACCATGGTTTGTGTCGAAGATTATCTTTTAGTTGAAATTTTTTTTTCATTGAGAAATCTTTTAGTTGAAGCTAAAGAATGATACATCGGAGTATTGAGACCTATTCTAAAATCTATTTTTCATATTCTGGAGCACCAGGGTCAAACCTTTAATTAAGATTACGTTATCATTAAATTTAAGAGTCAATAGTCAATAAATATTAACAGGAATTTAAGTGTGAGTTTAAGTCCTATATTGAGTAAAAATAAAAAAGTTGAACATCATATAAGAATAAAAACTCATAAATCCATTATTTTAAGATTTTGAATAAAAATTAGTGTCAATAACTTATATAGTTAAACTTAGATCTCATTAGTGTTGTATCTCTCCTGTAATCATCTATCATTTACAATTTAGTGATATGTCAATATCTTGTGGAATTTAGACTTGTTTGTTATTGGTATTATATTTTCTCACCGAATCTTTGCCTGAAGAGCGCTTTATATTTTCTTTCAATGGTTTTTGTCATTTACTACAAAAGGAACAGCATATATAGACAACCTAAAATTATTGAATTGTGCATGAGAATTTCTGAAAAAATGACAGTGCCAACGGATGCAAACATACTTCATTGGTGCCTTTTCACGAGAGTCAGGACCCATCAGTATCTACTCTCACGTAGTTCTCGTGACTCACAGAAATATATAATGAATAATACATTTGCATGCTATTGTACTCTAATCATTTTCTGAATGCTAATTCTTAGATATTCATAGTAGAAACAGGAGATACCTACAATGGAGGACATGATTGTAATTTCATCTAATTTATTTCGCATTCAGAATAATTTGAATAGGCATCTGATAAAGACATTGTTAACATATAAAAAAATTTTTTTTTTTATAATGAATAATGATGCTAAAATGCGGTGGGAAATTCTAACAAAATAATTTATTTGTAAGGAGAATTTGAAATACTTTACTTTAAATTGTGTTATTTGGATAAAAGATTTTAAAAGAAATTAAAATTTAAGAATTTATGAAATTAATTGAATTATTTTAAAAATATATAAACTTTTATATTTCATTTAAAAAGTAAGAATTTGGATTCTTCGTACCTATGTATATTTTTTTCACATTCTCCACAATTTGAATTTGGTGTGAGAATGGTCAACATGACTAAGAATGAAATATTATTGAAATGACTAGTTGATTAATCTTTCTTTGTTGATACATAATTTATTTAAATTGTTATAATTTTTTTTTTAAACTGCTGTTATTTCATATTTGATATTAACCAGGATTTTCCTGTATATCAAGATGTAACTTTCTTGAGGTGAACTAGATAATTTTTTTGTTAATATCTGGCATGATTGTTTTTTCTATTCTTATTGGTCATGATTTTTCTTCAAATGTCTGATTACATTTTTTTATAATTGACAAGAAAATTACTATTTTTTAATAATTTATTTTTAATATTTGTAAATGTTGAATAAAAAAGTTTTCAACTGACGTTACTTAATGGTAATTAATGTGTCTTATGAAAATTAAAAAATTAAAATTCAATACATTTAAATTGACTTATAAAAAAATATTTAAAATCAAAAAATTTTAAAGTAATATTAATTTAAATTTAATATATTTAAAAGTCTTATAAATTTGAAAAGTTCTTGACCAAAAGCAAATTAAGTTGATTGAGTTACATCTACTACTTTGTGCACCTAAATTTTAGATTATGCCTAATTAAATCTTGTAATTAAATTCCTTAATCTATTCTATTTTTAATACTAGATTTAAAAACAGTTTTGCACCTTAATGCACCATATATGTAGTCTACAAGGACAGGAACCTTTGAGTATAAATTTCATTTTTAATTTTATTGAACATTATGTTTATTGAAACATATATTTTATTAAATAAAATCAACCAATTCTTTTACTAAAAATTATTATTACATAACCCACTACATATCTATTTATGAAGGAATATATATATATATATATATATATATATATATATATATATTCTCAATTTTAGATGTATAAGAAACTCTATCATAAAGTTCATACATATTTTATCAAAGAGTTATTCTACCTTAACTAACAAAGAGGACATTCACTTTTAGGAATGTATTTATGTTAAACTTTTATTTAAAAAAGTTTTTCAAATGTATAATCTGATGTTATCTTCTATTTATAAGTTTCAAGTATTTTCTTAAGAGTAAATAGTTTATTTTTCTTATTAATTTGATATTAGTAAGGATATAAATGTCTTTTCTTATTATATCCTTACTAATATGAAATCATTATTCTTCCTTTCTCAAATTCTCAACTTTTTCTCATCATATTTTAGACAAGCTTTTAGAGTAAAGCATTCTCTTATGATGGTAACAAATAAAATAGTCATTAAAACAAATCCATGAGAAAGGATGACACTTATCGATGGAGTATTGATTTATTGTTTTTGAAGATAAATAAATGAATAGGTATTCTTTTCACATATTAATATTTTTATGAATGCACTAGTTTTATGTTTTGGTTGATCAACCTAACATTTATCATTAAACTTTTAATGTCATTATCATGAATAATATAGTCTTATTAATATTGTGATTAACGATGAACAAAACTTGGATCATCTTACAAGGAAGAAGTCAAACGGTTATTTTTTATGTATGTAAGTAGAAATTTCATGAATAAATAAGGATTTGACACAATTTCTAGAATTTTATAATACGCATTTTCAGTTTATTTAACTAAATTGTCTCAACTTTCTCACCAAAACATCTTAGTTAGGGTGATTCAAATAATCCTTACATTGGTTATGTGACAATGTCAATTTTACCTATTGTGGGCCATAATAATTATGGTTGTAATCGTTTCTACAACAAAAGTCAATGTAAATTATAGTAGTTATTTTCATAAAATGTGCTAGTTTTAACTACCACAATTTACATTTATGACAGTTTCAAAAATTGTCACAATTTGTGTAATCACAAAATATAATATGGCAGTTTCAAGTGAAGCGTCGTCACAACCACCACATCTTAAATAAATTTCTTCATATTTCCTTTTACTACAAGAAGTAAATTTGCTAAAGATAATAATATTTATTTTGTATTTCATGACACTTATTTACTATCAAATCTTAAGTCACCAATGGTTAAAAAGTTTGCGCAACTTTTCATATTCCATTTTTTCTTCTTGCACCTACATGCGTTATTTCTCTCTCTTATTTTTAACTTCTTTCTAGTTTGTAGTGTTATCCACGAGTCTAGATTCTCTATTGGTTTTTTCGGTGCTGTCTCTACTGAGCATTAAAAATACATTATACTGATATTTTAAATATCTTTTTAATATATTTTAAAATGTCAAAATGAGTGGTAATCAGTGTATTATAAAGGCACAGTAAAGGAACAACACAAAAAACCAGTAGAATCCAAATTCTTTATCCACCCTCCTCAGTGTTCACATTATTGTTGCCGCTCATTCGTTGCTTGTGTCATCCTCGCTCTTGCCTCCAATTGTGTTGTTGTTTGGATTCACATTCCCCCACTATTACACGTTTTAGTCATGTCACCATTACTACGTGTTCTACTGTATCACCGTCACCCCACTTCTGTCGTAAATAGTTCACGTCCCGCGCCACGCGAACGTGTACCTCCGCACCATGCGAAGCTTTGTTGCACCATATCGCACACTCTGCAACCTATGAGGCTTCGTCCCACACACTTCTCGTAACTCCCTCTCACCACATCGCACAATTGTACCTCTACCAGTGACCTTTTGCAGCATTAAACCTCTACGAGTGGTCCACATGAAACCCAATACATTCTTTGCAAATAATCCATGAAAAAATAAAGCAACCTCCGCACCTTAAACCTTCAATTTCTAACGACAGGTAATATCTATAATTGTCTTCATTTCCAAAAATTTTAACAACGGTTCAGAATCATCATGAATTCTTGAATCTTTTAATAACGTCTAATATAATGATAGTTTAAATATTGTCTTTAAAAGCCTTATTTAACCATTGTTTAGCTTTCTTACTTTCTTAATTTAATATTTATCTCTACTTAGCATCCATTTGGTTGAAACTATAACTAGATAGACTACATTGTCTTCTAAATCTTGAAATGTCATTTTCATCGTAGATTTATGCTTTTTCTTTAATTTATCATTTTACTTATGATTTTGTTTCTGTTCATTCGTATAATATAGATATAAGAAAAAATAAAATAAACAAGAATAATAAGGAGGAGGCTTAGATCGTTTAACAAAGAAAATAAAAACATACATGTCATTAACTAACTATCTCATCTTGAAAAAATTTTCACATGTCACTTTCTATATATATATATATATATATATATATATATATATATATATATATATATATAGTAAAATGTAATAATGAAAGATTGAATTGTTCTTTTAGAGAATATTGACACTTATCATATCAGTCAAAAACCTTCAAAGAACTTAATTTTAAAAATCTCCTATTTGAAAATTTTCTGAATACTCTTATATTAATTGATCTAATAGCACATTACATTTAGATCTCAATAACATAGTACATGTACCGGGAGCACAGATTTTTTTTTTTAATAAATACTCAACACCATTAAATTATACTAAAAAAAACTATACAAATAGATTTATGATAAGTACATATATTTTGAAAAGATTTTCAAAGGATGAGCTTTTATGATTAAAATCCTACAACAACATTTCAAGGGATGTAGCAGATGGAGAATTGTTCTACTAGTCTACTTTCTACCTAAACTTCAAGTCTTACCTACCTTTCTATGAGCAAAAATAGAATTACTTTTCATTTCCTGTTAAATTCCCCTTAATATTTTCCCCTGATTGGATGAAAAGTGAACATGCCATGACTTGGTGATTTGAATAAAAGAAAAAGTGTAAGAATAATAACACACATGAAAGAAGAAAAGAAGAGAATTTGATGAAAATTCCCATAAGAGAAACTGTGTAAAAGAGAGGCATAATAGTAAGTGATCGTGTGGCCTAGGGTTGCACAATTACACACCTTTTAAGAAAGAAGAAAAGTAGGATTCAGTTGGACTAGATTCCCACTAGGGTCAAAAGTGTTGCATCTGATTTGGTGCCCCTTTCGTTTATCAAATCTCGTAAGTTTTCAGAAAAAGTTTAGATAATTGCGAGATTTTTAGCCTTTTTTTTTTCTTCATAATAAAGTGATGATGAATAATAATCTTATACAACAAGCCAATACAAAGCATCTACTGTAACAACGTTAACTGCAATTAGGTGGCTTTAGGATCATCAATTATTAGCAACGTTAACCTCAATTAGGTCACTTTTAGGATGTTCAATTTCTCATAAAGTCCTGATAATGCCACTTTCTGTAGAAAAAAAAACAACAATAAACAGTAACAAGTTTTAAACATTATGAACGTTGTCTAATTCCTTTTTAAGAAACTCTTAAAAGAACTCTGCTAAGAAAAAGCTTATACCTTGTAGAGAATAGTTACAATTATATCATAGATTTAAGCATTTTATACAAAATTTCACTTAAACGCAAAGGTTGCTAAAAGTACTGTTAAACTAATTTCTAAATTTTACAATTAATTACATATTATTACTTAAACATTATTTCATTTAATTTCACTTATTAAAAGCATATATTTTTTTTCTTAAACAACGTTGCTCAGGTTTAAACAACCTTTTATAATCAAACGCATTGGAGATATTTGCTTTAATGACCAACCTTACCAAACGTGTCTTGCTTTTCTTAAAATTTTGTTTTTCTTAATAAGGAAGACTGGACTAATGTTAAGTGTTTGAACCTTGGAGTGAATCTCATTGAAAAAGAGTGGTAAATCTGATAACAGGTGAACCAAAAAATTAGAAAATAGTAAAGAAGAAGCAGAATGGAAACAACGGGGCAATAAATTATGAAGGGGAGCAAGCTTGGATAACAGGGAGACACCCGGGAGAAAAGAAAAGGAAAAACCAAAATATGTATGCTGGTACAGAAAATTCATCACACTCATTTTTCATTTGAGTCTCGAGTGTAACTATAAACATTTGAACCATGTAAAAGAGACATGCTTAGAACATTTAATACTTTTAGCTCAACACCTCAAGCCCCCAAAGGCATAGCAGATTCAGGTTTCAAGCGGTTTAATCGGACAGTTCCAAGTAAGTACTCTGGCAGCTCTGATTCTTCTTTTGCCTGCGAACACCACATCACTAAGTATAAGAATTATGTTACAAGGTAGATGAATCATAGACCAAACAAATTGATGGGTTGTTTTTCTTAGAGATGTTCATTATGGAGACATTAAAAGTCTAACTTACATGAAAGATTGACATCACTTTTAATCAAACTTTGAAATAATTGGTTTGTGGATCTTTATTCTTATATAGTATCTAGGACATAGACTTACACTTGGATTATTTCCGACGTAAATCACATAATTGTACATTTTTTATAACATCATGAGTCTAATTGAAAGGAGCATGGAAAAAATTGATAGTTTGTCCATAATATTATGATCAAAAGGAACAAACCTCTATCAAAATTGCAAGGTCAACGACCAGGCTTGTGACATATCCCAGAACAAGGCCAATGACACTTCTAGCTACAGAAGATGATCCAATATCTACATCTATCTGCATAACACGGAAAACACTATCAAAGCATAATCTACCAAACAGATTATGACAATGCCAGAGAAGTTACAAATTATTGCACACAATTTCAACAGTACAGAATTGGGTTGAAATTTACAAAAGTACTACGAAGGTTGTTAAACACTAAACTTGTAATATAAACTCTGGGTCTATCGAGGGAAAAATTCATTGGAGAAACACACCACCAATGAAACCTGAGTCCAATTCAAGTCAAGTATCGATACCATCTTTAACCCAAAAGTTTAAGATAATAGATTTATAGATCTTTATTTTTATAGTATTCAACTTTTTTATTTTTATCCAATATAAAATTTAGACTCACTTGCATTCCCAACAATAAAGGAGAAAAACTTCAAAATATGTTGCATCATATTTGAGAACCAACAGAAACTAGACTTTTAACTTCTTACTTGCTACTTCAGCTTTACCTCAAAAAAATTATCTTGTTTAAAGTATTTACAAGTGACAGCTTTCCCCAGCAGGCAAGCTTTTGTTCCGACAGCTCGCTTGACCATCCAATATCCCTGTATTCAATCGAAAACCATTGGGTGGCTGATGCCATCAAGCATAAAATAAGAACATATTAAACATCATTGAGAATCACAAACCTCAACTATGCTTGGAATCAGTTTGAATCTTGTGTCACGAAACGCGTCATCTCCATCCAAAAACTTAGCCAATAGAGAATCTTTATTTACAGGTCTGTCAGATGCATAATATAAAACCAAGCTGTAGTTTGGTTTAGCTGGAACCTGAGATTGATGGCCAAAATAAAAATCTACCTTGATAAAGATCCATCACTATGAGCATAGAATAAATTTCCGGTCATGGTCCAACAGAAATTTATCAATTCTTTTATCAATAAATGTTAGTTGTTAGTAATATGTTAGTTATCAGCAAGCATGCAAATAATGATAATGATGACCAAAATAATAGTACAGTTTTCTGCTTCTTGATTGCTATACTGGTGTTTCTTATCATTTTCCCTGCATTTTCTTTTTCAGTACAGTTTCTCGTACTTGTTTTTTACTATATGAATTCTCTTAAAGACAGAATGTGCTACATACAAAGGTTGACCAACCAATTGGCTTTGCATGTTTATTAAACTTCACTTTTGATGTAAGATAGAGAATATCAATAATATCCTTACCTGTAGATTGAATACAAGGATAAATGGAAGACTTTTCCCAGCTTCTGTCTGCAATTTAGAAACTAAGGATTATGCAGTATATCGACTTTTATATAAAACAATTAAGAATGAGTTGATTCATGGTTTTGGAGAAAATCATCTCCGTAAATCAACATGTCTAATCCAAATTGATCATATTTTCTCCAACCTTAATTCCTAAGAATCAACAAGAATTTTAAAGTGAAAATCTTATAATATAAACTTTACCTGAACCAAATTTCTATGATGCAGTGCAATTCTGTCTGCAGCTTTGTCAACTTTTAACCAATCTACTGCTATGAGCTTCAGTAGAGGATCTCCTCCAGTTACCTGCATGAAAAATTTCATATCTGCGATGTTCAGCCAGAACACAAGGATATAATAGTATACAAAGCTCTTTCCCAGCATGTTACTTGTTCCATAGCCTAAAAGCCTAATAACTCACCTTAGAATTATCTTTGAGATAGTTCTTTCCTCTAATCATAAACCCTTCACCACTAGGACAAGTCCAACAGTCTGTATCCTTGTCATTCTCACCTCTGCGCAACGAGCCGTTCATACCACTCACATCAATTGTGATAGAACTTGCATCGAGATCTAATTCTTTGCTTGCATTTGGAGCTGCAACCAGAATCACAACATTTTAAACTAAAATTTTGAATGGTAAAAGAAAAGATTAAATATGTTTTCTGTCGCTTAAATTGTAGTGAAAATTGGAATTAGTCTATCTTGAAACTTTGAACTAATTTAGTCTTTCATCTTTAGAATTGTATGGATTTTATTTTTTTAACTAAATTTTGCTAAGTTTATAAGTTTATTTGACGTTGTGTTTCTCAGCTAACACGGGAAGTGAAGATGTGACGGTGTAAACAACTCAAATGTTATCGTGAACAAAATTAAGTTAAAAGAATTAAGTACACATATTTTAAAGTTAGGAACTAAATTGAGTCAAAATTTAAAAAAAAAATACTAATTTTAATTTTGACTTGAAGGTAAAGATAATGGAGCAAAATGATATTTAACCGATATTTAAATCGAGTGGCTAAGGTGACTTTAAGCCCTTTATCCCCCGCAAATAACAAGATACAATGCTAACCTGCACCTATCTTCAAAGCCATGTTTGACATGGCCCAAGAAACATTCTTTAACTTGACTTTGTGATCCTGAGAAATTGGGTAAGGATTAAATTATATAACATAACAGTCTGAAACTTTTCTTGTAATTGATACGCAGATTGAAGAAGGAAACCTGATCAGACCCTTTATCGTCATCAGTATCATCATCTGACGATATTGACTCGGCAGCGATTGCATCATAAAACTCATCTTGTATTTCTTGGTCTGCAAAGTCAGAACTGGTCAGAGAGGGATGGGAGCTATGTGAACGAACACCATGATGGAGCATTATTGGATTGGCTCCAATATATTCCTTTAGACCTGTCATTATTTAACATCACACCATTCAATACAACATGATGCAAGCAAGTAACTTTCTTAATTTCTTATCTGTTTCTACATTTGGTTGAAACTACAGAAGATGAAAAGAAAAAGTTGAATTTACTTGACCTGCGACTTGGCACAACAACGCATACGGGACGCTCTTCTCAAATTTTGTGCACTGTTGGCTGTTCTTCCACCGATACCAGGATGCTGAGTTTATTTCTAAAGTGTGGGACACTAAACATCTTGGTCTGTCAGATCCCATTGGTGTGTTTAAATTTCTGATTTCCCAGGTAGATGCTGCGCCCACAACAAAATACATTCAAAACCTTCATTGAATTCTCTCCAGGATTTTTTTTTTCTTTCTCTGCATTGCCTCCAACATAACTTCATGGCCATTAAACTTAGAAATTAACTTCCTTTTATTATTGAATTTCTTGTTTTTGAAAAAATTTGAAAAAAGAAAATTATGGTAATAAACCATCTTACGATTAATTTTTGTACGTCGATATCCTGATCTTGGAGGCTTTTTTTTATGAATAGATGGAAATTGCAAGATAGCTGCATCAACAAAACATAAATTTGTGAGCACTAAAGTTTTGATAAGATGTGAGCATAAAAAACAAAGTAAAATGGATGTTATGCTTCTAGTAGAGAAACTTAAGCTTTAGGGAGTTATTCAGTAGAGAAATTTTCAACAGAAAAATTAAAGTGAAATAAAAATATTCTCACTGTATGTTCCATCTTGTGCCCGAAACCATTGCCTGGAGAAGATAAAATCCCGCTTTGAATGCCACCTGGAGAAGGCACAGCAGAGGAATTTAAAATTTGCTACGAATTCACAAATGCAAATACAATGGAACATGTTTAAAGTTTAATTAGTTAGTCACATTGATAGAGCATGTAAATCTTAGATAAAATATGCGTTTTAATACAATAAATATTGGAACATTTCTTTTTTAGTATAATAAGTAAAAAAAGAACATTCTTAATATAATAAGTTTAATTTTATTAGTTTCTTTTCCTTCAACTCCGTTAAGAATTCAGAAAATTGAATACATGGAAGTACTTTACCAAAATTCACATGTCTTTCTTACGTAAAAACTATTATTTATAATTATTATACATTTATTTTGTAAATTTAAAATATTATTTAGCGTTTGTGGAAGAAGAAAAAACATTGTGATCAAGGACGGAATAAAAAAAAGTTGATAGTACTTTAGGACATGATAAGACTATCATGTTAGTTTACCCAACCTTGTTTATTATTTCTAAATTTATGCTCTTTTGTTTTCAATCTCATATCACAGAATATGCTCCTATTCCAGTGGCCAGGACTTCCTTCACTTATCAAATTTCTTGGTGCATCCCATAAAAACTCCGGATTTGTTTTAATGTGCTCCGGAAAAGGAATTCCGGAATGATAAGATGTAGGGATATGGTGCAGGAAGTAATAGCCATTTCTGGTGCTTACATTGTACCGTTACCGCTTTTACTCATTAGGGCTTTCTTGTATACAACATTAAAATGGGGTGTTTCTTCCAGTATCCCATCACAGCTTCTGGAAATTTTTATCTAGAAAAAAGGTGGGATGAGTATCTTTTAAAAAAATTTCGGAATTGGTCCACTGTGTTCCGGAAGGCAAAATCTGGTTTTAAGGGATGCATGAAGAAATTTGACAGGAAGAAACACCCCATTAGGTCTGATCCATATTTGTTTATCTACTCACTGCGATGTTGTGGTTTGTAGTATTGTTGTGTATGTAATTATATCATTGTCAATTGAAACCATTCTCCGTCAATTTAGTCTCTTATTTCAAAACTTCACCTAGCATTTTCTTTTGAAGATCTTCGTGATCTTGATTAGATTTTGGGTATTGAAGTTAAAAATCAATTAGACTTATCTCACTCAAAGCATATACATTTGAAATCTTCCATCTTAGCCTAGTATTGATGTAGCCAAACCTATCTCTTCTCCCATGATTGGTGGCTACAAATTATCCAAAGATGGCTGAGATTCCCTTGATGCCACTCAAAAAAGGTCTGTGGCTGGTGCTTTTCAAAATGCATAAATCACTGGGTCTCGAATTAGCTACTCTGTAAATGATGTTTATTACTTAATGTGCTATCTTATGGTGCATCATCGCGAAGGTATCAAACCCATTTTATAGTGACTATTTTTACCTCCATGTCCTTCATGATTTTCACAACCTTCTCTTCCACAATAGAACACCATTGTAAAGGACTTAGCAATCTCAATTTCCACCCTTTGACAAGGTAGAAAAAGATGAGTCAACTTTTAAGGTTTTTTTTTCTTAGGAAGGACCTTTTGACTAGTCAAAAATTTACCACAAATGCATTCAAAGATTAAATTCAAACAAAAAAACAAAATAACACCATATGCAACTAGTCAAACTTCCCTCAAATAAATCAATTACTTCATGTAATAAAATTGAATTATGATGAACCGAATTATAATTGAATTATTATGCTTGAATTACTACAATCCTATGTAAAAAGAGTTACTTTTTGACTATTAACTATAATTTTTTTTATCTAGTGGTCAACGATGAATCCGAAGCTTTTTCAATTTTGTTTTAATGGATTAAGCTTGAGTGACATGAATAAATATGATTGAAATTGTGATAGTTCTCACAATGCATTGCAATTGAAATCATGGTTACGAAATATTTTTAAGACTTTAGCCACACCGGCAACATGTGATGATGGATAAGTGAGGCTTATGCACATGTGAAACTAAGGTTGAATGAGGCGTTGTAACTGTGGAAAAGGAATTAGGTTGAACATAGTCAAACCCAAAACTATAGACACCAAAGCAGGTTAGGTAATTGTGTTGTGTGTATAACACACACCATTGTATTTGTTTTTACAAAAGTGAGGCACGATAATATAACATAATAAATACTAATCAAGTCCAAATGACATCATGTACATGTAATTGAACTAACTTAAGCATTTTTCTTCATGTGTTAAATGTTCTACATCTAGTAAATTGTACATGGTGAAACATTATTGTGTCGCCAATTCAATTATGTGATTCACCTAGCTAACATCGTATAATGGGATGACACTATTGTTGTTGTTATGTTATTATTTACTGAGTTACTAAGTATGCACTAATTATTGGATGAAATAAGAACTTAATATGATCATATCCTTTTCTATTTTTTGTCTATTGGCTTATCCTATACATTCTTATCTTGACCAACAAATGATCCTTCAAAGTTCTGAAAATGTTAAGATCCATTGATTACCGAGTTAGATACTTAGGATCATATGTTCCATAAACAACATCATAATGTCCATCATAAGTCTCTACCAACTCCAAGTCACCCATCAACATATCCCACCTGAAAAAGAGTAATTATAGGAAAGAATAAGTTACCCAATATGTTATCAAGACTCTAAACATTTTTTATATGTAACTTACTCATATCTTTTCTGTCGCTCAGTGTTTAAAAACACTTCAAACACACTGTCTGCAGGCGCATCAATAACACCAACAGACTTAACCAGAGCGCCCTTACCACTCTACACAACATATAAAAAGAATGTCAAAGAAATTTCAAAGACAGAAGAAATATATTTGGCACAAAAATAAGCATGCATTCAATTTTTACGTAATATAGGTATTGTGCTTTTATAACTTTTTCTTTTAGAGCAACATACATGAATTCAAAGCTAATTTAGCTTTGAAGATATACGGTGAGAATCAATTTACCCTTAAGTCCAAAAATCTTATATGCATATATATACATACCTTGTGATCGGAAACATCCTCAAAGATTCTAATGCCTGAAACCACAAAGAAAAACATCTAGAATGATAAGGATAGATCCAACTATAAGTTTTTCAATTATGACCAATGAAAGCAGGAATTGCAAGTAAAAAACATATATGAGCAAGAACATTATTTATGTTTAATAATCTGAAAGGCAGATGAAACCCAAAGGAAATGCCCTGTAGAGCACTTCTTAGAGAAAAGATAAATTTCAAATAGAGAGATATCTATTTTATTCTACTTGTTCCATTCAAAACAAAATACATAAATGGGTCAATCAGTTCATGCATGATCCAAGAGAACATTTGTAGACAAGTCTAAGAAGAGGATTATTGTTCAAGAAAAATGGAAAGTTAAATATGGAAGTGTATAATGATGAGAAGGTTTATTTAGGATTTGTTACTGATAGGAGGTTTTTTTCTTTAAGGATTTTATCCTCAACTATTTCTACTTCTCTAGTTTCCTTTTCTCTACAATAAGTATCTTCTTATATCAAAAAGCAAATACAACCTTTACATATATATGATAGAAATGAGCATTTGTTAAGTTTAATAAGAATTAGGAAAAAGGTACTGAAGGAACAAATATTGATGTGCATTGACTGCAAAATTGTGTATGGTAGAAGAAACGTACCAGACATAGTACGAACACATTTCCATTGATGTATATCAAATACATCTCCAGTTTCCCCTTCAAAGCCATCTGAATTACCAAAAAACTTTGACGATAGACGTAAGAGTGTCTCTGGGCCTTTAAAATGAAAGAGCAAAAGTAATATTAATTAATATACAAAGAGATATATATATATATATATATATATATATATATATATATATATAACTAGCTCAACAAACATATAATTCAGAAACAAATGAGATTCCTGAAAAAGGTAAAAATGATAATTCAGATTCACATTTTCACAATTATCTCCCTGCACATTTTTTGTTCATATCAATAATGTAAGCTTATCTCTACTTTCATAATAGGAAACAAACCATCAAACTACCAAAATACAAAAACAATAGATTAGGTAACCCAATCTATAACATATGATTGCATAGTATAATGATTTGTCTAAGTTAAAAATCTATTAGCATGTTAAGACCAAAAAGCCCCCTAATGAATTTATAGATTAAACATTTTGAATAATTTTACCTTGGCCAATTTTTTTAAGCTTCTTCAACCCAGAGGCATATCGTTTCATTTTATGTCGATTTCCTTGTAGATCGATCCTTACATACGAATAAGAGAAGTGATATGTTAGTTTACGGTAAGTTATCCAACAAATGGATGGATCAATTTTTTTGGTAATAGATATATGGATTTAGATCGTTTTCAACTTAAGGAAAGAATGTGCTCAAATATTCCATGTCAATTTTTTTATTGTTTTTTAGACTCGATATTGTAAATTGTTGACCTTCACTAGTTGTTTTAAGATAATGTTCAAATATAAAAAGGTTTTAATTGTTAATTTAGATATTTAGTAATGATGTTCATGTATAATTCTGCATAACACATATATTTGTGTTGTAATATCTATTATAGAGATTATAGGTGTTACTGTGTCTAGTGTCAGTGTTAAAGTCAGAGTACTTGCTTCACAAATTATAGAGATTGTTCAACCAATGCTAATCTATCATAAATTTGCTACAGTGAGTTCCGAGCGAAGTGAAAAAAAAACATACACATACTCCATTTCGTGCATTAGTTTATCTTTGCTATCACTTTCTGTTAATAGATCATGCTCTGCCTGCAAAAGAGGTTATGTTAAAAAAATTCAAATAACCATATCATGCTAAATATAGGGATAGTTTTGCGACATCCCAATTCTTCTAGCTAGGCAAAACAAATATTCCTATATTCTTTATATATAATGAAAGCCTAAGTTGTTCAAAATTTCTATTAGATAACCCATAGTTGTTCAAGTATAATTAGGAAGAGAAATGTTTGCATATAAATAAGAAAAGTGTTGCAAATAGAATTAAATATCCTAGCATATTTAGAGTATATTTGTATTAATGTGGATAAATTTTTTTTTTCCTACTTTCCCTTTATGTTTAAGCACTCAAATGCTAACTATTAAGGACGAAGAATCAAGCAGTTAAGTTATTCATTGAGCATCTCATGCTACTCCATGTAGAACTTAGACACCCTATAATACCCAAGTTCGTGTCTCTTTCTTTTATTTCAATAAAATACTCATTGTTTCTTAGTATTATTATATCGAAAAAAAAGTTCATATTTCGCATTGTTACGCTGCAAGGTCCATAAATTTCATATCATAAGCTTTGATCGAAATCACTTGCCCCATAAGCAAACGTTCTATAAAAAGCAGGCCTAGTTGTGTAACAATTTAACACTAGTAATATACTAAACAAATAATTTACATTCACTACAGGAAAACTTACTGTTATTTTCACATACCTGTTGCCTGGCATGAAGAAACGCTTCCATCCATCTCTGGGCTTCCTCAGCTGTGGCACAAGCAATCTTGACAAAAATTTATGTAAAAAACTCACTTCTATACTGAATAAAAAAAAAAGAAAAAAAGAAACACAGAGCACCCATGATAGAAAAGGGTTCATTCAATTTCAAACAAATAAGTTATTTAGTACAGACACTCGGGTATTTGTTAGATTAAGAGACTATCACTGAAACTAATCAAAAACTTAAACAATTTTTTATTGTAGAAATCTAGTTTGAAGCATTTTGGTGCCACCTTATTACGGATGGTAACAAATAAGGAAAATACTAGATGAGCATAACTTTTGTAATTATGTACTCTCTATCATTTAAAAATACTATCTTATAAACAACATAAACCAATGAGAGAAAAGAAACTAAAAGTAATTTTTTTTTTTATAGAAAGTATTACTTCTAAAAATCACCACTATAATGAAGCAATACAAAAGCATAAAGTATATAATATATTTATTGATGTTAGAAAAAAAAAAGTTTTGTATGGGATGCACAAATATAAAATCAATAATAAATTATTTTCAAACAAGAAATCCCAAATTATTGAAAACACAAATTAACTTCCAAAAGAAAGAATAACAACAAGAGGCTTTAGTTAGATTCTTAATCAACTAAACAAAATCCATTAGTTAATTTACTCTTAAAAAATGTTAATTTATAAGCCAAGAGCATTTCACATCAAAAACTAAGCAAATACTGAGATTGAGAAAAGAGAAGGGAACTTGTATAAACTGAAAGTAATATTGCATATCTTACATGAAGTACATGTGTTGATATTTATACAGATGTAATAACTTGCTTTGCAAGCTTTGTTGACTAGGCTATAAATGACTAGTTGAAAACTCAGCATAATTGAGTTCGGTTAGTTAGTTACAAATGTTAGACTACACTACAACAGTAACATAACACTAGCATGTACATCATTCCACCTTGTTACGTATAAAATTTTCTTTTTAAACTTAGTACTGCGAGTAGGAACAAACATTAAGAAGATACCATAAATTCTTTATGAAGTGTTACACCAACTAAAAACATGTATATGACACAGCTTTCTATCAACAATCATTTAAAAAAAACAGCTCAGAATAATTATAACTTACTTCTCCTTTTCTACCCTCCTCTTGTCGACTGTAGAATCGTACTACATAAAGATCCTGGAGAAGGAAATAAAACATATTTAGTTAGGTGCCATCAACTGTACAAGGAGATGACACGCATATAAAAAGCTAGTTGTAACTTTCATCTTGTACTAGAAGAGTATATACCATCTACTAAATGCAAAATCAGCAAATTTGGTAAATACAAGAAATTAAAACATTAGCTTTTTACCCCATTGTTGACCTTCCGACATCCTAGATCCTCCACCACTAGCGTGGCACCTATGACTCCCTGTCGGATGGGTTTCTGCACAAAGGATAAAGTTTTAATGTGGTATACCTAAGCAATACAAAAGCTACAAATGAAATATTACTGAACAAAAGAAAAACAGTATGCTCACTAGTGATTACAACTCACATTAAATAAGGGAAACCCTAAAAGTATTCAAACATTGCGACTGAAAATTTACACTTAGGAACTGAAAGATGTCACTTGTATCATCCACAAAATTTCGTCTACATGAATTGTTCTCCAAAGAGACAAACTAGTTAATTAGCAAGCTGACAACTTCAATAAGGTTAATCAATCACTCGATAGAGTAGAGACTTTCGGTATGATAAATATCTGTTCAGAAAACATTTCTAGATAACACAACTATCATATTTCACATACCAAACTCCACATTTTCACAACAATTATTCAACAAACTGAAGAGAAATAGAATGAATACATTTTCTAACACACTCTTTATATTATTAAATGTTTTTAAAAAAACAGAAATAGTTATATATGTAGAAAATCATCAAACAAGATTAAAATCCCACTAAAATTGATCAAGTCAGTACATTTTAACTAGTAAAAAAGTATTTTCCAAATCAAAACTTATATTGGCATTGCTTATATTTAAAATTAGTAAGCTCCACACAAATGCATATAAACACATATATATGTATGAGAATTTGAGCCTAAAATATATAAATCAAATTAAATGCACTAATATACATATTTATCGTAACCCTGTTTTCAATTAGTGCAGGTAAACAAACTATTAACCTGACATGGATTGAGCGTTCAAAATCCTTTTTTATTAAACTACACATAGAAAGTGATGATATTGTTATATGGGTTGGGATTAAGAAATGGTGGAAATTAAGATGAGATAAAAATGATAATTGGGAAATGAAGTGAAATGAAATGGGGGAAAAGGAGAAAAAGAAAGAGGGAAGGAGAAGAGAGATACAATGTCAGGGTTCTGGTGAGGGTCACGCTTGTACATGGCAACGCACTTGCCTCTGACCAAGAGGAATCGGAGGTGGCAGTACTCGCGGCCAACGGAATTGACGCCAATGTGATAAACCCAACCAAAGTATTGGAATATTCCTTTGTCTTCGCCGCGCTCAGAGCCTTCTCCGCTCGACGACGCCGCCTCCATCTTCTTCTTCTTCGTTGTTGCGCTGCGTTACGCGAGAGTCAATTGAACGAGATCACATTGCAATGGAACCAAATGCACCCTCTTCGCCTTATTTTTTTCTCCCAAACGCTTGGTTCTTGTCCAGCCTTCTCTAATATACGTTCCCTGTTTGCACACGTAGATCTATCACCTGGGTCCCACTTCTTTTCTCTTCTCTTTCTTTCTTTTTCATCAACTTTTTATTTTTATTTTTATTTTTTCTTCTCGCTATTTTTGTGTTTTCTTTTCCCTTCTCAACCAAATTTAGACCCTTTTCATCAACCACAGAGCGCGAAATTTCGGAACTACCCTTGTCACCCTCTATCAAATTATCTACCAATATTATGAAAAACAAAACAAAACAACGAAAAAGAAAATTGTTTTTCTCTATTTTAATGGAATAGGGAACTAATAAAGAAATAATTTGTTCACAACTCACTTTTCCTTTTTATGTAGTAATATGAAATTGAAAGATTGATAAAATATTATTCTTAAAATCAATATGATAATCGAGTAAAAACGAGTTTTACTATCTCATCTTATGTTTTTAAGTAAAAATTCATCAAATTCTCATTCTTATATTAATAAGTATAAGACTTTGTCTCATCTTTATTTCTATCGTACAGTATAACGAGTATAATAACTATTTTTTTAAGGTTTTAATATTAATTATTAATTTTAATAAAAAGAATAAAAATCACTACTAAAAAATATAATATTATAAAAATTGTAGTTTTTTTACTGTCAAAGATTTTTAAAAAAATTACAATTACATAAATTTCAAATTAAAGAACTAAACAGTATAAAAAAAAGTGAAATAATTATATAAAATATTATACATAATTATAAATAAATTTTCATTACAATACAAATATTTATTATTTTAACAAACTATAATAATGTTTACAAAGTTTAAAAATAGTTTTTAAAACATCATAAATAATTAAAAATTGAAGTTTAAAAATATTTTAAATATTTTTTTAAATTTTAGTTAAATATATTTTTTATATAATAATAAATAATATAATATTTCACTTAAACAAAATCGTATAGAGAAAAAATATTAAATTAACAATAATTTAAATTTAGACGTGTATATATTTTATCTTTTGAATTTCAATATTAATTTATATTGAATAGTGATAAAAAAATTTAAGACCAGATAAAAATTTAATAATTTCTTTCAAATATTAAATTAGGTAAACCGTAAAAGGACAATGAAATTTATTTTAACAAAACAAATATTTTTCAAATTAGATAAAAATCAAAGATAATAGAGAATAAAAAAATACTACTTAGTTAAGAAAGAATTTACGCGATTGGACATTTTAATTTTAGAATCAAACATTTTTATGTAAAAAAATATTTATATATATATATATATATATATAGATTAGAAAAGAAAAAAATAATGGACGAGACCTAAAAATGTAAAATGTGCAAAATCGACTATATTATATTCGTTGTTCCTAAATGTGGGTAGATGTTACACTGATCATGCGATTAACCCATGTCAAATGTGCAGATAGAACGTATTATTACATCAGCTTACTATGCAAACCGATGTAATTGCTTTTTAATTGACTTTTAGATAAGTTGTTTTACAAGACACCTTGAAATCACTCTTCTTTTTATTATTATTTGACATTATCTTTTAATATTATTTATTTTCTATTTCTTTTAAAAATATAAAAATTAATTTTTGTCAATATTATTTTATTCTTATACAAATGGTTAAATAATTGCCAAATAGTTTACCAACAATTTTTTTCCTTTTTATAACAATAAATGTAATATCCTTTCAAAATTCATCCACAAATTTTTTGTCTTTTCAAAAACCTTCACTTTTTGTGTTTTAATTTGGATTAAATATGTTTTTGGTTCCTCAAGTTTCAGTGAAAACTGGAATTAGTCGTTTTTCAAAACTTTTGATCAATTTAGTCCTTCATTTTTCGAAATATGTGGATTTAGTCTTTTTAACCAGATTTTGTTAAATTTATCTGATGTTCCAAACATATTTTATGATACAATTTGAATTGTTTATATCGTTCGACCTATTCTCGCTTTAATGCTAAGTCAAATATTATCATAAAATGCGTTTGAAACTTTAAATAAGTTTAACAAAATTTGATTAAAAGGACTAAATCTACGTATTTCTAAAGATGAAAGACTAAATTGGTCAAAAGTTTCAAAAAAAAACTAATTCCAAAATTCACTGAAACTTAAAGAACCAAACATATATTTAACCCTTTTAACTTTATAGGCACCTTCATTTTCGTTCTGTCTGAAACTTCTCTCTTCTGCCAAGCCACTACTATGTCGCAAGAACCAAGTGAATTTTCACGAGTTCTCCTCTCTTCAGTTGTGTTGCATGTCTACAGTGGCGACACCACATTTCACATCCAAAGACATTGTAGCACCACCACCACACATGCGAATGTCAGTTCCTTAAGTCATCTATATTTTATATCGTTATAGTCCATAGTGTGTTCACGAACCGTCATCGTATTGTTTACAATAAAATCATTGTTGTAGCATATACTTATATTTAGATATTTATATATTTATATATTTTAATTTTGTATACATATTGGAAAATACTATCTATATTTGAAATGTTGTATTATTTTGAGAAGATATTTTTTTATCGAATTAGTTTAATTTTTCTTATTAATTATGGTTAATTTACATAGCTCTATGACAAATTTAATGTACTTACGTAAACACCGCTGTTTAAAAATAATTTTAGTATTTATTAAACTAGACCAAAAGTGAATTTTAATTTTTCCCAATTTGGTATAAATGGTTGTTATATAATTGAAATTGCACATTGACATACACATAATCACATTCTTCTATATAAAAAATATTGACACGTTGCTTTAATCACTCGGATAGTACCCATTTTAGTATAAGTATGTGAATCTGGTATCCGCTTTTAAAAAAATGTCAATTGTATCTCAATTTTTGAAAAAGTGTTTCAATTAGGTCTCTTTCATATGGAGTTGACTAACGTCGTTAGTCAACGTGCCACGTGTCAGTATGTGGTTTATTTTAATTTTTTTATTTTTTTTTTAATTTTTTTAAATTTTTCGAAAATAAAATAAAAATGTCATGTGTCAGGTCCCTGTATGTGACACATGGCATTGCAAGTATTATGTGACATTGTAATGCCACGTGTCAGTGTCACTATCAGATGTCATTGTGTTGATTTCGATTTAGTCCCCACATATGTCTTTTTGTTTCAATTTAGTATCTACTTATGTGTATCTGATTCAATCTTGACATAATTTTTTTTAATAATTAAAATACATTTTTTATAAAATTAAAAGTAATTAAGTATAAAATTTTTACAAAAATTAAGTATTTGATATTTATATTAAAATTTAGTGGTAAAAGTCATTTTATTAAGTCATTTTTAGTAAAAAAAAATTAGTATAACATTCAGATAAATAGAAATTTTGGTTTAAAATTAGTAAGAGATAATATTGTTCTATTTTGGAAAAAAAAATAATTAACAAAACACGAGTACTTAATAAAAAAGTAATTAATAAAGTAATGTGTTAAAAAGTCATTTTTAATAAAAAATAGATATAATTACTGATTTGATACCCCAACATTTTTGTTAAGTTCAATTTGGTACATAAACTTTTGGTTTGTTCAATTTAGTACTCTAATTTTCTAAAGAGATTCAATTTGGTCATTTTCGTTAAGTTGGAGTTAACACCGTGTCCGTACAGGACACGTGTCAAGCCATCAAATTTCTTAATTTTTTTTTCAAACAGAATTATTTTTTTTATAAAAAATTTAAAAACTGCCACGTGTCACTTTATCATCGTGCCACGCGGTAGCTTACAATCATGACACGTGGCAATGTAATAGTTGTTTTCAATTTAGTATCCCAATTTAAATTTTTGGTTCAATTTAGTACCCAATTTTTTAAAACGATCCAATTTCGTCATCTCCCATTTGAGACCAAATTAGTAAATAAGCTTAATTACAACCTATATATACATGTTACAATAATTTTTTCTAATATATACATCAAATCATTTAACCTAAATACTTAAATTATTTTATTTTTTACATTTTAACCTTTGTAATTTTTTACACTTGTAAGAAATAAAATAATTTGAATATTTAGGTATAATGATTTGATGTATAAATTCAAAACAATTATTTTAACATGTATATATAAGTTATAATTAAACTTAGTTACTAATTTGGTTTCAAATTAGAAAGGACGAAATTGGATCATTTTAAAAAGTTGGGGTACTAAATTGAACCAAAAAATTAAATTGGGGTACTAAATTGAAAACAACTATTACCACTGTCACGTGTCATGATTGTAAGCTGCCACGTGGCACGATGATAAATTGACACGTGGCAGTTTTAATTTTTTTTGAAAAAAAAAATTAAAAAAATTAAAAAAATTAAAAATTTAATGGCTTGACACTTGTCCTGTAAGGACACGGTGTTAACTCCAACTTAACAGAGAGGACCAAATTGAATCTCTTTAGAAAATTGGGTACTAAATTCAACAAACCAAAAGCTTGGGTACCAAATTGAACTTAACGAAAAAATTTGGGTACCAAATCAGTAATTATACCTAAAAAATATTAGTAAAACATTTATACAAATGATAAATTTGGTCTAAAAAATTGAGAGAAACAATATAAATATTAGTACTTAATTTTGTAAAAATATTTATACTTAATTAGTTTTAATCTTATAAAAAATGGATTATAAAAATATTTTACTTATTAAAAAAAATTGGATAAAATTGAATCAGATAGACATAAGTAGGCACTAAATTGAAACAAAAAGGGACTAACTCGAAATCAACACAATGACATCTGATAGTGACATTGACAGTGCCACGTGTCACACACAGGGACTTGACACGTAACATTTTATTTTTATTTTTTTTCAAAAATTTTTTAAAAATTAAAAAATTAAAAAAAAATCAAAAAAATCACAGGTTGACATGTGGTACGTTGACTAACGGCGTTAGTCAATCCCATCTGAAAGGGACCTAATTGAAGCATTTTTTTCAAAAATTAACATGCACTTGACATTTTTTTAAAAGCAGATATTCATATCAAAGTAGATATCATCCGAGTAATTAAACCTTACATGTTACACATATTCTTAGGAACAATTAAATAATATATACATATTACATCTATTGTCCTAGTTGATTTGCATATACACATATTATATCAACTTTTATTATAAGTAATGTAATATTTATCAATATTAAATTGATGTAAAAACTATCAAACTTAATATATATGTGGTATCCACATCGATTTAAAAACAAATGTAAATAATCATAAATAATCGATGTAAAATATTATTTTTTTAATAGTTAAAAATTGTGATAAGAGAAAAAATTATGAATGATAATTTTAACTTTAGTTTTCTATAATTCGAAATGTTTTGTAAAAAATAAAATGTTTTAATGATTGTTAGTTGCCAGTTTCATTCAAATATAAAAAATTAAACAGAAAACAACATAGCTCAAATCATTTTGAACTGTTGAAAATACAAGTTAAAACGTAAAATACTAAGAACTGTTATTTAATAAAAAAAAATCATAAAATTGACTAAACAGGAAAATAAGATTGTACATTATGTTGTGATTTGTGTCTATTATTGTAGAGGAAGAACATTTTGCTTTTGACGGTGAATCTAAACCTGTACCAAGAAATTGAAAAAGAAATATATATTAGAACTTACAAGTTACATAATACATAAATTAAGCAAAAAAAATTATCAAAACAGCACAAAATTAAATGCATATATAAAATTATTATATAGTTGAGAAAAATACAGAAAAAAAATATCAATTTCAGGTTTGAGCAAAACGTTCAGTCACAATTAGCCCCTTATAATAACAATAAAGATGCTTATTTTACATTAAAATCAAAATAAAATAAGTTTATAGAAATAATAATAAGTATATTTTAAGATAATAATAAATTAGTTACTTTACTTTAACAATTTATATTAATTAATTAATTACTAAATTTTATTAAACATGACTTTTCCTATTGTAAAACAATTCACTCTTGTTTTTAATACATGATAATATATATATATATATATATATATATATATATATATATATATATATATATATATATATATATATATATATATATATATATATATATATATATATATACATGTGTGTGTATTCGATGATTTTTCAGTATAACCACCATTATATATATTTATGAACCACCATTATAACTTAAACTTTAATATAATGTGAGATTTTTCGGTATTTTATTTTCAATAGTTATAAGTAAAATTGATTTGTACGAACAAAGTTTTGACAAACTTTTACCATAAACATACCTACTTTTATTTTCTCGTCCAAACAACGAGTTAATTGATTCCAAGTATGACGAAATATAATATTGAAATCGGCAACGAAATCATCGTTCCAAATATAACCCTGCGAATTTTGAGAATTCTCATAAGAATATGTTAATTTGTTGTATTCACAAGACAGAAAAATAGTTTTCTAACCAATTATAAATTTAAAACATATATAAACGCACTTACGCAGTGCTTGTAATGTCTGTGTGGAGATTGTACTCTCGGGAAAACACAAAGGTGATAATAGATGGGGAAAGAGCAGCCTGCAAAATTGAAAATGATGAAATAAATAATTATATGGAAAATTGAAATCTGGAAAAATAGAGTTTGTCATTTTCTCTTTAATAATTTGATAATTGAATGGTTAAAAGTATCACATCAATTACTAATTACTGATAACATTAATTGACAATATATAAAAGAAAAAAATTATTTGACAAACCAATATTAATAAATTTAATTAGACTCAAAATTCATTTATTACCGGAATATTATAGTTATAAGTTACAATCTATACTAAAAAAATTGTTGGATTTAATTTTTTACTCGTTATCAAATTATTTATTAATATTTAGTTTTACTTTTAAGATAATATGTCTCACCTTAAAGTATATACATAAATCGACATTTTACGATGAAATTATAATTCACTTTTTAATATAAGTTCTTAATATAAATGATAAAGTTGGATGAGTTGGTAAAAGAGATAATTATTTTTAAAATATAAAGTTATTATTGGATTTCACTTACTTGAATAATGGTAATACGTAAAAGAAGTCCTCGGATACCAATGGCTATGGCTGTTACAGCAATTACTGCTGGGCCAACAACGAATCGGGCCACCATAGATACTGTTGCCCAAGTGTTTCCACAAGCCACCAGTTTGGGTTGTAATGCCATGTATAAACCTATATATATATATATATATATATATATATATATATATATATATATATATATATATATATATATATACCATTAGTCACAGAAAATCGCAAATGTTAACAACTAATCTTAAGATATTTGTTAAGAATTTATAAATATAACTTTTACGTAGGGATACATAAAATATTTTTTTTAATATGTTACTGATAATTTCTTTACTCTAACCTGATTATAAGATAATAAAAGCTATGCATACAGAGAGATAATAAATGAATATAACAATGTTGAAGACTATACCTATACTGAACATGGCCATTCCTGTCCCAGTTTTGGACAATATTAAAATGGAACCATCTATTATCAAAGGAATCTTTATATTCCACCTGGAAATGAACACAACAACATTTACATAAACAAAAAAAATATTAATAATAATAATAATAATAATAAATTTGTTGAAAATACCTAAATGATATGAGAGACCATAGGAGTCCACTAACACAAGAGTAGGAATTAGGGTTTCTGATTAGATTCCTCCAAACCATGGTGAGAATGAGCCTTGTCATGACACTAGTGCGTAGCATTTGCTGCTTTTTATTGTATGCACCTCCTTCTTCAATTTTCACCACTTTCGGATCCTCGCTTAAAGTGTGTTCAACCTTTTTGTTTTCGATTGGTTTAATATGACTCATCATCACAATTGACTCATCTTTCACTGTATATAAAATGAGATAGTTAACAAGATAGAAAGTAATAAAAAAAATTACTACATCTTTACTCCAAATTCTTTTGGACTTTTGTCATTGATATTTTAAAATTCTAGATTTACTATTTATCATTTGTCTTCATTACAAAAGTATAATTGATGCGAGTAACATAATGATCATTTTTTGTTAATATAATTGAGGATTAAAAGTAATAGAAAAGTAATTTGTTCGCAACTCATTTTTCTTTTTTAAGAAGTCGTATGAAATGGAAAAAGAGATGAAAAATCATTTTTTGAAATTAAAAGTAATTAAAGATGACAATTGAGGAGAGGAGTTTTATTATCCCATCATCTTTTAAGTAAATATTCATTCATTCATATATAAGGTATATATTTCTTTTTCATCTCCCTCGGATAATTTTATAAAAAAATTAAAAACATAACAAAAAATTATAATACAATCAAATATTCGATATATTCTCATTTTTTAAATATTAGATATTTAGAAATAAATTATAATGTTGTAAGTTTTAACTTAAAATATCAAATAACAATTAGATAAAAATAAAAAATTAAATAAAATATTACAAAATTACACAAATTTCATGAGCATCGCAACTTATTATTTTACAAACACTAATGAAATAAAGTTGACAGATTAAAAAATATTTTAAATGTTTTTTAATTTCTTTTATTTATACTATAATAAAATATATTTTTTATATACTAATAAAAATTATAATATATTACTTAAACTATTTATATAGAAAAAATATATTAAATTAACAAATCGTACTTAAATATAAATCTTTCATATTTTAATTTTCAATTTATTTTAGATGATGATGAAAAAAAATTAACATTAAATTATTATATTACAGTAAATTAAACGTTTTTACACAATTGTTTCGGTAAAATTTAACTTGAGATAATAAATTAGAAAATAAAAATAATATATACAAAATTATAAGAATAATATTTTGTATGATAAAAAAAAGATAAATATTAAAAAAAAATATGTTCAAATGTATATCATAAAAATTATTTGATATGCCACTTTACGAATCACACAGAAACAAAATAGTTGGTTGATTTGGACGGACACATAAAGATGTTAATAATAAGATTATTTAACAAATTTTTCTTAACATTGACAAACTACCAAATTCAGATAAAAAAGGTATTATTCTATTACTTTATTTTAATTAAAAAAAATAAAAAATTAATCTATTTTAATTCTATTTATAGAAAATTTGTCAAATGTCAAAAATTTTCCAAATGTTAGTATGTAAAAGACAAAAGCATTTTTTTTTATAGAAAAAAGTTATGTCGAATTAATTACTAATAAACATCAATAAATATTTTAAGAAAAAAGAAATAAATGAACTTGTTTTCATAAATCAAGTATTAATTAATTTATAAAAACTATTGTATAATTTTATTTTTTTAATATCAAGCTATAACACACAGAGAAGAAAATAAACCTTGGTTAGGAATAGTGTGGTTCCACGTTTTCTCGTCGTTGATCTTGGACATTCCTCTTCCAAAACCCTGGTCTCGAAGATCACGTGTGGTGTTAAAACTCAAAGATCTTTGCATGGACAAAACCTGTGTTCCACGGCCACCATTTGACGTTGAACACTTACAACACGTGTAGAAGGAAGGGCTCTTCACCACCACATGAACCTCTCCGTTTTCTCCCATTTCCGCTTCAGTTTGCAGCGCCTCGTTGTCGCCGAGCGAGAGAACATCGGAGTCAACGGTGAAGGAGACGACGGAGCCAGCGTTCTGAGGGAACTGCATCGAAAAAATAAGGCTTCTGGCACCTCTGTATTCGTACAAGAACAGCATGAGAGTGAACCAGACCACACCCTGCATGATGAAAATGTGACTCATGAGGCTGGCCGACGAGTCTCCGTACATGGCCGTCAGAAGCGGCGCACCCACGACCACCGTGTTGGGCAGCGTAGAGAGTGAGAAGAGGGTGATGGTCCAGTCGATGCTGCCAAATTTGGTGAAGAGAGACCATAGAGAAAGAGCACCCAGAATCACCAATTTCTGAAGCGTGTCTGCGGCTATGAATCTGAAGTTCATGGTGTAAGGGTTGTTGGTAGCTAGGAAATAGAAGTTAAGGAAAGGAACGGCGAAAAATGCGACGAAGCGGTTTATGCCGGAGCTCTGTTCCGGCGTGATGATCTTCCACCACTGGACGGAGCCATAGGCTAGAATTATGGGCACGCATAGCGGCACAATAGCTGACAAAGTGTTGTATATATCTTGGCCGTTTATCATCGTTGCAGTAGTTAAGAAGAGATGAAGAATGACAGTGAAAAGAAATTGCAGAATGATGGTATTTATCAGGAGCTAACATATTGCGTGAAGGAGGAAGAAATGGTATTTGGTGACAGTGACACGAAATTTCAATGTGACTGCAATATTTATTACCATTAAATAGCATATTGCTTCCCAGAAGTGATCAAAAGCAGCGCTTCATTATTATTTTTTTCAACTTGTGGTTTGTATAAAAAAATTCATATCAAATTCATTCATACATACTTTACTTATAAAATACATAAAGTATTTTTTAGGTGAATTATATTGATACCGAGTGGATTAAAAGATCCTATACATACATTTTCTTTTTGTTTTTTATATATATATTTTTCTTTTCCTCCATCATCGCTCCCTTCAACCCAATCACCACTGGTCTTTCTCCATCCAAAACGACGATGGCACCGCATATCCAGAATCCTTACTAGCTGAAGCGTAGTTGACGTCGACGCCACCATGTTTCCTCTGTAAGTAACCAGTGAGGTTTCTCCCCAAATCTCCTCCAACGCTTTATAGACATGTTCACTTTTTTTTATGATAATAAAAAGTAATAAAACTGTTGTTATTTATAAGGTTTAATAAAATTTGTTATTTACAAATTTTAATTGAATCTTAACTTCTAAATTATCTTAATTAAGTCTTATCTTTACATGTCACCTTTCAACTTGTGATTTTTTAATTTTTTAATTTTTTTAACTTTTTTTTAATTTTCAATTATTTTTTACTTTTTTTTCTTAAAAAAAATAGGTTACACATGTTAAAATAGAATTTTGTCATGTCTGAGTTTGTAATTTTTTTTTTAATTTAAAAAAAAATGTCACGTGTCAAATTATAATTCTGCCCTATGTCAATTGTTTATGTAAAGAATTTCGATTTGGTCCATATATTTGTTATTTTGTCTCAATTTAGTCTTAATTCTTTTTTAAACTGGGTTAATTTGAACTTTTCCAAATTGAGATTAAATTTAACTTTTATATAAATATTATAATTATTTTTTTTATTATAATAGATATTTTTTATTAAAACAAAATTTTAAATAAAGTTCAATGCAAAATTTAAATTCAAATAAATTTAATTTAGTTAAAAATATCTATTATAACAAAAAAATAATTATAATATTTATATAAAAGTTAAACTTTGTCTCAATTTGGAAGAGATGAAATTACTCCGGTTTAAAAATAAATTAGGACTAAATTGAGACAAAATAACAAATACAAGGACTAAATCGAAATTTTTCACATAAACAATTGACACATGGCAAAATTATAATTTGACACGCTGCAGTTTTTTTTAAATTTAAAAAAAAAATACAAGCTGACATGTGGAAAACTCCTATTTTGACACGTGTCAACTATTTTTCTGAAGAAAAAAAATTTAAAAAAAATTTAAAAATCAAAAAAACAATGAATTGACACGTGGCACAAAGTTAACTTCATCAATGATGCCCTAACGGAAATGAGGAAATTAGAACAAATTTTCAAGGATCCAATTTAGATAATTTAGAAGTTGAGGACCCAATTGAGATTTTGTAACGAAAACGGAAAATTATATGTGATTAAACCTATTTATAATTATAAAACTAAATTTAAATGATTTTAGGTAATTTTTAATTTGTTTGTAAATAATGTTTTTATTATAAGATAGTGAAAACACATGTACGTATTTTTTTATAATAAAAATAATAATAAAATAGTTAGATTTAAAAAATTGACGAATAGACAAAAAAACGATTAAATTTAAAAGACATATAAAATTGATAAAATAGTTATTTTAATTTAAAAAAAAATACTAACTATTATGTTTTGTGTATCGTAAATATTTGCTTAAGTTTTTGCTCATTTAAGTCCGCATCTCACCTAAATTCGCTTTGAAAAGGAAAAATCCTCGGATCAATAATTTTGTGACTTTATTTTTTGAAAAAATCACATAATTATCTATATATACTAATGTGTATATATAAATATATAAATAAATATATATATATATAGAGAGAGAAAGTATATGAATAAAATAAAATAATATATATATAGAGAGAGAGAAAAAAAAAGTAAATGAATAAAATAAAATAACAAGTTAGAGAAAAAGTATATGAATAAAATAAAATTATATATATATATATATATATATATATATATATATATACTAGTGTAAAAACAC
>Ga0214545_1000356_pt1 | contig 69206 bp, 33 predicted proteins | sample CNSS4metaG_FD_160064 | JGI IMG/M metagenome (GOLD analysis project Ga0214545, IMG submission 160064) | Root nodule microbial communities from cowpea collected in UCLA plant growth center, Los Angeles, California, USA - CNSS4 | ecosystem: Host-associated > Plants > Roots > Nodule | place: USA...
CCGCCGACCACTGCGCCAACTCCTTCTGCGGGCCTGGTTGTTGATCAATCACTGCCATCGACCTCAATACAAATCAGGTTGGCTGATGGAACCCGCTTGATATCACATTTTAATCATCACCACGTCATCAGTGACATCCGTGCCTTCATTGATGCATCTAGACCTGGTGGTCGGCAGAATTATCAACTTCAGATAATGGGTTTCCCCCCAAAGATTCTAACTGATGAAAGTCAGACCATAGAACAGGCAGGACTGGCAAATTCAGTTGTCATACAGAAATTCTAGCAGACTGCTTTTTCATGGTATTGTTGCTTACTGGTTAAATGCTGCGTTGAAGGGGTACAATTTTATTGGGGCATTATAGAGATGAGGTACTGTTATTACCATAAAATCAAAAACAGATAGGAATATTCCCCAATGTTGGAGGACATTTTCTTTCTGTTGCTCAATGTTTACCAAGTTTGCTTTAGAACCAGTTGGATGGCTTGGCTTGGCTTTGCTTTGAACCTAATTCTATATGCTATGATTATTCTGTTGTGTCCTCTTTCTAGCTGGGGCTAGTGACTAAAATTTTATATTATTGAATACTTCACTGAAATATAGGATAACCCTCGGTTACTCAATTCAGTTTTTGAAAATGTGCTACCAACTACCAATTTTTGTTATACTATGTCTTCTGATTGCAGGGCACGTTGTACATATTATTTGTACGAATCCAAAGATTTTAGGAGAAGCAATATTGAATAGAGAGAAAAGTTCATTTTTTTTCTCATTTTAGTTGAATGGAAAGGAAAACAACCTGTATATCACTGTATCATATTTACATTTATTTTTATTCATTCACAAATATTGTTACTTTACCCTTATATGATTCCAAAGAAAACGTAAATAAGGACATTAGACCCTTCACAGTCCATTAGAATTGTTTTAATTTAATTCTTTTCATATTGAGAACCAGTTTGTGTTTTCAAAAGGAGTCCCTATTTGAAATATAATTTAACTACCATTATGACTGTATTATTGAAACGTATGATTTGATGTATGTTTACAATTGACGTGCAAAGCTTTCTAATAAGAGATTACACTTTCCTCGTTAATATAAAAATAGGTTATGCTAATAGTAAGACTTTCATTGTTTTGGAAAGGTTATTCTTGTGGCGGAGTTTATAGGTCGCGAGGAAGCTATGTATGACCCTCGAAATTATTTAATTTTTAAAAAGTTATGTATAGAGAGGAATATGGAGAAGAATTTTGAGAGTAAAAAAATGTAATATGATATACAAAATTAAAATGAATCATGCGAGTAAGAAAAATGTAATATGTAACTATTTGAAAATATTTTTTATTCAAATTATTGTATTTAATTATCAGCATAAGTATTGTATAATTAATTTTTTTTCTGATCAATGCGCTCTTATCTCCCTTCGATGTTCTTCAGTCTCAATTTCTCATTAAACAAGAGAAATTTTCTCTGCATGGTTTTATCTCTAGGTGTTAACATTATTAGGAATATATGTTTTACGTGTTGTAGTTTTATAACTACAAATTTCTCTTAAGTTTTATATATATTTTTTACTTAAATATGTTTTTATTACTTCTGTAATTATACAGACTTTTGTTCATTACCATCGCTAAGAAAGAGTTTTTATACGAAAGTATAATTAGAACGTATAAACACAACAATTAAAACTACAAAAAATATGTTTGTTGTTGCTCTACTATAATTTTAAAATAATTAATTTTGATATATTTAAAAAAGAATATATTAAAATAATGTAACTTGGAGGTTGTACAGATGAAACTCAAAATGGAAATTCAAAATTAAGGTTTCAATAATAATAAGATATAGGTGAAAAAGTAGGATTAAAGTAACATATGTGGGGGGTGTAAAAACAAGGTTTAAAGGGGGGTGTAAAAACAAGGTTTAAAGGGGGTATACATTCTAATTGTAAAAAGAATTTAGGTACGGTTGGAGAATACAAGTGTAAATACCAATAACCCAAGAATTTATAAGTTTTAGCCCAACAACATTTTTGGCTTGGGTAGACGTTAGTTTCTGACAACCAAACCAACCAACGGATTTAGATCTTAATAAAATATTTACAACATTTTCTAGTTTATCCTTTTCATTAATATGAAATTCAAGTTCTGTTTGTCTTAAATAGCAATAAAAAAATTAAAGATGATGAAATGAAGAATTAAATTTCCAAAAATTAGAAATGTCAAAGTGTGCTGCAGCCAGTATGCTAAAATTTAAACAATTAATACTTATAAATTAAGATAAAAATAAATTATATTTCATTTGTATTATACTAGTGTAAACACAGGCGCTATCGCGCCTGTGTGTACGCATTTTTTGAATTATATTAAGAATTGATGATATTGTAATGTTATTAATTTAATAAACAAAATAAAAGTATATTTATAAAAAATAAAATAAAATGTACGAAGAAAATAAGAGAAAAATAACTATTGATGAATAGTAAGAGAAAAAAAGAAAAAAGAGATAAGTAAATAATTAAATTTAATAAATAATTAAATTATAAAGGGTAAAGTTGGAATTATGAAATGTGGACACAAAAGAGGGAATCCCCTTTATATATAGTTATAGATTACTGATGTAAATCTTTAGAAAAAGATTAGAAAAAGAAAATCTTTAGCATGCCTTACTATATTCATATCAGCATATACTTTTAATATAAAATATAAAATTCGACAATAGTTCACTCTCTACATTTTTTTGCTTATTTCAATATAAGTTATAATTTTCTTTTGATAAAAGCAAGTTTTCAGTAGAAAATACCATTTCCTTTCACAACCATTGTCAATTACAAATAATTATCAAATTACATCTGCTGTTCAAGACTAAAGAGATTGGCAGAGAATCTAGGGTACGCAGAGAAACAATTTTCGTGAAATATAAAAACAATATTTTCTGGTGAACTGGAAGGATAGATATCGAAACATTAAATCCAGATGTGCCCTGAAACATTATGATAGTTTGATATTCTTTCAAGGTCATTCACTATCATTCTGTGATAATTTGCAATTGTTTCAACAAAACAAATGTCCTCCATTGTCATCAGCTAATGATCATTTTGTTAAAAAATTCAGCATGTTCAGGAAAATACTCTATCAATTCATCCTTTGTCACCCAAACAAAATCCTCACACTCTGCAATGTTGAACTTGTTTTTAGCAATTACTTGAGATAGAATAAGCACGGGAAAGGCTAGTTTTGGAATCATGTGACAACCAAACAAGTTAAAGTCCTAAGCACTTGAAAAAATAAAGTGCCAACATATACTGATATAAATAAGAATATTATAAAAATTGAAGCTTCAATAAGTAAGCCAGAAGTACAACAAATTTCTTATAAATATACCTTGTAAGATGTGGATCCAGACTGGTCTTCTGTAGGCTGAACAACCATATGGCCCATTGGAGCGTTTCCAACAAAATATGTATTAGAAAGATCTCCTATGATTGATTCCAATGCAGACTCTGCACACTGCAAAATTAAAAGAAGTTAATAGGGAAAAGTTATAGAAGAAGAAAAGGAAAGCCATATGCCAACGTTCACCTTGCGCATGGTGTCCTCAGATTCATAAACTTTCTCAGGAAAATGCCACACAGGCTTTGCACTAGGAGCCCCATGTGCATTACCATAGATGAGAAGGTAGAGTCTTCTATCAAGAGCTCGTTGTAATGACCTAAGTAGACATGTGGTAACAAGTAAAAGAATGAACAGCCATGAAAAAATGATGTCTGAAAGCAAATTCATTTGTTTAAAATAATGAAAAAGAGAAGGGATAAGTATAGATAAATGTAGGTAAGTGTCTCTCTGTTTTCTCAGCATTGAAATTATGTTTTAGTTTTGACTATGTTACCTAAGACACAGAATGAGGATTGGTCCTTGACCTAGCATCAGTGTATTCTCAGTTTGAAATAAGAGCTGTATACATTACTATGATGACTTTCATAAAGACTAAATGCGAGTATGAGAATAAACAAATGGCAAGTTTGCTCTACATTATATAATCAACAATTTATCAAAGCAAAATTCATTCACTCGCCACTAAAGCAGGCAAGGGAATAAAAATGGAATTTAAATTCTAAATAACACTTGCTAACAATTATCCGTAACTAAACAACATGCTACAGAAAATAGACATTGGTCCACTCCCAAGGAAGATGAGATCAAGTAAAAACCAATATCTCATTAGAGAATCACACGTACTGAGATGATGGCTTTTCTTTTATAGCATTCGTCTTCCTTCATATGCTAGTGAAATTTAGCATTCTCTTATGGTAAAAGTGTATTCATATTGGTACATACCTTTTATCATTGTTTTTGTCAGCTTCAGTGAATCGTGGTGCTGGCACATAGTCAATCTGATAATCACCTTTTCCCCTGAGAACATATGAAAAGAAGAAACTATCTGTATTGCCAGGTATGATAAATATAAGCATATCAACACTTTGAGAAGGAGGAAAAAAGAATATGAAACATGTGTCATTGCATCATAGTCCAAGCCACTAAATTACATTTGGCGAACCAAGTAAAATAATCTAAAAGGCGTCATCAACTTTATAGGTTTGGCAAAAGATCCAAATCAACTATATAGCCAATGAAGTCATTATAAGGCTTCGGCAATCCTTTCCTACTAAACTAATTTTGTAAGATTGAGTTAAGCCATATAAATTTTAACACCGTGACAAGTTTCCTAGATCTGTTATTGGGTCACACCCATATAAGTCAATGCTTTAGGAAGAGGGTTTGTCAGGCCTTCGACAGCCAGCATAAAACATGCCAATATAACACATGGATCACTCAGTATTTGAAATGCCACCTTGCGATCTCTCTCTTCAAAACTAATTAAATGTAAATACCAAAATATTCAAACTATAGACATAGCCTTGAGTACTTATACCTTGCATCAGATTTGTCTAGAAATTCTTCGGGATATCTGCGCTGATATTGTTGTCGCCACCGAAACCTAACAGTTTAAACCCCATACAAAAAACCATTTAGCACGATAGTCACTGCCAAAACAGGTTCTTCATCAGGTTAGATAACTAAAAAAATTCACCAGAATACAAGTTTTTCATTTTCCATATTTTCTCTTTTGAAACTTCGAGGAGATGGAAAATAGGATATTCATCACTAGAATTTATCTAAACATCACCCTGCACCTAGTTTACAAATCACCAAATTCATAAAAGGAGAATCTAAGTTCAACAATTCGGGTTCACATGACATCCCTTCCTCCTCTACAGTCCTCCAGCGGAATCACATTTTTTTGCCTTTAAAAATGAATTAATATCTTCTATGACTACAAATCCAAGACTCAATGAAGGTCAAATTACCCAATTCATTTTATCTTTACTAGATAACTTTTTATTCAAGCAGACCATAATATCAAAGTCAAAGCAGAGAGAAACTCACGAGAATTCTTGAAATGCGTAAACTACAGGGTCAATTTTGGGAATGACCACCGGCAGTCTCTCAAAGAGCACAGAAGCAACGAGGTTCTCAGAGCTTGTGCTGAATCCTCGTCTGGTCAAGAGAGGTCGAACCAATGACAACTTCATCCTAGATGTTTGCAGAACCATCAGATGCAGAAAAAGAAGCAAGAGAAATAAATCTAAAATCTTTGCGGAAGAGGATTACACTCTCTTCAGTAGAAATACAAATGCTCAGTTTATTAGGAAAAATATTTTCTATATTCAATTTAATTATTATTGCTGTCATGATTTCTTCCCCAACTTTGTATGCGAACAAATTTGAAGATCAAGTTTATACAAGTACACAATAATGCTATTTTTTCTAAGATTTGACAGAATACATCATATAAGCAAATGCTTGATGTGCAATAATACTCAAGAGCACAGTAGCCATAGCTTCATAACAGATCACGTGTACCTATATCCATGGTAGTAATAATTAAATTAATAAAATCCAAGCCCAAGGTTCTAATCTTCATCTTAACGTACACATGAATTAGTTTAAGTGTCAGATATTCTATAGATGGGGGTTAGGGGGGTAAGGTCCTACAGAAGGATTCATAGCTTAATCATCAATGCAGTCATGTGCTTCTGTTCTAGGAAAAAAAAAAAGTAACACACAGTTTATGGTTTTGAAAAAATCACATCACCAGGCACCAACGGCTTCTAATATCTAATATGAGTGCTAAAGTTTCAAAGACTGACAATTAACGCCATGAGCTTGAAATTCTGGTCACATCCGCAGATGAAAACATATAAGAAACAAGTATATAAGCAGGCAGCTGATAACTTGAGGTTTCCCAAACTCAAACAAAAATTCAAAATTAATGTTTTCATGAATTTGATGCAACGCCATATCACTTTTCTGATGGCATTGGGGGTTTCCTTTAGATCAGAATCTATAATCTATAGAAAGGGAACAAAAAGCAGAGAATACAGAAAGAAATGGCAATGCCCAATCAATCAATGAGGTCCCTAAAAAGAAAAAGAAAAGAGCTTTCTTACGTTAACGAAAGAACGGTAGCGTACAGCCCGAAATATCATTCCATTCCGTACAAAATACGAGAGAGCTGTTGCAGCAAAGGTTACTAGTGAAGGGAAGAGAATAGGGGTTTTGAATGTGGGGAAGCCATAGACACCAAAAGCATAAACACCGAGAGAAGGAAAGAAGGTTCTGAGAGTACTTTATATTCTATATTACACTCTCCAGTAAAACATACAAATGCTCTCTTATACAGAAATTCACACTCTTCCTTTCTTTCTTCACTACCAACTTTTATATCAATCCATTCTTACAAATTTTAGTCCTTTGATTATGATGAGATTGCCAACATAATATAGTTAATCTTTTTCATATATAAAAGTTAAAGATTCCATTTTCGTATATTTTTTTAATTAGTGATAATTAATAATTTAATATATGTTTTTTCAAAATTATGGACATAAATTAAAATTATAAAAATAATGTGAACTTAATAACTTTTTGTATCTGGAAAAAATTAAATCATAATGAAATGAAAATAAATACTAAAATTCTAAATTAATTTCTTTTAAATTTAAATGAACTTCTTTTGCCTCTCATGGGGACTCCCTAGTTACAATATTGTGATGCTAAATTTTGGTCCATATTCATCAAAGCATAAGTTATTTAAAATAAAATGAAACTATAAAAATTATTCAATAGATAAAATGACCATTAAAATTTAATTAAATGCATTAACTTGAGTTCTTATTAACAAAATCCCCAGCTCATAAATTTAATTAAATTGTTTTATCAAAAATAAAAATGTAAATACATATAAAATTAACTCAATTACAGAAACTAGTTTCCATATGGGTCTTCGATTAAGCAAACATTATAGCCCACGAAATCCATTCTATGTACAATTTTTTAGGATTTTACGGTACCTTTTTTATATTTCTATTAATGCACTTCGGTAACACTCAAAACTAAATTATAGTTATTCATGATAAATTTGTATGAATTAAGGGTAGTTTGTGGACCAGGGAGTTTGTTCTCGTACACCTTATAAGTTTTACATCGATTAAGAGTTGAGGTCAAACGTAATTTAAATATTTTTTGTTCATTCCATCATCTGAGACATCTTTAGAAAACAAAACCGTGATAGAATTCCACGTTTCAAAATGAACTACATCTCGAAAACGTGGTGGATATATCAGTGTGTTGTTTATTAAATCCTTGCAAAAAAGGTTTATTGTTCTCGACTAAAACATGACAATTAGAATTTTACAAAATAAATTTGTCTCTTTTTTATTTTATTGATGTGTAAAATACTAGACAGATACCTTATTAAAAGATTTTTTTTATGAACATATGCACAATTACATCATATTATATTATTTTAATTTTAATATTTACTGTTATAAAGTAAACTTTAAGCCTAATCCAATCCTAAAAAACTATTTTGTAAGTGAGGCTTGTACCCCACTTATATATATTATGAAATTATCTTATCTCTAGTCAATATGGAACTTTCAAGACTTAATTCTCTTATATTATAGATATAGCATTATAGTTTTGCATTTTGCATCATGCTTTTAGATGGTGTAATATACCATAAGGGAAAAGTTAAACTTGAAGTATGATGTCTTTAAAAGTTAAAACACTTAAAGCTAAAGTGAATTACTTATGTACAAGAAAATGTCATGGGTGAAAGTATTGTATATTTGGTATCTAATATATTTTAGATTTTGATATTTTGATTTTAATATTTATCTTTTAACAAGATTTTATTATATGTTAAATTGATTTAATGTGATATCTTTCACTAAATTGACATTATTATCGTTTAAGTCTTTTTAAAAGGTTTAGTGATTAAGTTAGTCTCTTTATAAGTCAATTGAGTTTTTGTATTGTTTAAATAAATAGATAATGTGGTCATTTTTGTGAAATGAGCTTTAAATTTGTTAGTAGGCGACCTCTCTAACCTCTTCTTTTTCAGGGACACAATTTCACTGAAATCTTCTTTGTTTTGCCTCCTGCACTGTTGATGATGGGCACATGAACCCAATTTAGATTTGTTTCCCAAATTTGTAAGGATAATATTGACATAAATAAAACCACATTGTCTTTTATGTAAAAAATATAGAAAAAAAGTATAGAAATCAAATTACTAATTAAACTTTTTATCCAATTGATACATGATAATATTTTAAATAACTTTAACACCAATTTAACATAAGATATCACATCGAATAAATTTAACGTGAACTTGAACAAAAACAAATACAATGAAAAAAAAATCAAAATCAAAATAGAAATTAAATCAATCTCCTCTAAAAATTGTAATCCACATAAATAATGGGCAAAAGCTGCCTATTTCTACAGTAACTTACAACTAGACTCCGGATACCTATACAACCTTAAGGACATGTTTCATTGCAATTCTTATAAACACTTTTTTAAAGAAAAAAAACATTAAGATGACTTAAAATTAGCTTATAGAAAAATAACATACAAAAGATATTAAAAAGATTTTTTCACAAACTAATTTATACATTACTTAAATTGTATTAATAAAAACTTAATTTATTTAGTTTATTTTTTTCTATTTAAGAACCTTAACATACTAACTTAACCTTAGTTAATAAGAATTTCATTATTGAAATATTGAATAGCACAATTGCGTAGTTTTTCTATATTATTGAATTATACATGTAAGCACACATGTATATACATATTTGTCATGTCAAATATCTTACTCAAATCAAAATAATATAAATCTTATCTTTCTAACTAATTTTATAAAATTGACTAACTATCAAAATGTATTATAAAGAAAATAGATATTCATCCACTTGTTGGGTAGACATGGAACCACCAATTCCTATTCATGCGACTCAGTTCAACTCATTCATACAATTACATCCATCTAGTATTAGAGACAAATATACCTTCGAAGTTATGTATCATACCAAATTCTAGAATTTTACCACTTCTGATGGGCAACAAAAATAGGTCACAAATAAATTATTGCTGTAAAAGATTAAATTATTATAACTACAGAAGTAACAAGGACTTCAACATTTTTTGGAATTTTATTTATTCATATAAGGTTGTGAATATTATGTTTGAGTAGATGATCCACACCTGCGTACAATATATATAGCAATCTAGGATTTCTTAGAATGCTTACATGAGCTCTGGGCATATTAATATTAATAACATAAATATAATATTTTTAAGGTTTTAGTGACAACAGCAGTCTACGAGAATCCGAGGTAGAAACTATGATCTTGCTAGAGCATGGGATGTGAGAGATCCATGGGAAATGGATTGGCCATAACAGTATCCACGTAGTAGTGTGGATGGCTTGGATCCATCACCACAAACTGCATGTCCTCCGAGGGTTTCCAGTGTCGTTTCCTTTGATTAATAAACCAGTTGTTGATTTGCTTCTGATCCAAACCTGTGGACTCTGCAAGAGCCAGCTTCTGTGACTCCTGTCAATGAATAATAAACCTTCAATCAAAACCTTGTTTTTTTCTAACTATTGTTATGTCGAAGACATTAGAAAGATTGAACAACATACGGATGGATAAGGCCATTTGTAATGTCTGCTCCACCATTCCAGCAATTGTTGTCTTGCTTCTTTAGGTAGCTTTCCCTTTTTCCTCTTTTTCATGAACTCCTGCTTCAGACTGCCCAAGTATCCACTGTACTTCCGCAGAAGCTGACCCTTTAATTCTCTGTCTTCTGCCTGAGGATCTATCATGCTCTGTAGATCAACATCTTCTTCAGATGATCCATTCCTATCACCCCCCTCATTACAACCTGAACATAACATCATTCAACTCGATTACGATAAGAACAGTCACCAAAAACATTCTCTAGATATTTCTCAAGCAATAGGTTTTATTCAGACTATAGCTTTAAAGAAAAGAATAACTAGAAGTACAGCTTGCAATCATGAGGAAATAATTGATCCACACCACTGAAAGTATGCACTTGAATTGGTGCATAGGATAAAGAGCCGGGTGACAAGTTGAAACATTATTCTATCCATTTAAACTCAGAAAATGGACGCTACGTTTTCTTTATGTCCGACAAAGTTATGGACCAAAAAGTGTACTCGTGTGTGTGTATATATACTGTTCCAATGTAACTTATGAATGGCTACTTTATCGATATACATACCCTCACAAACTTTCCATTGTAGTTTTAAGCTACAATACAGTGACTCATTCTACTTAAGAATGGCTCGTGATTATAACCAGAAAATATGCAAAAGCTTTTACACATTTCATCTATAGTCATCAGCACAATTGCAGTAAAGTTTGACTAATATGGATGGTTATCAAATTCAAATGTAGATTTCATTGAACAATCAGCATTATGTAGATATGACAGCATGCATATCCATTTTCAGTTTAAGCTATGTAAATAAATAATTACCACAACTCTATGGTTAACAAATATGACAAATGCATCTGAAGATTTAGTACCTATGGAAGCACACGCAGTCACAGGAAAGGCAATATGCATTGACCAACTTTTGAAATTACACATAATAGTTTGAGTTTGAGGAAACAAATAGGGCGAGACTAAAAATATATTTTGATTTTCAATTGATTTTTTTTTTGTACACAACAGTTTTAAAATGAGTTGCACATCATCGAGTGACTATCATCCTGATAAACAATAATGGAAGTTAGTATAAAGTGGTATCTCATCAATGATGTTAACCCCTCACGCCAAAAACCCTTTAATGCTGTGAAGTGAAAGATGGGATTGTAATATCTCACATCTACAACAGCATCATATCATATAGAGGAATTTGGATGGAGAAAAAACAAAAATGTAAAAGATCTTTTATCGCTTGGAGGGAAAACAAAGGAGTGGAGAGCTAAAAGAAAATGAATCAAGCTAAATTGCATTCAAACCCTTCCTATATAGCAAAATGTAAAGTAAATAGCATCTTTAATGCTTTACTTTTCTAATAGCTTTAAATTAGCTCTTCTTATAAAACAATAAATAGGAAGAAGATAACCCTCTTTAAGTCCATAAACTACCAATTTTTCTGCTCACGGTTGAAATCTTTTCTATGTTTTCACACCATTCTCAACGGTCAGAAAACATCTCACCGACAGAGTTCTTTGAAGTTATCAATATATCCAATTTCTTTTATTTCCAAATGATGCTAATTTGAATCCACTGAAATAAATGATTTTGCAGATTCATTTATTGATCCATACCTCAAAATCATAACGACTAGAAGAATTCAGATCACACCTACCCTTCATTTCTTTTTTTATCTTTGGTTAAGATAAAATACAAATATAAGAAATACAATTACTATAATTATTTATGTATAAACTATTCTGCTATAACCCTCATTGTTCAAGAATGAAAAGAAGAAAAAAAAAATACAACTGTACTCCAGTCTCTGTGTTTTAAAACAAAATTATGCAAAAACAAAGGTAATAAATTATTTTGTCTTCATGAAATAGTTGAGATTATCTTTCTCATTTTTACATCATTACACACACAATATAGACACACACATGTATTGATTAAAAAGTAGGAGTATAACAAACAAAAAAATAATATCATCTTTAATTATTATAAACCAGAAAACAAAGCCAATAATAAAAAAACATTTTTAAAAACTGAACTAAAAAAATAAAGTATATAGCATTTAATATTCCAAATGTATCTCCCCACAGTTTCACTAAAAGCCTGCGATGTAGTGATAAACAAGAATAGAAGGTTTCCTCTATTGTTTTTGTTGTAGTTAAAATATCAAAAAATATAATAGTAGTATTTGATGCTTAAATTCACTCTTCCAATTTAAAAATTCTGCACTTATCCCCAAAGAACTTTGGTCTTTTGTGCTACTTTTTAGTCTGCATATTACGTTTCCAAGGAGAGCATGTAGCTAAGTTCCTAAGTTCCTACCCAGCAATTACCACTCCAGGTCAAGAAGAAACCCTAATCCCTAGGTTATTTACCAGACCTAATTTTACCAGCAAGCTTCCCTCGGCCATTTCATCCATCATTCAACTCTATTCATTTCAAGTAGAATCTTTAACGCATAAAGGAAGCAAAACCAGCCAAACCTGAGAATCCCGGTAAAAATCAAATGGGGAAATAGATGACAAGAATGTAACTAAAGTCTTATATTTCCAAAAAAGACAGCTGTGTACATGTCAATATCAGGCACACACGAGATGACGAATTAGCAAGATACCAAAACAGTTTAATCAATGCACTAACACCAAGAAGACGATACAGATATGTACCACACCACCATCTACACTTTCACAGACAAAGCCACGCTTTGAACAAGGGCACCCATGCCAGTATTTGAAACCCTCACACATACAAAGACTAGGGAGCAAAATAAAATACATCGTTCAAAGAGAGCGTATAGCCCAATCATTGTTAATTCTTAAAGACATCTAAAGTTGAAAAGAAAAAGTGGTGCTTCATCAACTTTAGGCACCTTTCAATCCTCACAACACACATCCTTAAAACACAACACAGGCATGCATTGGTAGTCAATTAATCAAACATCAAATACTAAGCAATTAACGTTAGAAACAACCTGACAACGTCGATATACTCCTTAGGAGTTGTTATTTAAGAACACTTTCCGATGTTTTTAAAAAATTTTCAATTGGAATTAGAGTTTTATCTCGATAGTTTATGTAAATCTTTTGATAAGTTCCAATTCTGACAGGAGAACAATACTTACTCACGGAAGGAGTGTATCCAATTTTTTCACCGAACTTAATAGATCATGGTATTAAATATGAACAATAATTTCAGAAGATAGCATAGATATAGAGAGAGAAAGAGGGTCATCACCGAAGTCGGAGGAAGAAACTGTAAGATTTTTGAACTGACACTCAACCCGTTGAAGGAAGAGCATGGCTTCTTTTAAGGGTTTGGAGAGTTCTTGCTCGTACTTGGTCAGCATCTCGCAGTAAGCTTCCATGAACTGATCCAGAGCTGGATCTTCACCTATGGAGCTCGATCCAGCTGCATCTCCGGCCATTGTCACCGCAGAAGCACAGGCTTCCTCTAACCTTGCCACCACTTCAGGCGGGGCTCCAACCTGCAAAGAACGTGTGAAAACCATGTAGGGTGTAATATGTGAAGGTGCCACAAACACATGATATAACTTCCATGAAGTAAACTGTCTTTATCACTTCTGCTTTAAAGGGTTTTTTGACTTCTTTGCAAATTCTCTTTCTTACGAAGGAACATAACTTATCAACATAGTGTTTTTAATAGAAAGAAACAAAAATACAAGTCCACAAATTCACAGTACACATGCCACACAACTCAGATCCGAAATTGCCAAAGAAAGGGAGTGTGCAGAAAGTAATTAATTAAGCATCGATCGTTTTCAACCACAAAATCTGTCCACCTTTTTTACACAAGGAAGGGGTGTTTGAGGTGAACACATACATCACACAAGACTCAACAAGTTAAAAGAAAGCTTTTTCTTCTTTTCTCACCTTCTGACAGTTGACGTAAGCAGCCAAGAGACGGTGATAGTGAGGATGGGCCATGATCTTGGCCTTGACAGCAGAAGAGGAAGAGGAGGAGGAGCTTCCATTGTTGTTGTTGTTGCGGTGGTTGTGGTGGCCACTCTCCATGAAATAGTACCCTACCCCAGTGTTGTTGTTATCATCGTTGTTGTTGTTGTTGTGGTTATTCTCGAGCATGATAGAAGGAGTTCCACTGTTACTGCAGTTGGGAATGAAGAGACAGTTTGTGTTTGCATTATTATTGGTATTATTACTAGGATTAGGATTTATTGGATGATGACCAGCATGATGGGAAGTCACCAAAGGCATCATCGTCATTGGGCATAGCCCACCACTGTTTTCTCCAAAAGCCAACAAATAAGAAGTGCCATTAGAACTACTACTACCCTCCATGGTTTGCTTGCACATTCACTCACTTGTCAACAACACACAAACACACATTCATTCACTCACTCACTCACTGTCTTATCTTTTTGCCAACCAACCTCTGTGGTTCACTACAGTTGTTCGCTCACTACTTGCTAGTCTTACGACATATAACTAAAACAAAGGCACTCTCTATTTGATGAAGTCCGAAGATGTTTGTCTTTCAGAGCTCTCCCGGGTTTTATGGTAAAAGTATCAGGCTTTTTACAGAAAATCCTAAATAGTGATAGTGGTGGCTATAGTCAGTTACATGAAGTAAGTAGTATAGAGGTTTTCCCACTTGGCTTTTCTGGCAAAGCCTGCACAGAGTTTTCCTTTGGAAAATGAGTGTTAAATGTTAAACTTAGTTTGGAGCATTAATGAATGAAATGATTTTCTCTCTCTGATTCTAGTGGTTACACGGTTACACCTGTGAGTGAGAAGACACAGCAGAGCGCACGCGGGGCACACTGAGAGAACGATGAGTTAGCGAAGAAGAGAAGGGGGAGAGGGTTCGTATAAGGCACTGCTACAAACAAAGGCTTTTACCTTCCCAATGAAAGCTCTCCCTCTCTTTTCCTGCACTGCCACTGATACGCTGCCATTCCTGGCATAAAACAAAACAGAAGAGAGAGATAGAGAGCCCAACCAAGTTTTTAGTTTGTTTAGGAGAGAAAGGAACGATCAAATCGAGGAAGAGAAAACAAGTTACCTACTACTGACCATCAATGGAGAAGAGATAGATAGATGGATAGGTTTATGTTTATGTTTATGGGGCACGGAATCCACCCTTCCCCTCTTCTCTCTCTCTCTCCATCTTTGATGGCAATCCTTCCACTCATTTAATATTCTCACTCCCTTTGTCCTCTTCTCACCACAGTGATTAAAAAATTCTCTAGTCCCACAAGTACTAACCCGTATTTATCACAACATTAGGGATTTAACATCTTTGCTTGATTTGGTTGATTGCTGTTTTAGCTCCAAAATAGAAGTTTTATGTCTCTAAAGATGAGCGTTAATCAAGAATACTTACTTTATTATAAAAATTGTTGCATGTGCGGAGCTAAACATAAATGAATACACAGTGGTTGGTGCGGTAGCATATGATCTAGAAATACGATAGAAACTAATAATAATTTAGCACAGAAAAAGCGCGTCTGTGACTAGGTAAATAAAGCTGGCAAAGTTTGTGGGACAGTCCGAATGTCTCTTCCTTTCAATCTCTTTTTCTCTATTTCCAGCACAATAGGTTTTCTCTATATCCCATCCCATCCCTCGGTTCATAATAAAGGCCTAGAGTAGCATCACTTCCCGTAAAATACCGTAGTGAAAGCACCTCCATCAGGTTACGTACACATTGTCGCTTCCCATTGTCCCCCTCTCCCGGTTTCACTCTTCATTTTTCTTCGCTCATTTATTGTTAACAAGTACATATATCACTTCATTTCCTTTGTTTAAAATAAATATGTAACGTTAGCAACAAATAACTCTTTTTGATTCAAACATAATAACTCATATCAGGTGGTGTATAATACGCGTATGTAACTGTTGGTACATTTGTGAAGATAGTCGTAGTTCTTGGAAGTTCTTAGAAGTTGTTGTTCTGATAGTATTTGTGCTGGGGGTGATGATGATGATTTCAGAAATTGTGAAATGCAATTTGCAGAGAGATAGTGTACTGTAGCGGGTGTGGTAGGTCTAGGAATCTCCACAGTCCATCGCGCCATGAATGAATGACCACTTCAGGCTGCTCCGCTGAACTGTTATCTGTCTCTCTACCTATTTTTGCATCTTTATTCTTATTGTAGCCACTCGCCACACTTAGAAATAATTCTATCTTTTTTAGCTTTAAATGTACTTTTTTTTTATCAGCATGTAATGTATTTTGCAATTAACATTTATTTTATTCTAAAATCTATTCATCCATATCCTTTATTATTTCACACATATTTTTTAGCGTCTTATAAGAACTGACCAAAAATGAAAGTTATTATGGTAGAAAAAAATTCATTAAGTAGGTATAGTTCATGTTTAGGTTTGCCTTGTAAAATTGATTTTTTAATAATGAATTAGTATGTATTTAGTTTCCAAAATTAATTAAAAAATAAAAAATTCACCTTAAATAAAAATCAACTAATTCCTACTTCTACATTAGAAATTTGACTAATGTTAAACCAAACACACACATAGTCTCATAAATATATTGACAAATTTTTACCAAAAATCAGTAACCGAGTATTCTAATTTTTACCTAAACTTGAATTTGCATATTTTTCAAAGTGAATTGTGTTAGTTTCCAAATAGCCATCTTAGAGCCTATTTCTAAGAAATTAATATTAAAAACACATATACGATGATGTTGGTATAAATATACTCGTTAAATGAAAGTAAAAGAGACAAACAAAAGTTTATATCTATTAAATTAGGGAAAAAGTTGAAAATAAACATTACTTCAATATAGAAATGAGATAGTCAAATTTGACTCATCAAATGTCATTTTTAATCTTATATAATAAATAAGATGGTATTAAAAATGTATATTTTTTTAATTATTAATTCTGAAAATTATAGATATAATTTTAGAATTTAGGATTTGAAATAAAAAAAATTCTTCTATAAATAATTTTGTTTTTTTTATATTTTCTGTTAAAGTCGTGTCGTAGTGCGTGTAATTTAATTTATACTAAAACTTCTACTAACAAGTTGAGTTTAACTTCTTGTTCCTTTTCAAAATGATAATATAAATTGAGTTTAATTTTTTTTAGTTTAGCTTAAACATTAAAAAATGTAAAGGAAAAGTACACCATCAACTTGAGAACAAAATGCTATTGAATGTGTATAAATAAAATGTTAAAAGAAATGAAAAGAAGTTATTTATGATTGTTTGTCAGTTAGGTTCTCATTTCCATTCTTATTGGATAATGTGATTCTACAAAGTTTTAGAATCTTTGATTTTCTTATTATTTGATTTCCTTGCTTTTGTGTTATATTTTTAATTTAATATCATTCTCAATCCTAATATACAACAGTTAAGAACCAACATTTCAAAAAAGTCAAACACTACTCACACACACACACACACACACACACACACACACATATATATATATATATATATATATATATATATATATATATATATATATATAATAAGATGAAGAAAGTAATTCGAAATAAGTCAATGTAATATTTTTCCAACCCAACGAAAGTATTAATTGTTGGTGGAGGAGGAAATTAGCACATTGGATTTCATTGAGATCACCACATATTAAATGAAGTATGTTTTAGACCTCGATATGCATTTCTGCAACTTGCAAGCTTAGTCAAATTTTGATGCTTTGAAACCAATAGGGTCGTCATGTCAACTTTGTTCTAGTACAGAAACACGTTATTGATATGAAGTTTATGTAAATATCAATGCCTAGCACCATCATAGAGCAGGACTAACAAATTTGTGGTGAGATTCAGCAGCGATAGAAAGCTTCCATGAAATCTAAATGTTCCAATTCTTTGTTAATCATAGCCACTGATTGGTCTTCGCTCCATTCTTACATTTTCTACTTAACTTTCTTTTAAACATTTTTTATATACGAAGACAGTATATATCAATTTAAATTAGATGGTAAAAGTAAGTTAAGACATAATAAATCTGGATTCTTAAGATTTTTCTTTTATACCTTTCAGTTCAAAATTTACTACATTCTATTTGTACCTCCACCAAGCATGTACAATTCTTTTATCATTTGTTTTATTTCTCTTTTTTTTCTTTATTTGTTTTCTCTTACAAGTCTTCTATATTTTTATGGATGTTGAGCTACTTTAGTTATTTGCATGGTCTAGTCCTTATCTTTTGGATATTTTAACTTCTTATATTGCATGTTAATCTTGATAGTTACCTTGTTTAGATTTGTGTAACTTTCATTCTTTTCATCACTTTTGTGGTAGCAGGGAATGTGTGAATGTGCACGTAATGTCGGTTATGTTATGGATAAGTTTTTTTAGAAAGTCAATATTTTTTATTTTAGAAAATTTAAACAAAATTAAGAAATCTATTTGTTCACTTTTTTGTATTATAGTAATTATGGAACTCATTAAACTTTAATTATTTTTATTAAAATATTTAATTATGTTATGATTTGACTTAATATTGATTTAGTTTAATTTCACTTTAGGTATATTTGCTCTTATATGAGTTTAAGTTAATTTGATTTTATTTAGGTTCAAACTGATTCCATCTAATATGGATTTTAGTTGTTTTGATATAATGTAAATTTTTTGATTCACGTGAAATCAATTTGATCGAACTTGATGTGGATCTATGTTGGCTCAACTTGATTTGGACTAACCTGTTTCAACTTGATTTGGTCTCATCATATTTTCTCAAACTTTGACTCACTCAATTTGGTTTTACTTGAAATTAACCCAACTCAACCTAATATATATAATGGCCAACCCACCTAACCTGAGCCACACTTATCTTACTCTTATGTGGATCCATGATGACTTAGTTATACATTAACTAATGTTAAATGATCAATCTAAAACAAATGTAGGTTGAATTAACCAACTTTGGCATTATCTAACTTGGTCGAATTAGGTTTGATCAAACTCTACTCATTTTAGGCTCTGTCCAATTTTGCCTAACTTGGACTCGACTCAAATTGGTCTTAATTGGGTATTTGTTAACTTAACTTGACGTCAACCTTGGTCATCTTAATACAACATAAAATTATAATTGATTTAGATCTTACCAAACCTAGTCCCAAGCAACCTTGGTCATCTTAATACAACATAAAATTATAATAGATTTAGATCTTACCAGACATAGTCCTAAGTAGACTTAACATGACATAGACTTTGATCCAACTTGATGTGAGTTACACCATTATCGGTTTACGCTAGTGTTAACTTGGCTTGTCCTAATTGGGCTTAACATGAATTCTAATTAATTTGTTTAATAAAAATTTAACTCAGTTCAATCTAACTTGAGTCTGACTTAACTCAAGTTGTTCCAAGTATGATTTGATTAAATTTAACTTTTGTATCGATTAATCAAACTTAACTTGAGTTTTAACAACTTAACTCATCGTAACATTGTTTAATATAAATTGTGAGATTATTTTTCTAAATATTAATTAAAAACTCTCACCTGATTAAAAACATATTTTGTCATAGATAAAAATATTACTTGTTATCATTCAAAAAACAGTTCTATTAATGTAAATAAAAAAAAAACCTTAATCAACATTAATAAAAAACAATAATGGTCAACATTTAGTGAAAACAAAATTTATTAAGATTAATTGAAAAATGAATTTAACATTAGTAAAAATTCTACATTAGCGTTGAAAATAAAAACTTTGATAAATGTACCTATTGACTCATATATGCTAAAAAATACATCTTTTATGACAACAACAAAAATAATTAAATTCGTTTTTAATTTCGAAGAGGATCTCACAAAAATCACGAAAAAAGAGAGTTAAATTTACTATACTGATAGTAGGACCGAGCCTTAGAAAAAACATAAATTTAAGAAAATGAAATACAAAAAATCCCAGATACTTATTGGTTTTTGGGTAGAACTAAAAAAATTATAATTTAATTAATTAAATAATTTTATGAAGTACTACTAATTTATTTTTTTAATTATTTTAAATAACATATTTGGTAAAAAAATTAAATTATTTTATAGATAATAACCTCAAAATAAATCAGTTGTCATGATTTAAGTACCTAAGTTTGAGTTGCATTTAATTTCTAAAGGAAAAGAAATGTCAAACATAATGACGTGATATTTCATGAGACTAAAATTTAATTTAGTGTTGGAACTGAAACTCTTATCACTTTATTTTACTTATTTTTATTTCTATACATAATTATGAACTCTATATTTTTTAGTATTAATTAATGCTAAATAATTTTAATTCTATAAATTAATCTATAATTAAAGTTCATAAATAAATAAATTTAATTGTAATATAGAATTATTATGAATTAAAATAAGTGTGTGGTAAGGAAAATTAAATGTGATACTTTTTTAATTAAATTTTCGATAAACACCTGGAAAAGAATAAAAAATAAATAAATACTTTTTAAAATAACAATAATTTATGTAGTTAAAATATATTTAAAGAAACTATACAAATAGGGAATTTGCATAAATTAATTTACTTATAATTAGTTTTAGTTTTACCGAAAAGATTTCATAAATTAAAATTACTTTTACAAAACAATTTCTTATATATTAATTTACTTTTATAAGTTGTTATTAATTCTATACATATAAAAATAAAAGAAAGATAGATTTATATTATTGAAAAAAATATATCAAATTTTTAAATTTTGTGAAATGCAACTTCATAAAAGAAAAAGAGACACTATTAAGAATTTCTAAAATTGGTGTTAAGAATAGTTGTTACGACTAAAATCTGAGATCATGAGAATAAGTCTTAAGGGTATGTCCACTTTAAAAGATTTATTGTTTAAAATGAAATTAGACGATGAATTAGCAGGTTATTGTGATGTTCATTTCGGATGAAATAAAGGTAAGTGATTGCAGTGATTTGTAATATGAATGTATTTTGTAATCTCGCAGGATAGAGCAGATTTGAAGGATTGTTGCAGTAAATATGGTACCCATTATCATGATTTTTTCACGTGTTGTATGTAGAGTGAATCGATCTGTGTAAAGTTGGAACCAATCCCAACTTCGTAGATCTGGATCCCCTCTTGTTTGGAACGGAGATGGTCAATTGAGAGAGTGGAATGCAGATACAATCCCTTACTCGTGGATCTGCTCCCATGGATTATTGTGGAAATTAATTTTATATGTGTAATTTGTGGATTGTTGTGACAATTAATTTGTATATTTATTGTACATTGTCTTATTTTGTGAAACTTTTCTTGTTATATAAATTTTATAATAGTCTTCCATACTATTGTTATTATTTAAAATAAAATGCCATTAACCATTGCTTCGTAGCATTTTTTGCAATACTATGAAAAATTAAATTGTTTTATTAATTTTTGTAATTTATTTTTTTTAATTATTGTATTAAATAAAAAATAAAAAAAAGTATAATTCATACAAATATTAATTTATATTATTTATTATATAAAGGACAATGTGGTAATCTATCATTTTCATATATTAAAATATTTTTTTAATCTATCACATCAATCAAATCATTACTCTCACAAATCTTAATTTATACACTTACAATTACTCATAAACTCCTTAAAAAAACAACATATATCTCACTCTCAAATTCACTCAAATTCATCAATTTCCTCTCCTTCAAACCTATCTTCCAAATAAACAAAGCATTTCTTTATGAACTTTTTGTAAATCTATAAACATTTGTATTAATATAATTTTCTGATACTCAGAAAAAAAAAGTTAAAAAAAATATTTTAACTTATTTTTTATATATATTTTTAATTTATTACTTTTATTATTGTTAGATCATCTTATAATATTAAAATAAATCAAAATATTATTATCCTTAAGTACAAAATCCAAATTTTTCGAATAAAAAATATAATATACCATTAAGAAAAATCTCCATGGGGTAAATAACGTTACTTAATGAATTCATTATGTGTACAGAGTGAAGAAGTGAAATTAATGAATAGTTTAATAATTACACGCGTGAGGTGATGATTTTGACGTTGTTCTGCTACGTTGAAAAGGAAATTAATGATAAGTAAAGAAAGGGATTGACGCAAATGAAGAGAGAGAAAAAGAGTGTCCCCCGGAGGCGGAGGAGAAGTAACCCAACCCTACCAGAGAACACTTCACCACACCAACGTTTAGGTTTTGATTTTCGATTTTGATTTTGATTTTGATATCATGGCAGAGACAGCACCATCTCCTCTCCATCAATCCAATCACTGCCTCCTAAACGATACTCATTTCTTCATTCATTAATGTCAATTGACTGTTTAAGTTGCCATAAATCTCTGCTTGTGGTTGCGATTACCATTACGATTACAATTAGGGTTAGGGTTTAGGGTTGGGAGAAAGGGATAGATAGAAAGAAATAGGGAAATGGGTGATGAGAAAAAGCGACAGAAAGATGAGAGACGTCACTGGAGCGAGGTGTGATAGTGGGTGGGGCATAGCCTTATAGCTGGGACACCAACCCTACAATAGCTTTCCTTTTATTTTATTTTTTTCTCCATTCTCAAACTTTAAGTCACCTCCATCCACAGTTCCATGATTAGACATAAAACAGATCATTTCTTTGATTTCACCTACTCATTTTTCATTTCACAACCAATATTTATATAATATATTTAAGGAAAATACTATCTCATTTATCAAATATGATAACATTTAATTATGCATGACGCAACCTGATGTGCAAAATGCATTAAATTGATCAATTTTATAGTTTATTGTATATTTTCTTTTATAAATTCATAAACTTTAATAACTCAATTTTTTGTATCATTTTATTGTTAATTTAAAACAATTAGAATAAATGTTAGTTAAAAAAAATATTAACTATATAAAAATCTATCACTTCTGGTTGGTAATTGAGTCCGAAAGGTGAGAAAATGAAGAACTCAATTTAATGTTTTAAATGGTATATGGTGCATCAATCTTTATAATTTCAGATTAATTTATTTATTTCTCCCTTTGAATTCGCATTTCTCTTTTATTCCTTCCTCATCACTGTAGAATTTTTGCCATGCTCTACTTATGGAGTTCATCATGCAACCACACCACTTTTACTCCCTATACAAAATGCTAATTTTAATCAACACTTAATAATAATAGTAATAAATACGCATGTATTGATCACCTTTTTTTTTTTCTAATGAAATAGGCATTGTCTATCATAATGTTGCCATATTCTTGACACCTTAACTGTTACAATAATATAATATATTAAATGTTAATTTCTAAAACTTACTTTTTATTATTTAATTTCAATTTCAATAATAATATTTTGCATCAATTGCTAAAGTTGCTGCTAAGAAAAACTATAATAGGTAAAAACTGTTCGGAGTTTGATTTATCAACTTATGTTTTCTACTTTAAATTTATAAAATAAAATAACTAAAAATAAATTTATTTAAGCCTACACGTCATAACTTTATTTGCACTTGCATTAATACCGTAGATTGTAATGTTACTTATATTATCCTTTGAAATAAAAGATTTATTAAAAATTACTTTTTCAATAATCTTATTTACAATTTTAAAAACTAAAAATTTAAAGAATATCTATAAATATAAAATAATCTCGGGATAATCTTCATACGGTATAAATTAAAATAAAGCGAGTTGGTGTATCCAAGAATGACTGACACAAACTTTCTACAGAGAGTAACACACTTCCTTGTTGTTTATACATTGTTAGAGAAAGATAAAGAATCGGTGAAAGGGAAAAAGAAGGATAAAAAAAATGATGAACTACTCTTGGGTACGTTACGTGATATATATATATATATATATATATATATATATATATTAGAAGTTGCAGAAGTTTGAGTTGATTTGGTGGATCATTGACACAGACTCACATGACATGCAAATTGCAATGCAATCCTCTCCAATTCCATTCTCTCAATGCTATGCTATTGGTGTCTTCATTGCCTTCTGCTTTTGCCTACAGCGACACACTTCGCACCATTTTTGTTTCTTTTCTTAATGTCTTCCTTTCTACGTTGTTCTTTGTTCAAGAAAAGAAAACAGCACAGAATCAGTTAACGTTATTTTTTACCATGTCAGCCTTTCATCATCTCTTCATTTCATTTGCTTATATGTGAAGAAACTTTCCCTCTGCACTCTATTCCAATCTTACTTTTCTTCTCTCGTCACACTCCAACAAAACATGGGACTAATTCGATGCTGCTTACGTAAGGTCTGCATGGTGATTAATTACTGCATAAAGAAGAAATGAAAGACTATAAATTTATCCATTTTAAAGAAGAACTGTCTTAAAAACAGAAAAGAAAGCTGAATTACGAATCTATTTGTTATGAAGATATGTGAGTAAATTGGTATGTTGCATGCAAATGGTTATTAGAAAATGTTGGGTAATTAGTGTGGGGTCCATGCGTGTGTGGTTAAATTAGTGAGGTTTGCAGCAGAAGGAAAATGACAATTACTAAACTTTTGTTTTTAGGCAAATCAATCAAAAAGGTGTTACATAGTATATACTTTTGAACGAAACAGCCAAAAGATGGTTACTAACACTGTCATAAGAGGCTTTAAGGAGACATGCAGCTTTTAGAATGGTGTTAACTCAGGGCAGTCATTCAAAGCAATAGTTTAAACATGACAATAAACATCAACATCAACATCGAACCATAATTTGGTGCTATTGTTTGATTGATATTACCATCCTGAGTCATCATTTGTGGTTGCTTTTTATGCTATAGCTTGTAGATATCGTTGGTTTTCCCACTTTGTAAACGACTGTGGTAGATTCAAAAAAGTAAACGTTTATTATATTGAACTTCAAATAAGATGACCCTGTTACCTGTGGCAAATGGAGTTAGGGTAAAAAGACCAATTACAAAACAAAAGTCGTCTATTCCAAATAGGTATGCGTCTAATCTTTTTTTCTTTTCTTTTTTTCACTTTTGCTTCTTTTTGGACAGTGATCTCCGAAAGATGACATTATAACACTGTTAAAAATTGAATCCATAAGAAAATGATTGCAAACTGATTTAAAAAAGAGTGTTTTTTTCACATTTTAGGGGTGATTTCACAAAGTCCCCCAAAAAGAATACAAAACTTTAGTTCTTGAACTTCAATTCGAAGGTTTCATTCCAAATTCAAATGTCTCTCCTACTAAAGTGAAGGGATAAAAAATATATGCACCAAAGATTTGCCTTTTCCCCTTGTTTAGGTTTATGATACAGTACTAATTAAGAAGATTGTTAATTTATCTGAGATGAGTTTGGTAGAAGAATAAATGATGAGAAAGGAGTGGTGGGTCCAAGGCACATTTGAAATTGCACATTATGTGTAGACCACAGAAGATGATAAGGAGAAAAGCACCCACATCACATGTTGACTATCTTCAAATGGGTAATTTTATTTCACTTAGTCAGAAGGCACCTTGCTACTTCAAAAGTTGGTGTCATGTGTAATTGATATTTCCATCACTAGTGTTTGGCTCACAATTTTCCAACATAAATCAAATCTTGCTTTTTCTCCTAACCATATCTATCTATACTGTGCCTTTTGCCTTTTGGGTCTTCTTCTCTTCAACATCTTTTTGAGGTTCCAATACCAGATTGTGGTTAATACACATTGTTCCCAAGACATTCAGCTTTATTTCCGATTCAAAGGTTAATCTGTGTCTGGTTGGATGAAAGAAAATGCTCAGGATTTTATTACCATTCTACGAATCACACAATTGTGGGTGGCTTTCACAATTATTTTCATAATGAATATCCTTTGTTGTTGTTTTGAATGGCTGCAACTTTTTTTATTTTCTACCTTTTATTCTTGTGTCTGGTTCATGTCATGTCATACCACTTGGAAAGGAATTTGATAAGAGGAGTCATAACACTTTCTCATCAGTTGATTTTTTTTCTTCTTTAAATCAGAAAATTCCTTAAATAATCAGTGAAGAAACCCATAAATTTATATTTTAATTAGTGATATAAATATATATTGTTAACATCTTCGTTGCAAAATTCCTTTGGAGGGCAACATAACTTAGCGCTGGTTAGTATTTAGGGCCCAAATATTACCACTGGACCAAGATTTAAAACGTGCTGCTCGCGCTAGCGATGTTGCTACTTCGTAATGGCCACTTCTTCCTGGATTTCATCCTGCACCCCCCCCCCCATTAACATATGAAACTATTTATTTACCCTTACTTTCTTTTCAGCATCTCTTTCTTCCTCAATCAGCGCACCCCTCCCTTCACTTTTAACCTAAGCCCAGAAAGGCCCATTAACAGAGTCACCCTTTGTTGTAAACTGTAACGAGCTCGAGAGCACCTTCCATGGAGGCAAAGACGGAGACGTAATAATGAACCGGAGAAAGTACAGATTCTTATTCTGAGCGGAATTTGGGGCAGCAGCGAGCTAAATCCTATATCATCATTACCTTACCTCTCTGTACTGTCTGTGGTAAATCTTTTTTTTTTTTTCCTCACATCTTTATTTGCTCTGTAGTTGTAGTGTAGCATCAGATTATTGTCTTTGGTACTTGTTTCATTTTTTACACCGTTTTTATAAATTGACGAGGTACCTTCCCTAGTGAAAATACCTAGATTAGTGAGATTATAAATGTAGTGGTTGATTTCGCAAATTTAAGTTGCGTGCAATGCATTTGACGAAATGTCTCGCTTCCTTCTCTGCTTTAGTTTGAGCCCTTTTAGTAGTTGCATTCTTACCGTTGCTTCTGCTCTGAATTTCAAATGGGAAGGTGCAATATAGAGTAGATTGTTTCGTCAGTTATGGCGGCGTTGATTTCCAAAAGGCTACTACGTTGTTCTTCTGGGTCCTTGCCTTCACTTGGACGATGCTACTTTAATTCACCTAATCCTGGGTCTCCCCCTTTTTATAAATCACGTGGTAAGACCTTTCATGTAGTTCCTTAACCGTGGACAGTTGCCATTTCCCGTCAATTTGATTTTTGTTCTTTTTTCCAGCTTTTGTAAATCTTTATATATGCGATTATTTTTTGTGCACAGATGTATACAGCAGATTATCTGGGGAAAGACTTCTTTCTGCAGAATGTTGTTTGGTATATTGCCATATCATTTGAATATACTTCTATATTTCTTACTACTTTCAGGATGAAAGCATAATCAATGCAGTTCTCTCTTGTACTGGCTTTTACTAGCTCTTCTTCTTTAGTAATGTGGTATAGTGTGTTTAAATGTAGGTCAGATCAATGATCCGACAATTTTCTACTTCTATTTTAACTCCTGGGCCTGATGAGAGCGCATTTCCGTCCGATTTATTGTCCAAGAAGACTCTAGCAACATCTGAGCGTACTATAGGTATGAAGGATAGTTTGAAGCATCTTGTACCAGAATATAACTGTGCTTCTGTTTTGCTGACTTTGATATTTATTTCTGAAAGGAGAGAGTCAATCGACTGCAAGGCACGAATACCAGTGTGGTTTAGATTATGAGATATTTTTTGTTGTCTATTTTGTATGATCTAGACTAATATCTTCCGTGTCTATGTTTCTTCTTTATCTGTACTTCTTCTGAAAATACAAAATTTACACCAAATAAAAACATGTGCGATTGATTGAATGCATTTCTACATATTTACATGTCAGAACTTGCATATAGTTTGTTCTGAAATTGATCCTGTAAGTGAGAACTTAATATTTATTCATACTTAATGATCTTATTCTGCTCTGAAATTAAACGAACTTTGGCCCAGTCTTTAACTTTTTTGTGTCCTCCACAAAAATCATGTATTTAATAAGTTACCGATAGCTTTCCCTAGTTTTTAACTGCATGTACGGCCACAACCTTATTATTGGAAAATCACGGTGGGGTTGCATTGGAATCGTGGTGAAGGTGCTTATGTAACACTCTTCCATAAAGCCTGACCTAGCGGCACTGGTTAGGATTCTCCCTATTATAAATCAAAATTTTGGAGTGCTTCTTTTGATTGTTTCACTGTTTGCTTCACTACCTACCATCTTTGGTGACAGACTGTCTACCATCTTTGCTGATTTATGTCTCAATAAGATTCTAGAGTGTCGTAATCAAGTTCTATATATTGTAGGGCTTTGCCAGGATCTTTTGATTCCAGTTACCAACTTTCATAATGAAGACAAGGGCTTTATGGTTTTACCTGGAGATGTTTTTGATTTGCCTATTCGGAAGGACATTATTCATCGTGTCGTTAGGTGGCAGCTCGCAAAACGACAACAGGTAGTGACATATTTATTTCTTAGTCAAGATGGTGATATTTTTTCTATATTGACTTTTAATAATTTTGGGATGTGAAGCAAGCATTTTGGTTTTGGTCAAAACTATAATTTAGAATATCTATAAGGATAAAATGTTTTCACTGTTGTCTTATGCTTAATAGTTAAATACACACACACACACACATATTATCTAGGAACATGGATCTAAATTTAGCTATGGAGTCTCCATGAGAATGTTATGTATTTTGCTAATTGATTTGGTCCACAGGGGACTCATTCAACAAAAACTATCAGTGAGGTCAGTGGGACTGGAAAAAAGCCTTGGAAACAAAAGGGAACTGGTAGAGCAAGGCATGGTTCATTGCGTGGGCCTCAGGTAGTGGAGCATTCTCCTCATCCTTATTCCTTCACATTTCTTTTGTTCTTTGTTTTTTCACCTGTTTGAAAATAATAATTTTTATGAATTGTAACAGTTTAGGGGTGGTGCCACTATGCATGGCCCCAAGCCTCGAAGCCATGCTTTCAAAGTCAATAAGAAGGTTCGGCGTCTAGGGCTAAAGATTGCCTTGTCAGCTCGTGCAGCAGAAGGAAAGGCAAGTTTCCTCTCCCACCCATGACCTTATTCACCGTCAAAAATTAAAATGTGGCATCTCTACATGAGCGTACATGCTTATACTCATTATAGTGTGATTTTTCAGTTTTCACTTCTTGAAGATTTCGTTTCTATAATTTACAAATAAATTGTTTGATTGTTTTGTAGCCTAACTGAAAAGATATAAGATGTTCTTATTTCTTCTAAGGGTTTCTTTTGTTGACATCGAAATTAAAAGTATGACATAGAAGATATAAGATATTCTTAGTTCAGTGAAATGGATTGTGTTGTCATCCTCACCTCAGCCTACCTGGTTGACAATCAATCATAATGTTTTTATTACCTCTGACATTTTAATTATATCACTTAACGTAAATATATTTGTGGAAGTAACTAATGTGAGATCTTCTTTCAAATGAACACCTTCATGTGTATAACTTCACAGAATTGTGGTTGGGGTGTAGGGAAAATTGAAGTAGGAACAAAGGAATCATGCATCTAGAGTTATGACGAGGAACTGATTGGAAAGACCTTAAGATCATTTATAATATGTTAACTGTGCTTTCTTAGGCCCTGCTAAAAATGCATGCCCCCGTCTAAACTCGACACTCTAGAGTCTGGTTGTTATCAGCTAGAATTGTGATTACAGAAATACAATAAAGCCTCATAAAGGAGCGTAAAGGGAAACAAAAAAAAAAAAAACTCAAATCATGAAAAAACAATGCTCGTACGATAGCTGTCCTGTCCTGTATTGCCTTCTTCAAGGTAAAATGGTTATTTTTGGCATGTATCCCTATCCTGATCGTGACAATCGTTTATGATAGATTGTATTTCTTTTAACTGTTTAGTATATGGCGTTTTTTCTTTCATCCAATAATTATCTTGTTTGTCCTTATTTTGTTTTTTATTACTGCATTATATCTCACATAAGAGTTTCTTCGTGCTAATGTTCCGGTGAACTGTGTTTATACAGCTTCTCGTGCTTGAGGATCTGGAGGTTCCCACACATAAAACCAAAAACATTGTGAATTACTACAATCAAATGGAGAATACCAAGAAACTTCTGCTTGTCGATGGCGGGCCTATAGATGAAAAGTTAAAATTATCTACACAAAATCTACACTATGTTAACATACTTCCCTCCATTGTAAGTTTCAGTTTTTATCCATTTGAAATTTATATGTTTCTTAGAGTCAAAGCATTTCGAACAGTGACAACAGGTCCACGGATTAATAATCTATCGACACAATTGAGATCCCACATTGACTACACATTAGGCAATAGATCTTATAAGGTTGGGCAATTTTCATTTCGTGAGCTAGTCCTTGGAGTTGAGTTAGACTCAACCGAAATTGAAGATAATGTCAGCCTGTAATATTTGATATTGGGTCTCAACTGTTAAAAAAAGAACCTGGGGAGTGCGATAAAATCACACATAGATTATGTGTCTAAAATAGAGTTTGTAGGGCTTTGGGCAATCCTCACTTCACGAGTTCGCTTTTGGAATTGAATTAGGTCAGCCTAAATTCAAGAGACACCATTGGGTCCATCAAACAACATTTTTAGTAAAACTATTTAGACCAAATTATTTTTTAATGGTGTGTCACAGCTGCTTTATTCATTAGAACATCTTTATGATCAAACGGAAGATGGTCCTAAACGTGTTTGAGTAGCCATCCTTGGAGAAAATAGTGGTAACTCTTAAAGACGGACCCATCTCCGTTCGATCAAATAATCTGTACCAGTTGTGGTATGATTCAAATTATCCCAAAATTTCACCTCCGAAACATTGGTAATTCATACCTCATTGAATCTTGTAGATGTTGCTAGTTCCAAAGCTTTTCCTAAAACAGGTGTTTTTTTTAATATTATATAGTTATGTTTTACATGTTTTTTTGTAGGGCTTGAATGTCTACAGCATTTTGCTGCATGACACATTGGTGATGTCCCGAGCTGCGGTGAACAGAATTGTTGAGCGTATGCGCACTCCAATAAATCGTTGAGGCAATAACTATTTTTTTGTGCTTTAACTTCATTTACTCGGAATAGGAATTGTATCCCATGTCCCCATTTCTGTAACAACATAAAGGGATCCAATGAGAATATCTTTGGTACAAGATTTCTGTTAAAAGTTAGGCAAGTTATGCCATTTTGCTCATGTTGAAGGTAAACTCTGGAAATTGTTGGTCGAATTTGGATGTTCAAATTGTTAAGTTGATCATGTTTTCCGATGACTAAATCTCTTTTTCTTTTCTTTTTTTCAATCTTTTCATATGCATAGGATCTGATAAACCGGCATGTCATTCCTGTCCTTCGATCATGAATTTAACCAATATAATGTCTTTTGCTTTCAATGGTTGATGTGGATTTGGCAGAGCAGAAGCGTGTTCCCTTCAGAAGTTTTAGTGCATTTTGACTCTCCTCTGTTTCCTCATATTTGGATAGTTAATATTATAGGTATTCTCTTACAGCGGTATGATAAAAGAGCAGAATCTTGAAAAATTAAATGGAGTGTAGATATTTAATATAGGAAAACAAACATTTCTCATTCAAAATTAATCATATAGGTTTATAAATTTATCATTTTCAAAAATGGAAATGGTCTCATTGTATTGCATTTCAGGAAGAAATACATTCTCATAAATTTTCTAATAATTAACACATTATTATTTTTATTTGAAAGAAACTGTCAACCGTAAAGTTATGATGACACTTAGTTGTGACAATGGAATAAATGTGATTTATAGATCTAAAAGAAGACCAGGAAAAAAAGTTATTTACACCTCAATAAAATTGTGAATTTGGAGACTACGTATTAAAAAATTACTAAAACTACCTGATTAGATACTCAAAGAAGTGTCAATCTGTACGAAGTGATTTCACTAGATTGCCAATCCTCCACTCAAGGGTAAAAGATCGAAGATTCTCAGTAAGTTTTAACATAATTATTAATTTAAACTCCTTAAAATAAATATTTAAAAAATTATCGTACAAAACTAATTATCTATAAAACACTTGATACCTATCTTAAATACTTGAAAGAACATTTGCCCAAAAATAAATTTTTACACCAACTTAGTTCAAATACGATTAACAGTATCCAAACAAATTGAGTTACAAAAATACTTTTACAAACTCCAATGAAAAATGAAAGTTCCTTTCCTATATATAAAATGAGAAGAAAATCATTACTCACAAAGTAAAAATATTTGCAAACTCTTAGTTTTTTAATACAAACATGCACCGACCCCAGAACTCATCTTGTTTGTTTGTTTGATTACCAGTTTAAACCAACCAAACCCACTTTCCAGATCAGTGACAATTTCTAAATTCTCCATTTCATACTATGAAACATGTGAACGTTCCAAGGCGACCCAAACATGCTATAACTAAAAAGGAAAAAAAGGAGTTTGCTGTAAATTCAAAATAGTTCCTAGGATTATGCAGAAGAAGACAAGAAAGTGCTAAAAAATGCAAGGAAAAGGCCAAATGCGTGTCTGTTAGAGAAATGGAATGGAATTATAGAACAGTGGGACCGTGCACCGCCCAATAATAATCCAACTCATTACAAATGAATAGCATCCACACTCTTTTCCGAGGCCTTTTATGTCGGTGGTTGGAATTTCATCTGTGCTTGCCAACAAAACCTAAAACTCATAAAGTTGATTTCTACAATTCTCTTTTTATGCGACTATTTTTGCATCAAGGACTTTAAAATTATATATATTACACCATGATGAGTTAACTAAATATACACTTTATTTTCCAGAGTAATTTCTAAATGTTGTGTGAGAAAATCCAACACGTAAGTAATTAGTATCTTAAAATTACTTGATACATTTTCACAAACTTGCTACTCCTTCCTTGCTTCCTGTGTTTTATAGTAGTAAATTTTAGCCGGGGCAACTGCACAAAATTGCAAAAGAGTAGAGGCACCAACACTTAAAATGACATGTCTATGGCCTCATGTTCTGGGGTCTTATGACCAATGCCAGATTCGTCACTGGGTCGTCTTTTAACCACACTTGCTCTTTGCACCAGCCGGACTAATGCTTGCACCACCTCAGACATTGGAGGTCGAAATTCAGGTTCCGGCTGTGTACAAAATCAAACTCATTAACATCTTCTGAAGAATTGTGGTGTTGGCAATAACACCAAATAACTATAACTGCAACATATTGGTCAACAATACAAATAATTACAATGGTCTCTTTATAAGGTGCATTAAATACACCCTATTCAATGCATCCAATGACTAGTACTACTATTTTTCTATAGTAATTACTTTGCAATCAAACTCTTCTCCCACAAGTTGGAATGAAAAAAAAAAAAAATGAAACTGTAATGTTTTGTTGTGAATAATTTATATAAACAATCCATTCACCATTCATTATATTCTAAATAGTTTTTCCTGTAGTTTTCCTCTGCTTTCCTTTACCTATATAGGACTGTTCTCCATCCGATTCAGATTTAGTCTTCTTATGGAACCTCTGTCAAGTGTACTCCACATATGTCCACACAATCTTAGGCAAGATTCTTATGTTTGTTCTTTTAATAATAAACCCTACCTCAAGTTTCTCTCTAGTGTATTCATTCTTAATCTTGTCTAATTGGTCCACATCTCCCTTTACCTCTAGTACTAGGACTATCCACTATCTTGTCGTAGTCCTCTTAGAGGAGCCTATTTGGACTTTTCCACGTCAGATGATACCTCAGCTCTCTCTTTTAATACATTCACCTCTCTTACTGTTTTGTATGGATACTCATCCAATGGAACATTCTTGTATTTACTATGTGAATTTTATCGTTTTGTTGGCTTTTTACTTCCCAACACTCAACTTGAGCGGCATCTTTTGTCATGTATAATAACACTAGAGGCATTCAATAAAAATTTCTTCTTTCGTTTCTTTTTTGGTACCAGTTATAGCATTTTCTGTATTATAAAGACTAAACTAGAGATCAGAAATAAATGCACTACTGCAGCAAATGAAATAAGTACTAAAACAAGTTGCTAGCAATCAGTCGTTCAAGTTTTACCTGAACACAGAGGGCAATGATATCAGCAAAGCGTGACAGTGACTTTGCAGGATACATGCCATTCAAAGTAGGATCCACCATTTTTGCCAAGGCATCTATATCATGGAGTTGGGGTGTAGCCCACCTCACAAGTGACTGCTCTGATCGAATTCGTGAACTAAACTTGCAAAAATTTCATATGCATGTAAGAAGCCATACAGAAAAGGAAGAAAAAAATAATAATCATGATGAACATTATTAATTTCCAAAGTGTATGCAGACTCACCTGTCTAGTGGCTTCCGACCAGTCAACAGTTCCAGCATAACCACCCCAAAGCTGTAAACATCACTTTTTACGGTGTATACTCCTGATAATGCAAATTCAGGAGCACTGTAACCAAATGAACCGACCATCTGAGTCGATACCTGTTAAAATTAAAACTCAATGATTGTAATCAATGTAGTAAGCAAATAGCAAAGAAAATATACAATAAAAAAACCATGTTCATCTGTTTAAGAAGGAAATAGTATTTCACCAACCTGCCGCTCTGTGTTTGGTGTCAAAGCAGCTAAACCACAATCAGAGAGGTGAGGATTTAACTCCTCATCAAGTAATATATTTGCTGATTTGAAATTTCTATGCACAACAGAGGGCAAGCACACTTCATGCAAGTACCTGATAGACAAAGCATAACTCAAGAAATTAGCCTTTATGCGATATACTAACTCTAACTCGCCCTACAGGCTAAAGCAAATAAACTAGAGGGTAAAAACAAGGCCATGCTCAGGAGAGACTTAATATACTCATGAAACATACTCTAATGCTCGGGCTGTGCCGAGTGCTATGCGAACACGAGCATTCCAAGATAAAGCCTTGCCGCTGTTTTCTTCAGCAAAATGGAGCATGTCATGCAGATTTCCATTTCCTATATACTCATAAACTAGAAGTCGTTGGCCATGCTCAGCACAATATCCGGTCAATGTCACTATGTTTGGGTGCCGCAGGCGCGACATATTTGAAACAGCTTCGAGAAAATTGTCTTCCTCCTGTAATGACAGTGCAGAGTTGTCGATCTTCTTGATAGCCATTTCCTAGACAAATGCAAATATCAGAACCATTAGAATATTATAATGCCCATAACTTTTATTTCGTAGGATTTAAAAAGAATTTTCTCCAAGTTCAAATTTATAAGACAATAAACATCCATGATGGACAGAAAATGAAGAAACTGGCAAAGATAGATGGATCATTGTACAAAAACTGTGTTAAATGACAAACGGCCTTTGTGAATGAATAAGTAGATGTAGAAAAAATGTCCATAAACTCTCGTGACATTCATCCAGCACTGGTTCAACAATTTCCCATCTATTAGTTTGAAAGACATTTTTCATCCACAGATAAAGACAATAAATTCCAAAAATGCAGTGTAAAGGGAGATAACAAATGTAACAGTAAAAGGTGTTACCTTCCCATTTGGGAAATCAGCCTTGTAGACACGGCCAAGAGAACCTTCACCAATTATAAATTCTTGACTAAAGCTATTTGTAGCACTTTGGAGAGAAGCAATTGTGTACGACGTTGAAGTTATAGGGGACTTCATATGCCTTACTGATCCACTTTTAGTAGGTAATCTCTCAACTGATACATTTTCTGCTGGACGTGGCTTCAGGTCTGTAACAATAGCAGCGCTCTTTACCCTCTGCTCTTGCATCTGAGGAGTTACTGCAAGCAACCCAGAAAAAGCTAAACTAGTCAGGATGCATAGATGCCAATCAATGCACATTTGCTATGTGCATTTGTTGGTATATTCACATCAAAACTCAAGTTTACACAGCAGCTACAAGATAATGTGTTGGTATTGACATAGATCTTACTTAATTAACGTTAAACCAAACATGCTATAAAACTATAATGCTTTATGCATGGAATTTACACCGAATAAAAAGCTCCAAATCCTAATTTTCCTTAAAAATGTCCTTCTAAACACCTTACTTGTATCTGCTCCCTTTAGTGCCTCCAAATATAGAGGCAAATTAATGCATATAACATACTAAACCACATTTGACAAAGAACCAAAATTACAGAGTCATAATATGTGTGTGTGTGAAAATAAAAAGGAAAAAGGAAAGGAATTCACCATTAATAACACCACGAGGAAGGCTCCCACTAAAATTCCTTGCACCCTTTTTCTTCCCCTTTTGCTTTCGGATGCAGAAAACAAAAGCAAGCAGTAAAATGGCAGCCACCACTACTGAACCTAACACAATGCCGACAACAGCCCCCACTGACAAACCCGTATGGCCATCAGAATTTTCATTATCAGAGGCTTGTGTTTTATTATGTGAGCCAGATCCAGAATGATGATGACCATGAGATCCACTGGGAGGAGAAGTTACTGCTGGTGGAAGAGGAGCAGGAGTGTTCTCAAATGAATTTCCATCATATCTAGTCCATGTTTAAAGAGTCACAATAACCACAATGTTAAAGCTATTAATTAGAAAACACAAAGGCATTTCAAACAAAAATCCATAATACTTACATGAAATGATGTATGGAAGTAATCTCACGAGGTAGCCATCCACTGAAATTATTGTTAGCAACATTTCTGGAAAAATTGTAAAGCAACATTAGAAACCGATATGCAGATAATCAAGGCCAAATGGGAGAAGAACTTACAAAGTATCCAAAGGCAAACCAACGAGAACACTAAGAGAACCAGTCAACTGGTTTTTCTGCAAGAAACTACAAAAGAATTTTGATAAGCCTTAACTTAACATTTACTGCAAACCGCTATCAGTCCATCAATTAAAATATCAACCAACATACAGAGAAGAAAGATTGGCCAGTCCTCCAAATGAAGGAGGAAGATCCCCGGAGAAGTTATTGAAAGATAGATCCCTGCATCATTGAAAATGAATGCAAACAATCATCAGATAGAATTCATCATTCCATCATAAAACTATTATTAGTAAGTCCATAATATCCAATCAACCAATTGACAATAGAAGGTTTCTGTATGAAACTATTCCTCTTTCTCTAATTCTATCAGATTTCTGCCAGAGCATTAGCTCTATGTTAGTGTGGTAAACTGATTCAGATTCTGATATATGATATACTAAAAGTATGAGTCAAGTATAAAGTCAATTTAAGAGCATGCTTTAAGGCAAAAATCCAAAACTCAAAAATTTGGCCCGAAAACAACACTAGCTCAATCCTAAAATGTAAAAGTTCATCTATTCAGCAAAGGAAAATGCTTATTCATATATTTTGAGGGGTAAAAACCATCAGAAGCTGATTAACCATTGCCATAAATCAGCATTATAAACATTCATATCTTAATTAGAATAAGAAGAAAATGAAATGAGGGGAAGTCGGACTTAAGACACTATGTACTATATCTTACAAGACTTACAGGGTATCTAGATCTGAAAGATTAGCAAAAACATCGCCAACTGTCATGGAGAGTGCATTATTGCTTAAATTCCTAAAAACAACAAGAAAACACAGTAAGCGGCTCCAATGTATGATCAAATTGAATATTATGAAATAAAACTATATACACCGAAAAGAAACTTACAAATAATTGAGAGAAGCCATTGCAGAAAAGGAATAGGGAAGATTTCCAGATAAATTGTTTCTTGCAAGATTCCTGATTGTCCCAATTGAAAAGATATGACACGATTCAGAAAAAGAAATAACAGTCCTAGTAAAGAAGCAAACTAACAACGATCAAGAGATGAAATGAGTGGGTAATTGGAAGTTAATATTACAGGCTTGTAAGATTTGGCGGCAACTGGTAGGGAATTGTATCATGGATCTTGTTGTCACTCAAGTCACTGCAAAAATACAAAATAAAAATTGAAAAACCAATAACCAAGTTACCAGCATATGTTAAAACAATAAAGATTATATGTAGTGTGGCACGAAATTACAGAGTAAAATGATCTCACAGCTTTCTGAGTGACATAAGGTCCGAAAGCAGGTACCCCAGAGTCCCATCGAGTCCTAATCCTGACAGCTCACTAGCCAGCATCACAAAAAAGATGAATTAGTTTTCTCGGCCACAAACAAGCCTGAAAAAAATCGAACAGCAACCGCGATTCCGGTCACAACAGCAAGGTTTCCAGCACATTTGTCTGCAATTTCCGGCAATGTCAAGGATTGCGACCAAATCATAGCTGATAAAACCTTGGCAATAATAAAGACGCTTTAAAAAATACAAAATGAATAAATTAGAAATCTGCAATATGACTCTCATACATGGAAACAACGGCTGAACCTTCACAAGTTACCCCTTTCCATGACTCTCCACATGGATCACCACCACCGATTCTCCAACCCGTTAACTCAGTTGAACTATTCAACGCATTGTACATAACCTCGAGAGCTTGAACTGCAACAGAAACAAAACATCAATTAAAAAAAGACCATTTTGGTATGAACAAGCACCAACCCACAACTTCATTACTTGCATTACCACACACGTCCTCTGCACCCAGAGTCCAGAAACCAAAAATCAAAACCCAATGCCCTCGACGCAAAATCATATTTTTTTCCCCAAAACCAATCACTCCCCAGTTCCCATCACATGACTACATTAAAACCGAACCCTTCAATCAACCGCCGCATGATCACTCAAAAAAAAACAGAGAGAGAGAGAAAAGGGAGCAGCAGTAATATATTACCATCGGTAGGATCAGTGTTGGCGAGGGACAGCAGAGGAAGAAGAGCAAGGAAGATGAAAGCGAGGGAGGGAGAAAGAGAAGAAGGATGAGCAGGCATTGCGGTCAGAATCGTGGTTCAGGTGTGGAGAGGCACATGCAGAGTACCATGGAGGCGAAAGAGATGTGAAAGGAGAAGAGGAAAACAGGGGTAGCAGTAGTAGAAGTAGTACCGTAGTAGTTGAGTTTCAGATCGCGACTGGTTGTACAAGGCAGGGCCATTAAAGAAAGAAAGGGACAGATATTAGAGATTCGAAGCTTGGTGTAATGAAGAGAGAGAATAACCAAAAGCACACAAGACTGTTGTGTTGTGCTGTGTCGCTTTGAGTGTGTGAGTTTGTGTGTGTCGGCGAAAATAAGAAACTCGGAAAAATTAATACTACAATGTACTACTACATAATAATGCTGGAGACCTAATAATAATTTAGAAAAAAGCGAAAAATAATAATGTGAAATGGGTGGATGTTTATTTTATTTTCTTGGGTCCCACACCTTTTTCCCTTCTGAGGTTTTGGATTTTGTGGCTTTCGTTTGCACAGTCTAATTCTACACCTTTCGGGCTTTTACCCTTCAAACTCTGTCATTTCAGCTTTCCCAGCTTCTCTTCATTTCATACTACTTTTGTAGTCTTGTTTTCCCTCTCCAGTCACATCCCTCTTACCTGCTACACGGGGCAAATATCATTCTAAATTACTATCAGATTGGTCTTAATTAAAAATCGCAATCGCGTATGTTCAAACATGAAATCAACCATAAATCAGTAACTTACTAGGAGCAAAAGATGGAAAAGATTTGGAAATGTATTAATGTAAGATAAATATGCAAATAATCCCTATCAGCAAGTAATATGGATTTTTAGGGAATGAGAAATAATGATTGTCTTCAAAATTACTATCAGATTTGACGCATTAGGTACTCATCCAGCTTTCCGTTGTTGAGGTGCCAAGTCTTGTATATGTTAGAAGCAGTTTATACCGTGTAAAATTTGAAATGTGAGTTTGAATTAGTTGGAAAATAATTTGTTTAACTATGCTTGATATAATATTAAAGGATGATCATACTTTAATCTATTTCTTTATTTATTTTTAATTTATTATTTTTATTATTTTTAGATTATCACATCACATCATAAAAAAATTAAAATAAATAATTTAAAGATGATAAAAATATGAATTAAAAATGAATAAAAAAATAAGTTAAAATATTATTTTTTAATATTAAAATAAGAGCTGTAGTTACAACTCATCGTTCATAAGTGAACCGGCAGGAAACTAATATTAGCGGCAAGTAGGTGGTTTTCAGCCGACTTATGTCCGGTCGGACATTAAATTCTGAGACTACTTAGAAAAGAATTAGCGAAATTAGTATAGGATCTATATTAGTTTTTTACATCTGAAGATAATTAAAATATTGAAAAAATTATAAAATTATAAAATTCATGACGTTAGGTGAGATTTTTTTAACAGGTCAACCATAGTAGATATTAAATTCATTAATATATTTGGACAAATTATTCATATGAGTTTTGACTCTTGAATATGAGATGCTTTCCTTTTTTTCAGTTGACTTCTGTCTTTTGAATGTTTACTATTTATGTTATTCAAGAAGTTGTTTATTTTAATGAGTTTTATTTAAATTATAACCGTGGTATATGTTTCTTTCTCTATAATTAATATTGTGAACTACCGCACTGCATTTGAAAAGGAGTGTACTAAATACATGTATAGTGTAATTTAAAAAAATGTAAAAAGAAAATATATTGTATATTCTCTTTTATATATATATATATATTATATACTTTATTTAGTTATCTAAAATATATATAACTTAAATTCAGTTTGATTGAATATCTCCATAAACTAAACAAAGTAAGCCAGATATATATATTTAATCTGACGTAAACCAAATAAAACTCAATTAACCTAAATTTCACTAACCAATTTAACCCGAACTTAATTCTACCTAATTTATCTCGATGTAATTTGAACTTGGATAACTTAGACATAATTCAACCAAATATTGTAGGTTAAACTCCACCACCAAATCTAAACACCCGTTTTAGAGGCTACACGAATGAAACCACACAAAAACAACTCAATCCATATAAGATCACAAACTCTAGTCTCCCTGGTATTTTATGAATTTTACGAAACTAACCATAGGATGAAGCACATTTTCTTACGTTTCTAGTCACAAAAAGACAATAACAAAACCATGTTCTCAATAATCTTGAAATCGATCTTCGAATCATTTACCATCACTCTTCCTTTTCGCTTACATTCTCGTCATTATGGATATGTTGATAAAAAAACAAAATAATAACTTCAATAATGGTAATTTAGCACGTAGGAAGAAGCTACGGCTTTCTCATTATCTCTTTTAGGAAAACCACAATAATTTTCAAACTTTGATGTCTGCTCGCTTTACAGTTAATCCAGATATGAATTGTTACATAATTGGAAAGTGTTAGTGATGTAATCATTATTTTAAAAGTTGCATTTAGAACATTGTTTTTACTATTTGGCGATGTAAAAAATTTACACCAACAGTATATCAACGTTAGAACAACTTATACGAATTACTAAAAAATAGTAAACAGGGAAGTTGTGTATATGGTGAATAAGAGTATAAAAAAAAAATACTCCACTACGAAATTTGGATTGAATTCTATTGTTAATTTCGAATATATATAATAAATTTAATATTGTTAACTAATTTATTTAATATTGAGAATAATAAATATCGTACACAATTAATTGGTTAGCTTTTACATAATTAAAAATCAATAGAATAGTAGTAAAGGAAGCAACACTTTTTTAAAACCGGAGTTTTGGCATAAAAGTTATAAAATGGAGGTGTGGAAAGTAATCATGTAAAGACTAGGAAAGTAAGAAGGGAGAAAAGAATAACTCGTGAAAAGTGTTCTCATAATTGCATGGGGCCAAGGGCTGCTCACAATAGTTTAGTTTTAATTGCCCGTGACTTATCATAGATTCCTTCAATACATTAGGAACACACAATTCCATATATTGCCCACGTGTCATGCACTTTACTCAATACCAATAATTAGTAATACACTTTATAATAGTTTAAATTCATTAAAAATTATAAAAATACGACTGAAATTCGATAAATTTTAAATTGATAAAAAATTAATGATTGGACAATTTGTACACAGTTCCCGATAACAATTATACTAAAATTAGTTACACTTGAATTTTAAAAAAGCAAACATGTCTAATTAACGTAGAGTAAACATGCATTAAGATATTAAAAGATTTAATTAATAGGAAGGTACCTAGTTTGGTACTAGTGTGTCAAATTGGTATCCGCTTTTAAAAAAGTGTCAATTTCATCTCAATTTTTGAAAATTGCTTCAATTAGGTCCCTTTTAGACAGAGTTGACTAACGCCGTTAGTCAACGTGCCACGTGTCAATCTGTGGTTTTTTTTATTTAAAAAATAATAATTTTTTTTTTAATTTTTATTTTTTTTTAACTTTTTTCTAAAAAAAATAAAAATGTCACGTGTCAAGTCTCTGTGTGTGACACGTGGCATTGTCAGTGCCACGTGGCATTGTCAGTGTCACGTGGCATTGTAATGCCACGAGTCAGTGTCAATGTCATTGTGTTGATTTCGATTTAGTCCCCACATATGTTTTTTTGTTACAATTTAGTACCAAAGTATGTGTATCTGATTCAATTTTGTCCCAATTTTTTTTAATAATTAAAATATTTTTGTAATCCATTTTTTATAAGATTAAAAATAATTAAGTATAAATATTTTTACAAAATTAAGTACTAATATTTATAATGTTTCTCTCAATTTCAGACCAAATTTATTATTTGTATGAATGTTATGCTATTTTTTTTTTATTAAAAATGACTTAATAAAATGACTTTTACTACTAAATTTTAATATAAATATCAAATACTTAATTTTTTTAAAACTTTTATACTTAATTACTTTTAATTTTATTAAAAAATATTTTAATTATCAAAAATTATTAGATCAAAATTGAATCAAATACACATAAGTACTAAATTGAAACGAAAAAACATAAATGGGGACAATGACATCTGATAGTGACACTAACACGTGGCATTACAATGCCACGTGGCACTGACAATGCCATGTGTCACACAAGGGACTTGACACGAGGCATTTTTAATTTTTTTTTAAATAATTAAAAAAAAATTAAAAATTAAAAAAAAATCAAAAAAACCACAGATTGACACGTGGCACGTTGACTAGCGGCGTTAGTCAACTCTGTCTGAAAGGTACCTAATTGAAGCAATTTTTAAAAATTGAGATGCAATTGACACTTTTTTTAAAAACGGATAACAATTTGACACACTAGTACCAAATTGGGTACCTTAGGATTAATTAAATCATATTAAAATAAGCGTGATTTTGGTTTGGATGACTAGATTAACAACTATCCAAGTGATGTAGTAATGCCTTGTTAACATGGTTTGTCATAATCACTGAGAGCCAACAACTAGAATCTCGAATCATGATGTTTCACATTCAATAATTATATTATCGAAAGCACTCACCATAATAAGTAACCTTGCTCAGTTGTCACTACTAATAAATCCGAACGTTAATTGTCTTTTCAACACCCGATTCATTCTGTATATTTGATGAACAACTTAGTCTTTTAAAAAGCAAATAAAGCATCTTTTGATCCTTTTTTTCATAAGCATGAGGAAAGACAATTAAAATCCGCTATGTTGTGTTGAATGAAAACATTCATAAAAGTTAGACCGAAATGAAGATGTTTTTAGTTATGATATATGCCTATTTACAAAATGTAATGATGTTATTCTAATATAAAACGACGTCGGTGGTGGCCCTTGCGGTGAGATGGACGTTGCAATTAATTTGGTGAATGAAAACTCCTCTCTTTCTCTGGGGATCAAACGATGAAAATAGAGATTCAATCACGGATTACGGAACAAGCAACATTCACGCCAGAGGAGATCCGGTCAACGCGTTGTGTATCAGTTTTCCATATTAATGCCAACAACCTCAAATTTCTGACCCAAACACCAAGACAACATCAGATCACACACCCATAATACTTTTACCTAATCAAAATTTCCTATGAAGATATTTGTGCGCTGTAATTGTCGTATCGTAGCATCATTTGCTTTCATATATATTGCATTTAACTTATTTTCGGTGATATTTTGTCATTAATTAATACTAGGTTTAAAGAGAAGATTTTATTAAGGAGATATAACATCAATATCATCTAAGAAATTAATATTATTCTTTATCCAAACCTTAAAACAATAAATTTATGAGTCTTTATTTTTGTATAGTACAATATTTTCTCATTTCTATTCGATGTGAAACTCACATAAAAGAATCAATGACTCACATTAAGTCATTTTAAGAATTAAATGATAGAAGTAAAAAAAATAAAAATTAAAGTATAATTTTCCTTTATTATTCATTTGATAATTTAGCCATTATTGAACAAATTATTTTAAGTGGAGATAACCATTTCAACAAATCAAATTTGTATGGAAAAAGGTAATGTAGAAGAAGGGAAGAGTATTGGTGAATGAGAGCAGAGGAGCATTTTTGAATATACTGTAAATGGATGAAAATCAAAGAAAAGAATGTGAGCTATCCACAACCATTTGTCATTTTCTTGGATTGTAAGTAAGATATATGCATATTTACAGTGACCACATGCTAGCAACTAGCATATAGCATTCAGAATAAAAAAACCTTTTCTCTTTATTCTCTTCCCTCTAATATTTTTTGCATATCCTCTCTTCTTCAGTTTATCGTATTACATTGGTAAATTAGATGACCAAAGTATCTTCATTGGCTCATTCATAGTACATGTTTTTTATATAGGTTTTAGGTACTCCGTACTTTATTTTAATTCATGATTTACAAGATAGAGAAGAAAAAAAAGTGGCAACTTGAATAAAGATAAAACAAATAATGTCCATTGTCCAAAGACCGTTCCTTATTTCAAAGGAATCAACCCAAGTATACGAATAAATCAAGGAATAAATGTGACGCAACTTTTTAAAAAAATAAAATAAAGGAATGAAATTCTAAATGAAAGAGGAAAAATCTTTAATTATATTTGTTTGGGTTATTGTTGGAAATCTCACATTGACTAGAGATAATGTCAATTCATAATATATAAGTGGGTGTAATCCTTAACTTACAAACCGGTTTTGTGGGGTTGAGTTAGGCTTAAAACCCATTTCTAACTTGAAATCAAAGCCAAATTAGAACCTATTTTAGCGACACATTATGTTTGTTGTGCTTTTTCTCCCTACTTTATAGTAATTATTTTCTACATGAAGTAAAAAGATAGAGATAATTGACTACATTTATTTTGGACTTTTAAATTTTTGTAGCGGGTAATGCTTCCCAAGTTCCATGTTTTTTTTTTAATCTTTTGGGAATTTTGCTTTTATCATTTATTAAGACGTAAGACATCATTTGCAACGATTCGTTCATTACAAAACAAGATAGAAACTTGCTTAAGTAGCATATGGTAATGATAAAAATCGCTAAATAAGGAATAATGACACAATGCCACTCTACATTATTTTCCCACAAACTTGACATTTTTCCAATGTAGAAGTCCAATTTAGCTGACCCGTAAAGGGGTTTCTTCCTCCACCCAATTGTTTTCTTCCTGCACCCCAACTTTAACTGCAGTTCCCACTTTACCCTTACAAAATATATGTTGAATAAATAAATTATTGTTATATGTGTGATATGGGGTGTATGAAATCCGGAACACACATTATCAAGTTCAGGACTGCATCGTATTACAAAATCTGCCTAACAAACACGAAAATTCACATAAATAGATTTCACGATAAACAAAAAAAATATATACTTAACCGGATTTTGAAATCTGACGAACTAAAAGATTGGCACTTAACTGGATTTTGAAGTCTTGTAAACAAAAAATTGATGCTTAATCGAATTTTGAAAACCGATTGTGTATTTTTTTTATGTTTATCTTATTTCAGAATCTGACTATATGGATTTTTGTGTTTATTGAGCGAATTTCATAATCCGATGGAGTCCTGTTTGGGTGTGCAGAAAGGAAACAATGGGGTGCATGAAGAAACTCATAAAGTAAAGAGTCCAATTTGGTAGCATTTTGGGTCATGGAGCCCAAAACCTGAATTGGAGAAAGCGCGAAAATCTACAGTGATGTGGATAGTCAACGTCGGACGTTGACCTAAAAAAGGAATAAAAAAAATGTGTGTGGCTTGCACGCAACGCGCTTGCTACCTCGGAATAAGAACTTAAAACAAAAATAGTAGGGGTTGTTGCCAAACAGCGATGTAACGCACGATCCAAAAGCAGAAAGCAAACTTCATTATTCACTATACCAGTAGTTGATTTCGATTGTCGAACAGCTTTCACCCGATAAATAGGAGAGTAATAATAATAAAAGAAAATGTGCAAAAAAGCTTGGTCCATTTTGATGCGCGCCAGAATGAAGCCCAACGATCGTACAAATCTTTCTCTCTCTCCCATCCCTCTAGCCGTGAGTAAAATAATCTTCCACTTACACTTCTCTTCATTCCTTCTACTTTCCCCTGATTTTTTACTGTGCAGATTTGACTCATACGAACACTTTGTTTTGATTCGATTATTCAATCAAGTCGATAACATTTTATGTGCTTGAATTAGCTTGGACTTTGTTTCTTGTTGATTTGTGGTTCTTTCGATTCGATGAATACACAACAGAACGCGACGAGTCAAACGCAGCAGCAGAGTTCCCGCCAAAACGGATCTCCAGGTGAAGGAAATGCGCTGCCTAATGACTCCGGCAACTCCGAGAGGTTCCTATTTTTCAGTTATTTTCTTAATTTTTGTTTCACATACCTGGAATTGGGTTTTGCTTACTTTATTTTGCTCATTTTTTTGTTTTCTGTTATTTGTGTTGTTCTTTTGACTTATTCACAGAGAGTTTAAGCGTGTCCGTTCCTCAATGCACTCTGCTATATCAATGAACAAAACAGAAGTTCTGGATGATGTTCTTAACAACTTCTCGGAGGTAGTCTAATTTTATATTTTAATTAATGCGGTGAAACTTTCTCAATTCTATTCTTTTTTGTTGTCATTGCTTATTTCATTTCCATATGCCGGTGATGATTATGTAGGGTTATTTTAGTCTTTCTCATGAAAACCGTCGCAAGTTGCTCCTTGTCCTTGCCAGAGAGTATGATCTCAATCGATCACAAGTGCGTGACCTGATAAAGCAGTACCTTGGACTTGAACCACCTGCTGGTGAGTTATTATGTGGCGTGGGCGTGGGCATGCGCGCTTGTGTGTAACTCTTTCAATTATTGCTTTCAAAACTTTGGTTTGAAAGAAAAATGATTGGATTGGCAGACAAAACTCAAGTGAGTGGCTCTGAAGATGAAGGCTTGTTTTCTCCTTTCTATCGCATTGAGAGGAATTTGAGGCATGCCCTTCAGCCAGTTTATGAAGTTCTTTTTGAGCGTCTCAACACTCATCCAGGAGGGTTGAGGATCTTATCCATTCTTCGAGAAGATATCCTAACCATTCTAGCGTAAGTTTATGGCTGGTGCTACACGATTTTATTTTGAACAATTTTTCTGCTATATCTGTTTCCTTTAATTTCCTTATCTTGCAATGACAGAAGGAGCAAATAAAAGAAATCTTAGTTCATCATTTTGCTCTTTGAAATTTAGTTACCTTTGTCTGCACAAGGAACTTTTGCTACGAGAACCTTAAAATAAAATAAATTTATACAAGTATAAATTTTAGATACCTGTAGTTCATAACGTTTCTGGAGGAAATGAAGAAAGAAAGATAAGAGCAGAACAAGAGCTCAACCTGCTTTCCTGAAATTTTGAGTCTAATGATTCAATTCTTCCATTACAGAGAGGAAAATATTGCATCTCTGAGAGCATTGGATTCTTATTTAAAGGAAAAATTTGTTACATGGCTTAGTCCTGCTGCCTTAGAGCTTCACCAGATTACATGGGATGATCCTGCTTCTTTGCTGGAGAAAATTGTTGCTTATGAAGTACTTTTCTCCTTTTTTCTTGAATTGTTATTCAACGTATCTCTGGTCTTCCACTATATGAATAATCTTTCATATCTTGTGTAGGCTGTTCACCCAATTAGCAACCTTCTAGATCTCAAGAGAAGGCTAGGAGTTGGCCGTCGTTGTTTTGGGTATTTACATCCAGCTATTCCTGGTCAGCAGTTCCTCTAACCCTTTGTTACTGAAAGATAGTTCTCTACCTCTCACAGTTTTATAATTTGTACTGGTGCACTAACCAACATCCTAGCAGTAATTGGTTTCACCTCTATTTAATATTTTGAGTTTGTATCATCAGCTCAGGAAGTTAGTAACGTCAAAATGCTTTCTAGTGATCGTATTAACTAGGCAGTACAGTGGAATTTCATTATTCTCCTGTGCTTGAAAAATTAAATTTGGTGCAATACTTTCTATAGTCTACACTATTTGCCCCTTTGTGATCCAGTGCAACATTGGTTTAAAATATGTCTTTATATACCTTTTCTCAAATCCGCTGTTCGAAAATTGTGATTGTGATTAATATGTCACTGAGAATTATAGGAGTTAATTTAACATTGGTAAGATGGCCAAAGGAAATAGTTTAGTTCTTTATTGTTATGATAATTATTATTATTCTTGTAAATGCAAAAATAATTTATTGTTATAAATATCAAGGTTGCTGAGTGCTCCTACCCAACAGTTCACTTAACTTCTGTGTCTCATTTGAAGAGGTCTATTCTTAAAGCTTCAAGTGTGTTTAAGTACGTTATGTGGTCTATATTTTCCTCAGGTGAACCCCTAATTTTCATTGAAGTTGCACTGCTGAAGGATGTTGCTCAGACTATACAGGTTAATGTTATTAAAATTCAACTGGACCAAATCCTTTTTCAGTAACTTAACAGTGTTTATTTATTCCACAGGAAGTTTTGTGGGATAGTCCTCCTATACCTGAAAGTGAGGCAACATGTGCCTTGTTCTACTCTATATCATCAACTCAGGTATGCTATGTCTCATGAAAGTAATGAAAGTTATGGCTAGTGGAGATTTGACTAAATATCTAAACATTGTTAATTATTACATCATATATCATGGTGAAGTTCAGCACAATCATTCTTAATGCAAAGTGAACTGTTTATCTTTGGCTTTTTCTCCGACTGGAATTATTGCTACAATTTGCTTAAGTTGCCCACTCTCTTTTATGTTCTGTTTTTATTCATGTTTGTACCTTTGATCTGTTTGCTTTTCTGTTTATATCATTGTCAGTTTCCCCCTCCTGATTCCCTAAAGAAGAATAACGATGGAGGTAGTTTTATATCTGATATGTTATAATTTGCAGCCAGGCTTAGCAGGGATCAACTTAGGAAAATTTCTTATCAAACGAGTTGTAACACAGGTGAAAAGAGAGATGCCGCACATTTCTGTAAGTATTTTATCAATTATTCGGAGATTCATGGGGTTTTGTGAATGCACAAGAATTAATGAAATCTTCATATTTGATGGGAGGTTTCAAAAGAGAGATGCCGCACATTTCTTTTTTCTTTTTTTAATCTCAGTTTCTTACCTTTTATTTTCATGGTTTTGATATAAATGGAAATGGCTAAACAAAAATCTGTTGTTTTCCCTTTAAATCTTCATATTTGATGGGAGGTTTTCCAAGTACTTCAGTACAACTTTATGGTTTCATTGTTTAAACCCTGGGTTTTAAAAATTTTTCCTTGCTCTAAAAGATGTAGATTTCTGGAGTCATTGTTCGAAAAAGCACTATAGAACTATAGACACGTGGCACTTCGGCGAAAAGACTATTCTTCAAATTGATATTCCCTTGTTCTTTGTATTGCAATCTAAAAGTAATATACTTAATCCCAGTAGTTATTGGGCACAGGTGTATGAATTTTTCTTGATAAATGTCATATTTCTTAGGATAATGCAATTTCTTACTTATGCCTTCCCACATCCAAGATTGCTGATCATATTTTGGCTGTAGACCTTTGCAACTCTGAGTCCCATCCCGGGATTCATGTCATGGCTTCTATCCAAGTTAGCAGCATCTCAGACACCACTTGCTGAAGGAGGCAATTTGTCTCAATCACAAGCCGAGGAATCTAGTTCCACTTTCTACGAAAATATACTTGAACCCGAGGAAGAAGAATCACTTATGAGTTTATCTAAGTAAGATGCATACTGTTCTATCTTCATATTTTATGTTATGATATTCTTGGATATTTTTTGGCAACACCACTGTCGCATATTTATGTAAAATAAACTGTCGTAATAGCTGCATTACATTTTTTTTTTTGTCTTTTTTTGTTTCTCCTTTATGTGTCCAATTGGCTCTAATGTGTTGAAAAAAAAAATGTAAAAGATTTGCGCAGTTATTAAAAGGGCACGATTCAAGATTCAAATTGCATGATTAAATATGGTATGATTTGACAAGTTCACAATTCATGTATTCTGATGAATCAAAATATGACCTTGAAACGTGTCATGCTTGCGGAAACTGTTGTTATTCCCCATCATTAATATTAACTGCAACATTCAGTGGTTCAGTTTTTTTCCTCTTCTTTTTTGCTTTTCTTTCTCATTTACCCCCTACTTTGTCTCTGGGTTACTGTGAAGTGACTAATATGAATATGAAATACAGGGATATTGCATCGGGAAAAAATGGAATGGATTTGATGTTCAACTTGCTTACTTCTACATCCTCTAAGTGGATCCATTCTCCAGAAATTCGTTCAGCATTAAAAGCCCCATTGATGCGTTTGTGTGCCAGGTATTGGAACACTGGAAACAAATTTGGGAAATAAAACAAAGCCATGTTACAAATGACTTCTTTGAAAGATCATATTGAGCTAGGCTGGTTGCTAATACTCATAATTTAAGTCAAGGTAACCTGGAAGCATTTTGGGTTCTTTCGTATCACAGGTACCTTCTGAAAGAGAAGAAAAGAGGAAAAGCTTTGGACTCTGTAGCAAATTTTCACTTGCAAAATGGAGCGGTATGTTTTACAACCATAATGTAGAGCCAATAAACTTCATTGTTATTGTTGATGGTATTTTCATTCTGAAAGCTGTAGTTTCCATATAGTACGTTATACTTTTTGATGGCTTTTTCGCGGAAGTCATTGTATGGGTTGTTTTCTTGGTATTTCTTTCTCTATAATCAATATGATAAAATGGTTCTTTCATGTAGCAAATTTGTGTCCTAATTCAGTTGTAATTTGAGTAAATTGGTGTGAATAAAATTTTGCTTCTCAATGTGGACAGATGGTTGAAAGAATTAATTGGATGGCTGATCGATCAGAAAAGGGTCTTTCTCAAAGTGGAGGGATCATGGTGAACTATGTATATAGGTAATTGTCCTATGGCTGTTGTTCTGGTCGTACCATAGTTACATTTATAGTGTCAATTTACTCTGTGAAGGCCTTTTTGGTCGTACAAAGAAATCTTGTTTTCTAAGATGAAAGTTCCTCTTTATCCGTTTTGGTTCTGTTAGTAAAGCTAGGAAATCTTACCAACATGAAAGGAGCAATGACTGTACTTGTCATTTCATGCTTTTGAGGGTCACTAGTATTGTCTATATATATATATATATATATATATATATATATATATATATATTTTTTTTTTCAAATATAAAATTTCAATTACTTAGTCAAATTTCAAGTATATGCTGCTAATGACACGTAATTTTGCAGGTTGGATCACATAGAAGAATATGCCCATTCATACTTCAGCAATGGTGAAATTCATGCCTCAAGTGATCTACATCGCTATGTTGATGAAGCGGATACTGCTTAGTATCAATTCAAATTTGATAGAAGATAAACTTCAACGTATTTTCAACAATATCATATGTGCATGTGCTTTGGAAACAAATCTCGTCGGCAGCGGACAACCTTATTAACACTAACCTTTACCTTTTTCTGTCTCAACCTCTTTGCTGTCATCTGCAGCCACAATGACAAGTAATTGTGAAGTCTGCTAGATCGGAGCATAATGGAAGATTTTATTTAAACAATAGGACAAATGCATTGAACTCTAAAACCGAGGATGCTTGTATCTTTAATCATTGATTCCTTCTGCCGGAGAACATTGTGTTGCCAATCCAATTCTTTGGCAAAATTGGGTAGGAGACAGCTTCTTAAACTGCACTACTTTATTTGGTCATAGCACGAGAGGTGAGAAGTAGACTAGTTATATTGAATAGGCTATGCTTGGTAAACCTCAAGCTATACATCTGATGTGATATTTGTAGTTGGTATTCGACAATAACAAACCCTATATCTTAGTGAAGATGGTGATTTTGGCTGTGTTGGTTAGAAATCATGAAGTGTAAACTGTAAACCATCAAAGATAAACTATTTCGTTGAACATTGAGGATTAAAAGTAATGCTTGTTGCTTGTTTGTTTCATCCTTAGACATTTTTCATTTCAGATGCAAAGGATAATTAGTCATGCATTATCTGTCTTTCAGAATGAAGCCTTGAAAACAGCACCAATATTTGTCCCGAAATATGACACTTTATGTGTGCTTGAAATGTTTACATATTTGGACCAGACAACTCTTCTACTCCCAAGTAATTAAGCGTGTTTCTATAAACGGCTTGACTTGAATTGAAAGGGATTTCACACATTTCAAGCGTCAAATGCGTCTTTAAAATTTTGAAGCTTTCAAATACAACCGAAGTTTTCGAAGGTTTAATAATATATCTGCTGATTATCAATTTGTATATCGAATTTGTCCAACCATTCTATGATCTAACTATTTTTTTAATCATAACCTTGCTAAAGCTTAAGTATAAAATTGATTGATAACCGTGTGAACGAGTTCTTTCTGTACATATAAATTGGTACATTGCCCTAGCCCCTGATCGGAAGGAATAAAGGGGCTAATGCTTTGGTTGAAGACTATTCACTTCTCACTTTCAACATGACTGGTTTCTAAGACATATTCCGTCATGAGCTTCGTGTTAGATTCCGTGACCATCTACAAGACGATAAGGGCAGAATTATAAACATTTTTCAATCATACAGAAAGTTGAATAAACTTCTGCAGGATTCCTGAACATAGACGTTATTGAGTTACGAACCTTGAGGGCTAGGCGCTTCAAGTTGTCCCATTCAAAATCACTTTTGCAGTATGCTGATCTCACCTATAATCATACATCGTTGTATTTAATCATAACTCCTTAACATGTGATGGATAATCAAATAATATAAAAATAATCTCCTTACCTCCATTATACGCAGGGCTATTCATGTACATGCCAGATTAGTTCGGAGATTTTGTTCATACAATGGCAATACACAACAAAGTTGCTAATCAGATATTAATAATTAGATACCAATTGAGGATTGAGTAGCTTGATAATAGCCGTTACCTAAGTTCTTATGTCCTGATGATTCTCTGAACATGGCGGCACAAAATTTGTCACCATCATTCAACGAGTGTCTACCAAGAAATTCAATCAGCTCATCATATGCTTCACGGTTGTAGCTCTGCTACGGAAAATATTATTTGACAGAAAAAAGTATTAAATATTTAGTTGAACAACGTGCATCAAAGTAAATCCACTGACAAATCATTGTTATTATTATTTAGCCTTGGATCAGATTGACAACTAAATCTCTTTAAATATAAGTTCACAAAAATTTCATCCAATAATAAAGGGATTGTCAAAGCCAAAAAGGAAAAGGAACCTCAAGTTGAGCAGCAACAATCTTCACAGCTATGTAGGTGAAGAAATTGTGAAGGTTTTTAGCCGCCTTTGCTTCTGGTGATGCTTCTCCAAATCCTGCATCCCAATCGATATAACCCAACCCCATTACATACAATTAATGCTAATTTGGTCACAAGTCAATGTATCAGTGACAAATTTTTTTCATTGCCAATGTTTTGTGGTTTAATGTTAGTTCCTTTAGTCATAATGGAGAAGATGAACAGAGTAGAAAAGTAACCGAACCAATTACCTGGTACAAACATCTTGTTGCAGTGTAAGCGTGTTGGCTGCGAGCTTCTTCGCTTGCAAGGCCAAAAGGGGTAAGCTTTGTTGCTCCTGGGTGTTGCAGGGTACACAAAAGGAAGCTGAGAAAGAGGTAGAGTTGCAGAGGATTCCATGGCTAAACAGTGTTAAAATTTTTTGTTCTGTATATTGGAAAAGAAAAAGGCCTTAATTTTTATGATGACAATTTAAGCATGTGAACACCATGGTGAGGTTGTAGTCACTGCAAAACGAAAAATATCTACATGCTTCAATCCACGTAGAGAAATATCTTTGAGCTTACGTGGAAGATTGAAGGAGAACCTTTACATCCATGGTGGAACCCACCGTTCCTTATATCTGTATTAATTTGAAGAAACTTCTCCTTTTTCAGCTCTGAATTTTTTTCTGCAACCTTTCTCCCATACAAGAGACACATTTGTTGTTATTCCTATATATCTAACAAAGTTCTATTTATCTCTTGAAAATGTCCTTTTTAGGCCTTCTTTCTGAAAAGATTATTCTTCAACTATAATCTCAAATATCTCACTGCAGTCCAAAAGGTTACATCTGGCCTCATTTTTCTGAATTTATCATTCTTGCTTAACTTAAATTTCTTACCATCAATTGAATATGATTATAGTTAATTTAAAAAATCTCTTCTAACCAAAATTTTAATACCTGGCCCAAGTAAAAACAAAAAGAAACTAACAAACCATCATATTGTTAAATAAACCCATACTATTAAATATTGCTGTACAAGCTATAGAAAATTCAAAATTTTCGTGTTACCGAAGAGTCCCTCCTTGAGCTTTTCCTTTCATTTTCACGAGCTCGTCAAAGTATATTATCTTAAGAAATCATGTGAGGTGAAAGGAAAAAAAAAAGATCGAAAAAAGCAAGAATGAAATCATAGTTAGTGGTTCACAATTATTTAAGAAAATAATGTTAACTATGAAAGGATGAACACAAATTAAAGAGCAGGAACGACAATTTATATATATCCACTCACTTACAGAATTAGCTTCTAAACAAATTTACTCAAGGGAAAACAAGTTGGCTATATAATAGAAAAAGGACTTTTTGGAGAGAAAAAAGTACAATAAAAACAAATAATTGAGAAGTGACGTATAATTCCTTAAACTTTTTTATTCATAGTTTAACCTTTAAAAATCCAAGACACGCCCATTTGGAGTTGCTCTCCATCCCCTTTTCATCTGAAGCGTAATTGGAAGTCACATTCTTCACGTAATCTACAAATTTTAAATTAAGCATCATCGTCCCAAAAGTATTAGAAAAACACCACCATTAACAATAACAACAGAGAAGACTGGTTCAACACTTACACTGTCGACCACAACATTGACGTCAATAACATCATCAATCAATGAAGCTGCACATAAAAAAAGCAGTAGTGTAAATCACCTATAATCAATAACAAGTTTTCAAGCTCCTAACTCTTCTATTCCCTAACACACAAAATGACCACACATTCGACAACAAAACCAAAGCCACACCATCTTTTCCTTCTCTTAATTCAGTTGTTAATTTCCACTGGAGTGAAAGGTGGCTGTGATTCTGGTTGCGACCTTGCTCTAGCTTCCTACTACATAGCGGAGGGCCGGAACCTCACATTCATTAGCAATCTTTTCGGAAAGCCCACATCGGAGATTCTCAAGTACAACCCAAGCGTGAAAGACCCCAACGTCATTGAAAGCCAAACGCGGATCAACGTGCCGTTCTCGTGTGAGTGCTTAAACGGGGAGTTTTGGGGGCACACTTTCTTGTACCGGATCCAACACGGCGACACCTACAAGGTTATTGCGAATACCAGTTTCTCCAACCTCACCACCGAGGATTGGGTGAGTAGGGTCAACAGTTACCCGTCCACTCAGATTCCCGACAACGTTAACGTCAACGTTACCATCAACTGCTCCTGCGGAAACCGACACGTGTCCAAGCATTATGGGCTGTTTCTGACTTACCCGCTTCGGCTGGGTGATGACTTGCAAGGGGTTGCGGCGGAATCCGGTGTGCCGGCGGAGCTGCTGGTACGCTACAACCCCACCTCCGATTTCAGTTCTGGGAATGGACTTGTCTTCGTGCCGGCTAAAGGTAATTAACAAACACTTATTACATTTTTGCTAATTAATTAATTAATTAAGAACAAAAACCGTCAACACTAAACAATTAATGTACCTCCTTGTTCATGACTCTTTCTCATACATGGGTTGAACAGTGAAGTTTTTTTTTTTTTTTTTTTTTTTGAAAATTTTTTATTTTTTTTTAAATTATTTTTTTTTTTTCTTTCCTTTTTTGTGAAATATTGTAGCTTTTGCTAAATAGATTTGGTATATTCCGTCCATATTTGGAAACATCAATCTTGACAGCAATTAACCACAGAGATTAAAAAATACAGAAAAGTTACATTTTATTAAGGATGATTAGTCCTCTGGCTATAAAACAAAAGAATACAGATCACTGTTTGTTCATATGTTATCACTCTCTTATGATTATTTTGTTGATCCATGCATGACCAATAACCACAATTAGACAGATATAGTAACATTTGAGAATTATTTATTTTGAAGATAATTTTCTTCATAGAAAACAAATAGACATAGGTCATCCATGCAATAAAGTTTGTCATTTTGCAATGATAGTATACGGAATTATAATTTTGTAAAAATAGTTTACAAATGATAAACAGTAGTAGTTTAAAATGAATATGTTATGTGTTTGAATAGAAAACCTGTATTATTAATTGTTTTATTAAATAAATTTTTTATTTGTAAAAAGATTAAATTATCTAATTAAAAATTATGTAACACATAATTGTAAGCAAATGCATTCATTCTATGCAATGCCGTCGATAACAAGCATTATTATTTTGTACTTTATTTTTTGAAGTTATATTTTTCTACCTATTGAATGACAGGTTAAATAGTTAGAAACAATACGGAATGTCGTCAGTTATACATGTGAAATTATCTATCATAAATAATATTTAATGTGAAATAAATCAGAATTTTAATAAGATTTTGAAGAGTTTTTATATTTTATTTTATTCCGATATAAGTAATGGGGTCAATTATAAGGTAAAATAAATACCGAAGTAGAAGGATGCCATAATTAATTTGTATTAATTTGGGTTATCCACTAATAAGTATAGATAAGTATCAATACAATGAAGAAAGTAGCTTAATTGGTAAAACAATTTTAAAAATAAAAAAATGAAGTGAATTAATTAGTTTTATTGATAATGTATATTTGAAAAACAATTAACAAAATCAAGTGAAATAAATAGTTTTACTGTGTTTATTGTCATGTTAGAAGTATCTTATATACAAACAAGAAAGAAAGGACATGTTGTATTAGCAATTATGCTTTCTTTAAATAAACTCTAAACAGATAATGGATTTTGTGTTTAGAAATGTCAAAGTGGGTTAGACTTATCAGTATGTCAAGAAAAAATAGGTTGGGTTAATTTTCCAACCTGCCAATCCATTATGGTCTGGTCTGTTAAACTAGCAGATCAAAGGTGGTCAGTCTATCTTGGCCCGCTGATATTTTTTAAATTTTTTTATGTTTAAAAATTGAAAAAAAAAGTGACGAGCCAACCTGATTTCAGACAAAATAGATCGTAGTGTTTAACCCATTTGTTAGTATCGGATTAATCCTGTTTTTAGCGAAACAAGAAATGGATGGACCAAAAGGGGCTAGATCAATCCATTTTATCACTCCAGTTCATGTTACTTTGACAATTGTTCTCATGTTTGTATATTCAAGGAAAGTGATTTTAATTAATTAATTTTTAAATTAAAGCATGATATTTGGTAGTCATTTACTATGAATCATACATTTATAAAGGGTCCAAAACTTAACTAATCCAATTTAAAAACTAAAGATTGAACAAAAAAAATTATAAACTGAAAGAAAACCTAAATTTTGTCATATTGCATTTTTTTTCCAAATTAGGCAGTTTGGTTAAATTGGCAGTTTGTGGTTGAAAATCAATCCAAATGGACCAAAATAATCTGCATAATATTATATATTATTTTAAATTATGTTTGTTTTTTTTTTAAAATATAAGTAAATTTCATTTAATTGAGCTATTGATTTAATTTGATTACATTCTAATTTATATATATGTTTATGTTTATTAATTATAACTATTCTTTGTGTTGTTTCTTTTAAAAAAAAATTTACGATGTTGTAATGTAATTGGCTTTTTTAAGTTTTTAAGCTTTCTAATTAGTATAGTACAAAATTAATTTTTTTGAATAATTATTTCACTGTGATTGTTATAATATTATGTCTGTGAAGAACAAAAATATAATAATATACTTTGCATAGCAAAATCGTTTTGAAATATTCTAAAACTCGAACTACACCTCACATTTCTTTTTTATTGGTTTGAATGCTTCTTAGTTGAAGATCGAACTAAACCTCACAACCAAAACTGCTGCTTGGTGATTTAAATAATTGTTTGTATGAGAAAAGTATAAGAGAAGAATAAGTAACATCGCCATTTCTTATTTTTGTTTAGAATTGCTATTTGATACAGTCTAAATCTTCTGATGCTTTATATTACAAATCCTATTTTGCAGATGAAAATGGAAACTTTCCACCTATGAAGCTGAGGTAAGTTGAATTTTATATACTAAGTTTACATCCCAATCCTATGTTGGCCAATTTGATTAGATTTCTGAAATTTACTCTTTAAAATAATATCTATGTTTCTTCCAACCTTTGGCAGATCAGGTGATGTGGACACTGTGCAAACTGCTGCTTCATAAATGATGGTGGGTTAAATTCCTATGACATGCTGACATTGTTATGCAAATTTAAGTAGGAATATCTGGTGGAGCCATTGCTGGCATAGCCGTTGGAGGAGCTTCTGTGGTCTTAGTTTTGGCACTTGTTCTATATGTTGGACTACACAGAAGAAGAAAAGTGGCTGAGGTATCCCTTCTCACACTCCCAGGAGCATCTGAAGATCAGTGTAGTCCACTCTATCATGGTATATTGCTATGTCTTTTCTTTCAATGCTATTTCTAAAACACCCCTTTCTTATTTTACAATGTTAGAATTAAGGCCTTGTTTATTCTAGATTTCAGGGTTTTTTGTGTTTAAATAAAATGTGAAACTGTAGGTCTTATCTGATACATGGATTTAGGTTTGGGAAACAGCTTGGACAAGGCATCGGAATCTTCGGTTGTTGCTTCTCCAAGGATGACAGGGATTACAGTGGACAAGTCAGTGGAGTTCTCATATGGGGAGCTAGACAAGGCCACTGATGGCTTTAGTGTGGCTAATATAATTGGTCAAGGAGGCTTTGGATCTGTTTACTATGCTCAGCTTCGGAATGAGGTTTGTCATAAACAGATATCGTGCATTTGCACTCACCCCATACTTGTCATAAGTGAATTGATCTTATTTTGAAGCCAAGAAGTTACTGCTAATTAAACACCATTGTTTTCTTGCATTACATAGTATTTGCTTTAAGATTGATTAACATATACTTATCTCTTGTATTGAATCCTATTTCTTCAAAGTCTTATCATGCAGGTCTAATACTGATCTTTTGTAAGAAATGGAAAATTGAAGTTATTACTACCAACGCTTTGTTTTTTTTTTTTACTTTTTGCAGAAAGCTGCAATTAAAAAGATGGATATGCAAGCATCAAATGAATTCCTAGCAGAACTCAAGGTTCTAACTCATGTCCATCACTTGAACCTGGTATGATCCTAGGCTTGTTTGTTATATGTAACTAACTAATTAACTAATCAGTACTATACTTGAATATATTTCATTACACATTTCCACAGTACATGATTTCTTGCAAACATATTCTACACAGGTGCGGTTAATAGGATATTGTGTTGAGGGCTCCTTGTTTCTGGTTTATGAGTATATTGAGAACGGCAATTTAAGCCAACATTTGCGAGGCTCAGGTTTCTTTTGTCTTACTCATAGATATAGTTCATCTTAAAATGATGAAATCATTTTGATTTCAAGGGTCTGAATGTAGTTGGTTGCAGGGAGGGATTCGTTAACATGGGGAGCTAGAGTGCAAATTGCTCTTGATGCAGCAAGAGGATTGGAATACATCCATGAGCATACAGTTCCTGTCTACATCCATAGAGATATTAAATCAGCAAACATCTTGATAGACAAAAACTTTCGTGCAAAGGTTTGCAAATAAATTTCGAGACTTTTCATACGTAAAATTTGAATGCTGAGTCCAATCTTTTTCCCACAGGTTGCAGATTTTGGTCTCACAAAATTGACTGAGTATGGTAGTTCTTCATTACACACGCGTCTTGTGGGTACCTTTGGTTATATGCCTCCAGAGTAAGGAACCACTTATCCTTAACTTTAATTTATACGAAGTTTGAAGCTATTTTGACCAAGTGTAGTGGTTTTGGTGTAGATATGCACAATATGGTGATGTTTCCTCGAAAGTAGATGTATATGCTTTTGGAGTTGTTCTGTATGAACTCATATCAGGCAAGGAAGCTATTGTCAAGACAAACGATCCTGAGGGTGAATCAAAAGGACTAGTCGCCTTGGTTGTTTTTTCATGCTGCTCTTAACTCAACAATAGTTGTAACTCATCACTTCTACATTCCTTAACTAAATTTAGGACTTGTTGTATCAAATGCAGTTTGAAGAAGTTCTTGGTCTGTCAGATCCAAAAGAAGATCTTCGTCAACTTGTTGACCCTAGACTTGGTGACAACTACCCTCTTGACTCTGTATTCAAGGTAGGTAACCAATTTAATGAAAATGCATCAACAATCTAAAAGTAAGATAAAACCATGAATAAAATGTATGAGAAACAGTGATAGAAGTGTTACTATTGCAGGTGTCTCAGCTTGCGAAAGCATGTACACATGAAAACCCTCAACTTAGGCCAAGCATGAGATCAATTGTTGTTGCGTTAATGACACTTTCGTCTGCAACTGAGGATTGGGATGTTGGTTCCTTCTATGAAAACCAAGCTTTAGTGCACCTTATGTCTGGAAGGTAGATCATGTTCCCCTCCTCGACCCATTTTTCTGAATATTTAAATTGTAAATAAATGTTACATATCTTACCAATTTCTTTCTTCAAAACCAAATACGCAGATATTTACACATTAGAGTTGATGTTGATGATTACATTTACATTTTATTTTTAAGAAGGAACGAAATTAGGATATATTGTATACGACAAAATTTACAAAAAAAAAATAGTATTGTTACTAAAAACATTTTACAATAAATTCTTATAATTATATTTGAAAAAACTGTATTATTGACCTAAACATTAATTAATAATCAGAGAATAATATGATTGCTTCGTGACAAAAATTGTAACTTTAACGTTATTTTATGCCAAACCTCCTATATCTACTTTTGTTTTCTTAAGATTTATATATTATATGTGTTTTCACTCGTCCATTTAAAATTGGAAATATGTTTAAACCTCCCAATGAGAGAAAAAAGAGATGTAGGATAAATAAATAAAATGTAAAAGTGCTAATAGGAAAATGAAATATTTATCGACGTGACTCAAAATTTAGAATTTTGATTAGGTATAATATAGTGATTTCATTTATTAAAAGTTTGATACATAATTTTTAATTCTTAAATCAATATGGAATAACTGTTAATCTAGTTTGATTATAAATTATAATTGTTTATAGATTTTAATTAATAATAATAATAATTTAATATTTTATGTACAAAACATTAACAACAATATACCTATCTCTATGATAAAAATTATAATTAAAGAATAATATTTAACACTTATACATGTAAATAACATAAATTAAAAGGATTTAATTATATTTTAGTTTTATTATTTATTTATTTTAATTTGGTTCATTGTTAATAAAATGTTAAATCAAATTTTTCAATTTTTAAAAACACAATAATATATCTAATTTTCATTTAATTGGCAATAACGAAATTAACAAATAAATATTTAAGATTGTATATTACTTGTAATATAATAGATAATTAATATATTGCAATAATTTATGAAATTAACCAAATAATATGGGTAGAGACGTTGTAATTTATATTGAACCAAAATTTTATGAAATGTGAGTGAATCTATATACAACAACCATTAGTTTCCTTCAATTTTACCTTAGGAACTCTCCTATAAAATTCATAAATATTTTTATGTTTAAATACTGTTACTTAAATGCAGTTAGTTTCTATTTAATAAAAACTAACCAATAAGATAAAACGTAATTTTGTAGTCCAAATTAATTAAATTTGTTAAATTTGAAGTATCTGAGAAAATTAATTATTCAATTAAATGATGAATGCGAAACGATATATAACAATGCCATATAATTTATATATTTTTGTTTTATAGAAAAAATGTTTATTTTCTTCTACTATAGTTATATATGCTTAAGTATCTCACTTATACACAAACGTAAATAATTAACTTTAAATAACAAATATAGTAAAAATTGGACAGATACATATTTAGTTTTGTTCTTTAAACTTAAATACTAAGTTGTGTATATATAACATTATTTCCATATGTAAACAAAATTATATGATTAAACTTTCTGTGAAGAAATAGTTTAGTTTAAACTATTTATCAATAAATAAAACAATTTTAGTAATTTATTAAAAGTAAGGAAATTTATTAATATCTTTTTGAAATTTAGTAGAATTATTATAAATAAATACTTGCTTATCTACTCACACAAGATGGATTATTTTATTGTTTTTTAATTATGTATTTGTATAATATAGAAATATTTATTAATAAATGGTTAAATTAATATATTAAATTGTTTTGTTTGTTTATGTTATTATGATATAAAATTCTATACATATTAATATTAATAATATAATTATTTAAATAATAGAATACGTAAACTTTAATAATGATAAAAGGCTTAAATTATTTTTTTCGTCATCATTTTTGCAATTTTCGCAGTGTTTGTTGCGGATGGTCCTCATTTGAACAGAATGTTTAAAATACTCCTTATTTATACCGAATGTTTAAAATGGTCATCATTTTCGCAATTCGTGTTTTATTTGATCCTTTATACGCAATTTAAATCACTAACGGAGCATTAGAGTGTGTTACATGTACTGTACATGTGTGGTAATTTAGAAACCATGCAGAACATCACAACAATTCAAGCACAAACAAACCCAAAATAGAATTACGAAAATACTAACCCACGAGCAAACACAATCCAGAAAACCCTAAACCTACTTACCTCGTTGATGATGATTAATTGGAAAATTGAAATGAAAAGCGCAACTGCAAGATGAAATGACAAGTATTAGCTTCCTCTGCAAATCCGAGCTCAAGAAAGACGAAGATGAAGAAATCACCTCCAACACTGAAGAGTGCGACTGCAATCCAACTCAAGCCCTAATTGCAAAATTTCTCCCAAATTGAAAAGTTAAAGTTGATTAGCCATCTGTACAGTACACGTAACACACTCCAATGCAACGTAATACAAAAAGTGCTACATGTACAGTATTCCGTTACTGATTTACACAACGTCACATAAAAGGACCAAATAAAGTATGAATTGCGAAAATGATGACCATTTTAAACATTAGATAAAGATGAAGACCTTTTTAAACATTCTATCAAGATCATGACCATCCGCAACAAACATTACAAAAATGAGGATGAAAAATGTATTTAAGTCATGATAAAATATTTATATACATTATATTGAAATAATTATGTCGTAATTAATTGTATTATGATTCGACTATTTGAAATTATTATGTGTATACCTTTTTTCCAAATATATTCTCAATTATGCAGGAAGTTAAATTTATAATTTTATCTTCTTTTGTTTTTTTGCTTTTTACATTTTTTTAGTACATTCAATTTCGTTTTCCTCCTTCTTCTTCTTTCAATATGTATGAATATCATTTGAAGGATCCAAACAGAGACCACGATGAATGAATTGTTTTCTGTTGGTGCACGGTTTGAATGAGTTACCTTCTTTCCTTATATGCGATTATTATACTATACTTTTTCTGTCACAAATCCCTATTTTTCTTATGTCATTCATTCTCATCACAGAATCTTCATACCAGCAAAGAATGTTGAGTTTCATTTGCTGAAACATTCTCTGAATTTTTTTTCATAATTACCAGGTTAGTTTTCTTTGTTTTTTTTTCCCTTGATTATATCCATTACTCAGAAAATTTCATTATTACATTTTATATAAAGTTTGTCAATTAAGATTGAAAAGATTTGAAGAAATATGAATTTCTTGTAGTTAACCTTATCTATCTGCACCTTTTTTTGCTATATTTTAGTTAAGGCAGCTGAAATTTCAGTTTCATTATTTTTTAAACTTTTGGTTTTCTATTTTAGGCTTTTGGATTAAAAAAGTCATTAAATGTTCTGTTTTTAGCAGAATTTGAAAAAGTATAGTTAAAATAGAATGAATATTTAAAATTAACTTTATTCCTTTTAAAAAAAAATCAAATTCGTTTTTTTAGATTTAGAAAACATTATCTTTTTGCTTTTGGTTTTATCATCTTTTTATAAAAGATGATAAATTTAAAATTAAAATCTATAATACTATTTTAAAATTATTTAGAAAATTAAATCTAATTAACACATTTCTTAATTAAGAAAAAAAATGAATAAATTGTAAAAAGATAGGATCGAAGATTATTAACTTATTTAAGATAATTGCAATATCTTATAGATCAAAACACGTTTTACCCATGTTTATATATCCTTATCATATCTTTATTTTCACAGAAGACGGATGCACATCGCACTGAAGTATACGTATACAAAAGTTCTACGTTAAAATTTAATCTAAATATATATGGTAGGCATTTTTTTTTAATTGAAATCGGACACACAATTAATCGTAATACATAAGATCTATGAATTGCATTTTAATTGTTCAGAAATTGCTTTTTTTTTTTTTTTTAGAGTAGGTTATTATGTTACTTTTCATGTTCATTTATCTATGATTGTGGTATCAGTATCAGTATCTAAAGGATTTTGTGGAGAGTAAATTTTGGTGGAAATCAAGAAACTATAGAAAAAGTTGGCATGTTTATTGTTGAAACACAGTTGCAGAATCTCAGACATAATAGAAATATACGTTGAATTATAAGAGGAAAAGAAGAAGAGCATTAACCACCATCTAAAACTAGAATTAACAAAATTAAATTAATCTCTTGACATTCATAGTTGAACGAGTGATGTATTCATGGTTAATACATGAAGTAATGAAGCCTTTGCAATGTCTTGATACTAATTAGTGTTCTTTCTGCAGTGAGAATGAAACAAAAGAAGTCAAAGGATCATACTGATTATAAGACCAAGTTCTCAAGTCCTGCAAAATCCTCTGGAATTCGAAAGAGATCGAATGAGCAATACTTATCTAAGTGTCCAAAATCAGGAGAAAATGGAGAAGCTCCTATTGTACTAGAAGAACTGTCAAACCGATATACTGATAACCTTATTGGAAAAATACCAAGATGCTCAAGAGGTTTTGGAAGTTCAAAACGGAGAAAGGTTAAAGAAGACTATACTATAAAATCAAACCCTGAAGTACTTTATCATAATATTTTTTTTCTTGGTTTGAATATTGTATTTGTGTTAACAGGATGCAGAGACAACTTCTAAAAAGTGTCATCAGTGTAGGAAAAAGGAAAGAGCAGTATTCGTACCTTGTACTAAATGTCCGAAAATGTACTGTTTGTGGTGCATCAGGAAATGGTAAAGTAGTAGTTCACAATTAAATAATCATTGAAAGACTGTGTATTTGTTCGTGTTGTGGTTTATAAGACACTATTGCAAAATATAACAATTTCTCATTTTACACATAGGTATCCAAATCTTACAGTATCAGACATTTCACACGAGTGTCCCTTTTGCCGAAACAATTGCAATTGCAGTGTTTGCTTGCGCTCAAGAGGAACGATTAAGGTTAGTTTTCTCTGCTTTCTGGTAGATACAATTAAATCAATTAATAAATTGAAAACTTTACCCAGAAGAATTTTCAGTACTTTTTAACTCTGCGTTTTCCCATCTGATTTGATGTGTTCAGACATCTAACAGCAGCATCACAGACGAAGAAAGGGTTCAACATCTCCAATACATGATTAACTTACTCATTCCATTTATACAACACATTTGTGAAGAACAAAGTCAAGAGCTCGAGATTGAAGCTAAAATACAAGGTATCAAATTTCAGCATCGGTGGGGCTAATTTAACTATGAATACATAACTAACAATAATATGTCTTGCCAGGAAAATCAAGTTCTGAGATTGAGATACCACAAACATCTTGTGAGAATGAACGTATCTATTGGTATGGTATTCCATTTGCCTATATAACTAGGTTTGATTCCTTTCACATTTTTCTAAGTATTTTTTTTTTTTGGAGCAGTGACCATTGTGCTACTTCATTTACTGATCTTTATCGAAGCTGCCCCGAGTGTTCCTTTGAAATCTGCCTTAACTGTTGCAAAGAAATACGCAATGGAAGTATATCACCGCGGTGTAATATGAAGTTTCAATATGTGAATAAGGGGTGTGATTATATGCATGGTGGTGATCCATTACCAGTGTCTAGTGATTTTGGGACTTTAAGAGGTCATTCTAAGATATTTAGCAAATGGGAGGCCAACAGTGATGGAGGTATTAGATGTGCACCAAAAGAAATGGGGGGTTGTGGTGGTCATGTGATGGAGCTGAGGCGCATTTTTTTAAACGGGTGGATATCAGACTTGGAAGCCAAAGCTCGTAACATGGTAAAAGGTTTTTCTAAAACTGAACAAACAGTTCTTCAGAAAGAAGCAATATCAAGTTGCAATTCTAAGATAAGAGCAGCTTTTAGAGATGGCACAAGTGATAATAACTTATACTGTCCATTGTCAAGTGACCTCATAAATGAAGGGTTGCTTCTCTTCCAAAAACATTGGACTCAAGGAGAACCAATCATAGTTCGTGATGTTCTTAAGCAGGGTACAGGTCTTAGTTGGGAGCCAATGGTCACATTAAGAGCCCTATGTGAAAACGGGGTTCCAGGAATCAGCTCAAATACTACTGAATTAAAGGCCATTGATTGCCTTTCTTGTTGTGAGGTTTGCTTCTATCGTCTCTTTTTGGCTTTTAATACCAAAATATGCTTCTAAAGTTTCAAATAACAATAGTGATCATGTTTTTTCTAAACCTTTGCAGGTAGAAATCAATACTCGTACATTCTTCAAGGGTTATACACAAGGAAGAGCATATGCAAATCTCTGGCCAGAGATGCTGAAGTTAAAAGACTGGCCTCCCTCTGACAAGTTTGATGATCTTTTGCCTCGCCATTGTGACGAGTTTATCCGCTGTTTGCCATTTCAAGAGTATTGTGATCCTCAAAATGGGATCCTCAACCTTGCTGTAAAGTTGCCATCCCATGTTCTAAAGCCAGACCTTGGTCCAAAAACATACATTGCTTATGGGATTAAAGAGGAACTTGGCAGAGGAGATTCAGTAACAAAACTTCACTGTGATATGTCTGATGCTGTAAGCAACACAACCTTAATTTCTATTCAAGCCTTGTTGTTTTGAGGACTTACAACTTGAATTCTGTTTGTACATTAAAACCAAATATCACTGGAAGATGAGCATTCCTATGGTTAATAACTCTACTATCCGTATTATTCAACCTAGTTCAAAGTTGTTTTCATGTGGTAGTAACTTAAAGTTTAGTCTCCTAATGTGTAAAGATGGGACAATGATCACGTTCAGTTTGCTATGTATTTCTTGTTAACTTAATTTAAACTTTTAGACTATGGCACACGGGATCACAAAATGTACTTCCTTGTGAAGAAATTTAAATTTACTGCACATTTACTTTATTTTTCTAACTGGTGTTCAATAATTTCCAAAGGTGAATATTTTGATCCACACGACTGAGGTAACATTGAGTGATGAACAACATTCTGCTATTCCAAAACTGAAAAAAGCACACATTGCCCAAGATGAGAAAGAGGGACGTGCTCGAGGAAGGGTCGATGAATTCCTGAATGAAGGACTTTGCAAAGACAACAGAGAAGAATATAAGAGTTCTGTTTCTAAAGAAACAGGTGGTGCTCTTTGGGACATCTTTCGGAGAGAGGATACTGAAAAGTTAGAAGCATATCTAAGAAAGCACTCTAAAGAATTTAGGCATACTTATTGCTCTCCAGTTGAAGAGGTAATTTTATATTTATTAGTCTAAATTTCTTCCTATCCTTATTTTTTGCTCTGGCTCATTTATTTCTATGTTGGTTAGGTTGTCCATCCAATTCATGACCAATGCTTTTACCTGACTTTGGAACACAAGAAGAATCTGAAGAAGGAGTTTGGTTAGTATTAATATTTGCAAATTGCTTGCTCAAAGAATGCCATTATTTACTAACATGAATCTTAATTTCCTAGGTGTAGAACCTTGGACTTTTGAGCAACAACTTGGGGAGGCAGTATTTATTCCTGCGGGATGTGCACACCAAGTCAGGAATCTTAAGGTGAAACGTGTTTTGACTCATTGAATTAACTCATATTGTCGGCATTTATAATTGTATTTATAACATCAAGTTCCACATCATAAACCTTGCAGTCATGCACAAAAGTTGCTGTAGATTTTGTGTCCCCAGAAAATGTCCATATGTGCCTGCATTTAACTGAAGAGTTCCGTCGTCTTCCCAAGAATCACAAGGCCAGAGAAGATAAACTTGAGGTGAGATTAATTTGCTTTCAGCATGTTTTCTTGATTTTTTGGTTTTCCTTTCTTCCTTTTCTTTTGAACTTCAAAGTTTAACCTTATAATATGTTTGCTTTTTATGTTTTCATTTTTTTCATGAAACAGATACAGAAAATGATAGTCTATGCTGTTGACAGTGCTGTCAAAGAATTAGAAACTTTACGTTCTTGATCGAATCTGATGAAAGTATGCTCATTTTGGCATGATAGTTGATTTTTTTCATTTTTATCGACGAATGTTAAATATTAGTTTTTGTAAGCAGAGGAATTGAACCACAAATTTTCTCACCCTCTCTTCTAAATTCACCGAACCAACCTTATTTTTTCAATTTGTTAGTCAGAAATGGAACCCACGACATTTTCTTTCCTTCTCTTCCATCTGACTATTAAGTCACCTGATCAGTCCAAATGACAATGGCGTGATAAAGACTTAGACGATGGTGGCGGTTGGAGTTAGAGAACAAGGAGGAGAAGGAGAGAAGGAAAAGAAGAAAAAAGAGTAGATCCGATTACGATATTTACGGATAAGTTTTATCGAAAAAAAAAATCATTAATAAATTAGTAAATTACCGATAAATATAAGACATAAACATGAAATAAATTATAAAAAGATAGATATAATAAACAAACAAATATATAATTGTTATAAAATAAAGGTAATAAGAGAGACAAAGGAGAGGAAGAATAGAGAATGAGAGAGTAGGGAGCAACTTCTGTTTTTATGTGTGTCTCATTACTGATAGGACGAGTCCTATTTATAGGTACAA